>Ga0163217_1078398_pt1 | contig 10295 bp, 11 predicted proteins | sample SynspAceP_FD_185933 | JGI IMG/M metagenome (GOLD analysis project Ga0163217, IMG submission 185933) | Saline lake microbial communities from Ace Lake in Antarctica - Synechococcus sp. Ace-P (PacBio error correction) | ecosystem: Environmental > Aquatic > Non-marine Saline and Alkaline > Saline ...
CGAAACCATTGCACGTTGGCCGTTGAGTTCATCCGTCTCCCTTTTCGTTGAGCAACCAATCCGTGAAACACACACAACCCACACTGGGTCGTTAGGGTGGAGCTCGCCGCAAAGCAGTTTGAGAGAACGCCTGGTGGTCCATTGAGATTCGAATGGTTGAAAGATGGTATCAAAGCGTTCGGAAGCTGCTCGCGCCGACAGTTGATGAGAAAACCGAAACGTTGTCTTGGACGATGGAATGCGTGGTGGAAGACTGCATCAATGGAATTGACGTACGGTAGCTCTGAGGACTCCGGCATCTGGCTCAGGTTGCTAGAAGGATTGGAGATGAGTGCCGGAGCTGAATCGCTTTTGGAGCCAGATTTTCAACGATCGCAATTTCGCAACTGACTGACCATGCTTTGAATTCACCCGGTGTAACATGTTGGGCCGAGCAACTGCGGTCGACATTAGGCCCGATTGCGGTCAACAGAAGTGGTTTCCGGTTGGAACATTGAACGCGTACTAGCGTTGGGGCTTCGCACTATCTTGACCAGCGTTTGTTTTACGCGGTTCGCTCGCAAGAAAAGGCGAGAGTACCTGAGCGGAAGCGAGCTGGTGTGGATCCGTTAACTTGGAAGCGTGCTGGACGAAAGCACCTGTGGGATTCGGAGCACGTCCACAATTGCGGAACATCGAAGGCACCGAATTTGGCACGGAGTGTGCGAAGGCATGGCGATCCGTAAGCGGGGCGGTTTAGTCTGCATCGATGAAGGTCGACCGTGACGCGACGTTCCAATGCGTTGCCATGCGGTTGCCAGTTACACTGGGCAACGAAGTTCTCGTTCGGACGATTCGTCCTGAGAAGCCACTGCGAACCGACGATACTTCTCGCCGGCCTTCACACTACGTTTATGCGTTTGTGCTGACTGACCACGTCGGTCGGATACCAGTGAAGGTCTTGGAACTTTCACGCCTGTAGGCGATCGTGTTGTTCATATTGGGATCTGTGCCGTAGACCCGCCGATCTTGCAACAACGTGGAGGGCCGCATGCCCAGCGGTTCGTGGTCTGCGATTCCGGACGACGCGATTGTCGAACTTAAACCGTACGCCACCACGCTGGTGGATACGTCCGAAGCTTCATGAAGCCCCGGCCAAGATCGCTGAACCTGCTGACGAGCACCATCAGCGACGAATCCGCTTGGCCCCAGCTGGATGTGCGCAGGGCAACATTCGAGGCGATTTGTTCGAAGGAGTACCAGACCAGCAGCGAACAGATCAACCTGCTTCACTGGCTACAAGGAACAACGAAATGCTGAACCGACTCGCTTTGGGCCAACCTAACCAAGAAGACCTACCGATAGTGCTGCCAGCAAAAACCGACAATCAATCCCTGAACGCAGGAGAGCAACGCGGTCATCAATCTTCTCCGGCCGTGCTTCTCGAATCCGTCCGAATGTCTCTCTCCCACAATTAAACTCGTGGCGGGGCGGATCAGAGCAACCAGAAAAAAAAAGAGGTTCCCGGGTTGTCTCTGAGGGCCGGGCTCAATCGCGCATGGTGGTATCGGCCTGGAGTTAACTCTGTGAACGAGACTAGAGACACTGTTGGTTTTTCGGCGGGTCCGATCGCACGGAATCCATGCGAAAAAACGCCGCTGGCCGATGATCCGCCGCGGGCCGTCATTAACTGGTTTGCCGAGAGCTTGCCGCAATCTTCAAAACACTCAGCTCCCCCGGCAAGACTCGAACTGCGAACAAGTGCGGTTACATGCCGCCTGCTCTACCAACTGAGCATACAGGGGATTGAAGGTGTTGGATACCCTCGTTTTTGTCCTGGCGAATCTAGTGGGTTGGCGGTGTGGGTTAAAGATGGGTTGGAACGGAGGTTGTCTGCGGAAACATTTTTGGGCGTGCTTGGTGTTTTCGGTTCTTGGTGGTGGGCGGTTCAGTTGTTTCGGACTTTTGTTCCAAATCATGGGTGGGGGTTGACCAAACGTGTTCACTCGCATGAACAGATACTACTTGTGTCCAGACGGGGGCCATTCGCTCCTCCTCAAAGAGTCCAAGTTGAGTCTCAAGTTGAGTCCAATTGAACGCGGATCTCGTTGACGAATTCGAAGACGGTTTTCGTGATGCAAAGACGCTCATGCTGAGCGGGTAAGCAAATCGGCGGATTGGGTCGGAGTTGAATAAGATCGGGTGAAAACGTTGGGTTTCAATTCCCAATTGATTTTCTCTTCTAAAAACACATTTCTCCGATCGCTAACCGGCGCTGGTACTGCTCCTTCGCCAACTCGTGAGCGTTTTTAAACCCTCAGTTCAAATCCAAACAAATATCTCGAGGGATTCATTGATGTGGGTCTTAGTCGTAAGAAGGCGAAAAGTTGTGTCGGGTGACTTAAAATGTCGTGATACGGTGAACGGCGGAATTCAGGAAATTCGTGTGGCGATCGGATCTGAGGCGCCTCGAGAAGTGTCGATCAGCGGGTGTAGTTGTCGCCGGCAATTACCTGAAGTCGTGTCAAATCTGGCGAGAATCCATCCGTCGCTGCCGGGCACATGTTGGAGCGGATGTTTCGGTAGGCTGGCCAGATGGACGCGGTTAGGGTCGTTTGCAGTCAACTAGGCTCGGCGTCACCAATGGATTGTTGGTTGGCAGCAGCGTTTCTGGCGTCTGATCTGGATAGATTCTGATTAAGTGAGAGACGCAATTGATCTTGGCCGTTCGAAAGTTGTGTTAGTCAAGAATCTGGGTTCACGTGCGGCGATTTTGCGTGGATCCGCGCGAACATGTGTCACGGGTTAGCGACAGCAACCTTGCGAGCGGGCGTTTAATTTGTTGTCATTCGTGTCTTTCGGCGTCGGGGAACAAGTTCTATCACGTATCTTTGCGTAAGCGAGAGGGACACGAGGACTTCGTCGTGAACGATTAAATCGATTCAGGCATTGCGCGTTGGGTTTGCTGAAATTGTTGTGTTGACCTCCCGGCTGAAAACGATCACCTGCTCTTGATTACCCGGCAAGAGAGATCTCGGTAGGTGATTCTAATAGACGGTCGTCGCGGCTGAGTCATAGCAGATCCCACGGGGAAGCCGGACACGGTTGCGGTTGCGTAGTAGGGCTGCAATTCTTTGAGCTTGAACGAACCAATAGTGCGCTTGCTTTTTCGTTCCAATGTTGTCGTGAGGTCGTGTGTTGTCGTATCCATTCGACCAGCAATGAGGGACACAGTGCCCGAAGAGTTGTCTTCCCTAAACAGCTCGTCCTCCAAAGTTTTTGGATCTGCTCTTCAACTATAAGCATCGAGATTATTCTTCCGAAAGATAAAAAACAGTCGGCGTTGTTATTAACCCACACTAAATTACCAATCAGATCGATAAAACATTTCACATCTGCAAATCTGTGAGTGGTGCGAAAGAAGCCTTTGATTCTGTCGGGAAATCCGGAGATCTTGTTGAGAATGTGCGTTCCGAAGAGTGTTGCCTCGGAAGTCTGAGTGTCTCCCGCGCAGTGCTCGTTTCCTATTTTGTTTGATCAGTCGTTGTTCAGGACTCCGAAGGATTGTGCTCTCGTGGTAATTATCCGAGGTCAGCCAGACGACCTTCACCGACCCCGATGATCACCAGCCAACGCTGACGCATGGGCGGTGTGTGATCGAAAGCCAGTCGATAAAGAGAAAATGCTTTCGATCTCGGATTCATATGATCAGGCGTTCCAGCCATTCATAAACTCGAGGCGCGTTCATCGTACTAGGTAATACAATTCGCTCAATGCAGTTCACCGGTCGAGTGATGCGAGCAATGCATATTTCTAAGCGATGTGCGAATGCTTCGGAATGTACACCGGAGTCTGCGCCGCAGGGGGCGTGCCGTGGTGGCCGATCTGGTCGCTCCAATTTCAAGCCTTGCCTTCGTCGCCAAAATGAACTTCTACGCCTTCGTCTTCCGCTCTTTTTAGTGCTGGCGGCAGGGTTTCTTTCGCCTGAATTCTCGAATCTTCGTCCGGATCGGCTTCGAGCGAGTCAGTGGCGAGCTGGTTTTTGCGGGTCAGTTCCAATTCGGCTTGAGATAATCTTCGTTGATTCTCCGAGAACTCAAGCTCATTCGCGCACGGAGTTCGTTGTTCCCAACTCGTATGTTATTCGGGCATACGCACGCAACGTTCTCATTGCCAGCTCCAATCTGTTCTGCAGAGCCAACATTCGTCACCATTCCGGTATAATTCGATCCATGACGTCACTCGCTTGAAAATTTCAGACTAATACCATTTTCATTCGCGCTTATTTAGGTGTTTGATCGGGCGAACGCCTTTGCCGCGGAGGTTTTCAAGGCATGTACTGCCAGTTTGCCAAACGAGATTGGTGCTCTGAGGAAGTGATGCTGGTGATCTAGGTTAAGCCGGATAGAAACGCAGTCCGACGCTCTGCAGAGTGCTATATCTCGGAGGACAATAGTGGAGATCTCGGTCGCGTCTCTGTCTATCGGGCTAGCAAGACAGCGGTGCGCTTGCTAAGTATGGGTGCCGACGTCTTCGCGGATTTCGCGAGATTTTCGGTTCCCGAGGACGATTTTCATCAAAATCATGGGACACGGAGAAGCCCCATGCTTATTGAATAATCAATCGATCCTTGGAGGCATATGGCGCACTGCTTTGGCGTCTTGGATTGTAGAATCCCCTTTCTTATTCACTTGCATACCGGATTCAGGAAACTCGATCTTTCAGTGCGCTGTGGTGTTAATAAAGCGAAAAACCTGGTCGACCAAAATCGATCGTAAGCCTGTTTTATACGCGGCGTAGAGGCAAGGTCGCGGCGGGAATGCAAGCGAACGCAGAAACAGATTTTGAATTTTCTTTGCTTGAGAAGGCTCTCGCGAGGAGTTGCCTAGGGCAGTCTGAAACGAAGTACCTGATTCGGCGCCTGACAAGTTAGGGAACAGCGTAAGAATTACGCGCGGCGTAGCTGGTAACTGCTCAAGATGTTGTCGTCTCCATTCACGGGAAAACGAGGAGTCTTGACTACTTGCGCTGCTGGATCAAAATTCGTCAAGCTGTATTGCTTCTTGGCGATCCTTATCCGCATTCTTCTCCGTTTGCGAAGTTTGGAGTGCATGATACGAATATGCGTTTTTTGTGCAGGTTCTCGACGTTCTAGCGTTGTTTCTCTCATTGACGGTTCTCCGTGCCCGTCGCCGATTCCGCACTTGGAATCGAATCAGCTGAGGTGGCTGACGACACCAGCAATGCTCGCCACGATCGCGACGTCATTACCGATGGCGATCAATCCTTGGACGGTGAAAGCGTTTGGCCTTGGATGACCGAGACAACATTGTGCGCCGTCTGTGGGACGGCCCGCACGAGGTTGCCTTCTCTGTCACAGGCGAAACCATTTCGATCCTGGAAATGAAATCAAACCGCAATTCGAACCCATTCGTCCGCTGCGAACAACAAAACCGTCCTCGCGGTGGGGAAAAAGGGCAAACTGTCCGGTTACGATATCAAGGGCGAATTGTTGTCCAGGCGCACTCGCGCGCACGGTGGCGCCCCCTTAAATCTCCAAAAATGGGCGTGGAAAAAAAACCGGAGGACGCTTCGGCAAAGCCGCCATTCAAACCCGCACTGGGCGCAAACCAGCAAGCCAACTATGCTGGAGCGAACGAAATCGAATCTACGAGCGGATTATCACGATGCTGAAGATAAAATGCCGAGACAGCGGCCGACTCGAACGACAAGAACCCGCATGAGCTCGAATCGCCCCGACCCTGGCGACCTTGAAATGAAGAGGCGGGCAGCCGGAAACTCGAAAAGGAAGAAGCGAAAGAAGGACCGAGACAGATACAAGAAAAAACAAAGGGCCCGAGCGAAGCCGAATAATGCCAAGAAGGCGGATCGACATGAGTGTGTGGCGTCGAGAATGAATTTTCTTCGACTCACTGGGAGCGAAGGGCACGTGTTTGTCACTACAACGACAGACACCGAAGTTACGGGTTTTGAATGTTTGGAAAATCAGACACGAGTTGACTGCTAGGCGAAATGCGCTGATCACGGGACTGAGGCGGTTGTGTGTGGACCAAATGGATGTGCAGTGTTGCCTCGCCCGCAAAGGCCAACGAAACGATGTTATGGCTTGCTGTAGATATGAATCGGGTCCAGACGGCCTAACGTTTTTATTGCGGCAGGAGAGAATCTGGTTGGCACTGGCGAAGGCTAGTGTTCAATAGTCACTTGTTCCAGTCTTATGTTCAATCTGGTCGAAATCACAAGGAGGCCCGAGGAACGCACACTATCACCCAGATAATAGCGAACGCATGCACAAGATTAAAAGATGCGCACCGCTGCAAGAGGCGACGGGTTCACGTCACACTGTTAGCACCGGCAGATAGGTTCTCGCATACACGCGCGACATGAATTATTGAAGAGTGGGTGGTGAATCGCACACGTGTCTCAAAATAAGGCACACAATCGGACTCGGCGCGCGACGTCGTGAACTCAGTTAAAGAGTCAACAGTCAAAGATGCATCCGATAAACAGCACCGCAAGTCACCGAATCGAGTACAGCAAGCTGAAGTGTACGTACAGGTCGGAATCAATGGAGACTGGGTGTCTCTAAGTCGACTGGGAGAGAGCGAGCTGTCAGGGAAAGTATCTTTCGTCGGCGAACGTGAGATGTTGGTGTTAGACCAACCCGGTTGCAAGAACGTTTCCAGTCGCGGTCTGCGAAGAAAATCCGATGCTGTGTGTGATGCTCGTCGATATCACCCGTGGCACGTCATGTGATAGGATACCCTAAAACGTCGAACCCGCTAACGAAGAAACCTGGGTCCAACAGACGAACGCAACCACAACGATCTTGCAGCGAAAGGCCGGATCCAACGAGGAGAGATGAACCCGATGAGATCTCAGCAGCTTTTATTGACATCGTCGTGTGTGTTTGCCACATCGGTTTTCACATCCATCGAAGTTTTGCCGAAGCGACGAAAACGGGGCCTCGACGGACTCGTCCAATGACGCGTTAGTCGTTGATGCGTCGATGTGACCTCCGCTCGCGTTGCGCATTATTGCATGCCCTGTGTGTGGTAGGGCTGCTATACGTCTGTTATCGATAAAATCACCCTGGAACATTTGAGTCAACACGTTGGGTGTCGGCGAAGGTTCAAGTTTGACCGTTCGCCGACGCCCTCGAGTCGCCCTTTTTTAAAAAGATTCGGATTGGTGCGTTGCGCGACATCATCTTGGCAGAGGACTCCGTCATCGCGCCGCCGATGCGGTCCCGGCCCAAACGAAAGTTCGAACCGCGACAACGCGTTTGACGGACACCCAGGATGCCAACAGCAGCAGAGCTACGGGCTGTCGTGGTCATTCTGAAATGATTCCCTTCACAGAAGGTCGTAGGATTCCTCGCGCGGTTACACAATCGTGTTCGGGACCTCTTCTCGAAGCGAAGAGAAAGGGACGCGCGCGGCGAAGAAACTACTCACCGACCGCCGGTGTGCCACGTTGCTACGGTTCAATTAACGATCGGAATGCCCGCCCTGCAGCCGAGTGGAGCCGTGCAAAGGTGATACGACCCTCGGCCGGCGCAGTCCTCGATCGCTGCCGCCGCCGTCATCCAGGCAGCTACTGCCGCCAACTCGTAGCCGAAGTTGCGGTAATCGATCAAGTAAAAGGTGACTTATGTCGATCGTGCGGTCAATACCGCAATCGGTGCCCTTTGTTACCGGTGTTTCTGCTCCCGACGCAGCTGGACGGTCTGAACTTGATCCGATGTCAGGCGAGGCAATGATCGGGACATTGCCGACTAACGCCCTGGAGTTATGCTCGCGCGTTGGAATCAATTGATGGATCTTGTGCGCGATCGGGAAGAAAGACCCGTCCGCGGCAAAAAAGAAGTAAGTTCTCGGCGGGTTTGATTGATCCGCCAAGTCCCAGTGGATCGGGTTTGGGCGAGGTGGCGAAGCGTGAACGTGGAACTCGTTTCCCTGCCTTCTCCTACCGTGGAGGCGAGCCGGGAAGACCGATAAAAGCCGTTTTGGGAACTGCCATCCTGCATGCAACAAGGGAATGTGGCGGCATCGGCCGCGAACGGCGTGATCATGTCTTTTCGGTGATCGTTGACGTCTGAGGTGATTTCTTGCGACGTTAACGGCTGATGCGTGGTTCGCACGCGAACATCCGGCGAGGAGGCCAATGGACGGTTTCGGCCGTCCTCGGCGATCGGGTCGGCAATCATCGATTACGGGAACTCACCGCGTGCAACCCAGCTGGTGCTCGGCGATCCGGGTGTTTTTCCTCAGGTGGCGCTTTTGGTGACTTGGCTGTTGCGTCGCGGTGGTCGATGAGCGAGCGTTCTGTGGGGAACACCAAACTCGCTCAACAAATTCCCAGTTCCGAGTCGGCGAGAGTTGCGCGTTGGGTGATATTGCGGCTCACGATCCTTGGGAAGTGGATGGCAAAATCCTCGTCGGGCACGCGGGGATCCGAGCAGGAGGCGTGCCTTTGATACGCGGGTGCTCGCCGCTAGTGACGGTTCGATCCTTGGCAGACGCGAGGAATCGGTGCCGCCTGCTACGGTTCGCTGCATCTAGGACCGACTCGGCGGCGGATGGCAGATCTGTCGTCACGACGGGCCCGATCGATGCGGCGCTGGGATGATCGGAGACCGGAAAGCGACTGTGGCGAGTCCCAACTCCTGAACGTCGAGGCGCTGATTTCACACGTACCCGACGCCCCGATGGCTATCGACACGGATCGTCTCCCTGATTCACCGACGGAAAAAAAACAACGCGCCGCGTTGTACGCGAGTTGTTCAGCTTCGAGGACGGGATGATGCGCATCCCCCGATTTTCCCCCGAAATGCGCTGCTTGAACAATCCGATTGGCGAAGCGCGACATGAGCACGGCCGGCGGTCCGGTCGTGGGTGATGCTAGCTGTTCTGCGTCAAAGATTTCTGTTCTGTTGGATTGAAAAACGACCGCTGAAGAGCGATGGCGTTTGCGTGAGCCGATCGTAGTCGTCCGATTACGGTGCGCATCGTCGTTCCTCGCCCGATCACAATGGCTAGTATTTAGGTGACGGGTGAGCATTTTGATATTTCAAAAAAAACCGGACGAGACAGAACATGGTTTCGCGAAATCGCATTATTCGCCCGAAGACATCCCACTGTTTCGCACCCGGCTTCGTCGGCAACAAACTCTAATGTTCGCGGCGGAGCCGCAACCATCTGGTTGGCCTGCGATGGGAGTTGAATGTCGCTTGCTGCGTCTTTCGAAGCTGCAATGCTTCGGATGAGCCGAAAAAAAACCGCGTTGATAAAACGACTGAACTTAAAATAATAGTCGTTATCCCAGAGACAACCGTTAATTAATCGGATCTGCATTTTTCTCCAGGTGATTCAGTAGGCGAGTTCTTCCGGGTGCTTCGAGTGAATCCAATTGTCTACATTGTGAAAGTTCGTACGTTTTCCAAAGCGGCAGATTCCGTCACGGTGAAGCCCGGGTTGTTGAGTGGGCGCGTAGGGTAGCTCTCAGTTTTGTCCGTCCGAGACAAGCGCCGGCGGATCCCTACGTGTGTTGAACGGGCCGGATTGCGAGCGCAGTTCTCCGTCGGACGTTGCCGCGGCCGGAAGCCGAGCAATTGAAACGCTAAAAGGTTCAAGCCGCGAATTTCGCTCGAGTAGAGGCCGCCTTCGGTTCAGCTTCTGTTTCACCACAACCAGTGGCGAGGGGGAAGCTGTTGATCTATATCATTTTTGCGTCACAGGATTGCCGAATGGCGTTAGCGGTTGCCGGCTATGAGAACGGGGCCGCGGCCCATCGGCTAACTAAATCAACAGCCCGCTATCACGCAAAAAGCCCTTTTTGGTTCATCCGACGGAAGCGTGGCGCGCGACCCCAGGATCGAGGTTTTTCAAGGGCATTCGGCTGGCAGTCGTCCACTTGACTTTGATAAAAATCGTCGCTCGCGAGAACAACCTTCGCCGAGACCGTCGGCGCCATAGGGCGCACCGCTTTTGGCAGGAAGACGGCTGGGCGACCGAGATATCCCGCTGTCAGTGCACTCTCTGGCAGAGTTTCGAGCTGCGTTTGTTCCGGCTAACGTAGTCTGCCAGCATCCCTACGTCAGCACGCAATCTCGTTGGAACGGAGTCATGCTGGAAAACTCCGCGAACGCTTCCGCCGCAATGAACCTCTTTTCACGAGATAAATCATAAATAGGTGCTGACATGAGACGAATCAGCAAGATCCCCTGGAGCGAGTTCGCCGTGGACGTCTGTCAGTCGATAATCGCGGCCATGGAAACGTAGGTCATCGTTTGT
>Ga0163217_1093229_pt1 | contig 10295 bp, 9 predicted proteins | sample SynspAceP_FD_185933 | JGI IMG/M metagenome (GOLD analysis project Ga0163217, IMG submission 185933) | Saline lake microbial communities from Ace Lake in Antarctica - Synechococcus sp. Ace-P (PacBio error correction) | ecosystem: Environmental > Aquatic > Non-marine Saline and Alkaline > Saline ...
GGAGATTCCATGCGGGCCTTTTTTTTTTGGCCCAAACCCCCCGATTGCAAGTCCCCCTTCGGGTTGGCGCCGGTGGGGGGAAACGGAAGCCCGATCTGGGAATCGGCTGTTTTTGCAAGCCAATCCCAGGGGGTAACCAGATCTCAAAGGACATTCGGAGAGGGGCTAAGTGCCCGGAACGGCATGACTGGGTGGCAGACCGATTGCAGGTGTCTCGTAGATTCCTTGACGAATGGGAACATGCCCTCTGCCTGGTAGCGAACGTCCGTGGGGGTCAAGTACCCACAGCGAAACGTCCCGCGTTGGGCAGCCCGTCCGCCGGGCCTCGGTCACCCTTTTTCATATCGGCCAAAGGCCTGATGAACTAGGCGACCCGTAGGAGTGCGGTCCTCTCACTCATCGGTCCATGTCCAACAGACGATCTTTCGAGAAAAGTGCGCTCGGGATTCGTTTGCCCTTCGAGCAACTCAGGCGTCGACGGCCGCTGAAAGTGAAAGCCCGAATGCGAATTTCCCAGAAACGATCTCGCGCCGACTCTCTGCGAACACCGTCGGAGCTGGGTCATTGGCCTTGGAAGAAGCCTTTGACATCGAGATTTCCCGATGAATGCCGCCGAAGGCATCACCACCGTTGGTGATGCCGTGACGTACATCCCAGACAAGCCAGTGCCTGAGGTTGTTGAATGGTTGAGGGTCTCCGCCGCGTCCGTCGTCACAGGGCTGGGCGCTGGTCACAACCGATCGGCAACACACCATTTTCCCAATATTTGGGAAGGGTTGAAGCACGGTCCGTATCGGGCGTCGGGCCGATCACACTGGTTTGATTGCGTCCCGCCATGCCTGCCGGCTGGCGGCCGACGGTCATGGACTGATCCCAGCGGCAAAGTAATCGAGCGCAAAGAGGCCAGCGCTGGATCGCTTCTGCCAGTTCGCCGTGGTGCTGCCAAGCAGGGCGGTGGCCCAGGCGGGTCTGGGCGATCAAAGAGGCGCGGCCCGAGCGGTGGCGTGGCCATCGGCTGCCGGCGTGGGTGGCTCTGAATGATGGAAACCCAGGCCCATGTCTGGCTGATCGGGGCCCGCGGATCGGTCAGCCCGTTCTGCGTGCCGATGAAGATTCCCAACAATGGCGGCTGGTCTGACCGCCATCGCATCGCCGCCAAGGAACCGAGGCACGGCAGCTATCCACCGCCTGTGCCGCCGGCCTCCAACGCCATCGGCGATGCCTATCCGCCTGATCCATGCTTCGGCCTGCCAGATGCCCAGGTTTGCGGCGGAGCCGAATCGGCGATCACACCCCCTGGGGGTTGGGCCGTTTCGCTCAGTGCAAGGCCCTCTCCTGCCGCAATGACGGATCCCGCCACGGCCAGCCGCCCGTTTGAAGCGGAGCGCAATGGCTTTCGTGATCGGCGAAAGGGGCCGGCTGTGTGCTTGAAAAGCCCGAGCACGCCCGCTCCCGCGTCCGCCACCATCCTCGCGGAGGTCGTCGGCTACGGCCAATGACCTGCGCATGCCCATCACATCACTTCCGCCCTCCACCGGTTGGCGTCGCGCGCACGAAGCATGCGGCTGGCCCTGGCCCGATGCCCGGCTGAAGCGGAAACAGGTTGGAATTCGTGATGCCCACGGCACCAGCACCCCAGGCCAAACGACAGCACGAACTCAGCCATTCAATGTCGCCCTCGGGAGCAAACCCAGAACCATTCCCAGTGAAGGTTCCACCAAATCGGATGACCGGCCATCTGCCCTGGGCGGCAAGCGGCGGCATTGCAAGCCGTGCCGCGGTGATGGCGATCGAGACAACCGGTTGCGCTCTTACGATCAATTACCACAATCCCGATCCGGCTGTGATTCTTGGTGTCGTTCCCAACAAGGCACGGGAACTCAAATTGGAATGTCTGGCTCTTTCCAACTCCTTTGGGTTGGGCGTCCACAAGTTTTGCCTCGCTTCCGCCGGAATGAGCTGAACCTCCGTTCCGCTCCCCCAGAGGAACCCCTCCCCACCCCTTTTCTGCCATTCGCCATGGTCGCCGCCCCTCCGTGGACACCCTGGTCCATCGACACTCTCTGCATCAACAGCATCCCGCTTTTCTGGCGATTTGATGCGGTCAACAAGGCCAATTCCGCCACCCAGGGTGCCATGGCGCCGCACCGATGGCTATGCCCTCTGGGCAAGGTGCTCAGCCACAACCCGGAGAACCCGAATGGTTCAACCGTGATCGCTTCGTGCCTCTCGCCGGCCACGGCTGCATGTTGCTCTTGCCCTTCTCCAATCCTGACCGGCTACAGAGAGCGTCGGCCTCGAAGACCTCAAGCAATTCCGGCCAGTGGGGGCTCCAAGACGCGCGGCCACTCCGAAACCTTCGAGCCCGGCGTTGAGGTCACCACCGCCCGCTCGGTCAGGGCAATCGCCAACCGCGGTGGCTGGCGATCGGCCGAAGCCCCTGGCCGCCAAGTTTCAATCGCGGCCTGGGGTCGATCTGGTCGACCACTTCACCTACGTGATCATGGTGACGGCTGCCATCCAGGAGGGCATCTCCAGTGAAGGCCGCCTCCCTGGCCGGCCACTGGGCTGGGCAAGCTGATCGCCCTCTACGAACGACATACCACATCACCATCGTGGCGAACACCGGTTGGTGTCCTTGCAACCGAAGGACGTGCTCCAAAGCGCTACGAGGCCTCGGCTGGCACGTGCAGCACGTGGCCGATGGCAACGCTGACGACGTTGGCCGCCATCACCCAGGCGATCGAAGCCGCCAAGGCGTCACCGACCAGGCCCCAGTCCTGATCAATGGTGACCACCGACGATCGGCTACGGCTCACCCACAAGGGCCACGACCGGCCCGGCGTGGCAAACGGTCGGCCGCAGCTCGGGCACGGGATGAGGCCGAGCTCACAACCGCAGTCGGCGCTGGCAGTGGACTTACGGCACTTCGAGGTGCCCCAAGCCGGCCTACCCGACCACTGCGCGAAGCAATGCAAGCCGCGGGCATGGCGCGCCGAAGCCGAGTGGACCGCCCCTGGCCACGCACCGGCAGCCAGGTCCATGCAGCTGAAGCCGGGCCCGAGTTCGAGAGGAAATGCTGCGCGTGAGCTGCCGCCATGGGGCTTGGAAGCGAACGCTGCCGTCCTTCACCCCAGCTGACAAGGGCCTGGCCACGCCGCCAGTTACATGCCTACAACTCCTGAATTGCGATCGCCACCAGCCCTGCCCGAGCTGATCGCGGCTCCGCCACCTCACCCACTCCAACCTGACCGAACATCAAGGGAGAGCTCAGCTTCCAGAAGGCCGGTGAAGCCAGACCGCTAATCTTGCACTTCGGTATGCGCGGAGCACGCCATAGGCGCGGATCCTCAAACGGCATCGCGGTACCACGTGCAAGGTGGCTTGTAATCCCCTATGGCGGACCTTCCTGGGGTCTTGCGCCGGTTACATGGTGGGCGCCATTGACGCCTCTCGGCCCTCTCCGAACTCGGGTGATCTACGTGCTCAGCGCGCACTGATTTCGATCTGGCCTCGCGGAAGACGGCCCCGACCGGCACCAAGCCGGTGGACGCTCTGCCTCTGCTGCGCTCGAGTCAGGCCCCAACCGCTGGTGAATTCCGCCCCGCGTGCGGATGTGTACGCAATTGAAACCGAAGTGGTGCTTACGGAAAGTGCGATCAGGCAACGCAAGCGCCCCACCCTGTGCTGGCCCCCTCAGCCGCCAGCAGGTGGTCTAACCAGGCGAACAGCGTCAGGCGGCCTGCAGGTGGGCGCAAGGGGGGCTAACTCCTCGAAGAACTGGGGCGAATGGCCAGCCGAGCTGATCCTGATCGCTCAGGACCGAACTGGGGTATCGTCGTGCGTCAAGGCGGCCCAGCGCTGAGTCGCCGAGGGCAAAGGAAAAGTGCGGGTGGTCTCGATCCGCCTGCGTCGAGACTGTTTTGAGGAGCAAGGACGGCCTCTTTATTCGCAGTCGGGTGCTGCCGGGGCCGCCGTGTGCGTAAAGCGCGTGGCTTTGGTGGGAAGCTTCCCGGCTCCTTCGGCTGGCACAAGTACATGCGGCTTCGACGTGCGACGTCTCGGATCGAGGTTCTGACTTCGTGGTCGTGGCCTCGGCCCTCTGGCGCTGTCTGCCTCGAGAAGTTTTCGCTTCATGCCGTGGCCAACGTGTCGCCACTGGCCAAGGCTCTTGAAGCGTTGAGTCGTGATTGTCAATCCATTGAGTGTCAACATCGTTGAGGGTCAACGGGCTTGATATGTGGCCTCGTTGGAGCCAAAGGCGCCGGCGGAATCCTCAGGATTCTTCCCGCGGTCGTGCGGGAAACGCGAAAGGCGTACACGGGAATCTGAGCGTGGAGGCACGGAACCTGTCCATCGTGCTCCCCACCTACAACGAACTCGACAACGTTGAGCGGAATCCTCCATCAGCTTATTGGCCAGCTCAGCCAACGGTTCATGCCTCGGAGATTCCTGTTTGTTGAGTGATGATTTCAGGCCCGATGGCACGGTGCGGATCGCGTCAAGGGAGCTGGCCCATCGACCTGCGAGGCTTGCGTTCGCGCTGAAATCGCAGGGCGGGACGCGGGGGGCTGGCCAGCCGCGATCAAAGAGGGCATTCTCGACTCCACCGGTGATGTGGTGGTCGTCCAATTGGGCAGCGACGGCCCAGCATGCCCCACTGCAATCGAAAACGGCTGATGCGCCAACTGATAGCAGTGGCTTGCGATCTGGTGACGGCAAGTCGTTCCATCCGCGAGGCGCATCGTTGCCTCAAGCAGCCACGGTACCCTCCCCATCCAACCTGCCAATGGCAATGGGCCCGCCTTCAGCTGCCCCGCTATCCCTGTTTGAGCGAATTACATGAAAGTGCTTTTCGCCCTCAGGCCGAGCGCACGAACCTTCCTTTGGTGGCGCGGGTGGATGTGAAATGGTTTCAAGTCCCTCTACGAGTTGGCTGGCTATCACCGCCGGGCAGCTGAACGTGAGCGAAAATTCCCTTGATTTTCCAGGTCCCGGATCACCGGAGATCGACAGCCTGGATCTTGCCATCGTCCTGGGATCTCGGGCATCTCGAATCCTCACACCCGTAGTTGCGGCCATTCCCGCGCCGTGCCATCAGCTTGGCGCTGGTGGGCGCCACAAGCGTGGTTCATTCAACTTCTGTGTGCTAGTCGTACAAGGCCCTGAGGGCCTGGTTTCGTTGCGTTTTGACCAAGGCCCTGGCCGGTGGCGGTGCTCACAATGTGCGCACCACCAACTAACCTGATACAACAATGCCCTCACCTACCGCCTTCAACGGCAGAAGGGAGCGGCCCTGCTGCGGGGCCTGCGTGAAGTTTCTGCTTGGTGAGCGCCTCGGTCTTTGCCGGTCTCTGGCGACGATGGCGTGTGGCACTAGTCGCTTTTACAGCCACAGTTTCAGGCAGTACCGGCTCGGGGCCCAGCTAGTGCCGGAAATCCTGTGGTGCTTTGGCTGGAACTGATGCGGCCTCCTCGCGCTTCGTCTGGAACACCCCCTGAAACGAACGAGCGAAACAGGCGCAGCATAATAACGGTTGGCCAAGTTCGGATTGGCTGGGTTAATTTGGCGGGTCGAATCGATGCAGCAATCGCACGTTTTGAAGATGGCTGCTCCAGGGCCGCTATCTTGCGAACTGAGCGGAGGATGGCTCCATCTGGCATCTGCTCTGTGCCTGCTTGAAACTTCCTGTTCAACCACTGACAAATCAGCTGCTGAAGGCTCGGCATGCTTATTGCTCTCTCGCGAATATATAATGTGGCAAATTTTTACCCCACTACCCATTGCAAGTTTCGTCCAACTCGGTAGGGTTCTGTAGTCTGCAGACCTCCCCACCCGATTCCCAGGGCGATCACTGCGGGCGATCCTCAATCTTTGCCAGGATTCAGCATGCCCAGCCGATATACTTGAAATCAAAAAAGTGGTGTTGTTGCGGTGGCGCCAAGAATCTTGGCCGGACTGATCATCGCGCCATCTTGCCCGCAAAGGGCCAATCTGTGTTGTTCATACCACAGCCCCATCGCCGAACAAGTAAGCTGAGCAAACCGTGCAGGCCATTGGAGAACTCGGCCGGGAGGCGATAGCCGTCCAAGGCGATCTGGACAAAAGCCAAGAATGTCAGCCTGCCTCTTCCGAGAAGGCAAGGGCGCTTTGGTTCGCATTGATATCGCCCATTAATCACCGTAGGCAAAGTGTTGCGCAGCCAATCCTGGAACACAAGGCGAAGACGAGTGGAACTCGAATGTTTGATATCAATGCTAAAGCAAGCCTATTTCTTTTATCAAAGAAGCGGCAAAGCATCTTCCACGACAATGGAAAAATCATCTCCGCTGGGGACGTCCCCTCCTGCGGCCTTTACTCGATGGTTATCCACCATATGCGGCGGCAAGGCCCCGGTGGAGCACTTCACCCGCGCGGCCGCCAAGGAATTTTTCATCCGTGGCCTGCGTCGGTGACAGCCATCGGACTAAGGCCGGAATGATACACCCTTCTTCTATGGTCAGGAAACACCTTGAGCGGGTGGCCCTTCACAAATCCAGGGATGGGCCAACCAACTCACCCAGATTGAGATATTTGTTCCGAATGTGAGATTCTGGCAAAAACCGAGGCTATGGATTTAAACCGGGCAGCGATTTTCGCCAATGGTGGCTACACAACACGTTATTGCAAGTTCTGGCACTGCAAGGCGGAGTAGCAGAGGCTCAGCCAGGGAGCAGAATACCCTTCACTGACTCCCTGTTGATCCGATTCCCCTAAACCATCCGTGCAGAATAGCATGGCAAGAACTTCGTGAACAGGGCCATTTTTTTGGGGCCATAAAGGCATTCAGCGCTGGAAAATGGCTTTATCGGTAATCCATCAGTAAGTAGAAACGAACCGTTCCCCCTCCTTGGCAGTGGCTCAGGTTGAAAAACCCCGGCGGATTGCGTCGCCGTTTGCCTGCTGTCATGGTTTTTGCCATCCTCTGCCGCAATGCCCAACCCTCTCAGGCACCTGCCGAGAATCAAGCCAAGGTGCGGCATCTGAGGCTGGCCCAAGTCCCGCTACAGCTCCGGCCAACAACCCCAAGAGTGTTGTTGACTCCTTGAATGGCGGCCATGGGCTGCCAATGATGGGGAAAACAGATTCGCCTCTCTGTTTGCCGCTAAACGCCTCCCTCAGGCCTATGGCAATGGAACAGCGAATCAGGAGAGGCCTTCTTTCGCTGGCTTGATAGCGACCATCATCAAACGCAACGGCCGTGTGGGAACCTCAACTTCACAGCCAAGCGGAAACCGAGGTGTGTGCAACAGGCCAGTAATCAAAGCAATGGCTACAGCAAGCCAAGCCGATTTCCTATTCACCGTGGAGGAGGATGGCGATCACAAGTTTGGCGCATTGCGCTATTGAGCAACTACGTCACCACAGGAAGGATGGTCCATTGACCGATTCTCTAATGGCCTAAGGAAAGTAGATTGATGCATCAAGTCCAGCCCTTGGAATGACATGTGGCGTGCTGGGCCGTGGGCCCCCCTTCCCCTGAAGCTCTCCGCAATTACGGAAGCCACGGTTCCCTCAGGGCCTATCTCCCGAAGATTCTGCGCGTAGTTTCTCTATCAAGTCATTTCTTGCCTTCGAGCAGCTCGAGGTCACAGCCTCGGGTGACGGGGAATTACCAGGATAAGCGCAAATCCATATTTATCGGGTCCAAAATATGGGCCCACAACTTCGACCAGCTGAATTAGGATTATTATGCTGATAGTATTCAAGAACAGTGCATCAGCAACAGATGCCGCAACATCTTTTTTTCGTTACGATTGCATTCTGCGGACTCGATCTTGGAAAGCTTGAACATCATCCCGACTATCAACGCACATAGTCTTCTGCTGTGCTTTCCAGAGAAAACCCGCAATCGTCTTACCGGAAGATCCTAAGTTGCTGATCCTGATTGTTCAAGGAAAAGCATTGTTCATAACGCTTGTAACCGAAGCGGTGGAATATCGGAAAGAACGTGCGAACTCCAAACACATCAGCCACGCGGCCGCCCAAATACGTCCAAGCAACCATAAACTCTTGCGACGACAGGCCTTTTCCTGATTTGCCAACGACATCACGGTAATAGAAACTTCGGCAATTCCATCGCGGCCAACGCCTTTGGAAAATCCGGGATCAATCTCCGATCCAATCAACGTAACCGCCAGAGTTCACCCAGTATAATAATGCCAGCCCAAAGCGTAAGCACAAAGTGCCAGAATCCATCACCCCGCGATCACTGCTCTGAGTCAACGCCTTGTCAGCAACGAAACCATCGATTCGCAAAGTACCGGCATCAAACCATGGTTGAGTGATAATCGATGCGCCTCTTCACGCGTCTGTAATTCGTGAGATTCGTTTACTGCAATATCAATATCACTTCGCTGCTGTTGCATCGACAAGCTCTCCGGAGATGTTTGATAAGAACGATAGTTTGCTTTTTGTAAGTTCAAGATCTTTTGCGAATTCTCCGCAAAGCCAATCGCCAAGCCCGGAAATATTGCCTCGTCATCAACCATTACGAAGGAGGCTGAGAGAAACCCCGACATCAACAATCCGCTCCGGACCAGTCTTTTCCTGGGCAATGAAGGGTCGTTGTCGTTTTGGCAAGCAACGATTAAGACAACAACCAGCAGGAGGCCCCGAAGGAAGCGTTTGCAGGCCGATAGGAGCCGAGAGCTCACTGTTATTTTGACAGCACTACTAACTGTTTCTCTCATTAAATAAGATCTCCTTTGGTTTGGAGTTCAGGCGGTCATGGCAGTCTTGATGCAAGAACAGCTTTGAATGAACGGTGCTTTGCCTGAGAAAGGCTTTCGCGTCAGACCTGAAACTACTCGCCAGCTTCAACTTTCAGGGTTGGCGTAAGGGCAGAAGAAAGTATTTGTCTGTCGCAAGATGTCTCTGAAGGCCAATCGCTACCAACCACAATAAGCTTTGTACGGAACAAGATACAGATGATGGGTACGCCGCTCGGGTGAAGGCTTGCAAAAACCAGAAGCATTTGCTCAAGCTTGTGAGGGATAGTGAACATAACCCGCCTCCACAGCCCACAGCGGTGGCTGCAACGAGACGACCGAGCGATTACAGGAGCCCATGATGTCAGTTGCATTGGCTAGACATACTCAGCAACGGCAAGTGCGCCTAATGCTCAATTCACCAATCAGCAAGGCTCTAGGACAGCGCGAAGCAGTTTCCGCGCCTCAAGAAATGCAGTAGTCCATCCGGGGAGAGTTATAAGGGAAACCCAATCTCGATCTCGGCATCAAGCATGGCGTTTGACCGAAATGGGGAACTCTTTATTACCGCTGCAACAGGACGACTCTTTCCCATGGCTCTTCCTTGGTGTAAGCAATCTGAATCACATCGGCTTTCGCCTGCCGAAAGAAGATTCCGAAGGTTCAATCCTTTACCGCTTCGCTAAATTGACATGTCAACGCCAGCCATTTTTTACCGATTCACAACGCACCAAAGGTCCAAAGCTTATCCGAAAATAGTTTATAAATTGAGTGAATTGAATACCGGCAACGGGCCTTGCGAGAAGAAGGAGTTTGAATATTTTTAGTATCTATATCTGGCCGTTCGTCAACCCATCTTGGCCACACAGGCTTACGCACCTACCTGGGTTTGATTTTGAAGAGCGCAGCGTATCTGTTCTTTGGCGGTATGCTCTCTATCGATCCATCATCCTCATCTACCTGAAGGGGAGTAAAACGCGGCAAGGGATTAAGGGAGCAAGAGCTCCGCCCAAACCCCACCAAGTTCAGATCAAGTAGGGAGGAGTGAATCCCGCCTCTAAACATCACACAACCTGCAACTGCTTTGGAACTGCTCCTGGCCTTCAAGCACGTCTTCCAATCCCGGCGAATCTCTCCCATCGGTGATTCTTGGGTCTGCATCGGGCAGTGCTTGGGGCCGCAACATTGGCAGAATTCGGGTCTTTGAGATGTCGCCGGGCAGGGCTTTCGTCGTGGTTAAATTCGCCAGGGCGCGTCGGGATCGAGCGAGAGATCGAACTGCGTTGTTCCAGTGAAGCGTAGCGGCGGCGGCTGAAGTTCTCGTCCGCGGTCGCGGGCGCCTCGGGCGGTGGCGGCGAGGTCGGCGGCGTGGGCGGCGATCTTGTAGGCGAATCAGGCCTCGCGCACATGTCTGCGGCTTGGCAGGCCCAGGTGTTCCTTGGGGGTCACGTAGGGCAGAGCATCGCCGTGCCGTGCCAGCCCGCCAGCGCCGCGCCGATGGCGGCGGCTGATGTGTCCGTAGCCGGGGCGAATGTCGGTGCCAG
>Ga0163217_1094536_pt1 | contig 10295 bp, 7 predicted proteins | sample SynspAceP_FD_185933 | JGI IMG/M metagenome (GOLD analysis project Ga0163217, IMG submission 185933) | Saline lake microbial communities from Ace Lake in Antarctica - Synechococcus sp. Ace-P (PacBio error correction) | ecosystem: Environmental > Aquatic > Non-marine Saline and Alkaline > Saline ...
AATTGAAGGGAGTACAAAGCGGTTTCCTCCACCAATATGGATATTTGATCATTGCGTACTTAAAAAACTGCATCAAACGAGTCTCCCAAGCATCGGTCTGGCCCCTGGGCTTTTTTTTGGCGATCAGATTGCCAGGTAAATATACTCGTAAACCTAAAAAATAAATAAGGAGCACGCAGTATCCGACCGATCTTATAGTAAGAAAATGTTCCTCATTAAATTGCGGGAATTTTCGAGAGATAAAAATGCGAGCATAAAATCACCTTCACGCTGTTCACCCTTCCAAAAGTAAACTTTTTATTCTTAGCGCTCGTTCATCAATATGAGTTTCTGTACCGGCATTGGACAAGCGCATCCTCAGACCCTCCGCAACTCACGATTGCCTTTTAGAAGCGTCCCGCAGCATTGTAAAACACGTACTTGCGAGTATTGAAAAAAGGTCAACACGAAGATCAAATTAACGCCATACTTGAAAATGCTTAATACCTTTTGAAAGTGATTCCACTAAACCTTTGCTGTCCAATATTATAATTCTCAAATATAGATAGGACCCACTTGGAGATGTCCAGCAATAATAGTCCTAATTTTGGGAATACTCTACAATTGGATTCCCCAAGTACTTTATCTATAAAAAATAATCCTGTGACAAAAGTCAGCTTATTGAGACTTGGAATAGAAATAGGATTTGCTTTTCATTTTCCCTTTGGCATGGAAAAAGCTTCTCACCCGCAATGCTACAACATTTAACTGCAGTAAACATGGAATTAAAGACAGGATCTTCGATCGGAGATTTCCCGGATTTCATTACAAAGACGCTTAGCGATAAAAAATCAGGAGAGGAAAGGTAAAATCGAGGTGCTTTTCAATGATGTTTTTGGTTGATTAAAGAATAACTAGTACAACACGAAATTAACACGGAAATTTTTCTCCTAAACTTATTCATTTACTAAATTTGAAATGAGCGCTTTCTGTTAATTTCTAAAAACCCAGCTTATACACTCACTTCTGGAATCTGTCTCATTCTTTGATCATCTCCGCGCTTCGGTCATGGAGATTTCTTCACACAGAGAGAGCTCAAGGGTGATATTTTCCCTGGCGCCGATCCATCAAAAAAAAGCTTTGCTTATCGCCTTATGTGTACTTCGATGTGACGCTTCTACGTTTTTCCATGAGGTTAACTCAAGTCATCCAAGTTTATAATCACCCGATTCCCTTGTACCATTTGCCCCCGGACCTTCACTAAGTAGCCATAATACTGGTTGATTTGAATTCCCAGTTCATTTTCAGCCCCAAGCGGTTTGGGTTCCGACCTTTCCAGACAAGAAATACGAACCAACCTGACATGAAAGTTATTCTTTGAAATTTTCACATAATCTTTCCCAAAAAGGCACACAAGGTGAATGATCCCAGCAATAAATCCTCGACAAAGACAGCGTACCTGAGAAGGTTTTTACCACACTTTTTAGTGCGTTCGATGTGCAAAAGCATCCAATGCACCGGAACCCGCCACTTGAATAATCGCTTTCGATTTCGAAGGCTAGATCGAGGTCAGTCAGCATTCTGGGTAAGGAGGCATTGGTAAGAAAAGGATCGAGTTCCAGTTTCTATTGGTCAATGCTTGGATGCCCAGGAAAATATTACACACCCCTACGCAGCTTTCCGGGTTTATCTATGGTTGAGTTGCTTGAAGTTGGTTGAAGTAAGCGCATTTCCATTCGTGCCACAGTGGCACTAATTGGAACAGCCCATATCTATGGGCTTGGAACTCACCTGAGGAGCAGCACGCACAAAAAGACTTACCTGCGCAGAAATCTCCCCTCTTGTTGGATCTTGGCCTGAGCCATATTTCGTGGCTTTTTCAATCAAAGAGAAATCCCCATCTGCTGCTTCTAAGTTATTGGGTGGTCGCGATGCATCGGGCTGGAAGAGCAATCTAAAAGCTCCAGCCATTGCACAAGTGCTTCCATACGTACTTTTATTCTACAAGCTTTTGAACTGTACATCCTTTGGCCAAATTCAAATAAATATTTTTGAATACGCCCTCCTTTTTCGCGTTCCTTTAATGATTCCCCTCGCACGGCGGCCGAACCTGCACCTTGAATTGTCAGGGCGCATTCCAAACGCGATTTCGTCTACACTTTATTTACAGTAGCCCATTGGACCGTTGACATCCCGGAGCCTAAAGGAGACATGGAATTGCTACCTCCTTAATTCTTCCATGAAAAAGACTCCACTTGGGGTGATGTCCATTTCCGTAAATTATTGCTAAGTACCGGAAGCCAACAAATACTCTGACTCGGGTAATAAAGCGCTTTCAGATAAGCCGAGTCTGGTAAGACGCAGATCCCAAGCATAGACAAAGTCGAGTGGGACTTGTTTGAATGCGTAAGGGGAAAAGCTTCCAGTCAGTCCCATATAATTTAAGCTAGTTTATTAAGCAATCTACTCGGGCCCATTGCAGAAGCTTGCTGCAATGATTTTTTTTGGCTTCCAATTATCACAAAGATCATCTTTCGTGCTTTTTACTCATGAGCGCTTTATCGCAGCACGTCGGCCTCACCTTTGGTAAAACCTGCCAAATTTTTTTTGCGAAAGCAACATCCTTTGCTCCTGATAGATCTCGTGACACATAAGGTTCCTCTTCCGGTATTCTTGCATGTCATCCCAGATCGTAATCAATCAACTTTCTGTCCCATTGCTTTCTTTTGGCATCAAAATGGAGAGGAAGTAGGCCCAAGTGGACCCCGGACGATAAAGTTTGCCATTCACTGGGCAATTCAAATCCGCAAAAACCGGTCGGTTGTAAGTTCGCAAGCATGTCTATTTCTGCCATCCCCTGGCAGATTCAATAATTGAAGATTACGTCGACTGTTGTCTCCTCGCATGGGAAAGAGAGGTCTCGTAGGTCTTGACATCATACAATAAGCGGAAAATTCATCCTGCACGAGTTCGATATCCATGACGTTCCTTGACAATCTTGATAGCGAGATCTTTGATAAATCAGGGGTGAGGCGTTTTCACAAGCCCCAAAAAGTTCCATTTGAGCCAAACACGGCTGATTCCGGAGCCATACGAGAGTTATCAAAGGCTAGGGTAGTACAACCAGATCTCGAATCTTTTGTAGAGCCTTAAAGCACTGGAACGCCAATTCGGTAAATGTCGTCAGGGGGTGATAATCACTCCGCATGCGTGGATACCCTAGTAGTTCTTGGAACACGATCCCTCAAGCATCGTCGCTTGCGATGATGGTTTTTTGGTCTAATTCGTCTTGCTCACCTTTTTTGAGGATTGCGACATCATACTCGTCTGCTGTGGCGATCAGCTCACCTGACCTTTGGAGCTGTCGTCACGAAGATGGCAGGCATGCGGTTTTTCTCCCTGCACAGGCAAATAGTGTTAACAAATCTTTTGCTGATTCTTTTCAATTGATGTCGGAAAACATGAATTATGCCAGTTCCCAGCGGAGCTTTCGCCAAAGGTAAATTCGGGAGCAACCGTGCGGCGCACTATCACCATGCGTACTGTCGGCGCAGCCATGGTGCCGTAAAATAATGATCGAGCCACACCTGATTTGGACCCGTATTTTTGATCCATAGTCGAATCAACAGACTGGCGGCCTTACAACCGGTCCACAAGTCACCATGTCAATCATCAGTTTCCTTTTTGCTTTTGACGTGAGTGGAAGTAAGGTAACAAAAATTGTTGGGGAAGTGAATACATCCGATTCAGTGTTCCACGAATCTCTCCAAAATAGTAGCTTGTAAGGCGATTGGATCAATATTGGTGATTCCCTGTGGCATAAGCGACAGAGCTGATCCTGCTGACCGATCCACGACCTGCCGCCACCGAAACGCCCATTCTTCTCGCCTCTGAACGCATGAAACTGCACGACTCAAGAAAGGGTGACGCTGCAGAGATATAACCTGTTATTCCGAAACAGTGGCCAGCTCAAAATCTAAAAACGCCTGACCTGGATTGTTCAGGGGTCATTTTATTCTATTGGTAGCGCTTTTCGCCACGCTTCATAGGTCAGTGTGACGGCAAATAGGCATTTTTCTCCTCGTTTACGCTCCATCTTCCCGTGTCTTTCGGCGATGGACAATTCCGAATGCGTATATATTCAAAACTGTTCGAGAAGCAGATATATCCCACCATTCTCACTGCAGCTTGTATACCTTGCCCAGCGCTTGTCCTCACAACTACTTGGAGTACATTCGATCGACTTCGGGACGATCCGACAATAAGCAGCTTCTTCATCTCTTCCGGTGTCTTCTAGATACGAATATCCATGCATTTGCGGGAAACCGTAGGCCGCGGACGATCTCTGCCCACGCTATTGTGCCAATCGTATTTTTTTAGTGTCACCAACTAGAGGTGTCCGCCCGTCTTTCAAAACATAGCAGAAGACATCAATGTGAGCTTTAGCAAATCTGTTTTTCTCAGTTAGTAGGAATTGTTTTGCTGCGAATACTTGACTTCGTATTTTGTGGAGCGCAAGTTCCGAGCAGTCACGATTCTTTTTATCCTTATTTAGTAACGTTCTGATGGTGCACAATACCACACGGAGGCACTGCATCTCCTGGCTATTAGATGTGGGACAAGGCAACATTCTCTAGAGCTGAGCGATGTCTTCACGATTTGCCTCACTCTGGCGATATCTAACACGGCTATGACGATTACAGCTCTACATATAAAATCTCTTCCAAAATGCCCTCGCGTTTATACTCTAGAGAAAACGTCACTCACGACAGCACTATCTTGTGTTGGCGACTTGTGATTCTATCCCACTACGATTCAGATCCAAAATACGGAATGCCCAAGAGTCGCGCCGTGGTAAGCGATCTAAAAGATCCGTTTTTGTTATTGTGGAGCGTATGTTGTCTTTGTCGATTGGGATTAAGGTAATAAAACCATTCCAATATTGCGTGAAGAGCTAGTTTTGGCAAGGTTGTGGGATAGCCTGCTTTAATTTTCTTGCAGAGTACAGACAAGTCTTGAATATGCCTGCGTGCATCTTTAATTGGCTCTTGGTTTTTCACGGTCGCGGCACAGATTTAGGAGACTCGCAGCCGCCAGCAATCACGGCTTGATTTCTTAAGCCATCGCCTCCTTACAAAGTGTGAAAGCAAGCCAATAAATATTACACATAGATCAGTCATGGCGATGGCAGCTTCCTGCACAATGTTTTGCGGTCGGAAGGCTTACAATTGCACAGGATCTCTGCAAGGTTGAGAGGTACCGAAAGACTGACTGTGCAACATGCAAACGAGCGCGTGAAATGGCATGTCACGTCAGGTCATGAAATATATCGCTATTGCAAGCCAATTTTCAGGACGTCTTTTGCAGCAGCTTTTGCCCGTGTCTTTCGGCTTGCGCATAAGTTTTGCGCCAATTTCGGTGGCCTCGTAGATTAACCTCAACTGGCAAGCTATGACCTTCAATTGGAGCTTGTACTCCCTGATTAATCGAGGCCACGAAAGGAAGCAACGATGCGGTGGTCATCCATGCAATGGCGCATCGGTGCATCCGAGAGAGGTCCTTTCCAAAAGCTTCTGATAGTGACATTCACTCGTCTAATAGCGTAGGCACATTTGAATTGGCGCACCACGCACCGCACCCTGAAGGGACAGTAATTCCTGTGGGAGCTACTCCTTTGGTGTCCAATTGAGGTGCTGCTGAAGCGGCAATAGTCGCTTCGCGCTCGTAGAAATTCCGAACCGACGACGAGGTAATATGTCCGAGAACTCGACATAGTATTGTCCACCAACACAAATAGATTGCCTTGCCACTGACACATCTCCTTCCAAAACCACCAGAATCTGATTTTAGACTTCATGGCCCTCGGCCAAAGCTAGAATTTGGTGGGACAGATTCCGAGTGGACTTTTCCGCATTGTAAAGGTAATCTAATATGTTCTTCCGGTCGATAATAGAACTATTTTGGAAAGCAGATTTTCCTTAGCGTCATGCAGTGGCGAGAGTGCGAGTTTGTACGCACGCCGAGCGCGCCAGTTTGTTCCACATCCTGAGATCTGGGGCATTGTAACCGCGGAGGTGCTAGACCGGTAGGATGCCGGCTGATATCAAAAAATCTTAAGATCTACATACAACTCTGGGAGTTGATATCTTCTAAAATAATGGACTTAATTCTCTGAAGGGAGAGAAAGAATGAAGCGGTTGAGTTAATTGACGATCCCGCAGAAGATTTTGTTACTTTTTTTTCCGAAAACCAAAAAATCTTTCAAATAATTTTTAGAGGTAAAAGTCATTGAACAGTTCGTATGACAAAATTTAATGGGTAATTTGCTATTTGTTTGAGGTCGCACAAACTACGTCTATTATTTGGAATATTTTAATATTAAGGTGAGGAGGAGAGAAGGGTTTCTGGATGAAAGAATATATATTCAGTTGAAAAGTTAGTTGAGTGGTAGGAAGCTGGAAAAAGTTTTTAGTTGTTAGAACGCAATCTAGGTAATGGGGTAATAGTCTATTAACTTCTCTACTAAAATTCAGTTAATTTGCTTCATATTATTAGTTGGTGTTGGTTTTTTTCTTTTTCCTTGCTTCAGCTGACGCTGGAAAGAATCTAATTGCAAATTTTTTTGCTGAGACTCAACAGCATACGCTTGGGATATCCGGTACTATATAATCGCTGGATTTCTCTATTGGAGACGCGTCTGGCCGAGGGGCTCGCCCGTTGATATCCTATCTCCGAGGTTTACCCTCTACACAAAAGTCAGGCCATTTTGAGCACGAGAGGCGGCGTGATATAAGTAAGTGTTGTGCACTAGAGGAATTCCGATGTGTTCCTTGATAGAGAATGGAACTCCAATCTGGGACTAGGACAGGATATGACCAAACTCATGAGATAAATACAAGATTTTAACCTGGTTTTATGGAGGGGAAGTGGGAGCTACCTATTACAGACTGGGATCGCCGAAAACCAAACGGGAGGCCGGCAAACCTTATTCAGGGAGCAGACACATAATTCGAAAAGATATTTCACCAATCTAACACAACAGTGACAGTAAATTTTAAGGGTTTAGTAGGCATTAATTTAGCAACATTTTGAACAGAGCAAGATTCTCTCCTTGACCGTAGAGCAACAGTCATTTGTCTCATGAGTAGACAAAACTATACATCTAGCGCTTTGTAAGTCGACTCTAGTTCCTATATGAGCGCTCTTCGTGCGAAGTACTATTATGGCGAGCTCATTTCGAGGTATTGTCTGCTACTTATTTCACATGGTATTAATATATCAGAGCAGTTTAGTGTTCAAATTAATAAGATATTTTAGCTATGAAAAATCTCTTTTTATTTTGATGTGTAATTGCCCATTTTAACTGTTAATGCCATAGCTCCAGAATGTGAAGTTAAATGGTTCCGTACGCGTCTTAAAGTCACCTGTCGCAGGCGAGCCATGTCTACAACAGTGTCCAATAACCAACTTCCACACACAAGCTCTAACGGAGAAAAGGTGAACTATTTTTCGCGCACGGTAGTCTTTTTGAAACCCAGGCATTACTTTGTGTCCCAGAGTCCTAGACAATAAGAACTGAGGTTATTCAAAGCACATCATCGTAGAAAAAGGTATAGTCATTAAATTCTCAAGTGGGCAGGGCAGTTGAATGCCTGCACAATTTTATATTACCTTGGAGAGACTATGGTTGTTCAGAGATATTTTTATGGGCGTTTTAAGTCTAGTTTCCCTGTCCGCATTATCTCTAAGAGCATAGATCGGATGATCTCTTTGAATTTCAATTCCCCAAAAACTCCTGGTTGCGTGGAGGCTCTTCATTCCATTTAATTCCAAGGCTTTAAACTGAAGACATCTTCCGTTGGCGATAGTCCTTCGTGCCTCACACACAGAATTGAATTTATTGGGAGAAACAATTAAAAAGTAACCAAGGCGTTTTAAGGCTAGGATAGTTTTGGAGAAAGATTCCGATACTTCGATAAAAAAGATCAACTCGCCTCCCTTACACATGGAGGATCAGTTACGAACCTTTCGAAGCATTGGTACTTCCATAGGCTTCGAATGGCAATTCCGATAACGAGGAGGTGGTTCGGCTATCATGGGGATGGATCTGGAGTGGAGTTAAGCCCGCACAAAAAAACTCATATGGGGAAGGGTTTTCGAACAGAAACGTAATATTCCACCCAAAAGATATGAGAGGCATGTTGGATTGGAGAAACTGTTTCAGGCTTGCCTTTTTTGGGGTCGGTTTTCGAGTCACATAGATAGAGGTCTGCCTGATATACTTTGCTGGAATCTAAGCTAGCAATCCTCCTAGAGCCTCATCAAACGGACATTGTTAAGTAATCAATCTCATGGAAAATCCTGACCCCTGAGTGGACGGTGCAGAATTAACTCCAGACCGACAAATATGAGAGCGATATCCTATATTCGGATTGGTTGTTTTTCTTTTTACCCTACAACGGAGTGGTGATTAACTAATAGATTTTAGTAGCGCTAATTCATTTGTCCCGAATTGATAAAATCCTTGGGAAAGACAACTTTTTTCAAGAAGGCAAGACTTGAATGATCCTTTCACTTCTGAGCGGACTTGCGAATGTCAATTCGTATGAATTACTGTGGCCGCGTGGATCGATTAGATTATCTGATAAGAAATGGAAAATCAGACGGCAAATTCAGGTAAAAATCCTGTTTCCAATGAAATTACCTACCATAGGAATCTTTTTTTTGGTTCAACTCCCTGTATTTGACTAATCCTTTTGATGCAACGACAAATCGTAGAAATGGACTCGAATTTTTCCATTCCTTTATGGAAAGTTCTTCGGTCATGACAGTTTTTCACTTGCTTTATGATTTCAATAAATATCAAAGCGTAGTCCCTGATCTAGCAATCACGCATCTACTTCCATCTTCCATGATGAGTCTCGCTCCAAACCAATGGACTTGATTTGGATACTGATGATGCATCTGCTGAAGAATTCAGCCACCATCATATTCGAATAATCGCGGAGGTCCTCTTATCATATTAGGGTGTGGTAAGAAGCTCATTTCTCGTTTATGTGATTCTTTAGCTTAGTAGGCACAAAAGCCCACCTGTGCATCCGATAATCACTTCAGCTTTGGGCATGTGTTACCAACCTCGTTTGGCCGCATGAAATTCTTAATTGGAATGGATTACAGCTGAAAGGTGATGTAACTGACTCCAAGCCGAAAGGCCAGGTATTTCTGCAAGTAGGCTGAGTGTATTGCGCAACGTCTTCATTGGCTAAGCACTTAAGAATTCAGTAAGCTGAACCTGGCCCGTGCTGCCAGAAGCCCTAGAATTTTGAGAAACTTGTCTCAAATCTCTTTGACGAGCCCATCCGGAATTTCTGTCCACCATCTCCTATTGACGTACTTTTGGACTCTGTTAATTTGTGTAAGAGAAGACTACTGAGGGCAAGAAATCTTCCGATCATACATATCAGCGCGAAAACCCAATGATCAATTGCTCAAAAAGGATCGTCTGCTCAGTAAATCCGCAGAGAGCTCTCTGGGTGTCGAGTGGGAGAAAGTTTGAAAAATAGCATCTACCGGGCTAAACTTTCGGGGCTTCGAGCCTCGTCCGATTAAGTCGCAAAGAATTGCGCAATCCAGAAAGAAATGAAATCGCACCCAAGATCAGGAAACGGCTGTCAACGAGGTCGGAGGTTTGTAGTATGGAATACATATAGCGGGAGCGCGTGCTGCACTTCGTCAAAGATGACCTGATCAATTGTAATTCTGTCAGATAAAGCATTGGTGAATCTTTCAGCGCAAAATCCCGATTATCTGAGAATTCTCCACACGCTCACATAGCGATAGTCCTGGAAAAAAGTAGTCTTCAAAAGCGGTAGTCTTCATGACTGCCTCGGCGCCAGGTGATAGCCAGTTGGGGTATTTGCTTTGAATATTCCCGTCACTGACGTGCTGTTATCCGTCCCGATTAATTATATTCATTGTTACAAATGAACGTATAATTTTGAAAATTGTACAGTTTTAATTTTGAAATTTGCTACAAACTCTATTTTGTGAATTTGGTACACCCTATGATATCCCACAAAACAGTTAACAGCTATTCAATCTGTGGCTCCAACAACGAGATGATAAATGGGCATTATTAAGGACTTTTATTCAAAAAGTAGTCCTTCATAAACTCCACAAAGCTTATTTTGGGTAAACAAGCCTTGAAGTCACATGAGGATAATATCGGGCACCAAACTTTTTTACTCAGGAAACAGACTCCATATGAAGTGTTCTGGCGTAGGGAGGGCCAAACCTACTCCGAGAGCGAATTGCGA
>Ga0163217_1037269_pt1 | contig 10294 bp, 7 predicted proteins | sample SynspAceP_FD_185933 | JGI IMG/M metagenome (GOLD analysis project Ga0163217, IMG submission 185933) | Saline lake microbial communities from Ace Lake in Antarctica - Synechococcus sp. Ace-P (PacBio error correction) | ecosystem: Environmental > Aquatic > Non-marine Saline and Alkaline > Saline ...
CCCTAAAACTAACGGATCCCATTACTTCTGTCCTTCCAAAGCCCAAACGGCGTATCTTTACCAAACCAGCACAGCTGAAAGTCTGCACCTAATTTGGAAGAAGAAGTAGAAAAAAACGCCACAGGTAATGCCAGGTAAGGAATCCCCATAATTTTAATGCCCCAAACGGTATCTGAACCTCCATTTCTCTCATAGGCTAGAAATGCAATGCTCAAAGGCATAAAAACCATTACAAGAACAATGAAACTCGATAACACGAGTGTGGGAAATAAAGATATTTACGTTAAAAATGCAAGGTTGCAAATAGGGATAACAGATCGACATTGACATGACCTCGTAGAAGCTGCACCATAAAGGCAGCCCCATTAAGGTAGCCCGATATCATAGAATAGACATACGCTTCTGTTTGCCAAGTCGTAGAAAAGATTGAAGGATTGGAATCGAACAAAATCATCTGGGCAAGTAAAACCACAGCGCAACTATCATCACCGCTTGCCAGCCCAGCCTGATAGGTTCGACAGCCAGGATACAGCATAAATAACATTTATGCTGTATCCTTGGTTACCTTCAGAGTATTGATTTGGGTAAGTCATTTTTTTTAATCCTATTCAACCGCAATGCTCATCAAGCAAAGTCTTTGGCCATCAGGGACATCAGCAAAACAAGGCTTTAATTATGATGTTTTCTTTAGGCAAGAGCTCGCCATTGATCAAAAATCATCTGTGTCATTTCGCAATCTCAACACCGCTTTTAAAAAACGAATACTTCTGTCGATGCAGCGGTCTTCTTTTTTCGCTTTCAAGGCAAGTAAACAGGCTGAGCTTTTTTCGATGCGCTGCCAATAGCGCCGCTTGGTTGCTCACTATTTAAGTTTTCAAACGTCGTTTTAATTCATTAATAAAGGTTTGATACATAACCAAAGTGCGACGTCGGCTGCAGGTGTATAACATTTAGATTGTCATAGATTCGATAGGAAACGAATGATGAAGAAGAAGTATTTGCGCCATTAAGAACCCAGTTTTGCCTCGGGCATTATAAATTTTCGAAGACGCCAATTGAGGCAATCGAAGCACAGCACCAGCTAACATTTGTTTCGAAGGACTTCCCTACCCGCCTCAAATTTGCAAACCTTTGGACATCATCAGGTTTAGTAATACATGCATCTTTACCTGCAAAGCCGCCAGCTAATAACCAATGAAACCGACAATCACATCAATCTTTCGCCATTTTTTGCTCAATCGCTTCATAAAAGGCGACCGCTCAACGAGCTGCATGGTCAATGGTTTTTTAACCATCCAGGCATCAGGTAAGGTTGTAGCGGGCTGCTCTTGACCGCCAGCAATAACTAGCGGAATCAAAGTCATGTCACTGACCTGACTAACTGGTCGTACTGCTCACGGGGTTTAAACAATGATTTGGAGCCGAAAATTCTGATTTGTCAAATTTGACATTTGCGCTTTACTTCGTCCGCAACATTTGAGCAACTTGATGGCGATATCGTTATTTTGACCATTGATTGGGATAACCTTGCTTTCAGCGCTTGCGGGCGCCTGTGCCGCCCAATAAAGCTAATGCAATAAGTGCTTTTGAAGGATACTTGATCATTTTTTTCTTTCCTGGAAATTTAATTTTTATTTTTTAAGAGAATCGAGAACTAACATATAGATTTTTCTAAACTAAATTTTTAGTTTTTAGACAAGTGTTAGAATAATAATGAATTATTTTTTGTAATACACTTTGACATAAAGATACACGAAAATGATATTCTTGTATACAATTTAAATTCCAGCTTCTGATGCATTGGTGGGTACACTAAAACCTATGAAAATTCAGACATTATTGGTCCAGTGCGTTGAAGAATCTATCCTGCGGGGGAGATTACAGATTGGAGAGGGCGGCTCAGTGAAGTCAGCTATCTGTCAGTTTGGTGTGTCTTCGAACACTAATTAGGAGGCGTAGAAAAGTTTAAGTAAATCAGGGTTGGTAGAAACAAATACACCGAAGAGGTGTTTTTGTTCGCAAGGCACAGCCTGTAGAATTGGTTGAACTATTTGAATCTGATGGCAGAAACTTGAGGCTTCCTGCGGCAGCTGGCGCATTAACGCATATCAGAGACTTCAACAGCTATCGAAGAAGCAAATAGTGAAGCTGTAAAAGCAGCAAATGTTGGCAGGAAAAGCCGATACCCGTATTCATTATGCTAAGAAGTTTTTCCATGATCATTTATAAGCATCAGGGAATGCGCTTTTTAGAAGGAAACAAACAGCTACACGCAAAGGTTAAAGCCTTATCGTCGCTTCAGCTTCAAGTCAGAAGGACGTAATGCCTCAATCCATGTCCGGCATGAGCAAGTTGTGGCCGCACTAGAGCTTGCGGATCCAGACAAAGCAGCTCAATTACTAGCGGACACGTTTGCCATTCAAGAGAAAAATTTCGACTTTGCTGCAAACTTTTGAAACGATAAATACAACTCGTGATACAAAATATCTTAACCTCAAAATACTTTTCTCTCAATCAATTTATCTTCAAGCAAAAAAAAAGCCCTGACAGCGTTAGCTATCAGGGCCTCTTAATTTAAGCTTGACGACGACCTACTCTCAATGGATCTTCCCACACCTACCATCGCGATGGGCGCTTTTCACTTCTGAGTTCGGGATGGGATCAGGTGTTCAATCGCTTCTAAATGATCTCAAAGCAAATTCTGCTGCGTTTCGTTTCTGGCGGTTTTCTTAAGATGATAATCTCTCTATCATGCTCTTTCTTCAACCAAAAAACGCGAAGACATGCTTTGGATCTTTCAATTCCTTTTTGAAATACTACAGTATCAGGTTAAACCCAGTTTTTTATGCGTAATGTGGTTCTGTAATCTTTGATGAGCTTTCTCATCTAAACCACTTTGGTTTGTTATATGGTTCAAGCCTCACGAGCAATTAGTATTGGTAGCTCAATGCCTCACAGCCTTAGACACACCTATCACGTCTAGTCATCGAAACGCTTCTTTAGGGACTTATGTCGCAGTGAGATCTTTTGAAGGGAGGCTTCCCGCCTTAGACTCTTTCAGCGGTTATCCGTCCGAGTAGCTACCCGGCATGCCACTTGGGCGTGACAACCGGAACACCAGGGTTCGTCCACTCCGGTCTCTCGTACTAGGAGCAGCTCTCTCAATTCAAACGTACGCAGACTAGGGACGAACTGTCTTCACGAAGTTCTAACCAGCTCGCGTACGCACTTTAAATGGCGACAGCCATACCATTGGGAGCGCGGCTTCAGCGCCCAGGCATGTGATGAGCGACATCGAGGTGCAAACACCGCCGTCGTGTTGAAAACTTGGGCGTATCAGCCTGTTTCGCCGGAGTCCTTTTATCCGTTGAGCGATTGGCCTTCCATACAGAACCCGGATCACTAAGACCTACTTTCCGTACTGCTTCGACGTGTCTGTTCTCGCATTTAGGTGCTTTTGCCTTTACACTCTTCGCATGATTTCCGACATGCTGAGCACGACCTTCGTGCTCTCCGTTACTCTTTGGGGAGGAGACCGCCGAGTCAAACTACCACCACACAGTGGTCCTCGATCAGATAATGGACCTGAGTATAGAACCTTCAAATACCAGGGTGGTACATTTCAAGATTGGCTCCATGAACTAGGCGTCCTATCTTCAAAGCTCCACCTACTCCTACACAAATAGGTTTCAAAGTTCACTGTGGAGCTATAGTTAAAGGTTCACGCGGGGGGTCTTTCCGTCTAGCCGCGGGTACACAGCATCTTCACTGGATTTTCATTTCACTGCGTCTCGGGTTGGAGACAGTGTGGCGCATCGTTACGCCATTCGTGCAGGTCGAACTTAACCGACAAGGAATTTCGCTACTTAGGACGTTCATAGTTTACGGCCGCCGTTTACTTGGCTTCGATCAACGAGCTTGCTTACGCTAACCCATCAATTAACCTTCAAGCACCGGGCAGGCGTCACCACCCTATACGTCCACTTGCGTGTTTGCAGAGTGCTGTGTTTTTAATAAACCGTCGCAGCCACCTGGGTTCTCGACGACCTAGTGCTTACGGAGCAACGTCCTTCACACCGGCGGCGTACTTCCTTCCGAAGTTTAAAGGTCCATTTTGCATAGTTTTCCCTTCCCGAGTTCTCTCAGCGCCTTGGTCATTCTCTCCTGACCACCTGTGTCGGTTTGGGGTACGGTCAATGTATACTCTGAAGCTTAGAATTTTTCCTGGAAGCATGGCATACAACCACTTTCGCCCAAAGAGGGCTCGTCATCAGTTCTCGGCTTCTTCTGCTAAAAGATGACCCGGATTTGGCCTAAGTCACTTGCCTACCGCCTAAACACGACAACCATCGCTGTGCTGGCTAGCCTTTCTCCGTCTCTTCCATCGCAATATACATCGGTACAGAATATTAACTGTTTTTCCATGATACGCATTTCTGCCTCGCTTAGGGGCCGCTCAACCTGCCTGATTAACATGGGACAGGAACCTTGGTCTCGGCGGGGGAGTTTTTTCACTCCCTTATCGTTACTCATGTCAACATTCGCACTTTCTGATATCCCCTCCAGCTGCCATTTTTTTTTTTTTTTTTTTTTTTTTTATTACAGCTTTGCCCTTTACGGCTTTAACAGACGTCCTTACTATGCCTAATAAATTAGCATCGTAGCTTCGGTGTACAGTTTGAGCCCGTTATATCTTCCGCGCAGGCCGACTCGACTAGTGGCTTATTACGCTTTTCTTTAAAGGAAATGGCTGCTCTAAGCCAACCTCCTAGCTGTCTAAGCCTCCCACATCGTTTCCTCCCACTTAACTGTAACTTTGGGAACTTTAAGCTGCGGTCTGGGTTGTTTTCTTTCCACGCGGACGTTAGCACCGCCGTGTGTCTCCCGTAATTGGACTCATTGGTATTCGGAGTTTGCATGGGGTTGGTAAGCTCGGGATGACCCCTAGCCCAAAACAGCTGCTCTATACCCATGGTGAGGATACGAGGCGCTACTAAATAGCTTTTCCGAGGAGAACCAGCTATCTCCGAAGCTTGAATTGCCTTTTCACTCCTATCCACAAGTCATCCCCAGCCTTTTCAACACCGGATGTGGGTTCGGTCTCCAGGGTTTTTTTTTTTGAATGTTCTCAACTTCAACCTGCATCATGGATTAGATCGCCCGGTTTTTTGGGTCTATTCCCCAGCCAACTAAACGCCCTATTTAAGACTCGGTTTTCCTACGGCTCCATACATGCTTAACCTTGCCTACTGAATAAGTCGTTTGACAGCCATTTACAAAAAGGTACGCAAGTCACGGAAACAAGTCGCTCCACTGCTTGTACGTACACGGTTTTTCAGGATTCTATTTCACTCCTCACAGGGGTTCTTTTTCGCTTTCCCTCACGGTACTGGTTCAACTATCCGTCGATCAGGAGTATTTTAGACCTTGGAAGGATGGTCCCCCTATTCCAGACAGGATTCACGTGTCCTCCGTCTACTCGTTTTCACTATAATGGCTTTTTCGTATACGGGGCTATCACCTCTAAACGGCGGCCCTTTCCAGGTAGAGCCTTCTACTACCCAAATATACTTTAAGGGCTAATCCCCTTTCGTCGGCGCTTACTTAGGGAATTCGGTTGATTTCTTTTCCCTCCGGGATAGATGTTTCAGTTCCCGGTTCGCCTCGTATGGCTATGTATCACCATACGATACCCGAAGCGGTGGGTTTCCCCATTTCGGACATTGTTCGGATCAAATCCCTGTTTCATCGACTGCCCCGAACTTTTTCGCAGATTACAGTCCTTCATCGCTCTGAACTGGCAAGGCATCCACGTGGCACGCTTGGTCATTGGCATATAAACCAAAGTAGTTTTCTTACGAAACTTCAGAATCACATACCACAGAGCTTTTGGTACCTCTCCTGATTTTTACATAATAGAAGTCACTAGTTTTAAAGTGAATTCCAACCGGTTTATCACTTGATTTATCGTTATTTCCAAAATTCGAATTGTTAAGAAGCAAGTTTAGTGCAAAGCACTAAGTCAGAGACTAAAAATCACATCACCGGTATGTGGTTGATGCTTAGTATCTTGCTTAGGACTTTATCCTAATCTCTTAAAGTAGATATCGTACTGACCAATGATGAGTAAATCCATTTCTCAGGGTACCATCAGATAATTTGTGTGAACGCTCCACGGCAGAGGTTTCTATCGTTTAAGGAGGTGATCCAGCCCAGGTTCCTAGGGCTACCTTGTTGACTTCACCCCGTCATTGACGCATCCGTGGTAACGCAATCCCGAAGGTTAAGCTAGCTACTTCTGGAGCAAATCAACTCCATGGTGTTGACGGGCCCGTGTGTACAAGGCCCGGGACGTATTCACCGTGACATTCTGATTCACGAGATTACTAGCGATCTCCGACTTCATGGAGTCGAGTTGGCAGACTCCAATCCGGACTACGACGTACTTTGTTGGGATTCGCTCACTATCGCTAGCTGCAGCCCTCTGTATAACGCCATTGTAGCACGTGTGTGCCCTACTCGTAAGGCCATGATGAACTTTGACGTCTCGTCCACCTTCCTCCGGTTGTCAACCGGCAGTCGTCCTTAAAGTCCCACCATTACGTGCTGGCAATAAGGACAAGGGTTGCGCTCGTTACGGGACTTAACCCAACATTTCACAAACACGAGCTGACACCGCCATAGCAGCACCTGTCTCACAGTTCGCCGAAGGCAACCATCTGATTCTCTCCAAATGTTCTGTGGATGTCAAGAGTAGGTTAAGGTTCTTCGCGTTGCTTCGAATTAAACACATGCTTCCACCGTTGTGCGGGCCCCCGTCAATTCATTTGAGTTTTAAACCTTGCGGCCCGTACTCCCCCCCAGGCGGTCTCTTAATTGCGTTAAGCTGCGGCCACTAAGTCATTAAACCCAACGGCTAGTAGACATCGGTTTACAGGCGTGGACTACCAGGGTAAATCTAATCTGTTTGCTCCCACGCTTCCTGCACTTCAGTGTCAGTAATTAGTCAGGGTGTCGGCTTTTTCGCCACTGGATGTTCCTTCCTATAATCTAGGCATTTCACCGCTACACAGGAAAATTCCCACACCCCTCACCATACTCTGCTAGCCAGTATCGGGTGCCATTCCCAAGGTTGAGCCCTGGGAAATTTCCATCCGACTAACAAACCATCCTACGCGCGGGCTTTAACGCCCAGTATTCGATAACGCTTGCACCTCTGTATTACGCGGGCTGCTGGCAACAGAGTTGCCGGTGCTTCTTTCTGGGGCTAACGTCAAGATGATACGTATTAAGCTATCACCCTTCCTCACCCTGCAGTGCTTTTACACCCTAAGGCCTTCTTCACACACGCGGCATGGCTGGATCAGGCTTGCAAGCCATGCTCCAATATTCCCCACTGCTGCTCCCGTAGGAGTCTGGGCCGTGTCCCTTCAGTCAGTGTGACTGGTATACCTCTCAGGACCAGTTTTAGAGATCGTCGCCTTGGTAGGCCTTTACCTACCAACTGCTAATCTCACGCAGTCATCTAATAGCGGAAGGCCCGAAGCGTCCCCTCCTTTCCCCCTAGGGGTATGCGGTATTTGCAGCGTTTCCACATGTTGTCCCCCCTCTACTAGGCAGATTCCCTACGCGTATTATCACCCGTCCGCCGCTTCGTCAAGCAGGAGCAAGCTCCCTGTTACCAGCTCGACTTGCATGTGTTAAGCCTGCCGCCATGCGTTTCAATCTGAGCCATGAATCAAACTCCTTCAGTTAAAAGTTGCTCCTCAAATCTATTACACTAACTATACTTAATCGATCCTCATCCCCGAAGAACAACAACCCAACATACAGCGATTACGTGTAGACTCTCGGTAAGACTTCAATTTTTTTGATCAAACTACAATCTCGGCAAGCGGTCTGCGATGATCTTCATGAAGCTCTAGCGAGCGCCCAACAAATTATCTGATTAATCTATTTTAAAGAGCGCGGCTAACTTAAATAAGTTCTCAATATGAAGTTTAACCTGAATCGTCTTCGTTGTTGTGAAGAGTTGTCCCGTGTCAGCGAGGGCGTATATTAAGGATCTATCAGATTTGCTGGCAACCTTTTCCGGCCCAATTCTTTTGATTAATTCTAATAAAACAACATCGTTCGATAAATGATCTATTTGGTGGTATTTGATTATTAAAATCTAATCAATACCAGGCATTAACACAGGAACACGAAGCTAAAACCGGTCCATCTCATTTTGATTAATTGTCCACATTATAAGCCAACACCTCAACCCTCTAGCGATAAACTTTCCTCTTTCAAATGCTTTTCGCATACTTTTCATCAATATGCGCGCGGGCGTACAGAATGATTGCCTGTATGGCTCACACCAAAGAACAATAACCGCGCGATACCCTTCTTCTAGACCATTTTTGCCAACTCATAGAAATGCTTCCGCACGCTCCGGGTACGCAATCAGGAAAAATAACCAGCCCGTCTTCTTCTATAAAGTAACGTTTTTCACCTGACATAGCACTTACGGACCATCTTCCACCCGTCAGCAGCCAATCAAATACGATTTTCTCGGCCACTTCCTTCGGCTTTTGCTCGGCTAACCGAAAGCTCTTTTATCACGGTCATTGGCATCGCCTCACCCACTAATTTGTTCGGAATAACCCGTATTTAATGCAAGCCAAATACTTTTTTTCATTACCCTCGACCAATTCCCACGTAATAAGGCAGTTTGCGCTTTTCGGGTTATTGCTCTTAGACACCAAACCCGAGCACCATCCTTGCTGACAGCGCTTCATTGACCCCGTATTCGGGCAATGAGCAACGGACGACGTCGCCATTCGGCAACTGGGATATCCGTAAAAACCGCTTAATAACGTTTTATCAATTTCCTTCTATTAAAGAGTTGGGAAATTTCATCAACAACGCTCCACTATTTTACTTGAAATCAATACAAATAAAACGGCCCTCTTAGATAAAGAGAGCCCCGTTTCAATTAGATCATTTTATTGAGTAAACATTAATTCCACGTCAATTTGTCGCAGGTGGTTTAGAAGAAACATGTAAGTCACGCGAGAAATGTGCTCAATCTCATTAATAACTGGACCACGATACGTTTCAGCCCTCGTACGGAAGATGCGCGCCACGTGCGGTCATGAAATCGATGGTTTCACGGGCGCGCAGTGCAACAATACGTATTCGTAACGACGAGTCACCAACAAGCCCACGCGATTTAACTGGCAAGAAAACCGGTCGAACGCTTGCTCGTCTTGTCGTACCAACTCCGATCTGCGTAACTCTCATGAAGATAGCGTCGCACGGCGAAGATATCTGCGTACTTCTTTTTTTCACTTCACCAAGATATCGAACGCCAAGGCCAGGCCCCTGGGAACGGATTGACGATAACATGCTATGTGGCAACCCAAGCGCTACAACCCAATTTACGGCACTTCATCTTTAAACAATTCGCGCGTGGTTAAACCAACTCCATCCTCATATCGTCTGGTAACCCCAACATTGTCGGTGAGGACTTGATAAGTGTGCTTTACCTGTTTTAGAACGCCGCTGATTCCCCGGATTCCCAACCAAAAAATCAGGATAAATCGTACCTGGTGCAAAGAAACTCAATCTTATTCAGGCTTTGATGATTTTCAATCAAAATCTCAATAAAGGCTGTTTAACCGATATTTAACGCTTCGCCTTCAGGATCGGCTTCGCTTTCAAACGCACTAAGAAAAGATTTAGGCATCACACGGATCAACTTCACGCCCATGTTATCTGGAACATCTTCATCAATGATGCCTTCAATATCAAACGAAGCAAGCCGTTTATCAAACCAAAACACAGGTCAACTGGATGCGCCAATTGCTTTATGAAGTACGCTGCACAACGAAGAATTCCACACCGCAGACAGTGCTTAAAAACTTGCTTATCGCCACTTGCTCACGCATTCTTTCGATGCGTCGGTTGCAATGTTCGCCGGCGTCCATAACGTATCACAACACAATATCAACGATGAAACGCGTTAATATCGCGCACCTTGTAGTGTGTGCGTTACTGTCAGGATGGAATTGTACACCGTAGAAATGGTTTTCCGTTTCATTCGCCATCGCTGCGATAGCGCAACTTTCTGTCGATCGCCAATCAGATAAAGTCTGTATCTCAACCACTTTTCACCGTGGCTCATCCACACATCTAATGACGCAAACACCTTATTTCGCAACATGATCCTGAATATCATCAAAATTAAGGCAGGACATCGTGTTTAAGAATTTGCGCGTAACCAAACTCACGAACCCAGAACCTGGTC
>Ga0163217_1076176_pt1 | contig 10294 bp, 8 predicted proteins | sample SynspAceP_FD_185933 | JGI IMG/M metagenome (GOLD analysis project Ga0163217, IMG submission 185933) | Saline lake microbial communities from Ace Lake in Antarctica - Synechococcus sp. Ace-P (PacBio error correction) | ecosystem: Environmental > Aquatic > Non-marine Saline and Alkaline > Saline ...
GTAGTCCGAAAGGTTCTGCCTGAAAATTATAAGTAAACTTTTCGTGTCAAAAACCCATCAGATGTAGAATCGAAGCATGAATGTCGTGAACTGAAACTCGCTCAATCAATGCCAGAAAAGCCAAACTCATCGGTGAGGCCATAACTTGCCACCTTTCTTGATTCCGCCGGGCTGCCCATCCACATCGTGAAAGCTTCTCCGTGATGATCTCTCCTTTAACATCCTTGCTCTTTGGCCTTCGCGGTTTTCCTGCATTGGAGTTCTTCCAAACTCTCCTCCCCAAACTACAAAGCGTTTCTTTCGAGTAGTCCCTCGTTGCTTCAAAATCAAGGAGTAGTGCAAGTGATCGGCCGATCAATTTTCTCGCAATTTAATTCCGAGCCCTAGATCGATTGAGCTTCTTTGCTTGTCCCATGCTGTCCCATTCCAATCGAATAATTGACGAATCGACCTTTTTCCTACTAATTTTCCTTGCTAAAGACCATTGTTGAAGGAACTCTTCTCCTGGTTTTGTGCCATAAGTTCATGGATCGCTTCAGTTCGTCATTGATATTCATCCTTCAAGGCCACTTCGATTTGCATACCGATAGGCCATCTCATATGATTGATTCGAGCCAAGATCTCCGGTCACCAAAGTCCTTGAAGCTTTGGCTTAGCAGAATTGATCGGCTTCTATGACTGACTTTTCCAATGTCGCGGGTCATCCCATCAGGATCTTGGAGGTAAAGAACCGGTCGCCTTTGGAGCGACATTGGCACGCCTTGGTAGCTGAGGGTAGGAAGGCCCAGAACCAGAACACTTTTTACCGCCAATCTGGAGTCTTTTTCCTCCGGAAGTCAATACTAAAATCCGGGTAAGTTTTGGTTTCTGCTGCCTCCACACCATAGGGGGGGTGCATCATAAGTGGCAGTCACCAGCTTCCGAGCTTTGTCTTTTTCCTATCGAGGACTTCCAGTTGCAATGAAAAGTTGAGCAGGGCCATGATTGAACTGATCGTTAATGGACTGCTTTTCAAAAAGCTACTTCGTCCTACCTACTGATGAAAAATGTGGTAAATCGTCCTGAAACCATGCACCACCTGAATTCACCATGCTGGCAAATTTAGCCTCGAGGCCCAAAGAAGGTTTGGAACTCCACGAATAAATGCAAATTGCTTTCCTTTTCCAGTAAAGATTCTGGGCAAGGTTTCCATCGTATTTTTATTTAGCTCGGTTTGTAGTCAAAGAGCTCCATGCGAAGGTGCTCCAGCATATGTAGGTTATATAAATTGATTTTGCCTTTGGGGAGCGAAAGTGGAGGAAGTTGGAGCTAATGGATTAAGATCCCGATCTGAAAGATTGAGCCCTTTGGATTGAACGTTGATCCCAGGAATCACAAGAAAGAGGAGTGGAGCCATTGCAAGACCGCCTACCTTGCCTGACACAGTCCATCAAGAAATGTCTCCGCGTTTGGATTTTGGCAGCTTTTTGCTGTCCAAAATTCCTTTTTAAAGCCTTTCGAGTTGGTCATATTAGGGCTTGGTTAAGAAATTCATCTAGGTTCAATAATGCATTTGCCACTAAGGCCATGGCAGCCTGCTCAGGGCTTGTGGTTTGGTCCTTTATTCCAAAGAATCCTTCCAGAAGCTTTGGGGTTGCTTCAATTCCTAGACCTTTTCGTAGAGTGATACTAGATTTTCGTTTTGTTTGTACTGAGATCTTTCCCCAGACTAATCTTTCATAACCAAAAAAGCACTTGCCTCTTTTTGGGTTTTTCCGGATACTTGCAAACAATCTCTTTGCCAAGCGCATAATGCAGCTCGAGAAAGACTGGATCATTTAAAGTGATCAAGCGCCTGAAGCGGTGTATTGGTAACGATCCGTCTGCCTCAGCAAACTTCTCGACTTCCCTGCATCGAAAGGTCACCATGGATGGGTAAAGGACTGGTACGCTTTAGAAAAGTATAGATAGCTCTTCTGTAGCGATCTCCCTTCAGCTTCTACCCAAAGATTCTCCATTATAAGACTGTCTCCCAGAATTCCTTCTGCTGGGGGGTGGCATCACTGGTCTGCATACATCTTAGTCTCAGCAAGCCACTTACTGCTAAGGCTTGGTTCTCTGAATTTGGCTCAGCTGACAATCTCATTCTGGTCCATGTGCGTACCATTTTGTTTTCCCGGATCAAGAAGGCATAAGGTGGGGGAAATTCCCGAATGCTTGGTCGTAGGTTTTTTGAGGTTACGATTTCTTTGATTATACTTTTTACACTCCAATCATATTCATGGCATCGTCTGCCAAGCAAATATCCAATAATTCAGGAATGAGTAGGAGGGTCTGCTTGTTGAAACCCAGATCTTTCAGAGATGCCACAAACCTCTTTCCAAATAACTGCTCCCAGACTCGATTTACAGCGTTCGGGAAGTCAATGGGGTTTTGATGTCCACTAGCCATTCACAAATCCTAAAGCGGTTTGGCTTCCAATCTTATGTTTTTTTGGATTGGCACATTTGGGATTTTAAGGAAAAACTTTATCGGCCTAAAATCATCCAATTTCCTTCTTCGAAAACTCTGTTTCGCGACTCATGAAATTTTGATTTCTTCAATTAATATTGGAAGGGTTGTCGGCTTTGCCGCTAAAAGATTTTCCCATGATTTTGGATTCCTGTAATCCTGGACTCTCCTTTCCGGAAGAACTTTGGCAGCAAAGAAACAGACACTGCGATTGCATTTTGTTGAGGCTTTGCTTTTGGGCTCTTCATTTCCTAAGACAATCCGTCTTCTGTAAGTGCTGGAAATGGTATTGTTTCGTGAATTTTCAGCTGTTTTAATTGATTGGATGCTGCTAAGGATTTCACCCTTTACTGGATTCTTTCTGGATGTTCAGCGTACCTCCATCCACAACATCCGACCAATAATTCATGAGCAACTGATCTGCATCCTTTTGGTATCAATATCGCGAAAGGACACAAGGCCGTCAGCTTGCATTCCCAGCCATTTGGTATCGATGAGCTCCGAATTTTTAAATCCCTGAGGCGATCATGCGATGCGTATTTTGCTCTTGAAACCAGTGAGGAAGTTTTTTGTGGACTGGGCCTTCGTTAGCCTCCGGCATACTTTTTGTCCCAATCTACAATTGCCGGGCCAGTTTTAATTGATCTTTCGATTCATAGAATCTTAGTTTCGGCTCTTCCATCAATGTGTGTCCTTCATCCTGCTATTGTTTGAAAAAGGCAGCTGACTGATAGAATTCCTCATTGACGGATGGGATTCATAGGATGAACTGTGGCATTGGACGCATGCCATGGTGGTAACTTTTTTGCCAGACTTGATAGGTGGTGCTTCACACGATTCCAGACTGCAGCCACACGATATTCTTCATCGTTGGTTCCAACTTCTCATTGTTCAATGGGTGGGGTTTTTTCCGATGAAAAGGCAGTTGCCGTAAGTTTGTCAATAGTAGGGTTGGGTAATAATCGTCCAGCAGCTGTTCTATGGTGAACTCATCAAAATGTTTGTCCTGATTAAAAAGCTCGAATCACCCATTCGCGGTAGGGCCACATGGTCCGACTTAACGTCCTCGCTCATAGCCTTTGGTAATCCGCATAGCGTGCAGATCCAGCCACCAACTTGCCATTTTTCCTCATACGTAGGGCATGGACAATAACTGATCAACCGCTTGTTCGTAAGTGATTTGTCCAGATTCAAGGCTTTTTGCTAATTCTTCCCGAAGGTGGGAAGCCCAGTGATATCAAGCGCAACTCTTCGAAGTAAATTTTTTTAGGTTCAGCTTCAGGCGAAAAGGTTAATTGAAGTTTCCGCTAGCTTTTCACCAACGAAGAAATCTATGTAAGAAAGTGCGTTTGACTTTTCAGCTGGTGGAAAAAAGAACTTTCTTTTTTTGATCAGGCAAAGGATGGTTTAAGAAACGGGGAGCATCAGCCCAATGCTCTCCCATTTTTGCTCCCTGTCTGATCCATCTTTCAAAAATCGATAATTTCTTCTTCCGAGAGAGCGGCTTTTGATAAGGCATTCGAAGCTCAGATCTGATTGGTCAAGCGTCGGATTAATTCACTTCCGTTTGGATCTCCGGATAATAGCTGGATGACCTGAATTGGTTTACAGCCAAAGCCTAATTCTTCGAAAAGGCAGGGAAAAGCCGGCATTTTTTTTTAAACTCCTCCGTGACAGAAATGCAATGCCTTGTTTAAAAATTGGTTTGACTGGGTGCTAAAATCAACTTCCTGGCTGACGATTCAAACAACAATAATAGTAATTGCAAATTCCTATAAATTGAGAAGAAATAATGGCAATCCGGTTTCGAGTCATTCCTAACAGCTTTGGGAGCCTTCAAATAACCAACATAATCAAGGTTTTGAAAATACATTCTAGTCTAAAAGAGGAAAGTACTTTTTTGCTGGGTGTTATTGCATAAAAAAAAATCTGCTTTCAAAGCAGGATTTTTAGCTAGTTTTAGAATTTTAAACTTAGGAGATTTTCAAAATGTCCTTTTGTCATTTCTTATTAAGCTAAATCTGGTTTTCCAATTCCAATCATTTCTTGCACATTGATCATCGATTGCTGTCTGGCCAGGAATCAGCGATAGCCTGTCTGAAACTCTGGGTATATTCCATTATCAATTTGGGATAAGTTGGAAGAATACTTCGTAAATCTCCTCTGGGAGTAAAACTCATCGCTGCAAATTAATAGCTGGATCGGATTTCACCGATTCTCGAGGGGCATTCATCAAGTCAAAGTAGCTTTTTATTGAATCGGGCATATACATCATAGGTAGTGATGTGTTGATTTTAGAAAGCAAGTGAATTTTTTCGCTAGCCAAAGCCTTGTGGATTATATGTTCACCGCATAGTCCTGTGGTGCTCCTCCCGGCAAGAGATTTATATCATTAATTCCTGGATATCGAAAGACTTTCTCACATCAACATTATATTTTTGAAATAGTATCGCACCAGCGCTCTCCAGCCCTGCTTGCTGATTCCATAAATAGTATTGGGCTCTTTCACACAGGTATTGTGGTGGTTGGATTTTGGAGTATTAGGTTCCGAATACAGCAATTGAAGATGGCCAGTAACACTTTAATCTTAATTGAACTCCCTTAGCCAATTTCCAATACATGGGTAAACTCTCCCATATTCAGATGCCAAAAGCAAAACATCGGGTTTTTCTCTCCGGTGGCTGATAAGACCCGCAGCTAAAATGATAGAATCTGGGTAATTTTTTTCATTTTTCACTAAATCTCTTAGACTTCTTTGTTCATCACAATTAAGACTTCAAAGCGGCAAATATTCAATTTTAGCCCTGGAAGATTCCCTGCAGATCGGTAGCGCATAATTGATTCTGATCAAACTTTTCAACTGAGTGATTTGGTTAATTCTGAGCCCAATTGACGGCGGCTCCAATTAAAATAAAATTTTTTTCATGAATAAGGTTTAAACAACTACCCAAAGGACTACTTTGGGTTTTGCTTTATATTTGGGTTTGGCTAGCGCAAAAGTAAGAAAAACCGTTCTTTTTATGGGGTTTTTTCTGACAAACGGAAATTCCATTTTCAGTATTAATTACTAGACCAAAATTTTATGTACGATTCCATTAAAAACCCCAAATTAAAAAAGAGTTAAAAAGAAATTGAAAGCTGCTGTTTATTTAAAAACGAGCGGATTATCACTTCTCCTCAGGATGCAGAGATCACCATTGCAGGAGGTAAAAAAAGTAATGAATTTCTGTGCCAATAACTACTTAGGACTATCATCTCACCCAAAGGTGGTCGAGGCTGCTAAAGGCTGCAATTGAACTCTCATGGGTTTCGGATTGTATCGGGTTTCGAATTTAAATTTGTGGACCCAAGACATCCATAAAGAGCTTGAAAAGAGATTTCTGAATTCTTAGGAAACAGAAGACACCATTCTTTTACGCAGCAGCATTCGATGCCAATGGTGGGGTTTTGGAAACCGATTCTCAAGGTCCGGAAGATGCGATTTATCTCTGACGCGCTGAATCCATGCTCCATCATCGATGGGGTTCGACTTTGCAGGCTATGCGCTTATCGCTAACGAGCATAACAATATGGAGGATTTGGAAGAAGCAGCTTTTAAGGATGCTAGGCAGCTGGCGCAAAACGAAATGATGATCGCACAGACGGTGTATTTCGATGGACGGCACAATCGCTCAATGGATTAAAATAGTGGCTTTGGCTGAGAATATGGTGCTTTGGTGAGTGTCTGATGAATGTCATTCTACAGGATATTAATTGGGAAAAACTGGTAGAGGAGTTCAATGAGCAATTGCGGAAGTGATGGGGAAGTTGGATATCATTTACTGGGACATTAGGAAAAGCCTTGGTGGCGCTTTTCTGGAGGATTTTACTTCAGGAAGAAAAGAGATTTATCGCTTTGCTAACGTCACGTTTCTAGACAATAATTTATTTCAAATACTTTAGCTCCTTCCATTACAGGTTGCTTCATAGCTGTTTTGGATTTACTCTCTGAGACTACTGAGGCTTAGGGACAAGTTGGAGTCCAAACACGCACCTATTTTAGAGAAAAAATGATGCTGCTGGTTTTTGACATCAAAAGCCTGGAACTCCGCCGATTGTGGCCAGTCAATGCTTTTATGTGCCGTCCTTTCTCAGAAAATGCAGAAAAACTTCTAGAGAAAGGTATCCTATGTCATTGGATTTTATTACCGCAGTGGTGCAAAAGGACAACGAGATCCGAGTTCAAGATCTCCAGCAGGACCATGATCGAGCTAATCTCGATCAAGCAATAGCTGCATTTATTGAAGTCTGGGAAAGAACTTGGAGTGATCTTAAGCCAAAATTTAATAAATAAGAAAAGCCAGCAATTTGCTGGCTTTCTTTATTTATAAGTAATGAGGGAATAAATAATTTCTTGCTAGTCATTTCCATGTTTTCCCTTTTTTTTTTGGAATTGTAATTCCCTGAATATCCCTCGGAATCGGATCGTCTACCTCTTCCATTATTCAAGTATTCGTTGATCGTGGTCTCTGATTTCTTGAAAGACTAATTATGGCCGGATTTTTTTCCATTTTTAGTCATGGAACGTTGCCCCAGTTCTTCTGCCACCACTAGGACGATCGCCATCCGTGGCTCAGACATACAATCGGCAAGCGCGGTGACGTAATCCGAATTGGGCTGGGACTTCGCGTTCATGACAGGAAGAATGCAGCGAGCTGCCTTGATCTTTCCATTATGAAATGATTACTGCACCGTCCGTGAAGCGGGCTATATTTATTGAAAATGGAATTAGTAATCTTTTTGGAAAAGTTCCGCTCTAGGATATTTCCCACTTTCCTGCCCGTAGAACTCAGTTCTGTGCTTTTTGATAACACGATCAAAGCACCAGTTATTGCTTCCTGCTAATGTTTTTGAGGCATCAATAAATGGGGCTAATGTTTAAATGTTCGGCCGTCTTTTTTTTCTGCGGCAGAAGAATAACAAATCTCTCCAAATGTTGTCTCTAAAAAGAAAAGGATGATCGTCCCGGATGATCAAAAGGAATTTTCGAATTCAGGTGCGAAATAATTATTGCAGCGATCACAACCCAACACCCATAAAATTGCCCCAAAATAGCGAAAGCAATTCCATTTGTAGTGCGCGAAACCAGGAGATAAATCAAGTATATGGATAGAAATCCAAGAAAAATTTTAATTGCCACAAACTTCCGCGCAAACGCTTATACACTTGTAGAGCAGTGGCTGCGCACAAGCCGATATCTACCATATTCACCCTATGGAGTTTCTAGAAAACATTTTAAAAAGTAAGCTCAAAATTTTCGGGTATAAATTGTTAATAATAAATTCTATTGTTTGTTTTTGGCTTCTTTACCGTCATGAACTCGAAGGTGTTTGCGCCATGCGAATGTATGCATGTGTAGCGCAGTAAGTTTCCGTTTAGTGGCCTTCCGAGGCATAAATTTTTAAGGTTCGATAAATTCATTGATTTCCTTGATACTCAACCATGATTGAAAAAGGAAAAGTCGGAATAGACGAAGATTCTTGTAATATCCAAAAATTTTGTTGGAATCGTCTTTTGCAAACCAATTCCAGGGTCGATAATTACATCTTTGATGCCAAACTTTTTTAAATCCTTTCTGTTTATTCGCAAAATAATACATTATTTCCACCAAGACATCCCGATACATCTGGCGCTTTTGCTGCAAGTTTTTGGATTCCCACGCAATGTGCATAGCTATGTAGAGATTTATTTTTTTAACCTATCATCGGGTAGCATTTCAGGATCTAACTCTCCGGCCGAAATATCAATTGATAATATGTGCTCGCAGCTGCTAGTGATTTTTTCGGCAACTTGACTTCGAAAAGGTATCCACGAAATTAAAAATTCTTGAGAAATTGTTTAAAGCCATTCAAGAATAGGAAGAACTCTATTCCTCTTCCTCTGCTACACTGACATCATCTGCTTCCTGGTCTAGAACTATAGCCTCCAGATCAAGGATGTCAGCCCTTCTTTTAATATGTTTTTTCAATTAAGAATTTAGCTTGGTCCAGGAGTATTTGTTCGACTTTTCCTCGTAAAAAGAGTCGGAGTAAGATTGAAATGTCCCATTACTTGAAGGTCTATCCCAAGTAATCAACCGTCCCATTGTGATTTGAAATGTATATTTTTTGAGGAAATAATTTATCATTCGAAACATCGAAAGTATGCCTTTAAGGAAAATCAATAAAAATAAATCACTTTGGAGAATCAACGAGCACCGAATATAAGCAAGTTAAGCGCGATGTAAGAACTTTTCCGAAAGAAAACCATTGATTATGCACGGCTTTGGCGAATCTCTAGACTTTTCATCTATTCACAGATCAAATTTTCATCAAGGGCACAGCGAATCCGATCCAAATTCAGGAAAAAGGGAGTAAAAAGTAGAAGATCCCATCGTTGATGAATTTGTTGGGATTATTAAATTTACTGTTTGATTGCGTTACTTCAGATTAGTTTATTAAGCAAAGATGAGCGAATGGAAATCCATTTTGAAGATTTGGAGCCTCAATATGAGCGCTGGCAAAATGATACTAGAAGTCTTTTGAAACAAAAAAACCATGATTATGTGGAGGCTTGGCGTGAGATGCGAAGTGAGCGTTCGATGACCGTATAGTTTTTGATGAAATTACTTCGTGTTAAAACAAATAGAGGATAACCAAAGGCAATAACTTTAGTGTCAGAAGGTATAGAAGCTAATTATCAGGATATGATCAACTACGCAGTGTTTTTGTCTAATTAAACTAGGTTACCATGATTAAGGATGGTTTCTCTGGGTCATCCGAATTTTAGTAGGTGGGCTTATTTATATTTTCAGGGTTAATTTTAAAGTCAACGATCAGTCGGACCTCCATCAATTTGGGAAGAGTATTTTGATGTATTCGCAAAATGAATCGCTGGTTTTTCACGGCTTCTTGAGCCTTTTGCGCTGAACTCGCCTGTCTTTCCTCGTGGTAGTGGAGTAGTCTTAGAGTGTGATGCCTGAATTTTTGGGAGGTGAAGGCCGTTCAGTTTGGGCTTTATGCTTTAATGATCTTATTTTTCACTTCTTGACTTTTTTCTCGGCATATTTTCAATAAGGTGACTGATTTGCGGATGTTTTGGTGATGCAATCAAATTGGCACCTTGGCAATCTTTTTATAAGGATTTGATCTTTTGGTTTTTGATTTCCATTTTATTTTTGGTTTCCAATTGATCTTCCTAAAAAGTCTCCTAAGTGGGCAAATATTCTCACCGTATAGTATCAGTTTCTGTTCGCTTGTTTTGGCTTTGTAGCTATTCGTACTTCCTTCAAATCGACTTCAGAGCGTTACAAGGTAGGGTCAATAATTCCTAACAAATATGCTTTTCCTTCTGCTCCTTTAGAATCACTTATGTAATGCGGAAAAAACGAGAGCTTTTGAGCTTTGGACCAGTATCCAATGACGAGAGTCTGGAGTTTTGAAATGCCCATTTGAATAACCCTGACGCACTTCCAAGATTTTCTGACTTGGCGGTTTGGACGATGATGGGGATTTCTCCGAGCAAGCTTTCACTGGTAATAAAGCCTTGGATTTTGGTCAGTAATATGGGAAAATGAGTGAAAGCACACTAAGCCGAAAATTGATCAACTAATAGATGATCTAAGCTAGTTCTCCGATAGAGCCAGTTTTTTTGTGGCAGCTGCATCTCATGAAGAAATTACCGCAATTTTATGCAAAGCCGTGGTTGGGATATTTTGGGGACTCAGGCGATGCTACTGTGGTCAAGACAATTTTCGTGCTAATCCATCTCTCTCAACAACAACAAC
>Ga0163217_1077954_pt1 | contig 10294 bp, 13 predicted proteins | sample SynspAceP_FD_185933 | JGI IMG/M metagenome (GOLD analysis project Ga0163217, IMG submission 185933) | Saline lake microbial communities from Ace Lake in Antarctica - Synechococcus sp. Ace-P (PacBio error correction) | ecosystem: Environmental > Aquatic > Non-marine Saline and Alkaline > Saline ...
AAGAGAGATTCGAAAAGCTTTGATTCGCAGGCGGCTGGTCTAGGGGCGTAAGCCGCCGCGAAATTAGACCCCGGAAACCAATTATGAAACACAGCAAGGCAACACTGCGACCGGCTGGCTGGGTGAATAGGCGCGGTTCTGGGCTGGACTGGGCCCCGCCCGCCCCCTTCGCGGCTTGGCAAGGAAGTGGCGCGCGCGCTTATTTTGTGCGAATTGAACGGAAGAGCTGGGCGCGATCCTTGCCCTTGGTTTCGCGGGCAAAATGCTCCGACGGTAAAAACAGGCCCTCGGTAATGGTTTTTTGGCCGGTCGTGGTGGGCCGAACTGGCAGGCATGGACACGTCTCTCCTTGTTTTTGCCGCGCCAACCACGGCCAACCGGCTTTTGCCCGACATCAGTTTGATAACACTGTAGAAGCCGACCGACATCTTTGGCGATCCGCGCCCCGAAGGTAACGGCAGCAAGCTGCCGCGCGGCCTGCATGTAATCACACGTTCCGCGGCAGCGCAGATTCGTTCTGGCGACAGGCGCTCACCGAAAGGCCGCTGGTCTACGCGAAAACGATTGCAGGGCAACCTCCCTGGCGGCGCCGTAATCCCACCTCCACCTACATCCGCAGCATTACGCGTGGGTAACCAGGCAGAGCGCCTTCGGTTGTCTTCGCCTGCCAGACGGACGGCCCTACCGCGGCGCCTCGACTGGGCGAAGCCGGCCTGAGGTCGTCGCTATCGTTTGACGCCGGGACGTGCCGATGGCCCTGGAGTGAAATGGCGCGTGCGCAAATGTGTATGAATACATACAAATCGGCAGCGGCCGGTTATGAGGCGAAAGGTAACAAAACCGGGTGACCGGTGCGCGCAATTGCTCAGCATCGACGTCGCCCGCTTTTTCAGACCACGGTGCGGTTCCAGCGAATTGAGTTGACGGACAAGACATTGCAGCCTGGTGGCTTACGCCCAGTGGTACACACCGGTGTCTCTTGAAAACCACCGCGCGCCCAGCTCTGGCGTGAAGCACACTTCTTGGTTTCGTGCCGGCAGAACTGCTGGCTGCAACGCCCGTCGGTTGGTGCCTTCGCGGCGTTTAACGCGCTCGCCGATTTGCTTCAAGGGGCGGCGCCGAAGCTAGGCGCGAGCCGCGATAGGGGTGTGGGTGACGACGTCCGCATCGACCTGCCCGACGTTGAACGCCTTGAGACCGGCGAAGCGCTGGGATTTTTGTATCAGGGTGTCCCCATGAAAGCCGACGTTGCGTGCGCCCAAGCAGTTCGTCGACTCTGCCAGAACGACGGTGACCGCAGCGGCATCGCAGCTTTGCTACCCGCTGACCGGGTTGAAGCATCGAACACGTCAAACGCTACAACCCGCGCTGGGGTTCGGGCAGCCGATCAGGGCAAGCTTTGGCATATTAACGGCATGGCAATCGCCGCCCGGCTGCCTAACCAGACCATAAGCTAACCGGCACCACGAATTCGCCGAAATACACTCGGTGGGCTTGTGCAATCGCCGGCCGCATCGTCGCGACCTGTTCGAATCCCGAGCCGCTCCACCGCTTTGCACGAGTGCACTCTTGCCGCGTGGCGCACAGTTTGAAGATGGTCGGCCAGTGGAAGCGGCCGCCTGGTATTTTCCATTAATAATGAAGAGACGATGCACGATGCGGTCGTGCGCGAGTGTCGTGCGTTGCGCGAGAAAGTCGGCATGACCTGGATGCGTCTACTGGGCAAGATCGATATTCAGGCAGGTGTCCGCGAGTTCTTGGCCGGATCTACACAACGCTGGGAAAGCTTGCCGGTCGTAAGGCGCGCCTACGGCCTGATGTGCACAGACGACGGCATGGTGATGGACGACGGGCGTGGCACACCTGCTTGCCGACAACCACTTCCTGATGACAACACACCGACACTGGCGGCCGCCGCTCGGTACTGGACGTGGCTTTGAGCTGTGGGCATCAGAACGAGTGGCCGCTGATGTCAGCTTCAACCTCGGTTACCGATCACTGGGCAACCATGGTCATCCACCGGGCCAGAAGCACGCCGCCTGCTGCAAAGGTGACTGACAATTGACCTTGATCGCGACAGCTTCAAGTCATGGACTGGCGGCGAGGGTACGGTGGCCGGCGTGGCCGGGCGGGTGTTCGGATCTCCTTCCCGTGAGAGCTCCGTTTATGAGGTCAACCGTGCAGGCCACTATGCCACATGCATGTCTGTAAGACCCTGGTTCAGCTGGCGACAAGTACGGCCTGACGCCTTACGGCACCGAAACATGCCACGTGCTGCGGGCGGAAAAGGGCTTCATTATCGTTGGTCGCCGAAACTGATGGTTCGGATAACGCCGAGGATCTCGGCATGCAGTGGTTGGCGTTTGGCTAAACCGTTCTCGCCTGGATCGGCAAGCGTTCGCTGAACGCGCGGATACCTGCATGGGAGGATCGCAAGACACATGGTCGGGCTTCAAACCCTGGACAAAGACAGTCGGTCGCTTTCAGGAAGGGGCGCAGATTGTTTTTCGATCCGCAGCCAGCCAATACCCATGAGATCGGTCGGCCATGTGACATCAAGCTCTTCAGCCGCGACGCTGACCATGTTTTTGCGCTGGCGTTGGTTAAGGGCGGCCATAAGCGCATGGGCGAAGCGGGTCTATTGTCCGATGACGGTGGGCTTTACCATGTGCAGAAATTTGTCAGTTCGATTCTTTTTATGACCCAAAGGGGGAGCGCCAGAATGTCTAAGGTCGCATTTTTGAACAAGTCAGCTGACGCGATCGCGGCCGAATCGCCACTGCATTCATTCGCTTTTACACCGGCATGGCTGTCTCTGGCTCAAGGGCTGACCTAAGGAGGCTCTGCGTGGCAATTGGCTGAGTGCCTTTCTGGCCACACTGATTGTGCGGGGCAGTGGCGGACGTGTTGCGTGCGCGATAAAACAAGTCGTCGGTATCACCATTCCCGACCGCTGCGGCCTGAACGTCGAAGGGAGAAAAAGTATCCAGTGTTGTCCCAGAACGATGGCTGGTGATTTTGCCACAGGGTGAAGATTTGCCCCCCGAGAAACGCTTTGCGCCAGGCGATGGGGGACGCCACCTAATGCCAATCGTTTAACGTCAGCGGTGGTCAAACAGTTCTGACATGTCAGGACCGCAGCGCGCACGGGTGCTGATGAAGTCGACACGCCCTGCTGACGTGATCGCCTGCGTTCCCGCTGGCTAGAGGCCGTGTCGACGGTTTCGCCAAGACCACAGTGCTGCTTCGCCGTCTGATGGCATGAAGCACTGGGAGCTGGTGTCGGCGCAGTTTCGCTGATTACTGTTATCGCTGGTTTGTGGACGCAGGTGAAGAGTAACGTGAGATGCACCATCAAAACACACTTAACATAAGATAAACAATGAGTGACAACGCGGGTGGGTCGTTACATTGGCCGGGCAAACGGTTGAAGTTCACGTCAATTCCGTTGCCGAAACTGGAGCTACCCGCATGGCGCAGATCGGTCACGGTGGTATTGCTGGAAAGTGATCACGACCAACATCTGTGGGTCGGACGCAGCACATTGGTCGCGGCGCACATCGGGCGCTTTCCCAGGGCTGGTTACTGGGTCAGAGATTTTCCGGCGAGTGATTGAGATCGGGCTTCCGATGTGAGAACTTACAGGTTGGCGACTGGCGTCGGTGCGTTCAACGTGCTTGCGGGCGCTTGCCGACTGCAAAGAGCAGGACACCGGGGTCTGCCTCACCGTTAACACCGTCGCGCGCTGGCGGCGCTTACGGTTATGTGGATTGGGGGGCTGGGTCGGTTCAGGCCGACTATGTGATGGTGCCTATGCCGACCTTCCATCTGCTTGAAACTGCCGCACGAGATCTGCAATGGAAAAGATCCGTGACTCACCTGTCTCTCCGACATTTTGCCACAGGCTATCACGGCGCGGTAACAAGCAGGCGTCGTCCGGGTAGTACGGTCATATTGCTGGTGCAGGACCGGTGGGCCTCGCCGCTGTCAGCCTCGTCTGCGCTTGCTGGGTGCGCGGTCGTCATCGTCGGCGACGTCAATCCGACCCGCCTGACCCACCGCAAAATTCAGGGGTTTCGAGGTGGTGGACCTGTCGCAGGACGTCTTCGCTTGGGCGTCAGATCGCCGAACTGCTTGGGCATGACCGAAGGTGGATTGTGGCGGTAGATCGCCGTCGGGTTCGAGCTCGCGTCCATGGGTATGACGGCGTTTCAGGAGAGGCCCCGGCCGATTGTGCTCAATTGGCTGATGGAGAATCACTCCGGGCCTGCAGGCAAGCCGGGTATTCGGGCCTGTATGTACCGAGGATCGGGCCTCTGCGGATACAGCTGCCCAGAAGGAACCTGAGCCTGGGCGGTTTTTGGCCTTGGCTGGCCAAGTCCCATACCTTTTACACGGCCAAGACACCGGTGATGAAGTACACCAACGCCAGTTGATTTTCAGGCATCATGTGGGCCGAAATCGGTATCAAGAATAGCGGATGTTCGTCGGGTTGAGGTTATCTCGTTGAACGATGCGCCGCTCGGTTAACGGCGAGTTTGAGTGCGGGTGTGCCCAAAAACATCGTCATCGATTCCGACAACGCTCAGCTGGCATAACCAATAAACAGACATTGCGATGTAAATGCTTAGGAATTGCACACGCGGGGTCAAGTTTAGCGCGCCACCTGGGTGCGCCGCGACGGCTGTAAACCGTATTAGCCAGATGGAGGCAATTGGGTCTGATGATGAGCACAACGAGCGCCAGGGTACGACACAGCGTACATGCGCTATCCTGCCCAGGGGCGATTCAGACCTGGGTTTTCTGCCTGCCTGGACAATTTTCACCCTTTTCAATGGCGGCCGCCATTGAACCGCTGCGCATGGCCAACAGCTGGCCGGTGCGCACCTTTATTACCTGGGTGAGCCTTAAGTCTGGACGGAGTCACCCGTGCGAGCCAGCGACGGCGTACTGATCACGTCCCCGGATGCTGCAACGTCCGCAGCGCCGCCGATAGATAGGTCATGTTTTGGTGGCGGCGTGGGTTGAACGACAGCACCTCCCGCGAACACTGTCTGGTTGAAAGGCTCAGCAGCGACTCTCCGTAGGCTCGGCGCGGTTTGGGCACGGGAGCTGGGCGCCTGGCCAGGCCGGCGTGGATGGGTTACGAGGCCAGCGTGCTTTGGGAATACATGGTCGTCCCATGAAAAGAACCTTTCAGCGCGTCACCCTGACCGAAACGGCTTTTCTGCATTGCGGGATCGGCAACGGCGTCTGGAGGCGACCGCGGCCGCTGGATATGATGCCTCAGTCTGATTGACGCGAATCATTCTAAAACGCTCTCTTCCCGTATCTCCGAATGTTCATTTATCGACATGGTACGTACTGAGCAAGACTGCAGCGGGTTGCGCTGATAACCCTGGTTTGGCAGTACCCAGCCAAGCTACTGAAATGTTGACCTGATGGAGCCAATCTCGAAGAGCCCATTTTGTCTGGATGAGCTTGCGTCTTCGTGTTGATGTCGCGGCGCCAGCTCGACGCTGTTTCAAACGCATCTGCTCTGCTCGCCTCCGGTACTAACATCACACTGCGCCTGACCGTGTCGCGCGCAGCCTGCTCAGCAAGTCGCACTGTCGATCGTCGAAGTCGCCTCCGCATGCGCGCTTCGTCTCCCCTCCATTTTTCCGTGTTCGTGAGTATTTGGTATTTCCGCACGGAGTAGAGAATCAGCTGTGTGTCGTCGTTCAGACTGCACGGGCGGGAGGCGCGGCAAACGGCGTTGATCGTGATGCTCAGGCGGCGAGCCGACCTACGTACGTACGACATAACCCTGACAGAAACTTGACGTTTTTAGAAGCAGCCAGTCCGCTCTCCAAGCCGCTCTGGGCAGGAGGCAGCGTGATGCTTGATTCTCGTCAGCGATCTAACCATCAGGAATCGCATTCACCCTGAGGTGCTCATGGTTATCAGCGTGTGGTGACCTGTTTCCGAATCGATCGGCCCGTCCAGCTCGCATCACGTCGGCCCCCATGCGGTGCCGCTTATGATTTGTCAGGCGCTTCGCCGCACGGGAATGCTGGAGCAGATAAGGCGTGTAGAAGTTCACTTGTTTGATTGCTGTCGGCTACCGGCCGCGGGCCACGGCCGGATAGCTGCGCATCATGGGGGCTAATGGGGAAAGCAACCGCAGACCATGTGACCCAGTCGTCATCGACCGGCATCGAAGGCGCTTCGACCCCAGATCCTGCCTACTCGATGCCGTTTGCCGATTAATTTCCGACGCGAAACCGCGATATGCAGTAGGCATCCGGAAAATCTTTTGCATCATCCGAATGCGATGCGAAGATCGAGCCTATGCGGATAGACCGAGCTGTAATGGCAACCCCTACCTCTCAGTCGGGCGGCGGCTTCGTGATCGATCCGGCCAGGCGAGCAGGGTGAATCCGACAGCACGACAGCAACGCCGCAGCCCTACGAAGTTAGAATACGGCGGCTGAACTGCTCACCCTGTGCAAGACGCAACGGCCTGAAGTATTTCCGGGGTGATGCTGGAAACGAAAAAAGTGTGGCGCAACGAGGCCCATCGTGCCACAATGATCGGCTTGTGGGAGGCCATGCGGCCTGCGTGAAAACCGGCTTGCGCAATGAAGGATGACTCCCCGGCGGACCTTTTCGTGAGGACGCCGGGCAGCGGCCTGGCATCTGCGCCTGCTGTGCCAAAGAAAAACAACGCAGCCTTGATTGCCTCCACCTCATCCGCGATGGACTGGCTTCAATTGTGGCCCTGGTTGTCACGAAGAGAATGCCGCTGGCGGGCGGATGGTGACGGGCGACGACGGCGGCAGCTGGCTCAGTCCGGCGTGTGAATTATACTGCAGTTTCAGCTGACGCGAAAGATCGCGATGTGGTCAATATCCTGCTCAACGCGCTGGCCGTGGTATTTCTGCAAGAAAAACGCCATCTTTAGCGCAGAAGTGGGGGTGTCAGGGCGAGGTCGGTCGGCCTGCGCGAATGGCCGCCGCCGGGCTGCAGAGCATCTGGCGGAACCCCAGCGCGGTTGAGATGCGGCGGAAATCCGGTCTGGGCACAACTGGGTTTGACCTGCGACCCCATCGGCGGCTGGTGCAGGTGCATGCATCGAGGCGCAATGCCATCGCCTCAGTCAAGCGGTCATGCAGCGCACAGATGGCGCTGGCGGGCACGGTGAGCAATCGGTTTTTCGCTCGGACGAGGTCCTTCGAAACGATGCCGCGACACCCGGCGCGACATGCTGACAAATACAAGGAACTGCGCGGGGCTTGGCGTCAATATGCGTTGAGTGCTGACGCCTTGCAATCCACCCATCTAACCACAACGAGCAACACGGTACTGCGTTCCAGACACGCTGCCCGGAGGACAAAATGCCCCCTGATACGCGCGCTACATTTTAACCGCCACGGGCCAGCGCTCGGGCCAGGTCGGGTTATCACTGCCTTCATCACAACCTGGAAGGTTACGTTGGAGGAGTTCAATCAGTTTTGACGATGTGGAAGAGGAGAACTTCTTTGCGCGCGCCTGTTCTCCGTATCAAGGCGCCGCTATTCGGGCTGTGTGATTTGATTGCGCGTTCACCTCAAGACCGGCTAACCCGGTTTTTTAGGATGGAAGTATCACCGACGCGACCACCGGCCAAGTAGTGCTGATATTTTGGATCCCGACTGGACGCATTGTGTGGCGCGACATTCTCATAACCGCTGCGGTCTGGCGAACTCACATGGACGTCATGGGCCTCGGTCTCGAATCACGAAAACCTGCGCGCGATAGCGGCGGACAGCGGTATCTCCTTCTTTTTCCTGCCGGTACGGACGGGCGTCCCGCATCAGCAGACGCGCGGCTGATGGAAATAGTCTGTGAAACCGAAAGTGGAAACTCCTGATTCTGGCCAGGTAATCAGGTGCTGTCAGACTCGTTGTGCGAGCATTTACTGGGCGGGCTATCAATATCCCCACTCCTTTCCTGCCCGTTCAAGGGCGGCGCGGCCGTATACCAGGCGGTCATAAAGAGGGGTAAAGGTGAATTGGCGCCGACGGCCCATTATAATTACGACCGGACCTGGAGAGGCCGATCCATTCGATTCAGTAGTAGCAGCGCTTGCCAGCTACACGCCCGTCAAACTGGATCCTCGGGCGCAACTGGAATGCGTCGCGCTCAGCCGTGCGGTAAAGCTGGCACATTGAGTCGCGCGTGTTCCTAACGGGATGCGGAACGGTTCATATTTGTCTAGGAGGCTGTCGGGCTTAAGGCTGACTACTGCGCGGCGACAAGTGGCTTTGGCTGGTTAAAACGCCAGGAGTTATTGCCTTGTTTCTACATACTTTTGTTCAGTGGGTGTTAGGGGTGGGATGACTTTGCGAAATTCATGCACCCTAAACCCGCCACTGACCTCTGGTCAAACAGTGACGAGCACGCCGACGCCTCCGTTGAGCAGGCGCATAAGGAGGCGCTTGTAAATGTCGCCCAGTCAAGAAAGAAGCTCTGGAGTGTGGAACAGGCTTAACCGCGGCCGCCTGGGCGTTGCTGAACCGATTGCATCACCGCTGATGCCTTCCTGGCAGACTTTGATTATTTGTTCTCCGTGTGCGCCACGACGCGGTAACCGAATCATTACGGTTAAGGAGCTTTGACGCAGCGCCTGGCTTTTAGTCGGGCGTTCCTTCGTTTCACTGTGTAGTTCAGACTTGCCTTTTAGTGCTACAAAATAAAGCGTTTTGCCGACAGACGCATGGCCGTGGGCGCATTCATAAGCTTGACCGTTATGCGTCTAATTACCTTCAATTATTTCAACATTCTATAAAATTTTTATTACATTAATTAAGTTTTGGCACTGATTTTGTAGGAATTGTTTTGAAGTATTCGAAGCCGGTCAGAGACCTACAGTCTTCGCACAAAAATGGCGTTAATTTTAGCGCACAGGTGTCGCTGCCTGAATGCCCGTTTTGCACGGGATTCAGGTTTTTTTTTTGTTTCAGGGATCAACTTTTTATGCAGGAAAAGGTCGAAGTCGGATTCTGGTGTCCACCGAAGGGACCTACCGGGCGCATGGGCGCAAGCACCCCTTCGCAGGGCTTTTCGTCATGCATTGCGGAGATTATGACGACACCAGTCCTCGGTTTTCGAATTGCACACCCCGCTTAAATCCTGCGGGTCGGCTTGAAGGCTACGCCCAAGCATTACCAACTGATTTGACGGCGGCGCCCGTCACATCTTCGTCACACCACCTCCGCGCCGAAGGCATCTTCCCGACCCGAACGAACCAAAAGCTTGCTTGGTACGCCCTTGCCCTTATGAGGGCTTGAATGCAGCGAAAATGTTTCTTTACTTGGGCGGTTGTTCTAAAGAACTCATCGGCTGCTCGGCTATGCCTTGGGCAAGTTCGGCGCTAATGCTTACCTGGTGGGATCTAATTATGTCTGGGGCTGGGAGAGCTACTCGCATTCGCCCGGGAATTGATCGAGCTCAGCGAGGCAAGTGCTGGGGAAAGTACTTTCGCCTTCGGCTGCACCGATTTCGACCCTTGATCGCAACTCCTGACGGACGAAGCGGCTTTTGTGCTCATAACCTGGTTGGGGATCGTCCTAATCACTTTCTCCGCCAATCAGGCGATGCTGCGCCTTTAAGGGGTTGCATGCCCGTCTAAGCCTGCAATTTCACACGAGGCCGGAATTGCCCTGTATTCGCGGTGCGGACAGATCCACTGCCCTTTCCTGGCGGTGCTTTTTTGAGGGGTGAATCCGGATTTGCAGTGACCCGCGCCAACGGCAGCGAAGCCTGCCGTTGTCCCCTATTACGCGTGCGCTCCGCGATGCCCTCTAGCAAAGCCTGTGAATTCGCAGGCAGCTGACGACCCGGGTCGCTTGTGATCTGCTCTCCAGGCAGCGACGAGCGTTGTGGAAGGCTCTCTGTCTGCCCATAACATCACTTTCCCTGCTCATTAATATAGCAGCGGCGAGGGGGATGGATTCAAATTTCCAACAGTATGGGGCCTGCCTGTCGGCAGCTACTTGTACGACGGACCTGCGTGACTATCGCCAGCCGCTACAAAGATGAACGGCTAGCACTTGAGGATCGTGAATGAGAGGCGCTTATGGCAACCCGAACGCACACTGCTGCTGGTGGGACTGTGAAACACTGCACCGAGGCCACACTGTGTAAAAGCTTGCACGCCTCGGGCTTGCTACGCAACCTGCAGCGGGACAGGGCGACACATCTCTTTTGTGTTCCATTTGCTGATCGTTGAGTTTGGGACAGTTTGAAGCCCGAACTGTTGGCGCGGGCG
>Ga0163217_1081668_pt1 | contig 10294 bp, 8 predicted proteins | sample SynspAceP_FD_185933 | JGI IMG/M metagenome (GOLD analysis project Ga0163217, IMG submission 185933) | Saline lake microbial communities from Ace Lake in Antarctica - Synechococcus sp. Ace-P (PacBio error correction) | ecosystem: Environmental > Aquatic > Non-marine Saline and Alkaline > Saline ...
GTTCTCCGGCAACCGGCGCTGCCGAAGGTGTGCCCCCCGACAGCGAGACATAGGAACGCCGGTTACACCCTGTGATTGCGCAGCTGCGCTACTGTGTCCGGAAGCGTACGGGCCACATCTGCCTCGATTCTTCGATAATTGTGAACACCCTTGGACCGCGGTTCTGCTGGTCAATCCGCAGCCCTGTTACACGGCCCGCACCGGAATGCCGTTGAATACACCATCCCCCGACGCGGTCGCCCCGACACATCAAATCAAAAAGGATACCATAAGTTTCTGGTATTGTTTATTGACCTGACGCTGGCCAGCCAGTAAAAAATCCCAGCGTGCGAGAAATAGCCAGCAGAGTGAAACACACCGATCAAATATAAGTTCGCAGACCTGCGGTTTCCATCAGTTTTTGGCTTACTTGGGGGGGACAGACGACAATGCCGCGCGCGCGCGCGCCCGTGAAAGTACTCATGTACCCAGGATGATCCACATTCAGCATCTCATCCAGGTGGCCAACGGCCAGCACCTTTTTATGCCAGCAACTGCCAGCAGGTCACAGATTGCGTGCAAACTGTCCAGATCATGAGTCAAACCCAGAAACACAGTCAGCTCCATGACGCTGCAATTGCTTGATCAAAACTGTCAAAAGCAGCAGCCACCGATCGGGTCGAGACCGCGCTCATGGCACAGAAAGACAAATCTCCGGGATTCCATGGCGATGGCGCGCGCCAAAGCCTGCGCGCTTGCGCATAACGCGCCCGACAGTTCGTACGGGTAATTTCATCATGGCGTCTTCCGGCAAAGCCGAACGCATTTCGCAACCTTTATGATCGCGCGCCAGTGTTCTCGCGCAGCACGTCCGGACAGTTTCAGCTGCTGCGCATAGGCGCTTCGACATTCTGGCCGCACAGTCAGTGAGGAAACAACGCACCATCCCTGAAACTGACACCATCGGCGGCGCAGCGCGCGATACTGCTCGTCGACGTGCCACGCACGCTCTTCGCCAAACACTATCAATTTGACCGTCATTAAGGCTCAAAAGGCCAACAATGCGCGCGCAAGGAGTATCCGACTTGCCGGTCCCCGATCCGCCGACAACACCGAATAATCTCGCCCGCCGCACATCAAGATCCAGACGTCATGAACCGTAATGAGTGCCAAAGCGCGTGACCAGATTGCGCACAGCGAATGATCGAGATGTATATCTTCGGTCATACCCCAACCACCGCGAAAGATGGAGAACATCGCCGTCTCTCACAATAACCATGAAAATCGACAGGACCAACCGAGGCAGATGTGAGCCGACCCAAGCGATTCCGCATTACGCGCCGACTTTCTCCCCTTGGTAAACAGCCGACAATTCCGATGATCATGCAAAAACGGCCGCCTTTATCATGCCTACCTGAAAAGTGCCAGACACCGTGTTGCTGGGAGAGGACGCGCCTGGAAACACTGCCGGACGAGTACGCCAAGCTCCAATCCATGACATCAACCGCGCCCGCAATGAGTTCCCGAGATATCTGGATAAACCCCCAACCGGGGCAGCAATCAGCATCAGGGCAAGAACTCCGCGGCACCAACCAGGATGGTGACGGGACAGCCCGAGCGTACGCATTGGCATCAAATCTCCTACGCAATTTGTCATGGATCCCAATCGCGGCGCGTAATGGCCGACCCCGACCGGCCCGCGACAATGAATTGAGGTGAGCAAAATTCCTATTCCCGCAGGAATCGAAATCGCAAATAGATCAACCACGAAGACTTCCGCGCCGAACTGGCGAAGCTGAGCAGATCCCTGAAACCCAATACGACAACGATCAGAAACGATCATTGGCCATGAGTGCCACGGGATCCGGAATCACCCGCGCTCACCCCGATTTCCTGAAATGATGGACAACAGAAGTCAGCCGCAGACGACGCGGATGCAAATGATTCTCCGGACGTGCAATACACTTGCCCCAGAAACGAGACCATCTCGACATGCCCATCAAGGACCGCGCGTGAGCCGACGCCCGAACGCTTCGACGCGGTCGCCGACGTGCCACTCCTTTTGCGCGGCCTTCCGCTTCCGGTGGCAAATGTTAAGATCAACTGTTTTGATGCAACTGCGCTTGCGCATCCGTTGCACCGATCACTTTCAGTGTCCCTGCCTGCCCGTTGTTGCTGATCGAGCAGAAACACGCCCCTGCGGTGTCCAACTGAACCAAACATCTGCAATGTCCGATCCCCTGTACTCCTGTCAATGTCCGGAAAACCAGGGCTGTCCTCGGTTGCATCAGCGTATCAATCAGCAGATGCCGGACATCACCACAGCAGTATCAGCGCGCGATGCGCTTGACCGTCCTTCTTTCCTCCGAATGAAATGTTTTGGACGGGTCATTTTGATAAAGCAATCAGATTTTGTAATGAATTTTGAGGGTCGCTCCGTGCCTGACACGCATAGATTGAGTGAAATTTTGAGATCTACCGCCCTTATGGGGATCACATTGGATACAAGATCAATCAAGAGTCGAAAGCTTGGTGCAAACATAACCAACACTGTTTTGCAGCCCTGTGGGTAGCAATTTAACCCTAAACCAATTAAGCGGAGTTTCGATCCTATGCAAAACCGGCCTGCCATTTATGCTCGGTCTGTCCGGGATACTTGTGTTCTGCGTGCCGCAGACTTCCCAACAAGGACAATCACAAAACTTTAAAACGTGGGTGCTTTTGTCTATTCAAGGAATGCGCGCAGTGCGCATGGTGTAGATGCCGGGGCGGAAGGGCCCTGAAATCCGGCTTGGTTCGGTGTAATTCACCTGACCTGACTATACTCCAGCTTGCCAAACGGCGGCGCGGTTCCCCCGCGGAATTTGTCCGCCGTTTCCCGTGATGGGCCTTCTGGAAACGATGACCTCGATCCCACAATGCCAGAGAAGTTTGCGAACTGTTGGGACTTGCTCACGTCTACCCTGACGGTTGGCGCGTACGGGGAGATTTTGGCGGGAAGATTTTTGGTGATTTGTTGGCCTATTTGGAGCGATCCCAGAGGCTTGGAGTAACTCTGTCATCGGATTTCTGGTCGAGGAACTTGAAGTTAGGGAATGCACAACGCCCGCTGGCGGTTAAGCGAGCGGCGTCTTGTTTGTTACCTCGAAGAGAGATACGTATTTTGGAGGACTTATTAGGTTTGGCGATGACCTACTCTCTCCTACGCCTTAAGACGCAGTTACCCATTGGCGGCAGTAGCACTTTTACTGCCGGGGTTCTGGGATGGGGACCGGGTGTTTTTGCTTACGCTAAGATCACCAAACGATAAATCCTCAAATGTCCAAGTCAGTCAACTGATCTGGCGCTTACGCGTCGCTAACTCGAGCGCGGGCGGCTGATTGTGTGTGTATGCTTTTGTTTATTTTGTTTCAGTAGAGAGTTAAGTCACTCTGGTTACTGGATCAAATCAAGCCTATCGAGCCATTAGTTACCAGTCAATGAACGTGTTACCACGCTTACATATCTCTGGCCCTATCGACGAGGTGGTCTACTCGGCTCTCAGGGATACCTGTTTATGAGGGGGGCTTTCCCGCTTAGATTGCCTTCAGCGGTTATCCTGTCCGAATCATAGCTACTCTGCACTGGCGGCTGGCGCACAATCAGATCACCAGTGGATGTCTCACCCCGGTCCTCTCGTCTAGGGGCAATTCCTCTCAGTATCCCTACTAACACCCCACGGAAGATAGGGACGCGAAACTGTCTCACGACGTTCTACCACTTCACGTACTCTTAAACGGCCGGAACAGCCGTACCTTGGGACCTGCTCCCAGCCCCAGGTATGAGAATGAAGCCGACATCGAGGTTGCCAAACACTGGCGTCGATATGACTCTGGGCAGTAATCGCCTGTTATCCCCGGCGTTACACTTTTATCCGTGAGCGATGGCCCTCCCACTTGGGACCGACCGGATCACTAATGACCGACTTTCGTCCTCTGCTCGACTTGTCAGTCTCGCAGTCAGGCCTGCTTCTGCCATTGCACTCAACGACGATTTCCCGACCGTCTGAGCCAACCTTCGCGCGCCTCCGTTACGATTTAGGGAGGCGACCGCCCGCCAGTCAAACTACCCACCACACAGGGTCCCGGATCCGGAATAACGGACCGCGGTTAGACATCAAGCAGAACAAGGGTGGTATCCTTCAGGGAGGCTTCCACGCAAACTGGCGTTCACGCTTCAAAGCCCACCACCTATCCTGCACAATGTTTCCGGCCTAATGCCAGTGTGAGTTGTAGTAAGGTGCAGGGGTCCTTTCCCGTCTAACCGCGGGTAACCGCATCTTGACGGTAATTCAATTTCGCTTGAGTCTAGTTTGGAGACAGCGGGGAAAGTCGTTTACGCCATTCGTGCAGGTTCGGAACTTACCCGACAAGGAATTTCGCTACCTTAGGACCGTTATAGTTGGCCGGCCGTTTACCCTGGGCTTCAAATTCAGAAGCTCTCACCCTCCTTTTAAACCTCAGGCACGGGCAGGCGTCAACCCTAATACGTCCGTCTTACGACCTTCGCAGAGCCTGTGTTTTTAATAAACAGTCGCCACCGCCTGGTTGTGCCCCCAGCCTCTAGTTCCTAGAAAACCGGGCCTCCTTCTTCGCGAACTTACGGAGGTATTTTGCGAGTTCCTTCCAACATAGTTCTCTCAAGCGCCTTGGGTATCTCTACCTATCCACCTGTGTCGGTTTCGGGTTACGGATCTAGCGGTGAGCCTTATTTCCAGAACCTCTAAGCAGCCCCATTCAATCCGATAAGGATGAACTACCCCGAGAATCCGTCACTTTCACCTGGCCCAGGAATATTAACTGGTTTCCCATCGACTACGGCCTTTCGCTCCGCCTTAAGGGGTCGGCTTACCCTGCTCAGATTAGCTTTAAGCAGGAAACCTTTTGGATTTTTCGGCGAGAGTGTCTCTCACTACTCTTGTCGCTAACTCATGTCATCATTCTCACTAGTGTCTCTCCACGGGAATTCCCTCAACAGGCCCGCCTTCACAGAAAGCTCCTGTTGTCCAAACCCACCCGAAGGTGGGTAAAGACACATGGAACTAAATGTCACACACGCTCTGCTACCGATGCATAAATGCATCTATAGCTTCGGCTCCATGCTTGAGCCCCCGTTACATCTTCGCCGCAAGGACAACTTATTTAGACCAGTGAGCTGTACGCTATCTTTAAAGGATGGCTGCTTCTAAGCCAACCTCCGGTTGTTTTGGTCGTCCCACCTGCTCTTCCCAACTTAGCATGAATTTGGGGCCTTAAGCTGTAGGTTTTCAGGGTTGTTTCCCTTCTTCAACTGACCGGACGTTAGCATTCGCCGTGTGTCTGCCGACTATTAACTCTCCTCGGTATCGGAGTTTGGTTGGATCAGTAAGCCTGTTGGGGCCCCATTACGCCATCCAGTGCTCTACCCCCGAGGGTATTCCGGTCGACCTCTACCTAAAAATAGATTTCGCAGAGAACCAGCTTATCCTCCGAGTTTGATTGGCGCTTTCACCCCTAGGCACGCTGCATCCCGGATCTTTTTCAAGCAGATGTGGGTTCGGTCCTCCAGTAAGTGTTACCTTACTTCAACCTGGCCATGCTAGATCACTCGGTTTCGGTCTGAATCCACCTAACTCATTCGCCCTATTAAGACTCGCTTCGGGCGGCCTACACTAACGGCTTAAGCTTTGCTAGATAGACAAGTCGGATGACCCATTATAACAAAGGTACGCTGTCAGGCCGCAAGGGCCCTCCAACTGATTGTAGGCGTTCGGTTTCAAGGTACTGTTTCACTCCCCTCGTCGGGGTGCTTTTCACCTTTCCCTCCGGTACTGGTTTAAAAAAAAAACCTATCGTCAGTGGAGTACTTAGCCTTCGAAGGTGGTCCTCCGATCTTCAGACAGAATTTCAACGTGTTTCGCCCTACTTAAATACGGTCCAATCATGCTTTCTTATACGGAACTATCACCCACTCTGGTTTGCGCATTCCAACGCATTCTAACCACACCCTCATGGCTCGGCTGGCCCGTTCGCTCGCCCGCTACTAGGGAGTAATCATATTGTTATTTCCTTCCTCCGGTACTTAGATGTTCAGTTTCCCCCGGGTTTTGCTTTTCTAAACCTAATGTATTTCAGTCTAGAAATAACCTGTTTTTACCATATTATTTTGGCCCTACCCGCGCGGAGCGCTACTTGAGGCGAACCACAACGCAGTTTCCCGTTGAGTTAAGTATAAAAATAACACAGTATCAGGTGGGTTTGCCCCATTCAGTAAAATCCATGGACTCAAACGTTAATTCTCAGCTCCGCCCATGGCTTTTATCGCAGAGTATCACACGTCTTTCATCGCCTCTTACTGCCAAGGCATTCACCAAAACGCCCTTTTCGCTGCTTGATTTGATCAGAAAGAGAAGGACTTAACGGTCCCTCGTGGACAACAGAAAGCTGGTAAGAAACTGTTTATCCCTGTTCCCCGATCAAAAGCATACATTAATACTGCACCCGTGCGAATCGCAGCATTTTCCGAGTGGCCTTTACGACCATCCGGTAGTGTACTTGGACTTGGACCAACACTGCCGATTTCAAGCCGGCAAACCCTGGGGGACCCGAGGGAAACAGTTCCAGTCCAGATGCTTGTGATGTAGCCTAAGTGCATCAACACTCAGACCGAGATCATTGCACACTCGGGCACGATCAAACGTGTTGTAATTTGTATCTTCCTTTTACGATGTTTAATTCGTCTGATGGAGCAGAAGCTTGCGCTTCGTCCCGGAACAGACGTTTTCAAAACAGTCAAGATAACTGCTTGAAGATGTGTTCTACCAAAATGGTGGGTCGAGGATGGACTTTGACACCTCCCGACCTCACCTTTTATCAGGGCGTGCGCTCTAAACACCTGAGCTACCGACCCATCTTTGGTTGAGTCAGCGCTTGCGGCTAACTTCGTACCCACTCTCGTGAAGAAACTTGTGGAGCCCTAGCGGGAATCGAACCGCTACCTCCTGAATGCAAATCAGGCCGCTCTCCCAGCTGAGCTAAGGCCTCCAAACTTGCTCCGCAAGTTCTGGGGCCTGTTGTCCGGCAAGGGGTTATCACGAAGCCTGATGTCCCCGAGAGGATGCCCCTGCTACATGCGCATGCAGGTGTTACTTGGGTTCTCGGGACATCCGCTGCGCGAATACCCTGTCACCCTACGCGCATCCCTTGCGGCGGATCGCTTGCCCTGAAGAGATATGAGGACGCTCGGTCCGAAGATCATCCTAAGATACCCAATATGGGTCAGTTTTGTTTACTGACCTGCTAACGTTTTCCACGATGACTGCAAGCAGTCATGGGCTAGAAACATCCTTAGAAAAGGAGGTGATCCAGCCGCAGGTTCCCCTAGCGGCTACCTTGGTTTTACGAACTTCACAACCAGTCGCCTGATCCTACCGTGGTCCGCTGCCTCCCCTTACGGGTTGCGCACGGGCGTCGGGTTAGAACAAACTCCATGGTGGTGACGGGCGTGTGTACAAGGGCCGGGAAGCGTATTCACCGCGTCCATGCTTTACGCGTTTACTATCGATTCCGACTTATGGGGTCGAGTTGCAGACCCCAATCCGACTGAGACAGCTTTTTGGATTAACCCATTGTCACTGGCATTGTAAGCACGGGTGTAGCCCAACCCGTAAGGGCCAATGAGGGAACTTGAAACGTCCATCCAACCTTCCTCCGCTTATCAGCGGGCAGTTTCTTTAGAAGTGCCCAACTAAATGCTGGCACTAAAGATGTGGGTTGCGCTCGTTGCCGGACTAACCGAACATCTCACGACACGAGCTGACGACAGCCATGGCAGCACCTGTCACTGCGTCACCGAGTGACGCACCGATCTCTCGGGGTTAGCAACTAAGGATGTCAGGGTTGGTAAGGTCTGCCGCGTTGCTTCGAATTAAACCACATGCTCCACCGCTTGTGCGGGCCCCCGCAATTCCTTTGAGTTTTAATCTTGCGACCGTACTCCCAGGCGGAATGCTTAATCCGTTCGGTGTGTCACCGAACAGTAATAACTGCCGACCGACTGGCATCATCGTTTACGGTGTGGACTACCAGGGTATCTAATCCTGTTTTTGCTCGCCCACACTTTGCGTATCCTCAGCGTCAGTATCGACCAGCCAGTGGCCGCCTTCGCCACTGGTGTTCCTCGAATATCTACGAATTTTCACCTCTACACTCGGAATTCCTACTCCACCTCTGCTCGAACTCAAGACCAGGAGTTTTACAGAGGCAAGTTCCAGGTTGAGCCTGGGATTTCACCCCTTAACTTTCTGATCCGCCTACGTACGCTTTTACGCCCAAGTAATTCCGAACAACGCTAACCCCCTCCGTATTACGCGGCTGCTGGCACGGAGTTAGCCGGGGTTTCTTTACCAGGTACTGTCATTATCATCCCTGGCGAAAGTGCTTTACGACCCTAAGGCCTTCATCACACACGCGGCATGGCTTAGATCAGGCTTGCGCCCATTGTCTAAGATTCCGCCACTGCTGCCTCCCCGTAGAGTCTGGGCCGTGGTCTCAGTCCCAGTGTTGGCTGATCATCCTCTAAAACCAGGCTAAAGATCGTAGACTTTGGTGGCACATTACCCACCAACTATCTAATCTTACGCGGGCCAATCCTTTACCGATAAATCTTTCCCCGAAGGGCAAGATAACGGTATTTAACTCTCAGTTCCCGAGCTATCGTAGTAAACGGGTATGTCCCCACGCGTTACTAACCAGTCCCGCCGCTCCGCCCGAAGGGTGCGCTCGACTTGCATGTGTTAGGCCTGCCGCCCAGCGTTCGTTCTGAGCCAGGATCAAACTCTCAAAGTTGAAATGCAATTGGCTTGCATGTCCTTGACGGTCGACTCCTGCACATCGGTCCTGCACTGCTTACTGAACAGTATCAGGTCGTTTTTTCTCCGTTTGATGTACTTAAGGAACCCAAAGCTTCCAAGACGCCGTCAAACAGTGAAAGCTGACACTCTATCATCGACCGAAGCCAAAAAAAAAATAAGAGCGGCGGATCATACATAGACGTTGATCCATGCGAAATAGCCAAACCGCCACATAATCTCTTTCAGTATCTAATTTTCAATAACGTAGAGACAAATATCACCGGATGCGCCCTATATCAACCGGCGCGCCCCGCCCTATTCTACCTCTGAATTTTCTTCTCTCTCCCTCAGACTCAGCGTCTCCGCCTCAACCCGTCCGATGCCGTCGCTCATCTCTGCGCTTCGGAGATGCCCTTTTAGTCCCTTGCCTCAACAAAACCCGCAACCGCCGTTTTTTTTTGTGAAAAAAAACGAGATTTTTCTAATCTGGCCGTAATCTGCACAAAATTTATGAGTGAGAGTCCCTGACTGTTGTCAATAAAAACTCGGGGCATCAAGCGTTTAAGCACAGCAGGCTCTGGCTCGTTTTTGGTGATGCAAACAGCGGTTGGTTGGAGTTCTCTGCATTCTTGATCCTTTTTCCTTTATCTGAGAACAACGTGTCGCGGCTAACGTAGACGTCGGCAGGCGTGAGGCGAATCTTCAGTTGGAGGACATCTCAAAAGGCCGGTAGGCGTGCGTACGACAAAACCCAAGCGGTCTGGCCGCCTTTTAGGGTCACCGTTTTGCCAACAATAGATCATCGCGACACCGTCTGGCCTATCATCGTTTTCCGATAAGCGTCCACGATTCTGAAGATCTGTCAGCCGCACGCAGATTGTTGTGGTCGCTACGACCCCTCCGCGCTTGTGTTGCGAATTCAGGCTACACATGTAAGATGGAAGTCCACCGAGATCGCCTAAAGTGCTGACAAATGGCACCTGTACAAAATCGACCTCATATTCCACCTGTGCGCAGGCTTTTATCTTAACGCGCGCTGTTTGATCACCAGGCAACTTCTACATCGGAATGCCTGTCGCGACGATTCGGCGTTGAACCTTGGCGCATCTACACATCCTCAGGATACAGGGCGCGTCCTAGTATCAGCTGGTGGGGCCATGAAACACACGCAAGGGGAGCCGAGATGGGCGATAAACACTGGCGATATCGGTTTTGGGAATGCATGGGTCACGGATGCTAACGCAGTGATGCGTCACCCCTGACTATCGGCGTCTGCAGGCCTATGGATGCCTGACGCCAGATGCTTGCCGTGCGGCACAGGAGATAGCACCAAGATGTGAACCCTGGCAGCCATGTGGCCGAGGAGGCGATGGCGGGGGCAGGATCTTGTGTTATCTTGCCTGTCCGCAGTTCCGCGGGCAAAGCCTATGTGCGCTTGCGGCGCGG
>Ga0163217_1091040_pt1 | contig 10294 bp, 3 predicted proteins | sample SynspAceP_FD_185933 | JGI IMG/M metagenome (GOLD analysis project Ga0163217, IMG submission 185933) | Saline lake microbial communities from Ace Lake in Antarctica - Synechococcus sp. Ace-P (PacBio error correction) | ecosystem: Environmental > Aquatic > Non-marine Saline and Alkaline > Saline ...
AAGTTCTTAAAACAGTAACCCTCGTTTTGGAATCACGTAATTAATGATGTTTTTTGTTTTTCCTGAGCTTGTGATTGATGAATCCGAATAATTCAGTGGTTAACCAATCCCATCCATGAGCTTTAGTTTTTATAATAGTTCTGGGCTTAACCGCAGGACTTTAATTAAATTTTTTTAAAAAAAAACGACTATACCCTAGCTTTAAATTATCGTTTTTCGCATCCGTGCTCCAAAACCCCGTCCTGAACTTTTTAGTGAAGGTTTGCATCATCAGTCTTTCTCGAATTGAAATTAGGTGATTTGCGTTTTTTACGGTCCAGAATTTAGCCCCAATAAGTTTACCCCTTAAACTTTAAGCGCGATCAATGATGTTTTTTAGTTTTTTTTTCTGTAAAATCCCGTAAAATATCAACACGATAAATAACTTTAATAATTGATAGAGGCCTAACAGGCATTCAACAAACGGTTCGCGTAAATGTTTCAAGGTATGGGATACCGCCAAACCATGCGCAATTAATAAGGCGTTGATTGTGAGATTGCCCCGTTAATAACAGTTTACCAAAAATTGTTACAATAACAGACATCCAATTTTCATTGGTCAAAAGGCTACGATCCGCAGCAAAAATTTAGCATTACTAAATATGCCATCGGCGAATACGAAGAATGAATTAAGTGTATCAAAATCCTAACCTTTAAAAATCTTCGCCTAAAGCTTACAAAGCGATTTTGTTCTTTAGAACAAAATGAATTTCAATACCTAAATTTTTGAAGTTTTTAATTTCCGGAAACACGACGACAGAACTGTATAGATGGTTAGTAACCCCCGCCAGAGGCCTATCACTTGCTTAATTTTAGCTCTAGCATGGATTTTTAAACGTCAACGATAATGCAACACTTGCGGTAGGGCTAAAATGTTGACCAATATCGCCAACACATCAAATACCGAAATTTTATTTAAATCGCTTGCGTTATTAATGCGGATGATTTTAGGAAAGAAACTTTTTAATAAACATAAAACTTAATTTATTTAATACCTTAAAATTTTCAAAAATGAAAAAAATACAAATTTTTAACTATCTTATGCTTTACAGGAATCGTTTTTAACAGGATGTTCTGACGATAACGAATCCCACCACAGTTAATTAATGATAAACGAGGTCATTTACCACTTAACTGCAAACATTAACGCTAAATACTATTAAGGCCGCCAGCAACATTACCCTGCAAACACAAGATTTAGATGGTGGATGGCCCTAATCGCTCCTGTAGTTAACCGTATTCAGGGAACTTTAATCGCGGGTAACTGTATACGCAGGTACTATCGTTTTATTAAATGAAACAGTAAAGTCCAGCAGAAGATATTACTGAAGAAATGTAGAAGAAGAAAAGCGATGAACATCAATTCTTTTTTGTCGTTGGCGGTCTGAACGCTACCGTATGGCCTACCATAATGATATCACGGAATCCTTTAGGCTACACCAATTTACACTTACAGCAGTGCTGGCCTGGTACGGGAACCTTAAACCTTTTTACGCTGCGTCATGACCATAAAAAAACCTAATTCAGGGTTTGGCAGATGGCTGGGGGCGAAACTTGATATTAGTGCAACATTTAATGTTACTATAGAGTAAATTTCTAGGAATAAAAACTTTCAAATTCTAAACAACCCTTTAAAAGCTTTTTGCCTTAAAGGTTTTTTTTGCTTAAATAGCGCATTGAAACAAATGAAATTGTAATCATGTATATCCCACACAACATAAACAAACTAACCTCGCCGAAATAAAAGATTTTTTGATTCAAAATAGTTTTGGTATTTTAATCAACCCAAAGTGAACAAATAAAACTTGGCAACGCATATTCCGATGGAATTGATAACTGACGAAAACGGCAAGGATATTTTTAGTTGCACATATTTCAAGAGCCAATCCTCAAGCTTCCTTATTTGGATAAGAAGGTGATGTGCTTTGTTATTTTTAACGGTTCCGCCATTCGTATATTTCCCTCATCATGGTATAAGAAGAGAAGAAGTACCCTACTTGGAACTATATTGCCGTACATATTTACGGTAAAGTTGACGGTTTATTAGTGAAGAAGAAACGCATTGGAAATCACTCCATCAATTAGTCGATAAATACGAGACGGATTCAAAAATCTATTTCAACTACATGACCAATGTCTGACGAAACGTTTACAACAAGTTAAAGGGTTGTTTGGTTTTAAAATTTCGATAGAATACCATTCAAGCTACCTAATAAACTATCCAAACACGAGCTGAAGATCATCCAAAAATTATCAGTGAACTTTGAAGACACAAAATTAGCAACCTGCTTGTGCTATGCCGCAAGCTATGAAAAAACATCAGTAAATAATTAGGAACCTCATGGAGGGTGTATAAAAATACCACCAAAAATAGCTCAATGCACCGAACCCAAACTTATAAGAAGTATGAAACACTTTAAAATTTTAAAGTAAGCGTTTATTTTAATCGCCTTTATGCTTCTCTTTTTCTCCTGTTCTGATCGGAGAACAAAAATAAAGACGCAGAAACCAGAACGATAAAAACCCGTTAGCTCACTGTAATTGGAGATGTACCGTACTGGCGATAACCAAGAGACGGACTTATTGCCATGGTGAAACACCCATAATAACCATCACTAATTCAACACATTTGTAGTCCATGTTGGCGACATTAAAAGGGGAAGCCTGACCCCCTGTAATAAGGCTGTTTTATGCTGATGTTAAGTGGTATTCTAAAGCTTTTTACAACACCCACGTTTTATGGCTGTTAGGAGCAATGAATACAAGGAACTGCTCCGACCCTACTGAAGCTTAAGGCTACTGGAAACGCTTATTTTCTAAAATTTAAATGAAACTTGGACCATTCGATAAAAAATAACCTACCAAGTGGCACGAACCTGACAAAAATTTTAGTTGGGGTGCCAAGAAAAAAATACTTTTTATCGTTTAAACATTGTAGGGAGGTAGTGGTTCATGATCGGCAGAGTGGAACACGAAAGATTAACTGATAATGTCAATTTTTAAATACTCAAATCGAAGCTTAACAAAATGATGTTGAAGCTAATGTTCCGTTATGGCGCACGCAAAATATGAAATAGAGGCTGGTGCCGCAAAAATTTTGAACCCTTCACCAATTCCTTAGAGCTGCAGCTTGCTTCGTTCGAAAAAAAACCAATTTTAATTTTTCAAGGCGACGCTTTTTGGTTTAGAATAAGCCTTGGATGAAAAAACAATCACTAGGGTTCAGATAGACGGTGGCACTAAAGCAGTACAAGTGACGCGTTGATGCGCGTAAAGCGAACCTTTTCTTTTGATCGAACTTTCTTAAGATTAGACCAGTAATTCTCCCTAGTGATAAGGCAAAAGAAAAAGCTGATGCGAATACTTTTTAAAGGAGTAAAAAAGAATTCTAGCCCATAGTATTTAACATTAAAACTACACTTCAGCACCACCAATTCTACAGTTGAAGTAGTTTCCTGGTTTAGTTTGTTTACATTAGAAATTGCAAACTTTGTGATGTAATTAAATCAACGACATAAAACAATCACATGAAGAAATTTAGCAATTTTTTAACACCGCAATTTTTATTTTTTTAATGAATTTTGGGGATTTCCACAAGAAGTAAAAGGACAGACATTACAGTAAACCATTTTGATAATGGTTGCTGAGAGTAATGAAGGCAAAGTATTACTTTCACTTGCACACTAACGATACCTTTATGAAGGAAACCAGGAATTCAAAATTTAGAAAGTAACTATAATAGAATGGTAAAAAGTTTAGCTTTACGTCGACGAATGTTGCCAAAGGAGATATGCTATTATGGCTCTACAATGAAATGCCAAATGACAACAAAGCAAAATGGATTTTCACAAAACCAAAATGAATGGCCTAAAGAAAGCTACGGCATGTCAGGAAAATGAGATGTCTTTTGGACCTCCAATTTTGGAAGATGGCAAAATTTGAAATAAGACGAAGATGTAATCGTTCATCATTCGATTTTAATACTTACAACTATTATAATAGAAGTATTAAAGTGCAAAAGATTCCCACTGACTGTGGAATTTTTGCACTTTTTATTATTACAAATTAACGCGACATAGGTTCTAATACCGCTAATTAAATATTCAGGAAGAATATCCCCTACATTTTTTAATTTTTATCAGTACTTTTATTTAAATATAATATAAATACTTTAAAAACAAACTGGTTTAGGCCAGAGTTTTATAATTTTACAGTAATAAAATAACACGAAATGACAATTACCCAAATACAATATGTTTTCTTGCTGTTGCTGAGTATAAAAATTTTTACTTTAGCCGAAAGAAAAAAGTTTCGTAACACAAGCCCACTTAAATCAAGTTCAGAAGTTAGAGGATGAATTAGACATTCTTATTTTTGACCGAGCAAAAAGCCCATTGCTTTACGAAGGTAGGTAAAAAAATTTGTTGCAGCAAGCTAAAAATATTGTTCATGAGCGATAGAATAAAAGAAAATTGTAGATAAGAGAAGGGTTTATCGTGGCGAATTTGTTTTTAAGGCCATTATCCCTACGGTAATGCCGCACTTTATTGCCTATGTTTTTTAGCACTACGTTTATCCAAAAATTCCAAAGGTAAATCTGAATTATCAAAGAGCAAATAACAGACGATTTAATTCGGAAATATTCAAGATGGACATATTGATGCTGCCTTTGCCGTAACTCCTTTAGAAAATTGAAATTTATCAAAGAACAAGCCACTTTATTTATGAACCTTTTGTTGGGTAACAATTCAAAAAAATCATCGTTTAAGGGACCTACCTTCAAAAATTGATGTAAAGCGGATTTGGATATCAATGACGTATTATTATTACAATGACGGACATTGCTTTAGAGATGGTGTATTAAATTTATGTATACCCCAAAATTAGCCCCATAAAGAAAATTTCAGATACAGAGTGAGTTTTGAAACTTAATTTAATTTGGTCAACGAAGGTATGGGGAATGAACGCTTTTACCCTATCTGAATACTTTAGGGACTAAGCGAAAAACAAAAAAGAAAATTTGAAATATTTTAATACCCCATCACCCGGCAAGAGAGGTAAGTATTATCCTACCATAATTATTACAGAAGCTATAAAGAAGTCATTCAAGCACTCGTTTCTGGAAGCGATTACTTTTCAAGATGTAAAAATCATAAGTCCGATTACCAACACAAAAAAAATAAAAAGCCAACCTAATTAGGTGGCTTTTTATTACGTCGTAATTAATATTAAACATTTGTTGCAATTCAGGCTTGTCCATCATAAACTGATTGAAGCCAAATTTTTTTTAGTTGTTTCTACTTCCTCTGGAACAATGTTGAAATTGCTTTTTTTACTTCTTTATAAAATAATCGTGGTATCAAAACTAACTTTTTTGAGCACTAACAATAGTAATTAACTCAAGCATTGATTCTGTCATGATATATAATTTTTTATTGGTACGCCTAAGAATAACCAAAAAAAAATACATTTTTATTCTTATATCTAGTTAAAAAATAGATAAATTGCCTGTTAAAATCACTTAAATTACGTAGTTTTTCAACCCACGTAAATGAAACGTTCTTTTTTATGAAAAAAATTTTATAGTTTATCCGTATTGTTGATAAGCACTTTAGCAAAGCTGGTAACAGCTCCAAAAAAACAACAATATAAAGAAGCAAACTACAAAGATTTTACGATGCTGTTTCCGAAAATCAATTTTTAGGTGTCCATGGTATATGATCCGGTAAAAAAGGACACCTTGGTAAGCTTAACAGCCATTAAGTATTTTTACAGCTAGTACTACTAAAATTTTTTAACGTTGGTAGCACAGCACTCCGAACTTTACCTGACAAAAATTCCCGCCTTTAAAAAATTATAAGGCCTATTCGGATACCCTCTATATTCAAGGCATTACTGGTGACGCCAACATTTTTACCATCCCTATTTTTCAAGATAGCACTAGCCCTTATCCTTCTTAAAAAATTACAAAAATATTTTTGCTTATTTTAAATAATTTTGAATCAAAGAACGTTATGGTCCTGGGTGGGCTAGGGAAGACTATGAATTTTTTATTTTCAAACGCAGAGCGCAATGCCTTTCCTATGTATGGTAATGTGGTATCATCGCTAGACCGGCCGATACATAAAGGAATAACTCCCGACTACTTTTCAAATAAATAATATTAATGACCTAGCTAAGCTATGCTAAAAGTCGAGCCCGAAATATAGCAATACCTTTTATTTATAATTTTGCTAAAAAAAAAGACAGCATCGGAAATACCGTTTATCACCGATACTACGCTTACAAAAACGCCTTTTTAGAACAGGTTATTAGATAAAAAATTAGGTATTGTAAACCAATTTCTATTGGAGAAAAAAAGCACTTAATACAGTGTGTCCTCAGATTCGTTTACAAAAGAATGATGGAGTGAGTGATAATTTTTTAGCGGAGCAATTATTGGTACTACTTCTAGTGCTACGCTATCCGGATACCTTAGTGGTTGAAAAGGCTTCATAAAAAAATATCCTCAGCAGCAATTAAAAGGTTTAACGAGCCAGCCCTGATGGGTTGATGGTTCTGGGATTATCACGGGTACAATCTTTTTTCTCCTGCATCATTTATTCAAATTTTTAGATAAAATAGTATAACCGAAGAACCCAAAGAACGCTTGTTTAATTGTTTCCTGTGCGGGGAAGGTTGGCAGTAGCTTGAAGGTAATAAATGGAGAAGGGAGTTCCTTATTATGTATGCCTAAATCAGGGTTCTTTTGGGAACAATTACAATCTAAAGTGGCTAACTTGCTCACCAACTCAGGCAAAGTAATTGTTTTTTAGTTTTTTATGAATAATCAAACAGAGCAGCCTACGAAGAAATAAAAAAAAGGTGTACGCTTTTTTTTGAAAACCTAAGAGAATCATTATTAGGAAAAAGATGGAAGGATTATAAGAATGTTTTTAACATCATAATGAATCCATCTTCAACACCCATCGTACACGCTTAAAACCTATTATCTCCATCCAAGAGTTTCGCTACACTTCCCTAAGACACTACCCTCTCCTTTACCTTGCACCATTAGGTTATCGATGCCAAATATCTACCTGCTAATCTACTAACGGTAAGGATTGGTATATAAACGTACAAGGGCCAGCGTAATGTGGCGAAAAACAGACCCTTCACGGCACCAAAAATTGAGTTTTTTATACCTCCTACAAACTCGATATTATAATCGACCGTTTTGTGTAAGACCCAACAATACATCCCGTATCTACTTTTAAAACTTCACCTCTTCAGATGTTTTTATAGCTAAGGTGCCTCCCAGCATGTTATAAAAGCTTAAGCATCACCTTCTAGTTTTTTTGCAATGATAAAGCCTTCCTCACACCAAATAAACCGCGCCCGTAGGCGTTTGAAAACTCTATACGCGGATAGAAAACACTCTGCGACAATAGAAAAGATCTTTTTGACAAATAAATTTTCCTTGAAATCTCCGAATAGATCTACGGCTCAATTTTTTTTTTTTTTTCCCTCCTTTTCACGGGAGTAGGAGAAAGCAAACTATTTTTCGCTTCAATAGTCCTGAATTTAAAAAGGCGGTCATAAATCCAGACTCTCCCCTGTTAACAAATCGTTTTCCTGCAGAAAAAAATTTTCCCAAAACTCCTTTGTTCTTGATTAAGAAACCGTCACCGGAAATGGTATCCCATGACAATATCCGTAATCCATCCATCATAAAGCTACCTGCTTCGCAACAAACAGGCTTTTCTGAGGGTCTAGTTCTATCTCTACAAACTGTCTGCATTTCCTCTCCAAATATTTGATAGTCTATTTCGTGTGCGTTCATAATATTTATTTTAAGTAGTTTATTCTTTTTTCCGTACACAACCGTATAAATTTACTCCATTGTTTATCTTATTGAGAATTTGCTGCATCGCTTCTGGGTTTTGAGTTCTACCAAATACTTTCTTTCCCACTTTTTAACCCGATAGCAATCCTTTTATTTCCTTTGAACATTATAGACCATCCCATAGGTTGCTACTTATTCCTTATCCGTACGCCCGACGAAATCCATACACAATAAGGTTTATTTCCTCAATTTCTGTCAATTTCCAGGATTTTTTTAAAAAAATGAAAAAAGCGAATCGGTAATCGGATACTTGACAATAGTTGTGTTTTAATGCGCATCACTAGAAACAGTAAAAGAACCAATAACATGATGATGAGCGAAATCCAAAAATCATTGGAGGCCACCAAGTGAAAAGAAAAAATTCTGAGGTTGGGAATTTTCTAATTTGCTGTAAATAAGTAGAACCTATATGACCAAAGGGCGCTATAAAGGATTAACCACAACACCATTGGGTAAATTTTGTCGCCTCACTAAATAGTAAAATTTTCAGACTTCATCATTTATTGCTTTAGGCGTATGGTCCATTCAGTTAAAGGTAGATACTACGACACCATCAAGCATTTAACGCCTAAACTGATTTAATCCAAATGGTTTTTGTCCTTCGCCTGGTAGCCTCGGCTGTATCATAGCCCCCTTTTATTAAATCACCATCTTCGCATGTAAAGGTAATTTTACCCCTTGCTTTTTTTTTAGAAAAACTGGCCGTTATTATGGGCTTACGAGCATGGATATTTCATGACCAACTTTTCTTTATTTTTGATCAACCATCAATGGTCCAGTAACTCAATTCAGGCCGCCATAAACCTTGGTACGGCCCAAACATAGAATTAAAGGGATTCTGATTCAACCCACGATGCTTAACGGTAACTCGCTTTACTCCTATCCTATAATGCTGTAAACGCAGCGCCACACCACATGCCGATGGGTAATTTAATAAATGTAACATGTTAAAACTTTACGCGCGGATACTCGCCCATAGCTATGGCCTTAATTTTCATAAAAGTATTTGAAAAATATTGAGGTATCAATTGTTAATTTTTTGTTAATATATGGTACTATGTGTTGCATAGTACCTTCTTTTTAGATATATACTTTGCATAAGAAATTACTAAGTTATGACCATGATACACTTACAAAACACAGAAAAAAAAATTTATCCGCAATTGCTGCAAATGGCCTTCTACGTTTTCAAAAAATTCTTTTTCCTTTTGGAAACTTTATTGTGCCTTTAGTTTTTTTATGGACGGCGAATCAAAAATTGATACCGTTTTGTAGACTATAATGGAAAGCAGGTTTGAACTTCCAACTTAGTTTTTGCTACTCATTCCAATAGTATTAGCCGTAATTAGTATTCATTATTTAATCGGATTTCTAACCGAATTATCTTTTGAATTTGGAAACTTTTCATTTGGAAATATAAATGATTTTAATCGCTTTAATTTTCATTTTAACAGTGATAAACTTCCAATTTTGGCAGCTGGCTATACCACTAGGTTAATCTAACCGGATTATTACACACTTGCCTTATTGTATTAAATATTGTGTACACATACTCGGGGTAAATAAAACAAATGAAGGCGAAAATTTTCCTATCCTTACTTATTAAATGTTATAAAGTAAGCTTAAAAGGTATTCATCACACCTTTACAAGTAGGAGTTTATTCATCAATCTGAAATCAATTAAAACAAAAATGCATTCATCAGAATCAAAAAGACGACGTCACATTGCGTATAATTTACCATCAGGTTAAGTCTTGAAATATGTGCATTAAAAGCAAGGCAAAATTAATGAATTGTAGAAATACAAAAGCGGCAAATGCGTAAAAGGAGTTTTAGAATACTGGCATCCTCTCCCTTTTTAAACGGAGAAGACAAGTTAATTGCTTCCGAAATTCTAGAAACCTTAAAAAATGGCAAAAATGCTAGTCGTAGAAAGGCACTATTTACCCCTTACTTACACGATTAAAAATGCGGGATTAATTAAATTACAGATGGGAAGAGTCTACCGTCCCGGCCCACCGAGAAAGTATTACACCTTAACAGAAACAGGCAAACTATTTTAAAAAGAGCTCGATTCCACTGGGATGAATTAAGAAGTGCAACAAATTTTGGTAAAGCCAACAACAAAACAACTAACGATGAACAAGACAGTAAATATAAATCTCGCTAATATACTTTTTCATATTGAATGAGGATGCCTATAACGAATTGAAAAGGTACCTTGACACTCTGTAAAACGTTCCTTTGCAAAATACCCCTGGGAGTGATGAAATATTGGCAGACATCGAAAGGCTAGAATAGCGGAACTTTTTCCACGAAAAATTAGCAAAATGATCGGCAGGTATTACCTCTAAAAGTAGTTGATGAGTA
>Ga0163217_1105852_pt1 | contig 10294 bp, 5 predicted proteins | sample SynspAceP_FD_185933 | JGI IMG/M metagenome (GOLD analysis project Ga0163217, IMG submission 185933) | Saline lake microbial communities from Ace Lake in Antarctica - Synechococcus sp. Ace-P (PacBio error correction) | ecosystem: Environmental > Aquatic > Non-marine Saline and Alkaline > Saline ...
TCCGCCAAGTTACTGGGCCAGTAGATACAACAACCTGCGTCACTTTAACAAATACCGCAAAGCCTGCGGCCTAATACAAACAAGGGTACTTCCAAAACAAAATCACTATCGGATAGAATTTTAAACTGGGCATAAACTGTTCCCCAAAATAACCAAAGAAATGGCCATCCCGCTTCAATACAAATTTTCCTGGGGCGTGGTTTGTAAAGCTTATTATAGCCGTCTATATGTAAGCATGTTCATAGCAACCATTTATATCTGCTATAGTATAGTCCCACTAGATTGTAAAGTATTACGGGTATCAAATATCAAGGATGTGAAAGCATATTATAACCACCGACCACCAGGGCTCCATTATAACCGTTATACTACTATTAATTGCACCATACAACAGACATTCAGAAAGGAATCATCACAATCAGGGTTTGTTCATATCAGTCATTGGATACCACAACACAGGTCCCTTATACATACAAGTAAACTACAACGGTTAGTACTAAAATTCACCGGTGAAGTCCCACAATAACATTGTTAATCGTACTATGAACAATTCATAACGGGAAGCTTAATTCTCCAATCTCTTTGGCAATAGAAACTTATTCCCATACAAATTGATGACACTCCTGGGGGAGGTATCCATTAAGAGTAAGGGCTCTATGCACCTCTTTATTCATGGATAATATAACATCCAAAAAGACCCTACAAAACTATAGTCCTGGCAGAACGGTAACGCTATTGATTTCCACCACTCATTGGGAATAATGATGTCGTCGCTTTTAGTCTGGACCTGTTCCCATTAGCGTTTAATGAATCGGCGTCATTAAACAATTATGGACCTTCTTATCAAGAAAATGCCATAAACTTCGAATCTATTAAAGAGCCTTACAGATTCAATATCACATTCCTAACACGACACGGTAAGTATAGATCCAGATTTGGTTGAAGGCAGCAACTTGTCACCTGCAGGTAAACACAATATGAGCCAGGATCATAAACAATTCAACTTTGGATAATCACCGTCACCACACAATAAGAGCGGCATGCACCAACTATCGCCATAACAACCAAAGGTGTAATGCGTATATCTGCCGTATAGGGTCGGGTTTGTACCAAAGTTTCGGATCGTTTACATACAGCCATGCATCGGAATCTTAAACGGTTAATTCCACGGAGAGGTCCGTTAATACCAAACGTTAACAATCAGTGGTTGTATCCTTGAAGTATTTGTATGGGTAAGCTACATATCATAGGACGGACCACCACTTGGTCTACCTAGTTAACTCTTTACATGGCACAGTACATTGGCCATGTATCAAAATTCATAAGCCCTATCAGAAAATTAATCTAACTGATTGAACTCAAAACACAATGGTAATTGCCAGTTACCCTATACTGTATTAATTTTCCGCCATTAATCCGTGATGTAATGGTTTCTAAATGGTATTGGAGGCACTATCCGTATCTGCTGTATGCTACTCCTCACCTTAAACGTTAATATAAGACTAAGCCCTACTTTAATTTGCAAGCACCATATATAGTCCCCAAAACAGTTTCAGGTCTAATTCTGGACCCTTAGTATATAAACATAGGAAGCAATATATGGAATCGTAGCTATCGACATAACAATCCGTTTGTTGGTCCGGGTAATCCTAAGTATAACTCCCACAAGCGGTGTCAACATATATCACGGGCATGTTGACTAGCCTGTGTAACCAGTAAGGTTCATTCAGCATGCCAATGGAACCAACTTGATATGCTTAACATATAATATGCCCGCATTGGGCCATTTCGGTTTTACTCGAATGGGTACGTGACCCCCCTCCGCCAGATAGCATGTAGACGCAAGAATATATCCGATGCTATGTAGCTCTAATTAGTTAATGCACTAATTTACTCGAGGTGTAAAACCCATACATACCTTATCTCTTATAGTAAGCCACAGCGTAATAAGCTTCTACCATCCATTATCGTAATAATTAAGTAGGAAGTAACAATCAATATACCTCGGTGTTTGCTTCCGGGGTTAACGACTATAAGACAGAAAACATGGAGCCAGTTTCCACTTACCCGATCCGTCGGCATTGAAAAGTCTTGTGAATCCCTATGGGTTGAGCCACACAACAATAGCGGCGCCCGGCATGCGGTTACAACTTCTGACTTAATCCGTTCTATCAATTACCACGTGGCGAGATAATAAACACCATCGCTTAAATCGAGAACCGAGAGTGCGGTAAGACCGCCTGCGAGGGTCGACCGTAGCAACGGTGATTCGTGCTGCGGTGTCCGTACGGAGCGGAGACTTCCAGGTCAAGCCAGCATTACTGTACCTTAGGCGGTTAAGTCCGGATTTGACGGTCGAACTCAGAGACTATCGAAAGCGCGGCGTGCCTACCACTCCGTTAAGAAACCAGTCCGACTTTGAGTAATAGGGGTAAGGCAAACAGAAAACGGGTTCGCGTTCTATACGTAGAGACAGTACCTCGAGCTCAGCATCCGATCCAGAGTAATAGTATGATCGCGAATACGGGATAGTGCCGCGACCAGCAACGTATGAAACTTGGCAACCCTGGCATCGGTTCCTCGAAACCTGCTCTACCAACACTACCACACAAATAGTCATAACTACATAGTCCTGGCACACGCCGCCGGCGTGCGGTGAGTATACCCGCCTCTTTAAGGGTACAAGAAGGAAGGCTGGGCGTCTTGAACTTGCCTGCTTCGAGCCAGCCAATGCACAGAGGAACCGGCAAGCGTTGATACACGATCAATCTATGTGGTTAATCCGTGCCGTCACGTTACGGTTCACGTATAGGTTCCGGCAGCGGGGGATACGTAACACTATCCGCTGCTCTGGAATCCCTTCCCGGATCTGTATTTAATTGGGGCCACACCTTACCTGTTTGGCGGGTAAAGGGTATATGATTTTCAACATTGGAGGTACACTGACGTGCTGCCTAAACACGCAGTGCAAACTGTTAGGCATGGATCTGCGCACCCATGAGGCGCGACGAAATTCGGATCTTAAAGTACAGATTACCCACCCCACCACTCATCCTCAAACGTCCCAATTTGTACTATAGCCACGAGTCAAGCATGCACTCGCACTAGCGTTAATAGATTCCAATAATCACCGGCTACAGTAACGCCCCTGCGCGTGTATCAACAGCAATTGGGTCCCCACTGCGGACCTAAACGATGATAGTGACCAAGAAATATCCAAAATCGCAAGCACTGGTAACATCTCGCTGCCCAGGGACCGTACACGCCTAAGTGGCGGGAACGAGGGATACTCCTATGCCTTTGTACAGGACGGGCCTTCACCTGTAGCCCGGTGATTATAACCGCCTAGGCGACAGTGCAATCCTTGACCCGCCACAAACATCAATTGGACGTTGGGTGAAGTGGATGCCATGGACTGTACCTAATAAGTATCGATGTGGGCCCATTTGCCTAGCAGATCCCATGCCGTACACGTTAGCCTGCCTTTTTTTACGCAGACGACCCAGTGTAACTCCAAATGGAACTCATATATTACCTTTACCGCAAAACAGTACAGGGTGTGGCCTCCATTAAAAACAGCATCGCGGAAACGGAATTCCCCAAAGAGACAGCGGCATAATTTACCGTATCCGCCTCCGGGAACTCTATACCGTGTACGTACGGTGACGTCCAACGGTGTACCGTAACGGATACCAATTTACCATCCTGCCGCCCCATCGTGGGCGCAGGCGGCAGTGGCAACCCGCTCCAGCCTTCCTGACCCCTAAATGAACGGGTAAATCACCAAGTAACTCGCGCAAAGCGGCCGAGCTGGTGCACGGGAACTATGAGTATGAACCTATTTGAACTGCTATTGGTAACAGCCGTTACCGGAAGGTGAACCCATCAGGCTTCCAATTACGTGTTCAACGATGCTGCACCCGGCACCTATCCCCACGTCTACGACATACCTCTGGATCATGAGGACGCAACAGGCCTGTTTTCCTAGAAACAACCGATCACCGGTAAGCCTTTATCCCTATACCAAAAAGAGACGTATGCTGGTACCGGGGGTGCCGACGTTCCATACAAGGTCATGCACTGGACCTCCCCACGATAACCCGCCTTACACGCTTTACCCATGACGCAAGACGGTACCATCCGCGACCACCCCACAGCAACCTGTTCCTCGGACCTGGCAGGCAGTAGCATACGACATTTACGGTTCACCTCCGATAAGGGGATGCTTTATTTATGCAAAACGTAATAATGACTGAACCTAAATCCATAGGTTGTAACCGCAACGGCCCCAGCTTGCTTGTAGTGCAACAACAAGGTCAATCAACAACTGTTATAACTGCAGTGGGTACAGTGGAACAGCTCCATATACCTATAGGTAATTAACGGAGTTAATGTCTTTACTTCCAATACCTTACTATTACCGATAATGGAGTCCGGATAGAACTATTACGGTTACTATAAAAGATGATAACGATGTACGTATTTTACCACAAGTAACATTAGCACTTAACAACATTTCACAGCTACATTAACTAGCCATGGATACAGCTATCCTTGGCGCTGGGCCGGAGGGAGTAACCATTACCGGTAAAAACGATAATGCAATGTCCGCCAATAACTATACTCTAATCAATTGTGCCCAGTTGCAGCTTCAATGCAACCTTAACTGTACCCGCAACCTATAACACTGCCACCTTTAATTTGGACCGCTGTGGGAACGTTATACATTAGGATTTAACCGTACACCCTAACAACCGGATGTTTAGTGGATACCGCTTTCCTAAATATTGCTCCTTATGATTGATCACAGTAAGCGCTACAGCAATTACCCTGTAACCTGTTTTGGGATAATTAGGTGCCTTGCAAATAAATTAAGCGGCTATTCAGGTCCTATAATTATACGGTATATACAGGTCTAGAGTACAACAGCAACACGGATCGCCAATACATCTACGACAACCACTACCATCAACAGATTTACAACTGGGGAAAATTACTACGTTAGGGTAACTGAGACCAATGTCCCATTGTGGTTAGAAAGAATTCCAAACGTTAGAATAATTTCTCCTATAGGGCTCTACTGCAATTGTTTGATCCCAATGCCATGTTTACCTGTTCCAATGATAAAGATTGAAATAATATAGACCCATGGTGGATTCGCTCCATAGCCAACTAATTGTACTACCATACCAACTAAACTCACAGTATACAACGCCACTGGATTTACAACGTAAGGGATTCAACGGACTCTCCGCTGGGAAATACACCGTACAGAACTTACCGATGTCCAATGGCTGTATCCTAACGATACCGAACTTTGGTACAACCAGCACACTATACTGGCAGAATAACCGCCATTAACCACAACTTTGGATGTTATGGCGATATTAATGGTGCATTGACCCGCTATTAAATAGCTGTGTGTGACAGGTGTAATATCAAATAAAATCAGTTGAAATGTTTATGAATCCTAACCTGCTCCACTATAGTGTTACCTCAGGTGGACAAAGTTTAGTCCCTGCCTTCAACAACCTAAATACTGAATCTATACTATTACCGTTCCGATGGTTGGGATGGACATTGAACTGTAAAGCCACTATAATAAGATCCTACAAAGTTATGCCTCCTTGATAAGAACAGGTTCCACTAACTGTTTAAAATGACGCCAGAATTACTATTAACCGCTAATGGGGGAACAGTCCTTATGAAATACAGTAACGCGACGACATCTAATTATTGACCCACATGATGGTGGAAATACACATAAGCTTCACCGTTTCCTGCAGAAACCTATAGACTATTGTACGGGATTCTTTGGATGTAAATCCATAATTATCCATGAAATTAAAAAGAGGATGCCATAGACCCTTAACGTTACAATAGATACCTCGCAGCTGTCCTCCATCAATTGTAATGGGAAATACAGCCATTCTAAATTGCCAAAAGCAGATGAGATTAGGCAAATTACCGTTATGAATTGTTCACTATACCGCATTAACCATAGTATTGCTGGGCCCTCAACGAGTGGAATATTTAGAAACCTAACGTTGTAGTTACCTATGTTAGGTAATAAGCGACGACCTGGTTGGGTATCCATGAAACACCTGATAATAGAACAACCCCTTGATGTAGATGATTCCTTTATGAATGTCTCGTGAATGGTCCAATATGGTAGTATACATACGGTTAATATGAGCGTTCCGGGGTTATCAATATGCTATTTCACCTAATCTTGATAAATTTTGATACCCGTAAATACCCCTTACCAAATCTGCATCCTGGAACTATACCGTAAACACAGATATAAAATGTTGCTTTGAACCAATTGCCCATATACCATAATCAGAAACCGGCTATAATACAACTTTTACCAACACACAACGACCAGAAATTGTATTCGGAAGCGAGATGGCACCATTCCTGGTTATTTCCTGGAGGAAATAAAACAGCTCCTTATTAGCACATTTAAATTCTACTACCCGATAGTGATTTCGTTTTGGAAACAGAATCCTTGTTTCACGTAATCGGCCGCAGACTTACGGTATTTGTTAGAGATGCAACAAGGCTTGTATGACAACATGTCAGTAAACTATGAAGCCAGTGGTAATTTTAATGCACAGTTTACCGCCAATATAGAAGACATGGAATATCCCGAACAATTTCAATTGACTGACTTGAAGATCCATCGCGTTGCCCCAGATATGTAATGCGCTGACTCTTACCCGATCCAATTACAATGTCTTAACCTAATTTTCTCAATATGCTCCGGGAACCACTAACATTTGCCATAGCCCATGCCAAGGTTTTGTATGACTTATTGAAAAGAGAACTTTGAAACCTCTATACTTACCTGGAACAAGCAACATAAACGAAAATAACCGAGTGTTACTGGAGTCTACAAGAATAACTTTATATTTGATAATAAGGTACATGATCAGACTAAATAGCCATTACATTACTGAAAACAAAAAACCCATCTTGTAAGGTTGTAAGATGAAAATTGGATGTGAGCAATGGCTCTAAAATATTTATGAATTCATTGACATAGAAATTCCCTAAACTTTCTTTACTCAGACGGTTGGATCGGCCAAAAGATTCTGGAGACCTAAAAACCAGAAGGCTCCCAAAAAAAACTAACCATAATATGACCGTATGGTAAAGGAGTTACAGAATGGTCTTAATGACCAAGGATGGAAGGACTATACAGACCAATAGAACTTCCCGACCGGAGATCTTATTGAACCGTCATAAAGCTTTAAAGAGAGAAGATGATCGGGAACTTGTTGGCAATTCACCCTTATAGGATAAAACTTAACCGAATATACAATGAGCGCAGTAAAACTATTTAATCTTTGTGTGCTTTTAAGTCACGCTGGCCACTAGTGCATCAGAAACTAATTCGCACCCAACTTTCACAATATTGCAATAACCTTTTGTGTTATCTCCAACTTCAAAACGCCGTATTGGCGATCACGTGAAAATTATGGTTGAACGACCTTGCACAATGGTTGGAATAAACGACGCACCTAAGAACCCGAATCCTGCCGCAAGATTGAGGATAGCGGAAGAATCAGGGCAGGTTCTCTATACAACGACTCCCAAACGTTAATACAAAACAACCAGGATCACGATTTTCCTCCACACCCTTAAACATTTAGGAATCGTTATGAGGACGAGTTTTTATCCTGGTATATCTTATAATTTTGAACCATTTAGATATTGAATTTCAAAAATTTGTAGATCAGGTTTGATCCGGATTACCAATGACAAGGTCCACATCCAACACCAAACCTAATTTTGATGTGACCTTTTGTACCGAAAACATCCTTTATTCAGTGCTAAATGCGTCTAAGCGTTATAACAAAGGAGGTGTAACATACTTCGATCCTACAATGACCCAGTAAAACTTAGAAACTCTCATGTTTATCAGGATACAGATACAACAAAGCCAGAAACAGCCAATATTGGCGAAAAAGAACCCCTATTTATAACAAAATCATTTGAAAGTGAATGGTAGATCGAGGGGTCCCCCCCGATTAAAACCGAAATCAGATGGTATCATTTGAAAGATTACTATATGCAGGTTATAACTTAACCGTTTCTAAATGACCAAATTGGATAGCCTTTATATATAGCTCCCTTAGCCGAACTTAAAAAAAAATAATTTCTATTTTGGATATCTATCAGATAATTAAACCGAAATATTAGTTATAGTACGGTACCCATGTTGTAACTATTGTGGTAGCCTATCCAAAAATAATAATGGTAATGTACCTATTAAATTCACTAAATAATACATAAAACTCAAACCACAGACTGATGCCACCCTTAAAAATTCACATAATTCTATTCTTTACGATTAGATTAATCTAAATTACAACAACTATCAGTACTGGTGTAAAATAAAGTTACACATAAAAGTTTATGCCAATCATGGTGTCTTAAAGAAGAACCAAATACATGGGATTATCAGTAAATGTCGATAGATGCAATTTAAAAAAGGCATCCCAAACCGATATCTTAATAAAACGTTGATATTAAATGTGCACATAAACCAATATTAAGAAAAATGTCAATATCCTTCAAAACATTAGAACAACTGTAGCTCACGCGTATCTCATAGATCTTTGAAGAAATATCCATTACAACAAAAGTAAAAGTTGCCGTATCCAAATGAATCCCCATCGTGGAATGTACAGAGTAACCATAATACTAAATCTAAAAGATCAGGATTTTGTTTTGAAACTTGAAAAAAGTATACCTTTGCAACAGCAAAATTGCAATTGTGCCGAGCAGGCAGCAGCTCTGCAAAAGCTTTAACAGCGTTCGAATCCGCTCGATGCTCTAAAAACCTCATCTTAATTGGTGAAGGTTTTGTTTAAACAATGTCCATGTAGAAAAAAAACATCTCTTACTCCCTGCAAAGCTTATACCCCTTTTCTATAATTTCAATTGATCCGTTAGGAAGAACCCTTTAATAATTCAAGACCAAACCACAAACACCAAATTAGTCCTATTCCTTTTTACCAAAAGTATCGTGGCTTATAGTTAGTTTCCTCCTTAATTTTTAGCTAATAATATTCTTAAAATATCCGTAACAAAATAACCCGATCATACCGCAAGAAAATAAATTCTTAGAATCATATCCAAACTAGCCCACCACACATTATAATACCCAGCCAAAATACAAGTACCTATTTTATAAAATTCAATAAGAACCCTAAACGACAACAAGTATCCCCCTTCTAAATCCCTTAATTTTCGTTTCCTGTAGATCTTTTAATAAAACATTGGGGTAAGGCCATAAAACTAATAAATATCCCTTCAAAAACATAAATCCTGGATGATTTACTAAGATTCCAATAATTGAAAACTACTAAAATAAGGCTAAAGAAATAAAAATAAATTCGCAACAATAACACCGGAAATCAAAACATAAGGCCGCCCTAAACCCTTAATTGCACTAGTCCTCAAACACAAAAAAACAGTCCAAATCATAAAGCTAATAAAAGCCAATGGAAATGCGCTGTATTCTCTACATACAACTTGCTTTACTTACATTCTCGTATCTTACCACCAAACAATTGTTCTCTTCATTTTTAGCAATTCCATAAACCATAACCTCTCCACCGCTTTTACGGCGCTTTACATATCTGAGCAAATACCCTCCGCCTAAAGAGCCAGCATTACATTAATATGCTGAATTTATTTAAAATCCTTTCCCTTAAAATTTCCTCAGTATTTATCTTCTACGCCTGAGTTCAGGCAAAGCAGAAATAATACCCCCTGTAACCTTTTTTTTTTTTTTTTTTTTGGTTTTTTTTATAAAGCATTTGTCTACTTGGCACTAATAATCAACCTCCACCTTCTTGGTGCTTTAAGTTCCAGAATAATCTTGCCTATTGACTCTTTAGAAGTTAATATCCTAGCATCTTCCAAATAATCATTAACAACAATTTTTTCGGTAACTAGCAAATCCACAAAAAGTTCTATAGCCACAAATACCTATTAACTTCCATACGAAATCTTAGACAAACAACAACCAACCATTATATTAAACATGGCTACAACTCTATTCAGGCACCAATAATTAACAACGCCTTCTTAAACTCCGATTTATTAAAGTTCAAGACAAACCATCAAAGGCTAACTCTTAATGGCTTGTAAACTTTGAGTTAACCTTTCGTATTGGGCGACCTTAATGAAGGTCGCAATAACCAAAAACCAAAAGCATCACTATAAATTTTTGATCCATTATTTTAATCTCTCTCCAACATAAACAACAACGAGGATG
>Ga0163217_1117207_pt1 | contig 10294 bp, 5 predicted proteins | sample SynspAceP_FD_185933 | JGI IMG/M metagenome (GOLD analysis project Ga0163217, IMG submission 185933) | Saline lake microbial communities from Ace Lake in Antarctica - Synechococcus sp. Ace-P (PacBio error correction) | ecosystem: Environmental > Aquatic > Non-marine Saline and Alkaline > Saline ...
TGAAGAGAGATTTGAAAAAAAATTTTTTTTTTTTTTTTTTTTTTTAAAAAGGGGGGCCCCCCCCAAAAATATTTTCTTTTTTTAATCTCTGTTCAATTTTTTGTTACCCGGAAAATTGCACCTTTTCTGCATCGTTTCATTGTTGTTTTTGCCTCGTTCAATTTAAATCCAATTGAATAATCCAATGCCCTTCTTTTTATTTTGATTGGAGGCCACCGATTGCACTTGTATTCATTGATTAAACTAAACTGGTCGTTTTTGTGCTGTTTTTTCTTTCAAAAGCCATATGTAACAGTTTGTAACATGACACAATATGAAGTGATAAAACGCTTTCATCTTTCATTTTTTCTGTTGCATTGATTGAAGAGCCTTCATGCTTTTCAGGTTTTGAAACACCTTGTAACAGCTAACCCAAATACTCCGATTTGAAAATAAAATTTTTTCAATTTCATTCCAGTAGTATTTCTAATCGTTAATTTTGGCTTTTTACTAACTCTGAGGATTTTTCGTAGGTAATCTGGATGATTTTTGAACGCTATCTAAAAGGGTTAAATCATTGTAAGTGATAGAATTGTAAGGTCGGATAAGTTACATTGGCGCTTTTTCGATTGGAATCTAATAGAGTATAGTACTGTTTCAGTTTTTCGGCAACTTTTGAATTCGCGTTTTATGAATAGAAATTTGCTTCTTTCCCGAATCTGGCTCTCAAAACTTCGCCCTACTGTGGCTCCAGCCAGTTGTAAAAATTTTTAGCCCATAGTTTTTCCGTTGAGGTAAGTAGTTGCAGACACTACCTCTGCTTAAAAACATAGTATTTAAAATTGACATATTTTTCAGAAAACGTAAGTTGGCAATTTCTCCCAAACATGAATATTATCCAAGTAAATTTCCTTCGGTGTTTTTAAAAGTACTGACGAGCTTATAGGTTCGTAGCAATAATCCATAATGAATGTTGCTCGATAAATTTATTTCCTCCATCGCGAATCAAAACGATTCTTTACTAACAAGTCAATGGGCAAACCCACTCTGCTATCCAGCTAAAATTCCTGAATAACAATTCTCGATCAACTGTTTTCTTTAGGTAGAATTATTCCATCTTTAACGAAACACTTTATCTGAAAGTAATTCCGGCAAAGTAGCTATTTTTTTCGATTAAAGAGATCACAAGTGTTTTTATTGATTCTACTAAACCATAATCATCCTCTCCTATCCTTTTTTTCTTTTCAATCAAATGGGGCAGATGCTAAAACACTTACATTGAAATTTCATCGACGTTCTCATTAAAAACTTGCGGGCAACACCTGCTTGAATAGGTCGTCAATCTAAATCCCTAGTGTCCTCTTTTCTGCCATTGATTTAGCGCAGCCTGCGGCATCTTCGTATGTATTTATCACCAAAAAGATTCTGAAAACCCATTACTTTTATTGTGCACCAATAGTTTGCCGAAATGTAACTGAGTTCTCACATTCAAATAGGCAAGCCTATTAAACGGACTCTTTTTGCACTTTTCTTGCACAAACTCGTCCTGAGAATGTGCCCTCTTTATTGTTTTTCTGATTGTATTCTGCTTGATCGAATAAGCAGCAATCTAGTATCCCATCTTGTAAATTAACTGCAGGAATTTTGTTTGCTTTTCTATAGTCATCAATGGCTTCATGACTTGACCTCCATCTTCTAACTGTAAAAGTTTTCCAAGTCGTATTTAGATAGCTTTGACCAAAACCTAATAAAAGTAAAACAGAAGAAAAAGACAAAACAAATCGCTTTCATTTTTATTAAACAATAAAAAATGCTGTAAATCTATAACCACAGCCATCAATATTAAATCATTTTTATTTAAGCTAACAAACAAAAGTCACCTCTGTTTGTTAAGTTGGGTCTTCTACTTTGCTATCCAATACAAAACTCTGCAGTCAAACCTTGGAAGTCCATGTATTTTTTTACTAGCGTAAGCTCTAACCTTTTGCCAACTTTCGCTACCTGATTAAATTTATTTCGCATGGCAGTTGCTTTTAATTTTGCGTAGGATTTTTCTTCCATGAAACTACAATCTTGCTCCAAGCTTACTTTCGCCTCCATTTCAAGTCCCTTTGAATCATCTCAAATGCTTACTTGAATCACTGGACTGTATTCTTTTTTGCTTCAGCGCTTTGTCCAAGCTTGTGGGGTTCCATCAGAATTTACAAATACTTTACTTTCGCTTACTTTTCTCCTGTCTTATCAGTAGTTGAAAGGATTAAATCATTTCTAGTTCCACCTCTATTTTTTCACAAACACAGTCTCACAGCTTTGTCCTCATTCGATCACTGATTACCATTTCCTAGATAAATATCCGCCCATTTTTGAGATCCAGAAAATTCTCTGATGTTGCACACGTTCTGTAACAAGTATTCTCTCAGACATGATTTCATTGGGAAATGTATTTTTCACCACCTAAAGCTCATAAACTCCACAAATGGAGTCCAATCAAATTGCTTTCAATTGCGACATTTTTAATTCATGATTGAGTTAAGTTAAAGGTCGCCTCATTCGTTGCACTATGCTCGTGAAAAATGTGCAATTCCAAAAATGTTTGTGCATTTTGAACGATCAGAAGCTGACATAAAACTTCATGCAATATTTTTTCTCTGCTACTAAATCGCTTGTTAACTCAGTTGAAGGTAACCTTTTGTCTCGCCTCTGTATCCATAACTGTTCAAACCAGCATAGTTGCGTCTTGTGCTTTCTTCTCCATACCAATCTTGTAGGTACGCCAAAATTCTTTGTTTTTAGCATCCCGCTATATAAATCACTTTCTTAAGTTGCCCCGAAGTCCTGGAGCTGCAAGCTCAACTTCTTCCTGCTCTTAATTTCTTTTCTACAGTTTCAAACTTGGGTTGGAACTAGGTTTTTCTGTGCAAAACTGTGATAGGCAACAAAGGGAAAAAATACGTGTAAATAATCTTTTTTCAAAGTTTGTTTTGAGCGTCTTACTTCAATATAATACCCGAATCCATAGATAATGAAAATCTGTGAGAAATAGTCAGCAAAACAAAAAAATCCCCAATCTTTAGAAAGATGAGGATTCAATTTATTAATGTACGGTTTAAAAGCATTAGCTTTAATCATGTTCAACTGCTGAACTCTCTAAACCATCCAATTGTTGGCATTGTAAGCTATGGAATTGAAATTTGCTCTTTGAACCACAAGCATGAACTAACTCTAAGCCAAGTCTTGTCTGGTGCAAAACAGCAGTCGATAAAGTTAAATGAAATCAGCTTCTTGAATTTATCGTAAATCAACTCGGTTGCGAAAGTAAATCCCAACACCTTGTTTTTTCCAAGTTTGTTTCTGGATTCTAGAAATATTTTACCGATAAACCGCAACAAACACCAAGGTGTCTGGCTCCATTCCGCATGTTCTCTAGAAGAACCTCACCATAATTATGGTCACCGATTACTACTGAAGGAATAACCGCCGCCTATATGCTCTAGCAGTTGCAGAACTGCACCTTTTCGCCAGCAAAATGTTGACTACTTTCGTTAGCAGCTCCACCAAAAGCGTTTCCAGCACCAATAAACAGTTGTCAGAAAATTACTAAATTCCTCTGTACTCAACATTGACCCTCCGCCTAGAATATCAGTAGTACATTTTTCCAAACAAGTTTTGATCAATATTTGCTCTGAAATGTAGTTCCATCCAAGGTGCAAAAGGCTCTAATATGCAATCTGTTGAACAGGCAACATAATTGAATGCGCTTCATCTGCTGCGGTGCTTGAAATCCCTTGTCTTCACAGCAAAAACCTTTAGCAGGTAATTCATCCTGTTGCTCGCTAATTTAACTTTTCAACCTTTTGATTCCGTCAAGAAATCAGTAATGGGATTAAAATTCTAGATGTCCACTAATGCAATTGCAGCAACCATTCCTGGAGATGTCAACAAAAAGCATGTTTATTTGGGTTTCCGTCAGCTCGTTAGAAAAAGTTTCTGTTAAACGAGTGCACGATTCGAGTTTTCTCTTTCTTTCCGCGCCCTGCCTGTCCCAACGTCCTACCATGGCCACAAGCCAATTCCGTAAAGAAGTTTAACTGAAGGAAATTTCTAAAAGTACCATCAACCCAATCTCTTCTGCATAAATCTTACCTGCCCGACCTGGATTAATTCCCAATTTAAAGAAACTGGTTTAACACCTTTATTGAATGCGTCTTCAACAATTGATCAGCACGCGTTAAATCGTCATAAAGAAGAGTTGGTACAGAGAAACCAATCAATGCCCATGTCAACTACAGTTTTGCCATCATAGCTGGCGCTTTCTTCATTCAGCTACTGGAGTAGCTAAACTGGAGTAAAGACAATTAACGTGTGTGTCAATTCATCCACATTAATTCAAATCACTGATCAAAATACTTCTTGGATCAAGCGTACTTCATCATCACAGTCAAAATGACCACTACTTCACAGCTAAGCAACAACACGCTCTCCTGTAGGCTTTTAAATACCTTCTCATAGATTCATCGTACCAAAAGTAAGAAGTGTTGCACCAATTTCTGCTCCATATTACAAATGTTCCCTTTCCTGTCAAGAAAGGTTCTTTGCTCCGTCCCAAATACTCAACTACTGCACCAGTATTCACCTTCACAGTTAGAATCCTGCTACATTTTAAAGATCACATCTTTGCAGATTCCATCCATTAAACGACCCCAAGTAATTTAACCCCGAATAATTTGGAAATTAAGCTCCAAGGCTTCCGGCCATTTACATCTACGCATCGCACCACCAACACCAACGGCAATCATACCTCAACCCACCAGCAATTTACTGTAGAGAATCGGTTCCAACACATCCACCCTGGGAAAGCCATAGTTTCTAAAACCATTGGTGAATAATACCTAACCTGGTTTCCCAGAATCCAATTCCCGTAATTTATACAACAGAACTCAAGAATTAAAAAACTTCGTGTTTGTAAGCGATTCTTGTAGATCCTATCTGCACCAATTTTGCCCTGAATCAAGTGATCTGCATGTGCTGTAAAAGAACTGCTTTACTTTTTTACTTACCCGCTTGCAAGAATTGCAATATGCATCTGAGCTGTAGCATCTGCATCGCTACTCGTCTTGGGTTGAAATCTACGTAAGATTAACTTCTTATGAATTCTTCAGTTGCCACTTCCTTGATCCAATGGGAGTTAAAGACTTCGGTCAGACGTTAATGGTCCGATTTCAATAATTTTGTCGAGCCGCTTCCACACGCTCTCCATTGCTGAATAAACCGCCCTTAATCATTTTCTATATCAAATGCATATTAACTGTTGTTAATCGGCGGTTTATGAGTTTCGAGTTGCGAATTTAATGAATTTCAACCCATTTTTAAAACCGTTCCTACCAAATATATTTAACGAATGCAATAGAATGGGTAAAATGGGTTGTCAAATAAAAACCATGGATGCAGACGTTGTCATTGAAAATATTAAAAGAATCATTTAAAAATCTGTTCGTACCTCATTGGTGAGAAACCATTTTAACCTGTCTTCATAATAGCATAGAATCTGTGCGTTGGTTGAATTCTGACTCCATGAACGCCAATAAACATCCATTTAAGTAAGCACATTTAGTAGCTATGGTCTAATACCTTTTTCTATAAAAAATAGGATAATATTCGAAAGGGAAAAGGTGGAAAAGAGAGCGAAAATTTATCCATCATTGGATTTTCAGAAGCAAAAGACTTTAAGCAACAATTTCAATATCTTCTGGTGTCTGGTTAGTTCTAGAGCTACTGTCACTGCTACTTTTGAAATTTAAAAAAAAAATCCAGAAAAAAAAAAAAAAAAAAAGAAAAACGAAATCCAAATATTTTTGTTCGGATGCGACTGAAGATTATTATCATCACTTCTGGTATGAAATACGCGAAGGTCGTAATTTCTCAAGTCAATGAAGTGAAATCTGGTGCACATGTCGTATTATAGGAATACGAAATCCAGAAACATCGTTGTTTGGACTACTCAGGAAGCCGTCGATAAAAATATTCAATTGATCAGGGAATATACCGGGTAGTGGATGGAATAGAAAAGGGAGTAAGTATGGGTTTAGCGACGATAAAAATGCATTGATCCTTTGCAGAATGCAAGACAATATTTCAATCAGCCAATACTTCTTATTTGATTAATGAATGTCAAACGATTTCCTGAAGATGACGGAGCAATGAGAAGGCAAACCTGTCTTTTAGAGTCGTAAAGGAGATCAGACATTAAGGAAGAAAGACCTTCATTTGATCGTAGTCGATCGGAATAGTTCGTATGCCAATTTTGCTCGATTAGAATCTAATCTATGTGAAGTTTTCTCGCGTAATATTGGATTCATCACTGCCTTGTGCAAGCCAAATTGCTTAATGAATTTATCGTTGGTGCAGTTTACCCGAACGAAACCAAAGAAATGGAGTAAAAAAAGCATAGGAGCCAAGTAGTAAAAAATAATAATGAATGGCAGTTCCTTCTTAGTTGAGGCAGTTATTGTTTGCCAGTTAGGTGGTGCTGTGGGGATTGTGTTGGGAATTATTACGAAACGTGGTCTTGGTTTCGTTGGTGTGGTTTTAATCATCCATGGATGAAGCGTTAGCGTAGTGCGTGGTTTAATCGTTGGAGTCGTTTCAGAATTATCCAGCTCAAAAAGCAAAGCGGTCTTTGATCGATTGAATCGTTACGAATATGAAATAGGTCAATCAAACAATCAAACACATCAATCAATAGTAATGAGTCAATAAGTTGAATTAAATTTCCAATGCCTCGCAATTTTCTTTTCCAAAAACTGTCCGCCAATGCCTGACTTACGGAAGAATCCTTTGGTGACCTTGCGAGAAACTTTGCGCCCTTGTGGTTAATGTAAAGGATTAGAAAGCGAGGTTTCTAGAGCTAAGAAAAAATATCTGCGAAAATTAGCGAACCTGTGGGATTAAATTTTAGATGGCTGATAGCGAAAGATAAAAGATTATCAGTTTTTTTTTTAATAGTCAACCATAAAAACCTCTTCCGAATACGAAGAGGTTCTAATTTTGTTGTGTCGCTTACTCAGCAATAACTTCGAAGTCGATAGTTACAGTTACCATCTCATGTAATCGATTTCACTTGGTAAGTACCGATTTCTTGATCCTTAGCACCTAAAATCTATGCTTCTTTGTCAAACTTTCATGAACCTTGAGCCATTAAGTGCTCAGCTCCAATTGGATCGTATTTACTGAACCAAAAATTTAGATCCAGCCGCCAACTTAGCAACCAACTTTTTACAGCAGCTTTTCAAATTCTTAAAGCAGTAAGCTTGAGCTTGCATCTTTTATTTTTGCTTCTTTGTGACTTTCTTGTCTCTAAGTTCTTGCTAACATTTTCTTCGCAAAGCAGTCGCAACCTGCGCATGACCCTGAGAAATCAAGAAGTTCTAGCGAATCTGTTTTACAGTCACTACCCATCAAATCTTTAAAACCTAAGTTTCTCTACGTCGTTTTAATATGATATCCATCTCTAATCCCTCTATTGTATAAAGCAGTTACGTAGGCACAAACCTAAGTGACGACATCTTTTAAAATCGCCTGTGCCACTTTCTTTATACTTTAATGCAATTCCCTGTTAATTCTTCTTGGAAGAACTTACTGGGCTCGTTTACAAAACTGAGGTTAAGAAGTCAGGGTTTTTAAATCGATGAATTAATTCTGTTTTTCTGGAACGACAGTATTTGTTCGTTTCTTACCTCAATTGTGGAGATTTAAATATCTAATTTCAGATTTATCAGCCATAAATGCTTTTTTTAGTCTGTTAAACTATTACTTTTGGTACCTAAGCTTGTTCTTTTTCATTCTCTTACCCGCATACTCAAACAACCATATTTCAACTTGAATGGTTAAGAAACTCCATGATTCGCCATCTCGTCTAAATGCGTCTCAATTTTTTTCAATAATTCTCCAATCGGTAAGACTCAAATTGGACATCTGATAAAAACCTGATAGATTTTTTTGAATGGAATAAAGCCTATTTTTTTTTAGCCCGCAGTTCTCGTCGTTAACGATAGTTCCAGCATTTTCAGTAAATGAATAGCTTTTGAATTTTCGGCTGTTTCCTTCTGCTCTAGAGACAAAACCGGAGTCATAAGAAAACCGCCTCATAATGATTGCTCATTGGTATAAATTTTAGTTAATATATTTCCCCAATAAAAGGGAGCACAAAAGTAAGTAAAAGATTAATTGATTCAAAATAGCTTTGCTCTCATAGAGATTTCAACGACAAATTATTGAATGTCTAGGAGAAAGTTGAGGGTAAAGGGTAAAATGAGGTATAATTTATGAGGAAATTACGAAATCAGTTCTACACTAATGACTTCCCTGACTAAAAAAAGTAGAAGATAAAAAATACAAGTTATATGGTTCGGTTGTCCTTTTATTTATTAAATGGATGTAGCCTAATACTAAGAGAATACTGGATGTCTTCAAATAATTTGGTGGATTCTAGTAATTTCTCGATTGACACATAACCAAAGATAACTCTTTCTTTGCTTTAAAGAAAGGACTTATGAAGCGTGGTAGATACAACTCAATGGGATTACAGTAATTGATCCTAGAAAAAATCTAATCGGATGAGGTTTTCTCGAAAGACGTATTTAGAGCAAAGAGATGTGGTTGCAGGAAAATCTTTAGTGCCGATTGGAGATAAGAGAAAACTAAATTAACACTCCAACCTATAAGGAGGAAAGCTCAATAGTTTCTGAGGGTAACTTTTTTTAGTTTAAAGAGAATAATGTTCGTTGTTTTTAAAGTTAAAATAGCTATCGAATATAGAAGGTAAAACAGATTCATTTGGGTTCGGGCTAATTGACTCATCCCCAATATAAAGAAGTTTGATGTGTATTATCATTAAAAATGAAAAGGATATGATCATTGGATTTATATTAATCGAAAAGTTAATGCAGGAACGTAAACTGTAATTCTTGGTTTCTCGGATTAGTACAAATGTGGAAGGTACAAGCGGAGTGATTCAAGTCCTTATTACAAATAGTGGCAATATTGAATGGAAATAAAAAATATGTTCAACAAACACCAACAAATCCATTAAAAACTTTTTGCAACTAGAATACTTTTATCAAGAGTAAGTGATTATCCCCTTGGCTCCAGCCATTTGAAATCCTGCGCAAGCGGTCCTTCCATCAACCTTCACACACTGTTCGAGCATTTTAATAAACTTTGGTTAATGCAATTTTAATTTAAGATAAATACAAGCATTTCAAAGTCATCGGTATGCAGTTCAAGGAAGGCTATTTAGTGAATTCATACATAAATTTCGCAGAAAGGTTTGAAAGGGTTTTTTCGTTTAAGAACTTGAATCAGCCATTTGCGAACATCGATACAAATTGTAATTTTGAAAAATAGGGCAGATAACTTTCCCAGCAAAACAATAGAAACACTTTTTACACAAAGAAGTAAAGCACGTTTTAGAAAGATCGAGAATTCAGCGTAAATATCGAGCACTAATTTTGCGATGGTTGAAGCTTATTGAGCATTGGTAAGCTAATCGTTGAAGAAGAGCAAAAAGGAAAGAGCGAACAGTAATATGGAGAAGTCTGTTTAGGGTAGTTATCGAAAACTAACTAAATAATACGGGAAAGGATTTAAGTTACACCGACAATTTAAGACATATTCGACAGTTTACAGACATTCCAAAAATGGAACGCAGTGCGTTCCCGAATTGAGTTGGACACATATCGTTTTGCTTTTGAAAGTTGAAAAAGAGCCGATAGAACATTTACTTGCAGGAAACTATTGAAAGTAAATTGGAGACATAGAACTTAGAATCGACAAATTGAAGTCATATTATGACCGAAGTTGAGAGTAAGGATAAAGGTCCCCTGCAGAGAAGAGGTCCGCGAAAATCGAGAACTCTTTGAAACTAAGATATTATTAAGATCCATAATTATTGGATTTTGAAAGTTAGAAAGATGCCCATCATTTAGGGAGTCAAAATTAGAGCAAGCTATCATGATATAGCTAAAGATTTTATAGAATTAGGAAAAGGGTATGCCTTTTGTGATCGTAGTACAAGTCTTGACAGCAGACCTGAAAAAACATCTTTAATGCCGACTTGTATTTTACAATTACATTCTGAAAAATGTTTGTAGTAATTGATTTAAAAAGCAAACCTTTAAGGCAATCAAGATTTTGGGCAAATGGACATGTAGTGTTTCGTATATTTGAAATAAAGTCAGGCAAGAATAGTGACAAACCCAACATTGGTAATGATTTTATGCACAGAAAAGAATAATACCATTGGTAAGTAAGCAGTTTC
>Ga0163217_1119790_pt1 | contig 10294 bp, 3 predicted proteins | sample SynspAceP_FD_185933 | JGI IMG/M metagenome (GOLD analysis project Ga0163217, IMG submission 185933) | Saline lake microbial communities from Ace Lake in Antarctica - Synechococcus sp. Ace-P (PacBio error correction) | ecosystem: Environmental > Aquatic > Non-marine Saline and Alkaline > Saline ...
AATATACATCTTGGCTAAAAAAAATTTCGGTTTTGAATTAATTTGGGGTTAAACATCCACGAAACGATTGATCAATGTACTACAAAATGAAACGAATCGGAAACCCCATGGGTGTGTTCTCGAGGGGACACAAAATGAATTATTAAGCAAAAAAGATCGATATCGGACAAGCTTACCAACAAAAATAAATTTATCAGTTCAAAGCGGTGGAATCCTCACAGTCAAAAAATCATGCTAGCCCTGTCTATTTGAAAGCGGGAAAGATACTGTAAGTAAGTCGCTTTTAAATGGACACTATATTCTCCAAGTATTTTACCAATTGGATACGTAAATATTTAAAAATAGGCCATTGCCATATTCTAGAGATATTGCTAGTCGGAACTAAATGTCCCGGATAACCTATTGGGAACTGGAAAGAGCAAAAAAATTTCCAATTAAGTTTTTGACAATAAATAAAAAATAAATATAAGGTTTAAAAGACCTCAGAAAGTAAATAAACAATTTTGTCAATAAAAGTCGGTGTGCTGAATATAGTATTTACTAATAGTGGGTTGTTATAATGCTCAAAGTAGTGGCTTTTTTACGGGAAAGGATAACGATAAAATCACTAAAATAATTTAGCTATCAGCACAAATCGTAGGAGACTGAAGTGCTCACTAAATATAACCTTAATGTTGCAGGTAGGACCCAAATTAAAGAACAAATTTCTGTTTTAGAAAAAAAATAATGTCTATTATTTCTACAACATCCAACACCATAGGTCATGGCTGATATAGTTTAGGGCCGGTTCTGCCCATACCTGTCCTGCAACGAATGTACCGCTAGCCGTTCTGTACAATTAATCTTCTAGTATTGGTCACGATGCAATCCCTAGGATTCCTGACGCTGAGTACACTGCGATATCACTAGGGAATGTAAGATGAAAATAAGTTTTTATGGCACCATGTACAGTATACCATGTAGAATCGGTTAGGTGCTGTGATGTCTGGCAGTGTAAATTCGTAAAGTAAAAAGAAATAACAACCGTGTTTGGGAACCCCGCTAAAAAAATAATTTATTTTTATTTAGCTTCTACGATAATAATTTAAAATATTTTTTAGATTTTCGTTTTAGAAAAAATCTATAATTTACTAATTGTTTTAAAATAATGAATAAATAAATTTAATAATACATTACACCTCAATTCCATGAAAAAGAATGACGGAATTATAAATCTTTTTTATCACCTTGCTGAAACATCGTTCTGATTAATAGAAAATAATAGCTTTGTAAACTAAAGTAGCTAAAAGAGTATTATACTTTGAATGATGAGGGTTGGGGCCGGCTTGAGAACGCCGTCCACATAGAGGTTGAAATAATCAGAGAGTCGGTAAGCAAGAAGGTTGCCCTTATCATCTTGGTCGTTTCGAAAAGTCAAACATTCCCTACGCCAGAAAGAATTCAAGTCCTTATCAAAGAAGAGCCTCTCTTACTTACTATACTGTTGAAATGTGTGATTCTTTTTTCTTTTTCACCGCGCCCAAAAAATTCATTGAAAAAACAATTAGGTGAGTTTATGGTGACTGGAGGGATTCCAAATCAATAACAGAAAAAATCGATACTAATAATAGGGTTTTAACTCAACTGGAACATTATTCATTAGAACCTTAAACTTATCATTGAAAGGTATCATCCGATAACTTTAGTAGTAATGTACAGATATGATAAAAAATCGGTTCGAATGAGTCCATGACAGCACGAATTGGAAATGCAAAAATAAAAAAAAAATCTTAAAGAAATAAAGAAGAATTTGATATTATTTACCAAAATGATTCATATTTTAGTTTTTATATATTTCCCATTTGGATGCTTTCATCTACTAATGGTATCTTAATCATACCAAAAGTCTTTCTCAGAAACGGTGATAAACGCTTTAGAGTCCGTGTTTACAGAGAACAAAATCCTAGATCTTTATTAATGAACGGTTTTGGAAATAATCGGAAGATTTTCCGTGAGGATTCAGAATATGCTGGAGCATTCAAACGAGCTAGTTAAGTCCAACGATAATTTTTCTTTGGTATAGAGGAGACAAAGAATAGTAGATTTTCATCAAATTATAATTCTCTTCATGGAGTGATTTTTTGATGTAAATTCATTTGTAAATAAAACCATCTTATTTAAAGTTTATAGTGTTGTGATTTACCAAAAAAGTGAGTAATGTCCTAAAGAAAACGAAATAATGAAATGGGTGGCCGGATATTAGAATGAGATCGAGAGGTTTATAAGAAACGATAGATTATGCATGGACATTAACTTTTCTTGTTGTTTCATATGGCGAGCGATTCAGATTCGAAAAAACGCTTTCCACCTACTAAATGATCCGTTGCAGTGTAAAAACTACTTATTTAAAATTAAATAGTAAAAGCGTCTTATATAAGAGTCCAGGTAATATTAAGATAGTGATGTTGATATGCCAGCTAATAGCATCTAACAGTCCACGACAAAATAATAACTGATTTAGCCGAATTTGGGAGAGGTCCGAATAAAAATAATTAAAAACAAGTTAAAACAAGAACACGTAGTAAATAGTAACAAACAGCATCCGACATTGCCAATAATCTGCATCGCGATAATCAACTGGTCTAGTTGGACCAAGTATCGGGGCGCTGATTTTTTGTTAGTCAACACCAGACTATCATCTTCCCAGCAACGGCATGGTTCTCAGGCTAAACTAGGACTCAAGTAAAAACACAATTGCTTCGATGTGAACTTATTGTCTGGCTATGTATATGGCTTGTATGTAGCACGAGCTTAATTAAACTGTTTGGAGCGAGTGCTGCTATTGGATACGAATCAGTATAAAACGTTAACAAAGATATAAAGTACAAGTTGCTATTGTGACCAGGCACAGCCACTGCGTTAGAGAAAAAAAAGGTGAAAATAAGCTTACATAGGTACTGAGGTCGTTTGAGTACAGTATGCAAAAAGAAAAGCATACAAGACATCTGGAGCGTGTATGTCTTCACAATACAGCCTATGGATGTTGAGGTTCAGTTACTCTTGCGCCCGTACCTGAAATTTAAATGGTATATAGTAGGTGTTGAAAGTGCTGATATTTAATGCCTGTAATTATCACCAGTCCAATCGTTTATGTTAAAGCATTTACTAAAAAATCGGTTCACCGCAGACAAGTGCCACGAAATTGTCCGATAATTGCATACGAGTAGTGCATCAACCACCTGACTTATGCATCAAAATATTCCAAACAGAAAAAAGATACTGAGGCAGGTTTGTTGAGGCTCTCTGGTTCAGCTACGCAATTATCATCAGACAGTTTTCTAGAAATATCGAGGGTGAAGTTAATGGAGAACTTAACTTAAAGAAAAGGGGGGTTGGGGGGTTGCCTCCCCCCCCCCTTCAAATTTTTTTATAATCGGGAAGCATCATCAGGTATAGCAAACAGCTTGCCATTTTTTAAGCCCAGCAAGCGCTAAGGTTAATTATTACTGGCGTAACCAAAAGCCCTGCCGAGACGTTTAATGAATCAGGGGGAAAGCAAATTTTCTTATCCGCGAATCTTGAAACGCAGAGATATGATTTTGCTTATAAAAGCGTAGTTAAATCATGGTCCCTTTGGACGCGTTGTGCACTGTGCTGGAGTGCAAAAGACTTTGCCTTAAAAGTTTAAAGAAACCATTTCGATGAGTTTTAATGTAAACGTAAAAAGTGCACAGTTTTAGCAAAAAAGTATTTAGTAAAAAGACGCTTTAACCCGCAAAGCCATCTATTCCCTCTTAAGTTCTGTTTCTTGCAGTATGGTGAGCCTGCTATCTCAACCCTATGCCGCCTCTAAAGCTGCTTACAAGATTCTAAGTCGTTACACTGGAGCTTTGCTAATTAAAATGCCCTGTTAAGTATCTCCGCTCGTAGAAACTAAAATGCAGACGGATGTTTTGATAAGTTAACGTCCCGAGCAATATACGGCAATTAATGGTAAACATCCTTTAGATAGGTACATCGAAGAAGTTGCTCATGCTGCTGCTTTTGGTCAATATATTCGCGGGATACTGGTACAACCATTGTATGTGACGTGGTTATAGTTCACATTAAAGGAAATTGAATAAAGCTATATGCGCAATAACCTCTTACTTACCTGAAGATACTTTCACAAAGAAAGATTGGTGCTTGAATTCAGGATGAGCGTTATAAATTTTTCGAAAACGGTAAACATACCCGACATTGCATGAAAATCAAACTATATCAGATAGGCTTAGCCGAGCTGAGAATTGATTATCCAACGATGCATCGATAAAACTATAGATTATTTTTGCCTTGTAACGCAAAGTCCTAACTATTAACCTACAAACACATCCTTAGTCCAAGCACTCAACTTGGTATCGACATCCGTGTCGATAGATTTCATTAGGCTGTTTCATTATTTATATGGATTAATTTAGCTAAGGGAATGAAATCTGGACATAATACCAATCATTACTATAACATCAGAAGCTATTCTAAAATATATTGCACTGGTGATAAAATGTCGGACGTATTTTGTGATCGCTGCTCTGCAACCCTAATCAGGAAAAGAAACTACCATGACTAATGCCCTTTGAATTGTACTGATGTAATGGCAGTAATAACTAATAGTACCTGATGGGAAGTCAAAAACCAATTACTACGCTTCACATTTTATCAGAAGACACATCTGGCAAATGTAAAGCGTCAAAGAATTTATATATGAATGGTGCGAATTCTTATGTTCACCAATGAAAACTGTTTCCATCTAGTGTGAGGCTTGAGAAAAAGCCATTTAACCAAAAGTATATGACTATGGTATTTCCATCAGCAAATAAGTTCATGCTGAAAAATTGAATAAACAGGAATTTCTGAGAGCCTTTAAACTCATAGAAACAATATGGTAATACAGTATCGTCACTATCCCTCTGGAATAAAAGAAGCCCTTTCTGAAAAAAGTTTAAAAACTGTGACGTGATGCTAGTTTGATTGGTTTGATACTCATGGCTGAACAATTATTGATGGTAGGTACATTAAAGGTTGGTGCGTAAAATATAAAGGTTTTATGGAAATATTTCAAATTCATTTAAAATGATTGTTTTCATATAAGGGTGATCAGAAGATCTTTAAAGTTAAGTAAGTAAGTTATATTCAATCTCTTATATTTTGGTTTTTCGCTGCTGGGGGTAAAAAGCCTGACTTATTAAAAAGGTGTTTCGTGTAGGGCTAGTCTAAGCGAAATCCTTGTCCATATAATTTTATATATTTATATAATTTTTTTAAAATAGTTTAGATAAAAGAAATGTGTTAGGTGTTCGATTATATAGGAATTATAGTGTTTTTTTTTGTTTTTAAAATTTTACAGATGGATGTGCGATACCATGTAAGGATCTCCAAGTTGTTTTCCTTTGTTCACATCGATCAACGTAGAAATTTTATTACTTCAAGTTAGTGTTATAATGGCATTTTACTGAACTGCTTGTATTGCCCTCTATTGCACCTTTATGGCGTTGGGTTGGCAATATAGATTTTTAGAGGGAAATGGTATTTGCAAGCCGTAGTTTTTCTGGATCAACAAACCTAATGATTTTTGTTTTACAGGGTTAGCTTATGGTATTTAAGTCTTCAAGCAATTATTCAATGTATACTATTGGATTAGCTACTACGGAACTAAGTGGGAACGAAATTGCTGATCGTCTTATGCTCATTAATATGCACACAGGGTTTTGGGCTTTTCAAAATGCAAGAGTAACGCAGCGCAAATTTAACGAACACGTATCAACGAAGCCATGCGTGTAACCGATCAATTTGTTCAGCCCTCATGCAAAGATGCCAAAGATTTTTTTTTTTTTTTTTTTTTTTTTTTTTTTTTTTTTTTTTTTTTTTTTTTTTTTTTTTTTTTTTTTTTTTTTTTTTTTTTTTTTTTTTTTTTTTTTTTTTTTTTTTTTTTTTCTTTTTTTTTTTTTTTTTTTTTTTTTTTTTTTTTTTTTTTTTTTTTTTTTTTTTTTTTTTTTTTTTTTTTTTTTTTTTTTTTTTTTTTTTTTTTTTTTTTTTTTTTTTTTTTTTTGTTTTTTTTTTTTTTTTTTTTTTTTTTTTTTTTTTTTTTTTTTTTTTTTTTTTTTTTTTTTTTTTTTTTTTTTTTGTTGTGTTTGGCTTTTTTCAATTTCAATCAGTATTTGAATTTATGACCCGCTGACCCGCGGTCGCTGGTACTAATGTTTGTTTGTTGCTTATACTGACGCTCTACAAACTAGTTCGTAACGTTTAGAGAATAAATGGATTGAAAATGTCAGTTGCCTAAACCGAACGCTTCGTCTATGAATGAGGTTGTGGTATAAAAGATGTGTTGCTGTTAAACCGACACCACGATTTTGTTGATCGATTTGAAAAGACAGAGAGTGTTTGCGTATCTAGAGAAGCAATACTGCGAAGGCAAGTTCACTACTTTATGAGTTTGGTTGCTTTTGGCTCTATGATTTTTATACTGTATTAATCAAGTTACACGAAGGGGAAACTTAGTACAGTACTTCCATATTAGCTGTATACGCTTAAGGCTGCTTTTAAATTGCTGCCTGCACTCAAACAAGTTTATCTATGAGCCAAATTAAAGTAATAAGCCGCTTTTTGATCATAACGAGACTTGGAGAATTCATAAAAAAAGAGTAATTTATCCTGACAATTATAAAAAATCAGTATGATTCATGAAAATGACATTCCTTATCGGATATTACTTACCTATCCGAATAAACTAACTCCAGCTTGAGGCTTTTCTATGACAATTCCTGCCAACAAGTCATTGGACTGTTTGGTGCTCAGTTCTGGTAATCAACCGCTATTGATTTATTAACTTTGTCTATTAACTGCCACACGCCAGGTGAGCCAAAGTTGATGGTGAATCCATCACTAGAGATAACAAACGACAGTGGCAAATACCGTCGGCTTTGTGCCCCAGAGCATTATTTAAGTGAGGTTCTATAGCGGAAAATATGCTTTTTGGTTACCAGTTCAGAAATTATATAGATCAAGTAAAAAAGCGCGATAGCCCACTAACTGAGTGGTTGTACACTCCCTAAATGTATGATACCCAATGGGGGACGTGGCGTGCAGCCTTTCGGGGACACGCCAGACGAAGGAATAGCAGGCCCTTTACCACGAAGCGGATTTTAGTATTCTAATGAGGCGACAAGTGCGGTTTAAGACGGTATTACTGAAAAAATCATAATGAAGCGATTCATGAATTCAGGTCAAAAAAACTTATTTACATAGATTGCACTCGTTAAAAACAGTACAAAATCGACATTAATCTACTCTTATGGAACAAGTAGATTGTCGATCAGGTCAATATGATTTAATAAGACGTAAATGCTAAATTAAAGAAATGCAAGAGCATGCTTAGTTAAATATTGGTCCCATTAACCTATAATTTAAAGGTGTTTTTTTGTTGCCCGCCATATTCATAACATATACGACAGTTAAACATCTTAGGCGCTGTATAGAATAGTCCTTAAAAAATGGCCCAAAATCGAGTACACTACCTATATATTCGCTCAATTCGCTGCAAATACTGAGCATGAGAATGCATAAGTTAAATGTCGAGAAATATAGAAAACAAATGAGTTTTTACAAAATAATTTCCTATTAAGAGATAACATTTAGGAGGGTATCAGAAGCAACCAAGCACTTTTTCAATATTTTTGAGCACACGAAACAAGTTATTGCGAATGGAGAGATGTATTGTTGGTAAAGTTTTTAAATTTATTAACGTATGCTTAATTAGTTTTAAAAGTGAACCTTCTGTTATATGAGTTGCGCTTATTTGCCGCAGGTATTTATAATGAAATCAGAAGAGCGTTTTCTTGCAAGGTCGCTCGCCTTAATGATTTGTATTGCGTGATAAAGAAAAAATATAACTCTTATTTGATAAAAAAATATATAAACAAGACAGTTTTAAAATTCGATTTTTTTCGTAAATTTGAAAGAACTCATCCGCATGTTGCAAGTCAATCCAAATTTTTAAAAAGTGATTTTAAACCAATTGATATATTGACAGCTATAAATTATGCCAGATAAAGTTTTTCTCATATTACCCGCCACTTCATACGCTTCAAGAGTAATGATGGTTCCGTTGCATTCTGGTGTCAATAGCTCTCAAATCAGAGTTCGTGAAATTTACACAGTGGAAGTGTTATTCAGATAGAAGCTCTAAAGAAATGGAAAAAAAAAAATAGAGAGATCCCCTACAGAGCTCCAATGATTAAGTATGAACATTTTATATACTTTACTTAGATTGCCTGGTTTTTTTTTCGAATTACAACTTTATCCAGAGAGAAAGTAATAAAAAAGGCAAGCTTTATTGATTAAATGAAAGGTTATAAAATATAAGTTTAGTTTGTTGAATAAAACCAAAAAAATCCATTGGTTATTTCTCTTCCTGAAAATATTTATTTCAGCAGGCACTTGTAATATGCGAGAAAAGATGCCTGGGATGGTAGATGAATAATGTTTGATACATGAAGTATTAGAAAGTGAAAAAAGTAAAATGATAGCAACAGGTAAGGTTTATTATATTATGATAACCTGAATGTTTTTGAGAAAGTTTTGAAAATTAAAAATCAATCAATTTAGTAAGGCTGTATTTGCCTAATTTGAATGTCTAAATGCCTAATATTAAAAAATATAATTATACAGATACTGATGTGGTTATATAATGAAGATATAGCGAACTTTTGCAGAAAAAAAACCATTTGAAAGTTTTTGTTTCATGATGCTCTGTGAACAGTTAAGTGTTTCAGTACTATGGCTTACGATATACTAAAAAAAGGTATGAGTGCTGGTACATAATTGTTTTTCATGAATTATTAATAAGTATGACAAGTAGATTTTGTTACAGGTTCCTCAGGATAGTAATTATCAAAAGCCTGAGCAGCTATTTTTTGACTTGATGTGCAGATTTAATGTATCTCAGATCATATTTGACGGAGGTAATATTGTAGATTACAAAGATGCTATTAGTGATGATTCAAATACTACATATGCAGTTCAACACAAAATTTGTCTGTTAAAAAATAAGATGAATCGGTTATTATAGAACTTGTTGGCTTTAGTGGTTTCAAGTTCAATAAAACTAACTATTAAAATATAATAGTACCTGTAGCTTAAGGCAAAGATGATTCAAAAACTATATCATTATCTTCGTGAAACGAAAGTTATATAAAATAATCAGCTTCACTCAGTTGGTAAAAAATAGGTCCGGTTTTTGTTTTTCTGATCGAATAAAACCCTTAATTTTAGAATAGTTGAAATAAAGAGTGGATAAAAAAACCATCTTTAATCTATATAATTCAGGTTTTATATATATGGATATGTATTGTATCTTCCTATATTTTAGGGGATCAGAAACATTAACGAGAGCTTATGCTCTGTTCTCGAACACAGATTTTACATCTATCTTTGGTTGCGCCGAGTGTAACGGTCATCTGAACCAGTTTCCTTTTATTATGGATAGTTTCTAGTTTGTCTATAGATAAGGAATTTTATATAATCCTTTGGATGCAGTTTTATTGTTCCGGATTGTTAAAGTTAGCAAGAAAGAATAGGTTGGTGCTTTTTTATTACTTTTATTATTAACTAACTTTATGTCGTAGTGCTTTAAACTGGAGAAAAGATTGAAAGTTTCATTTATTTTATAGTATATTCTATCTTTTCTGAAAGAAAATTAAAGTTGGTTTTTTATTGATCTGGCTGTTTTTTCGCATTCCAGACCGTTTTCTATTTGGTCCTTTTGTGTCCTATCGAGTTTTTAAGAATTGTAATGAGAATGGTTTTTTTAACAAAATTAAATTATAAATTGATGTTTCAATAGTCCAGTATCTATTGTTTTATGTTTTTATTGTTTTTTTGGTAATGATTGTCTCAAAAAAATATCATACTTAATATTGAGGGTGGTTCGTTTTTTTTGATCTGTAAATTGCTTATATTTCGTTGCTTTTTATCAGCAACGTAGAAGATTGATATGTGTAATGATAGTTGTATTTTTTCCCTGTGTGTAATTTTACTCAGGTGGGATTAGAGTGAATAATGATGTTTTTAATGCTTGTTTTATCAATCAATAATTGCCAAAAAAGCTAATGCCTCCATTTTTTGTTATTGATTATTAGTTTCATTAAAATCAATGAGTTTTATAATTAAATTTTCCTTAGGTAACGCTTTTAAGGTAGTTTTTTTTGATTTTATAGAATTTTAACATGTAAGGTTTATTGTTTTCAGCTTTATTAACTTACCTGGTATAACAAGGTAA
>Ga0163217_1012943_pt1 | contig 10293 bp, 15 predicted proteins | sample SynspAceP_FD_185933 | JGI IMG/M metagenome (GOLD analysis project Ga0163217, IMG submission 185933) | Saline lake microbial communities from Ace Lake in Antarctica - Synechococcus sp. Ace-P (PacBio error correction) | ecosystem: Environmental > Aquatic > Non-marine Saline and Alkaline > Saline ...
ATCCAGGCACAGATGTGATGCTGTCAAAGGGCGGCCGGAGGTTTGTCGGCGATCAATGTGCTTGGCACGGCCACATCCGCGATATCACGCTGGACGCAGGGGCGCGCAATGCAATGCTGTCGATCCAGGTAGGCGAGCAGATACTGCTGGCGCGGATTAAACCAGGCGCTCGTTGAATGCCCTGCAGCTGGAGCGCGGCAGCCCCTGCCACGCGATCATGAAGTCGTACGCTGGACCTGGCAGAACAACAGGTAATCTGAGCACGCAGCGCTTACAAGGGTTTTAAGTCTGCTCGGCAAGGCCGCCGGGCCGCTTCAGGCTACCCAGGGTTTAAAGGCAATATGCTTAACTGGGGAAACACCTCGCGTACCTGCTGTTTCCAGCCAGTCTGTGCCTCTGCAGGCGATCCATCAAAGCGGCCCTTTACTTCGGCCACAATTGCACATGCACGTCGCGCTCAGCAAGCCCTCGTCAGCTCACATGAGCATGTCGCAGACCGGTGCCCATCGATATGGTTGGACCGCTGACAGAATCAGCAGTACTTCGCGGTATCCGGGTAATCGCGCAGCGCCTTCTGTATGGAAAAACTCAATGGCCCTTGGATTGGCGAAGAAGAATGTTCTCGCAAATGCGGCAGGGCCGCGTGTGCGGTCGCCGTTTCCAACCAGAGGCGTTTGGTAATTGCGGGAAATACTGGGTGCCCGGTACCTCGGCCGGACCACCGCACAATGCGGACGGCTAAGCCGCGCCACAACTGCGCGGCGATCGACAGCAAGATACCCAGCACAATGCCGCCCCTCGATCCCCAGAACCAAGACGCCAGCGGGGTTGCACGAACACGTCCAGACCTTCCGACTTGTCATTAACGCCAGGCGCGCTTGAGGCTGCAGATCGATCAGTGGGGTGACTGCTACGCAGAAAGATCACCGCAACACCACGAGCGGCAATGCGCAAAAATCGGCGCAATTAAGTCACCAGGAAATCGCGCAATGATCAGGGCGGCGACGATGCCGCCATCCAGCGGCCGTAATTGGCCACCCGCTTCGACCCGTTGACCAACACGAACGGGAAAAACCCCCGCACCTGCGAAGCCGCGTAATGCGCCGAACCCCAGGTTGGCCGCGCCGAGGGCTAAGCAGCTCCTGGTTGGCAATCAAAATGCCTCTGGCGTTTGTGCCGGGCCAGCGATTTGAGCGATGGACACGCTTTCGAACAAAGCTGACCAGAACTGATCAGCGCGGCCGCAGCCAGCAACGAGCGCAGATTACTTCAGGTCAGGCGTTTACCCAATACAGCGATGGCAGCCCAATGGCAGCTGCCCACCACCGGCACAACCGCGTTCGGCCAATCCGCACGAAGACGGTGACCGCCATCGCAGGCCCACCACCACGATGGCGCCAGCCGCGCGAGCAAGGTTGCCAGCGCCTGCTTCAACACCCAAGCGTTTGAGATGACCGCCAACAGGCTGCGGGCATATCAGCAGCAGTAAACAGGCAGATTTCAAGGCCGAAGCCAGCACCAGGCTGGTTGGATTCATCTGCCAGTTGTCCAAGCAATTGGCATTTTCCGGGCTGGCAGGCAAACGCAAACGCGGTATGCCGAGCAGGGTGCGGTAAACTGGCTCAGCACAATCAGGATGGCTGGCGCCGCTTTGATAAAGCCGCCCTGATCACCGGATGGCTAAGAAAGTTGGGCAAGAAAACCCAGGCGCAGCAGCCCGAACCACAAAGAGCATCACGCCCGAAAGCAAGGCGCACAGAATGGCCAGTTGGCAAGTAGGCTGTCAAACTGGCCCGATGGCAAGCCATGGGGGTGCGGGCAAGGGTCCGCGGTCATCGCCGGTGACGGCCACCGGGCCCACAAGACAGGCTCATAACTGCTGCCGAATATGGCCGTAACCAATCAGCGGTAGCAGGCTTGCGTACAGCCATCTGCACCGGCAGGCCAGCGAGCATCGCATAGGCCATGCTCTGCGGAATGATCATCACGCTGACCACTGCAGGCCAGCAAGTCAGGTCACCACTTAACCAGGCGCGCCGATAATGCCGAGCCCACGCCAAAGGAATGCCCGGTACCGGCCGGGGGGTGCAAGACGTCGATTTTCCAGCCATCAGGCTGTCGCCAGTCGGTCATAAGAGTTTGAACAACAGCCATACCTGGGGCCAAGCACGCGACAACGAAGAGCAACGCTTGCGGCATCCCGCACCCAGCGCCAACACATGCCGGCCCCGGACAGAAGCCAGCCACACCCCCAAGCCCAAGCACCGAAAAATCACCGCTCCGAGCACCAGCCGCCCGACATCGACGGGTGTCAAGGCAAAAAGTTCATTGGCTCGCCACTGAGGAGCGCTGTGCACGCTGCGCCATTGCTACGGCACAAAGGCCGCCAAACCAATGGCACCGGCCAATGACCACAGCGCCAGCGACGGAATCCCAGGCACCAAACAGATCGAGAAAAGGCCCAGTAACCTTGGCCGGGTGGCCATGCCCGCAATAATCAGCCCAACACCGAAAACAGCAAGCCACTGGCGAAAGGCAATCAGTTTGCGCAATGCGTCCAACCTCCCCACAGAATGGCGTAGCAAAAACAACGCTCACGAAGCCGGCACCCATAACGAACAGGGTAAGCGACCACCCCCCGTGGCGACAGCCGCGCCAAGCCACAAACGCCCATGCCCCGCTAGTGCAACCCGAACCCATCCCGTGAGCCGAAACCGAACCGTCAGCCCGGCCAGGAATCAAACGCCACCGGCCCTGCTTCCAATAACAATCGTCGGGGGCTGTGCACGCAGCCAATACAGCAGCGGCGCCGAGCAGCATACCCGAGCAACGAACGCAAGCGTTCGCCGTTACCCGACCTTGGCGTGGGCTCAGCAAGTCCACCAAGCATGCCACTGATGCCGGCAAAATGCCGGCCATTGAAGACCACCAGCAGGGCGGCCGACAGGCCGGATCATGATGCCGCCGATCACGCCGACCACGGGGTGAACTGGCCCAGTCGATTGTCATGCCTTGATCTCCTTTGTGCACAGATCGGGAAGAGGGATGCTGGCCGGCAATTTTGTATGCTTCCCTGAAACGGCTGTGCTCAATTGCGCCACAACATTGGCATTAAAGCTTTTTTGACGCTAAGCGAATCTTAAGTTTTAGCCACGCGCATTCCTCGCTCCATTACTGGAGAGAAGCCCATGTCCCAATCGCTTCGTACCGCAGCAGCCCCGCTTGGCCACCTTCGCCCAATCAAATACGTTAATTGGAACGGGCTTTGGTTGGCAATCCACATTCTTGACGATGCCCCGGCGCGCCTCGCTGGAAGCCTTCGTGGCATCAGCCGTTTTGCTGACACCTACGGCGCCCAGGTCAGCCACTACATCCGCACTGCTTGGCCGCCCCGTTCAGAAACGGGCGTGCTGCAAGGCGGTAATGTCGCCTGCGCCCCCGCTGACGCTGAGCCGCTATTTCTGGAGGCATTATCTGGATATGCCCGCTTGCGGCAGAAATTCAGCTGCGCACTGGCATGCCGTTGCAGCGCGAGGGATGGTCGAGGTCGCAAACCTGGCCGGGCGGCGTTGGCACCAGGCGCGCGCGGGTTGCTGAAATCATTGCGCTGGACCACTTACCCTTGCAGCCCACGGCTTTTTACCTGGGTGGTGTTTTACGCGGCACGCCATGCTTGCTCAATCAGCTTTCAACGTCTTGGCATTGAGCCCGGTCGTCTGGGCGTGGGCCGATCCAGCACGGCTGGGTGACAGCAGGCGGAGTGGGGGCAGCTATTACGCCACCCGCCCGCGCGTGGATGGCTGGCTACATTACCGAGGGTCCTGGCCCAGTTTGCACCAGCCGGCAGGTGTTTCAGCGGCTGGGCCTTACCAACCTCTTTATCCATCACAACCGGAGTTATCCCATTGTCCAGCGCTTGAATCATTTGGCAGACCTGGCTGGCCATGCGCAAAGCAGAGCAAATGTAACGGCGCTTATCGATGACTACGCCAGCAGTGGCCTATGGCGAGTTGACCGGCAGATAGCGCTCGCAAGCCAGCAACTGCTCGACGTGCTTGCAGAGCGGGTGGCGCTGCCCCTTGAAAACGGCAATGACTGGGTACTCTTTGGATCTTAGCCTCGCCTGCACAGCGGGCTGATATGTGTACCAGTGCCGCCGTTCTTCTTCAAGGCTGGCTCAAGGTGCGCCACCTGCTCGACAGCGCCGATATAGATACCATCATTGGCACTCTGCCAGGCGCTGTGGGCAGGCCGAGACATGGGGTTATAGCCACACGGCGTCTGGGCTGGCAACGCCCTGATCTCTGCCACCCCGACGCCAGTACAACGGGTACCGACGGCACATGCAAAGATAACCTTTACCTCGGGCACCACCGGGCACCAAAGGGTTTTGCCTGTCCGGCAAACGCGATTGATGGCCGTCTGCCCAGAGTGTGCAGACAGCGTGCGCCGACGTGAGGCCGGAGCGTGCACCTGGTGCTGCTGCCCGCTGGGGGTTGTTGCTGGACAATATTGTGTCTATGCCGCGCTGGCTGGCCGGCGCAACGGGTGGTGCCTGCCCGGAATTTACAGCGGTGTGGCGCAACAACACCACTGGATATGCAAGCTGATCCAGCCCTCCTGCAACAACAGCCAGCCGCACAGCCTGATCCTGGTGCCGCAACTTGCTGCAGGGGCTGTTGCAGGCGGCAGCTGCAGGGCTGCAACGTGCCAACCAGTTTGGCGCTTTTATCGCGGTCGGCGGTGGGCGGGTTGCCCCTGCAACTGCTCGATCAGGCCGCACACCTGCGCTGGCCCTGTATTCGAGGGCTACGGGCTTTCTCTGGAATGCGGCGTCAGTCGTCAGCCCTCATGCCCGCAACACGTCGCCCACGGTACCGGCCGGGCAGAGCCTGCCGCATGTGCGGATTCAGCGCTCGCCGGCGATGGCGAAGTGCTGGTGCATGGCAATTGGTCCTCTGGGCTACCTGGGTTAATCCGGAGCCCGCACCCTGACGCCCTGGCCGACCGGCGATATCGGCCGTCTGGACGATTGGCTTTCCCTGACCATTCTGGGCGCAAGAAGAACCAGTTTCTCAACCGCCTTTGGGCGCAACGTGAAATCCGGAGTGGAATGCGAGGCTGAACTGACTGGCGAGCCGGCATTGCCCAGGCGTTGTGCACGGCGAAAGCCTGCCCAGCAACCTGGCGCTGCTGGTACCGCGCCACGTGCGAACATCACCCAGACCGAAATTGGAAAGCGCCGTGGGCCCGCCGTCAAATAACGGCCCTGCCGCATTCGCCGCGGGTTCACCGACTGGCTGTTGTCCATTCAGCCCTTTAACCGCTGCACGGCTGCTGAACCGCCAATGGGTCGACTGCGCCGCACACCCTTTTTGAAACACTACGCCCCGCGTTGCAGGCTTGCTTCCGAAGGAATTGAGCGTATGAGCTTTTTCGACGTTTGCCACAACCAGCACCCAGACCGAGCGCGAAACTACTGTTCACCTCACCGCTGATTCCAGGCTGCTTTGAGCGGGCCAAGTTACAGCGTCATAGTTATACGCCTTCCTGACCCAGGCATTTCATCATGTCAGCCATAACGTGCCTTTGCTGATGGCCTGCGGCGCCCGACTGACCGCGCGCAGGAATGGATTCGCAACGCATGGCGCGAGTACATCGAGGAAGAACTTGCCATTCAGAATGGATCCTCAACGACCTGCGCGCCTGCGGGGCCGACGCTGAAGCGATACGCCACGGCAGCCGGCTCTGCCTACGGAGCTGATGATCAGCACCATGTAATGACCGTATCAACCGGCTCAACCCTGTGGGTCCATGCTGGGCATGGTATTCGTGGCTCGAAGGGCACCAGCATCGCGCTGGCGAGCCAGGCAGGGGCAGGCCCTGCAAAAGGGCCTCGGCCTGCCCCGAACAGGCGTTTCAGTTACCTGACCTCGCCGGCGCGCTTGGAAATCAGGAAAACATGAAGTTCTTCGAGCAAACTGGTCAACCGCCTGGAGACCCACCGACGCAGGAAGCGGTAATCCTACGCCTAAGGTTATCTACCGTCTGTACGCCGACATGTTCCGCAGCCCCTGCCGGGCTTCGGTGGAGGTTGCCCTCATGCGCTTGCAGGATAGTGTCGTGGTGCTGACCAGGTGGCCACGGCGGCAATGGCAGGCGATGTGGCCGCGCTATGCCAATCCGGCCCGCACGCGTTCTGCTGGTGGGCCGTCAGTCGAGGCCATTGCAGGCGCTTTTGAACAACGCCTTTGGTGTCCAGGTGAACCAGCTTTGCAGGCCGACCTGCGGCTGGCCGAGGATCGCGCAGAGTGGTGACGTGCCACGGCAGACTGAGCGGCTTCAACCTGCTGATCAATGCGCAGGCGTCAACCACTTCGGGCTGTTTGAATCGATGAACGACGACGCACATAGCCGACCTGATGCGAATCAACCTGACCGCCATCTGCAGCTTGACCCGCGCCCTGTTACCCCTGCTCAAGGTGCCGCACCAAGGGCCTGCGTGGTGAATATCGGTTCGACCTTCGCTCGATCGGCTAACGCCGGCTTCAGCGGCCTATTGTGCGAGCAAGTTCGCCCTGCGCGGGCTTTTTCCCAGGCCCTGCGCCGGAGCTGGCCGATACCCGTGTCGGGGTGCTCTACCTCGCGCCCGAGAAGCCACCGACCACCGAGATGAAACAGGCGGCCCAGGTTCACGCCATGAACAGCGCTTTGCAGGTCGCCATGGACCGCCCCTGAGCGGGTCGCGGCGCAACTGATCAAGGCGCCTAGAAAAAAGACCTCGGAAGTGCAATCTCCGCCTGGCCCGGAACAACTCTTTGTGCGCCTCACAACCTGTTTGCCCCTCCTGTTGGACAGGCCCTGCGCCGCCAACTGGCCAACCACCAGCATTTCGCCACTGCTCCCGTGAGTGGCTACACCTATGGAGCAAAAAAACCAATGAACAATGCTCAAACAACTGGCCCCTGACTGCGGCCTTCTTGGGGCTTGAGTCCTGGCGGCCAAGCGCGGCTGACGTCAGTGCCCTGCAACAACGCTGGGCACAGATCATTTATATGAACTGCCGCCCTCAGACAGCCAAGGCCAAGGCTTTACGCCTGGCTGGCAAGACGAAGCACGCCCAAAGTTGACGGACGGCCAACCCGGACAGCGCCGCCCGCGCATATCTGGCAAGGCCATCATTTCTCAGCAGTTGGCGGGCGCCGAGGGCGGCCTCGGGGCCGCTGGGCAAGGTCCAAGGAAGCCAGGGCTGAACTGGAGCAGGCCCTGGCGCTTGAACCCGATGCCTTGCAGGGCTCGGCTTTAACCGCAGCCTGGGCGCGCTTTACTACCAGGTGCCGGGCTGGGCCGGCAATCGCTTCGGCGACGAAAAGCCAAAGCGGCGAGCTGCTGCAGAAAAGGCGCTGAAACACTCAACCCCTGACGGATCGACAGTAACTATTTCTGGGGCAGATTACCTGAATAGGGCAAAAGCGGCTATGCTGAAGCCAGAACGTGCGTTTGCCAAGGCTCAGGCACGGCCGCAGCGACCCGGGCGCGAGCTGGCCGATTAAAAGGCGGCAGCAGGAAATCCGCGAGCTGCTGAATTACACTCTGAAGTAACGCCCATGCGACTGCTACTGGTTTGAAAGAACGACAAAAATCCCTCGCGAGGCATAATGACCGCAACTCAAAGCCGAGGGCTATACGCTCGACTGGTGCAGGCAAACGGGGCCAGCGCGCTGCGCACATGCCCTGAGCAGCGAACCCTTCGACTGGCGAATTCTTTGGATCTGGGCCTGCCCGCCGCAATGACGGTCTGCAAGTGCTCAAGGCCCCTGCGCGATCCACGCCACCCATAGCGTCCCGGTGCTGATCCTCAACCGCCTCGCGAAATGGCGTGCATGAACCGCATAGCGGCTCGAATGCTGGCGCGGATGATTACCTGACCAAAGCCCTTTGACAGTGCCGAACTCAAGGCCGCTGCGCGCAACTTCTCAGGCGCAGCAACGCGCGCCGAGCCAGCTGTCAACCTGCGTGGCGTGGACAGTGGGATCCGCAGAACCAGCAGGTGACACTGGAGGGCAAAGGGTGGGTCAGCCTGTCGCGCAAGGAATTCGTATGCTTGCACGAGCTGACTCGCCCAACCCGACCGGGTATTGACCCGCGGACCGTCTTGAGCAAGTGGCTCTTGGCTGGAAATGAGGAGGTCCGACAGCAAATACCCTGGAAGTCACATCCATCCACCTGCGACGCAAACTCCTTTCCTGAAACTGATCCGCACCCTGCGCGGCGTCGGCTATATGATCGAGCGCCAGGCATGAACTCCATCCGCCGGCGGAATCCCTGCTGCGCGTACTGGGCTGTTGCTGTAAGGGGTTTTTTCATTGATTCTCAGCGCGTCAGCTAACCGCGACGCCACACATGAGATCGAAGAGCTGTTTTCGACGCCCAGTTTAGGCCCAGAGCGCGGCGGTGCTGGAAGGCCTGCTGCGGTTGCCGCAGCGCAGATCGACCATCAGCAATTGGCCAGGCACTGATCGGTCGGCCGAGCAGCAGCCCACCCTGGGCCATCATTCGCTATAAAGCAGCTGGCCTATCAGGTACGCGACGCCGAGGGCCAGATCTCGCGCGCTCCGTTCAGCGTGCCGGTCCATTGGATGACAGACAACTGGCAAACCCCGGCTTGACAAATCTGGGGCAGGGCGAAACAATGGCGGCCGCCCTATGTGCTGAGGACCCCCAGCAGCAGTTGGCGTCTGGTCGGCGGAGCGCGCGGACGTGCGTGGCGAGCTGGTGGGTAAGATAGTGCGCTCCAACTGATTCCGATTGGTCGTTTCCGCTGATGCTGGCTGTTGGTCTGGCTGGCCATCCGGCTTCTGGCCTCAAGCCGGCTGGAGCGCATGGGCGCGGCACATTCGCCAGCGCGAACCCAAAATAAGCCTGCAACCGCTGCTGATCAGCGATCTGCCGCCTGGAGCTGGAGCCCATGCAGGCGGCGCTGAAATCGCAATCTGGATCAGTTGGCTGCTGTTTGCCCGCGAGCACACGCTTTTATTTGCGGATGCCGCACAATGAGCTGCGCACGCCGCTGGCGAATAACTGCAGATACACCGCCGATAAACGCCCGTACGGCAAACCGAACCGCTTGACGTGAGGCGGCCGCTGAGCCACCCTGCATGCCGGGGTTTGAGCGCGGCCGACCCGAACTGGTTCAGCCAGATGCTGACAGGGCGCGGCTGGCCGATTTGAACAGGCAGCGGCGACAGGTGTCCGGTGCATTTACAACAGAGCTGCGCAGCGAGCTGGCCCAAGTTTTGCTGCCCTGGTAATTGCGCAAGCATCAGGAGCTGTTTGTTTTGACGCCGACGAAAGTCTGCCGGCTGTCCTAACATTATGGAAAGACCCGGCAAAAGCCTGGCAATGCTCTTGCAAGAACGCTGGGTCGGCAATGCCATCCAGCACTGGCCCGGAGGGCGGCACTATTACCAGCTACGCCTGGTGCTGGAGCAAAGCCCAGCGCCGACTTTGTTACTCCTGTATAGAAGACAAGCGGCGCGGGCGTGCCCCGCAGCAGAACGCGAGCGGCTGCTGAACGTTTTTTACTGCGGCGATCTCCGGGGCCGGCTTGGGCTATCCATAGTGCAAAGCGCGTTGTCGAGCGCCACCAAGGGGCACATTGAGCCTGGATGACAGCGTTTTCTCGGCGGCCTGCGGGTCAAAGCATTCGACCTTGCCGATTGATCAAGACTGTCACCGCTCGCGCATATGCTGGAGCCTGCGCTGCCGCTAGCCGATACTGACCACCTGACTCAGCTGACAATGCCCGTAAAACAGAGGACCCAAACAAATGATGAACAGCGCTTTGGAATTCTGACCGGCAAGAACCGCCCTGATTACTGGTGCTCCAGCGGCCTGGGCGAGCATTTTGCCCCGGTACTGGCCGCCGCCGGCGCCCGTTGTGGTGGTCGCCGCGCGCCGTGCGGAGCGCCTGGCCCGGCCTGGTCAAGGACCGCAAGGAATCAGGGTTACGAAGCGCTCGCCGTGACGCATGGATGTGACCGATGCCGATAGCGTCGATGGCCGGTTCAGGAAGCCGGAAGCGCAGTCGGGAACGGTAACGTCCTGATCAACAACGCCCGGCATCGGTGAAAGGCGTACCCTTTCTGAAGATGACCGAAAGGCAACTGGCCAGCATGCTCCGATAACCAACCTGGACGGTGCCTGGCGCGTCGCCCATCGGGCGTCCGGTGGCCATGGCCAAGTCCGGGCAGGGTGGCAGCATCGTCAATACGCCTCGAGATTCCTGTTTGG
>Ga0163217_1043586_pt1 | contig 10293 bp, 5 predicted proteins | sample SynspAceP_FD_185933 | JGI IMG/M metagenome (GOLD analysis project Ga0163217, IMG submission 185933) | Saline lake microbial communities from Ace Lake in Antarctica - Synechococcus sp. Ace-P (PacBio error correction) | ecosystem: Environmental > Aquatic > Non-marine Saline and Alkaline > Saline ...
GGTTTGGATTTTGTCTTCGGGATTTGAGAGTATACCCACAAGTTAGCCAGAAGCGCTTACCGAAGAAGAAGCTGCTGATGTTGAGAAATTGTTAGAAAAATTAGAAGAAGAGATGATGTGCAAAACGTATATTCATTCATGCAGGAGTAGCCCCCTAGGCCCCAAAGGGGAACAATAAATGAAGTCTAATATAAGGATGTTTTATTTAGACTTCCACACTTTTCAATCTACAACAAACTCTTTGCCCGGGGAATTCTACCTACAACCCTTTTAAAAAGGGATTTGTAAAATCTTGAAGTCTGCTTCTTTAAACGTCAGTAGTAATAATACGGTTGTGATATTTTCACTTGCTTATGTCCCGAAATCGAAAAGCCAAACCATAACACTGGAAACCTCGAGCAGTTTTTTGCAATATAATAAAATCCAGTTTTTCCATTCTGTTACTTTTTTGGCGTGTTCCTTCGGAGATAAGGCTAATCTGAATACTATTTTTTTGTTTTGAAAAAAATATTTGCTGATGCCGCGACGGTATCGGCTTTTTTATCACGATGATGGGGGCACCTCCTACCCATTTTAAATACCAACCTATTGGTGGCTTTAATAAGCTCGCTTTTCCAATAAAATTAATTTCCTTATTCCATACTTTTCGCAAAACCAATAAACCCAAGAAAAAAGTCAGCGTAACTGGTATTTGTTTGGGGGGGACACACCAATCATAACGCACTTATCTACCTCCGGAAAATCGCCTGGCTACGAGCGGGTTGCCATTTCAATATTTTTAAAAATTATGAATTTAGCAATAGCTTTGGATCATGGAGTTAAGTTTTTTGGTTTTTGGTTTAAATCGTTATTCTTTAGTATAACTTGTTAGTTTATTAAATACTAATTAAATAGCGCAATTACGTGCAGTCCTAAGCTAAATATTGAACTTGCGCTTGAACTTGACTTTTTTTTAATCTTCTTAAACAGGGCCCGAACAATCGCTCTCTTCGTCATGATTGTTTCCCAATCTTTACCCAAAAGCCTTTTTCCCCATGAAGGGTACTAAGGCCAAAAAGAAACATTGAAGCCAAAACATCAAATTGTTCTTACACTAAGGTGGGCCCACAAATTCCCGGTTGGTAAGAGAGATTTGGTGTTTTTCCCTTGCATCTTTTTTTGAAAGATTTCAAACACCTTCTGGATAAATACTCCTCCTAAATATTGAAATACCAAACAGTTGCCTATCCCGTGTTTTTAATGCCTAAAACATAAGACAAACCATAACTCATAGGCGTGGGCCATCGCCTACTTTGCGAATAGGCAATACTCATACCCCATGCCAAGAGGCCCATCATTAATTTATCTCTTGAATCCTCAGCCTTGATATCTCTAAATACAACACCTCTTTGCCATAAGTTCCAATGCTTTTTTCCCCATAACTCCTGGCTAAAGGCATTTAAATACGTGCCAGTTATGCGCGATTCCCCCTTTAAAAAAAAAAAATTAAAAAAAAACAATGAATATAGCAGTCCATTTCCGGTATACTAAACCATTGGTCCTTTTGGAACACCTTGCGTTAAATTGGGTTCTAATACTACCTGGTCAAAAGGGGTATAATGTCTGAGTTGATGCCTAATTTTTTCTCTGGCCCCATCAACACGGTAGTCCTTGAAACTTCTGCCCAGTGCCACTTAATAGTTCGGGGATACCCACATGATAAATAGCAGGTTTTTTTACCTAAATCCCAAACCCTGGTAGGCTTCAGCACTGCCCTCGTTGGTCCAACATAATAGCCACTGCTTTTTGCCCAATATCTAGTAACAGTACCCCCACCAATACCAATTATACCCGAAGGTAATTCGGAGAAACTATCTTTTATTTTTTTTGTACAATACATCAATCTGTTTTTCGTTTGGGCCTCTTCCTCGCGAAATAAAAAATAATTTGATCATCAAAATAACAAGGGGAATATTGGTTTGACTCAAAGTGTGCCCTTCGATACGCATCTATCAAAAAATATAAAAAGGATGCATGCAGAATTTTTGCGTTTCGGCATCAGTTATTTCATCCCATATTGGTTGAAACTACCATTACCAACAAATCCACTCTGGGCACCATCGGAAAATCCTATACTGCATGCTTTATAAAAATTTAAAAGTTCTTTTAATCCATTTATATGTTTGATATCGTTTTTCCATTGGTATCATTTTTCATGTACATTCTTCGTGCGCCATGTGGTATGAAAAGGTTACATGAATGGCTTTTGCCCCAATATTTACTAAGGGCAGAACAGTCTGATTTAAGGAATTAACCAAACCATAAAATTCATCGACTCAGGTACTTCTAAATGTGCCAATAAATTTTGAAAATAAATTAAGCCCTCTTTTTTTATCACTCAACACTTCTACATGATGAAAATATTGTAATAAATTGAAACGTTCTAATTTGGTTCTTGATCTAACAATCGCCTTTCGTGAGGATAATTAATCGGTACTTTTTAGAGAGGGCTCTAAATACGTGGTTGCCACATCAGGTAATAATTCTAACCGGATGTGAAATCATCTCTTACCGATCTTAGAATTTTTGCTATTGGTTTTTGAGGTACTATTGTTATTCGAACAACATAAATTCTTAAAGCCGATTCGATGCAATCGACAAGCATAAAAGCATTTTATGCCGTAGCCGTAAAGCGTAGTTTATCAATTTCTACTTTAAAAAAGTTCTTTGGTACTAATCCTTAAATTCTTGGTCTCATAACGCTTCTAGTAAGCTTGCACAATTTTTCTTCGGCATCTCTAAAAAAGGTTTCATTCACCCAAGGGTATCATCTGCATCAAAAACCATGACTTTTTATATGTTTATAGTCTAGTTTCCGATGCCTTTTATCGCTCTTCTAATCCTCAGGGGTAATCAATTCAATCCCAGAAACCGTAGTTTCCGACGCATTTTTTAATTTTAACGCGTACTCATAAATAACGAATGGCCTAATTTTTTTCTGTTGCTTCTAATGAAACATAGCCAACGCTTAAAATCATCCAAAGCTCTTTTTCCTGAAGGCGTAAAATACCCTTATGGTTTGTAAGTGAAGTGCTAATGTACAAATCTTGTAGCTCTTGGAATTTAAGGAATAGGCGATCTTGAGAAATAAAGGGCTAGATTATTTTGTTGTCGACAATTCACTTTTTACGCGTATTCGGATTATTGATCTCAATCCCAATCGTTATTTTCACATTAAGGAGGCCCAAATCTATTTCTGTGATTTGGATCTTGATCAAATACTTGCAAAAACACTGGCCAAACTTTCTTTTCGGTAATAGGGTTCGTATCCTTGAACATTCACAATAATATCAAACATCCATTGTGCCTCCACAGCTTCTGCAATTCGGTCACTACACATTCGTGAGTTTCTTTACTCATGATAGCCTTACCCACCAGCTTCAACAATTAAATCAAAGATTTGTGCACTAATCGTACATACAAATAACCTCGTCCCAAAATAAATTGTTTGTACTGTTGGCCTGGTAGGTTTTAGAATTACGGTTTTTTTCCTGCCAGTCTTGCATAAGTTTAGTAGGAAAACGCGAAGCCGCTATATCGCGGGGGATCATTGCTATTTTCTTCATTTTACTAAATGATATTTTATAAGTTCGTTTTTCTTGACGATAATTTCTATAAATCCAGAAAATTACAGTTAAAATTATAATCACGCAAAAAATGATGGCGAAAAACTGGTGCAAATAATGAAGCTGTAGTTGACCACAATGGCCGTACCTGTTTCCTACTGTTGCTACTATTGGGTTAGCTTAAGCCTCCTGTTGTAGCCGTCGAAGCATAATCTAGCTTGTTGCAGATGCCCCTTTATGGCAAGTTGCTGTACCGCCACCCGCAATAATGGCCAATAGACCCAGGTTACCAAAGGAATCTAAATTTGCAAGGGTTGATACCATAACGGCTGTACCTGCTATTGCTAGCTATATGGCACCGAAAAGCCATCGAGGTAGGTCAAACCAGGGAATAAAGTAGGCGAAAAATTTCTAGTAGGGTCGCTACCCAAAGGTAATGACGCTGCCAAAACTGCCAATCCACTGCCCCGAACTATGGTTTTAGCTCCCATGGTTAAAATACGAAAGAACGCCACTGAGGGCAAAACAAGGGTAAAAAATACGAAAACCGCACTGAAAGCCCGCTAATGGCCAATACCTAAAAAAAATGCTTAAAATAGTCCCTCCGTGGTCATGCTCAACTTTAATTTTGATAGTAACTTACTGCTTGCTTACTTACTCCTAGAAAAAAATCTTTCTTAAAACACAATCAAAATATAAATTATTTTAGCTCTTGGTTAACGCGCTGTAATACAACCAGCCGGCATATTTTCTTTATCCAATCCCGTTAGGCATAATAGGGTTGTTCCTACAAAAACGGTATCCCATTGACCACCTTGTGACTTATGACAGTAATCGCATAAGAAGAGGATTTTAAACTTTGTAAGGTGCAATTTGAAAAACAGAATTGTTTTTTACGGCCATAAATTTTTTTATTTGGTGAGGTTTCAATTCTCGTAATCTTTCATACCTCCATTGATATAATGTTGCCATCTCATAAGGTAACGAAGGGGCTTACCGCAGTAATGGTAATCCTAAAAGGAGTAACAGTTTTTCAAATGCCTCTTGCTTTGAGGTAGTCGACCATTTTACTTTTACTTTCCTGCGAATTTAAAAGTATATATTTCTTTGATACTAAAAATTTCAAGCAACGTTCAATAATATCGCCATTGGCAAATAAAACCGCAGCTTCGGAGTTTGGTTTCAGCCAAAAATAATTTATTTTTAAACCACCATCATAATAATCCCCGCTACCGCAATATCATTTTCTAAAATTTAGAGATCGCGTTGTTCGTATGTTTTCATTGTACAGGTTTGCTCCTTTTATTGAGCGCACAATAAAAGCGGTTTTCTTCTTTTCCGTTGAAACAGAATACGATTCTTCCTATAAGCCTGCTAAAATTTCATTGCCCTCTATCAAGCGAACGATGTCTTTAAGGAAGGGTGCTACATCCAATTTAAATCAATCAATAAAATTCACCTTGCAAATTGCTCCCTTAAATTTGTAGCAATTATATAAAATTCCAGAATCTTGAGCTTGCCGCACTACTTCATCTAACTCTAAAATTTACCTCTTTTATTATAATTCAATAACTCAATCTTCCTTCATCTAAGGCAGGGCTTAGCTCTAACTTAAACGGTGGTAACTGCGCCGTAATCCCCTATTAAAATTAGTTTTACAAACGCCATGACCAGTCATATACAAATTGAATTAAATCATCGAGAAGGGATCCGTTTTCAAAATAGTTTACGAATTCAGCCGGAGTAAATCGGGAATCATATGAGGCTTCATCTACAATAAATAAGGTAATTTCTATGCTTGTTTGGGCCAAAACAAAGTGTACACCGCCGCCACTCTGCCTTTTTGGAAAATAAAATTTTCCGGTGTATTAAAGCTTGTGTATTTGCGTAATTCGACATCACTTTTGGGCGCCCACCTGTGGGTGCCATCAATACAGTTTTCATCGTGGGTATGCCATAAATTGGCAACGAATAGTACGCGAAATAATGGTAGTTTTTTCCAGTACTGCAAAGCCCTTTAATAAAATAGTAAATATCCTTTTACTTTCGTTAAAATATAGTTCGATAATTCCCTCCAAAGCCCTGGTTTTGTCAGGTGGTGGGTTCATGAGGAAAGGATTTCTCTTTTTAATAGGACATTAAAATGTTTTCTGGATTAAAGCTTTCATATACCCTCAAAAGATAATAATGATTTTTAAGCACAAATAATTTTGGTGATTTAAAAAAAAAATTGTAGATTTGTGTTAACCATCATTAATTAAAATAACAACGAAAAAAAAAATGAAAAGACGTTTTACAAATTATATCTTTGGATAGCAAAATGGTTTTGGGTTTTCGCAAATACCTAAATTTACAATCCGTAAAATGCACCACTTGGAATTTGCCAATGTGAAAACAAGAACGTTTCCAAGAAAGTCATCAATAACTTGAAGGACATTAGAAATTCACAAGAAGCGTATAAATTATCTTAAAAAGGAAGTTAATGCAAAAGACTTTAATCTCTGATTAATTTGTAGAAACTGGGTAAGTATGTAATAACCAGCAACAAAGAGATACTTCGTACTACCGAGTTGATAAAAAACTTGGTATCGATATGCTTGTTGAGAAAAAATCATAGATACTTTAGAAAAATTTCGTTTCGGTAAAAGTTCTTTTATTGTAAAAACGAATGATCGTTACAAAAAGCATGATGAGTGGTTCCTTTTTGCTCAAACAATGAAACCTTTACTATGGAATGGCAGGTTTTATTGAAAAAAGTGGATTTAAGGCTTGCCGTTTTCGTAAGCTACAGGTACCAAAAGAAGTAGTTTTAATACGACCAACCACCTAAAGACTTTAGTGTCTCGTTGAGAAAACCTAATGTAAAATGTTGAAGAGGTAAAATATGGTGCGAATATAAGATGTTTGGTTTCTATGGAAGAAGTGAGCACCAACGGAAATTGGCCAATGATATATGACAAAAAGCAACGAAACTAATATTCAAAACAAAACCTCTTGATTTGAGTTTATAACAAAATTTGTCCATTGATTAGTTTGAATGGACTTTTCTTTTTGTGTCCTAGACGCTAATTAGCATTACCATAATAAAGCAAGAGAGTCGTAGCTTTTTCAGAGGATTAATTCCTTTTCAAGGTTTAAAAGAACTTAAAAGAGGCTCCTAGAAAAAAACGAAGTAAACGAAATGTTCATTTTCTGACATTATACATCATACATCGCAATACCTTGTTTCAGTCTAGTTTTCCCAAAAGCCTTATTTCATGAAAAAGAACTAGCCAACTATCTTAGGGGGGGGAGTTCAATACTAAATATTGGCAAACGACCATATTTCACTTTGACGAAGAATTGCTAACTATGATATTGTCAATGTATACGTAACCCTTTGTAAATATTAACAACTATATCTATGAACTTTTTGGGGAGTTTTTTGAATACCAACACAATGGCCGTCTAATTCAAAGTTTATTGACTAATTTTGACGGTGGAAAGAGCCAATTTGTTATGTTCATATCCCTTGGAAACCAAATAGATATCACTGTTTAATAGAAAATAAAAAATTAATGCTGTATTAACAGCTTTACGTACACTACCAAAGAAGATTTTAATTTATTATATACTTTTCGTTATTGACATTAAAACTAGATTCAGAGAGTCTAAGTTAAAGAACTTTTTGGAGCCATTGAAGAAGGCGGATAGCCCCTTTATAAACCTTAATGCCATACCTATTGTTCGAAATGTGGCTGTTTTATCCCATCAAATCTTTTCAATGACCGGAATAACATGACCGACAAGAGCATAGATTTTTACAACATTAAGTGCACTCTAATGAGAATTATATCAGGAATAACATAAAGGAAGAAGAATTACAGCTCCAAAAAAATACCTGTAGGCGGCCTACAACAGATTATGGCGGAAAGAAGGCTTGTTTAATATCTTAAAACAATAGCCCTATTATTTTTGCAGATTCAGTATTAGACTTGTTTTCCAGGCATCCGGGTAAACGTGGCTTATGAATTTGGGTTCTTAAAGAGGTTGTACCAGCATAACCTGTGTAGACGAAAGGATCAAGGCTGTAATTAAACTTTATTTTAAAACTACGAAACTTAGCTTTACCTATACGGCTGTAAAGAGCCGATGTATTTTAGCTTTTCTTCCTAAAAAACAAAGCAAAGCATCTGATATTGTCTTTGCAGAGCCCACCCCTATGTTTATCACCAAAAAGAGGATTTTATCAAATACCTTACCTCGTAATTTTCACATAATTTGCTCTTAGAAATGGTCTTTTAATCATAGAGCATTCGAACATAGCCGACTTATTCTATGTTGCCCCCATTTTTCAAAACAAAAGGAAATTATGGCGGTATGTTTTTTAGTTTTTTTTGAAGCTACCTAAAGCCAAAAAACAATAGTGAATTTTGGCGATATGCTATCAAGCAAAACAACCTAAATCATGGAATAATCTGAGCTTTCCCTATTAAATTTGTAATTCCATATTTCAACATTTCAAATAAACGATTTTTTACGCGAACTGATGCTAACTGGAAAAACAATAGGCAATTTGTAAAACAAAAGTTGTTAATTGAAAAGAAAGATGTTTCTGTTTTTTCAAAATGAAGTAAAAGTAAAATTTGCTTTTTAAAATTAATGCCGATAAATGGATTGACTTTTCACGGCTTACGAGTTTTACCAATTCAGAAGGTATAGCTCTTGAAAAATAAGGCACGAAAAGGTTGGGCGTCGAATTTGGAAAGCGAAGTATGAATTAAATAGATCAACACCAAAAACTACAGTACCATATTCGAGAAGAAAATGGCTTGGATAAAGGTAATGGATGGTGATTTTAGGTTTCACGATTCGCCATTTTAAAATTTTTTCACAGGCTATGTATTCAATCCTCGATACCTAATTACCAAATCTGGATAACAAAAAGGTTGCCCGCTTAAGAAAGTAAGCCTCTGTTTTTTGGACGGAAATTTGAAAGTCACAAATTAAATGAACATGGACCAAGAAAAATGATGAACAATTAACGCATTATCTTAGTTTCATGAAATGATGATTTTATTAGAAAGAAGAAGGGGGTAGAAATACAGTGGGAACAGTCCGGCACGTGTGAAAAAATTAAGAAAACCTAATTCTGGAATACTTCCAATTAATTTATTTGCCTAAAAATAATTAATCAAATAACTTCATTTTAAAATACGCACTGCGTACTTTTTAAAATCTTGTTTTATTAAAAAAGCAGGTCATAAGCCGGAATTCTGGTTCGTTTTTGAATAAACTCCAAAACTACCATATCATTTATCTCACTTTTAATTACTTAAAACTCTAACCGCCTAAACCCTTCAACACGAGCGTGCAGCCCTTAAAGCTGATTTACATGACGTTTCCCGTATGAGATTTTACACTGGTTTCACTACAGCCATTACCTGTAAACTTGGCTTTCTGTTGCACTTGTCCCTACTCTAAAACTAGTCTACGAGCGACGGGCATTACCCGCTATACTGCACTAGTGGTGTCCGGACTTTCCCCTCCTTGTCCCCGACCTTAATTTGCGGGGGCTGTTTTCTGTATTCGAAAAATACCAAATAGCTGCTGAAATAAAGTTCAGGCACACGGCGATAAGGTGACCTGGACCCTGCTCATGCAAAGGTAAATAAAAAAATTTGTGGAATCAACAAGAACAAAAAAAACTAGTTTTACACAGCTACAAAGGAGAGCTTCAATTTAAACGAGCTTATAGCCAATTGTGTAAATAAATACCTTATCTAGCATTATCTACACCATATACATACTTAGCTATTTTTAATATTTTGTATGCAAGTTTTACGCCAGTCTAAATTTAATTTAAGTAAAAAGCCGCAATCAATTAGGACCTTTTTGTAGTATCTGCACGTAAATACAGACGCTCAGACATTTAAAAAAGATGTTGTTGTGGCAAGAAGCCATAACAAACACGTCTATTAAAGTGCCTATTGAGAACAATCATTTAGCAGCAAGCTTTTATTGTTTTGTTGGTCCTAGAGGTGTTGGTAAAACTACCTGTTGCACGATATTAGCTAAAAAAATTAAACGAAGACGGTAGTAAATCAGCCAAAAAGATGAAATTTTGCTTTAATATTTTGAGCTAGATGCCGCTTCTAAACAATTCCTGTAGAATGAATATTCGAAAAGTTAACCGGTATCAAAGTTAGGATTCCTCCTCAAAGTTTTGGCAAATACAAGGTAATATATTATTGATGAGGTTTCAATATGCCTTTCTCATCTGCTTTTAATGCCTTTTTAAAACCCTAGAAGAGCCTCCTAAAACACGCTATATTTAATTTAGCGACTACAAGAAAAGCACAAAAATTATTCCTACCTATTTTATCACGTTTTGTCAAATTTTTGACATTTTAAGCGTATTACGTAAAAAGATGCGGCTCATATTTAAAATATATCGCTGATTAACCGACAAGAGATTAGAGGCCGATGAATTGATGCCTTACATATTTTGCTCAAAGCGGAATGGCGCCATGCGTGATGCGCTTTCCTATTTGACAGAGTTGTTAGTTTTTCAGGTAAAAAAAATTAACGCGAAAAAGCAGTGAACTGAGAAAATTAAACGTATTAGATTAGACACGTATTTTTCAGCTACTGATTTAATTCTACGAACACGATATTCTCCTATTAGTTTTTTATTTAATGATGCACT
>Ga0163217_1057952_pt1 | contig 10293 bp, 10 predicted proteins | sample SynspAceP_FD_185933 | JGI IMG/M metagenome (GOLD analysis project Ga0163217, IMG submission 185933) | Saline lake microbial communities from Ace Lake in Antarctica - Synechococcus sp. Ace-P (PacBio error correction) | ecosystem: Environmental > Aquatic > Non-marine Saline and Alkaline > Saline ...
CATTGAGATGCTACTGGTGCGTGACTTGCGCGGCATCATGCCGAGAGTCGAGCGTCCAGCACAACGCTCATCCTCTGACCTGCTCCATCACATTGCACGACGTCGCGAAGGGAAATCGACGCCATGGCCGTTCCTTTTCGCCCGACACCAGCCACGCCCCGCTACTTCACCGATCGGCTGAGATTCGATCGAACGCCTGCGCCGCTACGCTGAGCAAGGTGTGGGCGAACACTTTCCATCCTTTTTCAGAGCGGCGATGACGCCCTGCTCAAAGGCAATGCGCGCGCTACAGCGTCAGCCCGCTACAAAAAAGAGCGGCCATGGCCCGCCAGCAGATGCCCCGAATGCGGCGATCAGTGCCCCACCTGCGACCGGCGATTGTTGGCATTTCGGGGCGAAATCCGAGGCCGTGACAGTTCCGCGCCATCCGATGGGACCCAAGAGGATGGACAGGGAGATCGGCTTTTTCGACCATGCTCAAACACACGAGAGCCTACTGCCGCGCCCCAACACCCCTACCCTGCCGGCACCTGGACCAGGTGAGACAGTGAGTGGAGAGGCGCTGTCGAAGCGAGAGTGTGGCACGCAGCCTCCACGAGATCTGCAATGCCCCCAGGTGGGTGAGAGTGGGCAGCGCCGTGTCTCCTGGCCGTGCATGTGGCGCCGCGTTATCACCACGCACAGAGATGCGCGTGTGTCTCTCTCTGTTCTCTGAGTGAGGGTCGCTTCGGTAGGAGTGGCGAGCAAGCCCGCGAATCCTCCAGCTGAGGCCGGACGCAAGCCAAACCTGCTCACCTTCTTCCCGGCAAACTCAAACATGGGGAGAGATCTACCAAAGCCGGTGAACCTCTTCGGGTGATGGGTCCGCAGATCGAGTCGTGCGGGGCCTTTTCCTCGCTCAAGCGCCTGGCCGTGCGCTGAGCCCTGCCCCTGGGCCAGAACTCCCGGAATCGCTGATCACGTTTGAGCGCCGATCCGGCGCCTTCCGCTTGGCGTTAATGCCACGACCGCTCCCGCCCCGCTGCCCTTGGCTTGGTGTTGTGTCGGTGGGTGTCCCTGTCAGTGAGCATGCCAGTGTCGATCCGATCGGGCCGATCCACCGTGATGCGGCGCCCCTGGCGCAAGGCGCGGCCCGCAATGCCGTCGCGCTATGAGAAGCCTTATTGTAGGCAGAGAGCGCGAGCGCCATAGTGGTGGCTTCGCGCCTTGCCAGAGGTGTGCTGGCGCCGCGAGGGCGTGCCGGCGCACGCTGCCGGATCTCGCCGAGCGCTCCGCCAACGCGGAGTGGCTGCCAGGGTGCTCCCCGAGGGAGCGCTGGATGTGGAGGTCCTGGTTTCGCGGTGCTGCATTGCCGCCAATGGCGAAGAACGGCACGATGCCCAGCGTCCTGTTCATAGCTGATGCAGGTTGCCGGTTCGTGGGCTCCGGGGTGCTCGGCTCGAGCGGTGGGGCCATGGACAATGCAGGCGATGAAGGCCGCCTTCGCCCGCCGCCGGATTACCCCAGGTCCCCCTATGGGCGGGCCGGTTCAGGCCGCTGAGCTTTGAGGCGAACCTGAACAGCTGCTGGGAGGCTGGAGACGTCAGCTCGGCTATCCCTGTTTCGTCCAGCCGCCAACCTGGGCTCCTCCGTGGGAAATCAGCAAGGCCCACAGACCGCCCTGCTTCCTAGCCTGGAGGGCCTGCGAGAGCGGCCCGCCCTTCGTTCCCCGTCTGGTGGGGTGGAGCAGGGGTTTAAACGGCGGCGCGGAACTTCGAATGTGCGGTGCGCGCGAGCGGGCCAAGCGCCGCAAAGCAATCGTGGCAAGCGTCGGGTGGTGGTGAAATCTGCTTCGAGGTCCGACGTTGGTACGACTACCAGACCAAATACACCGCTGCTTGACGCCACGCCACGCTGATCCCAGCCGCCTTGCCCGCTGGAATTCAGGCGGAACTGCAACGACTGGCGATCCGGGCCTGCCAGGCGGTGGCGGGGCGGCGGGGCCTGGCCAGGGTCGACTTTTTTACGATGAAAGCGCTTGAAACCCTCTGGCTGAAGAAATCAACACGCTGCCTCGGGCTCACCAGCCAGAGCATGGTGCCGATCTTAGAGAGCCAGCGGTGTATGCTCACCTTGTGATCTGGTGCAACCATGTTGTCGAGGGCGGCGGGAAGCCTATGGGTTCCGCTGGTTGAAGAGGCGTGGCGCCCATGAGTCACGGCTTGCTCTGGTTTGCCCATTTTTTCCTGCTAGGTGGTCTTTGTGATGCTCACCGCCATTTTACTTTTTTTTTTTTTTGTACATTAATGGTTTTTGTTTTTTTACGTTTTTTTATTTTTTCTTGGCTGGAGCGCCGCCGGCAGCGCCTGTTCCGCTGCTGAGGGGCTTGAACGGCTCTGGAGCTGCGCCAAACGTTGAGAGATGGCTGTGCGGCACTCGCCCCGGCTGCTCGATGGCGCTGCCTCAACCTGGAGCAGCAGCATTCGAGGACCGGCCCAGCTCAAGAGGCCCTCAGGCGTGTTGCTGAGTCACGAGCAAGCTCGAATTGCATGGGAGTTGAATGGCCGCTCGGCTCCGGTGAGCCGCCGCATTCACCGCGAAGAAAGCCAGGCAAGTTCGCCGCCTGCGCCTGGTTCGCGAATGGCGAACAGAGGATCCTGGATTTTCTCCGGAATGACCTGAAGCGGGCACGCCGCTGGATGGATGAATCTGAATGGACGCGGCTCGCCGTTGGTGAGCCTGTGAGTCCCAACGTCTCCAAAGTATCCCCCACGCGCCACCACCCTGCCAAAATGCCGCCGATGGCAAATAAGCCGCTACGCGTGCACCCGGTCACACGGCGGCCTGCCGCGATCAAGCGCCCGCCGGGCCGGCGTCCATCAACCTCTGGAAGAACTTGCGCCTACTTTTCCGCGCTGGTGCGGCTGGTCTCGGCTACGGAAACTCACTTCCTGCCAATGGCTGGAGCCCTGCGCGGTCCTGAGCAGGTGAACGTGATCGGCAGCCAGCAGGTGAGCCGTGATCAGTGGTTGAGGCCGCTGGGACTGCAATTCCCCGCCCCTGCTGACTCAAAGCTCCCAACCAAAGCAGTTTGCACGCAGAAGGCTGGCGGCGGCGCTGCCCGGTGGAGAGACAGTCGAGGTTGATGCAGGCTGATGTGCACTGCAGTCCTCGGATGCGGAAATGATCTGGTTCGACGCGCCCCAGGGCCGTCGCACCGGGCGCAGCGGGGAAAGGGCGCTGGTCTTGAGCGAGGGGCTACGTCGAATCGTCTGGCAATTGATGAGCTGAGCACCAGCAGGTCGCCCTCCCCAAGGACCAGTCCGCAGCCGATGTCTCGGTGCTGGCTGGCGGAGTGGCACCGTCCGGCGTTGGCCAGATTCCTGGAAGCGGCCGCAACAGCCTGGGCGCCCACTGCAAGAGATCCGTTTCGAGCCGATAAGCCATGCTTTTTCGCTGCGGACCAAGGCGCCTTGGGTCTCTCTATGTGAGATCTGGCCCAGGCCGATGCCCACAGCTCCTGCGTCGCCATTGGCTGATGCATCAACCTCACCCGGGGAGCTGCCAAGGGCCAACCAAGGGCCGAAACCATCCAATTCGATTGATCCTGATGATGCCCGACATAGTCCGGCAACTGGGACTGTCCGGCTGCCCCCGCCAAGGAGGCTGCCAGGTCACCGGGACCGTTACGGCGGGACCAACTTTGACCGGATCCAGTTGTTTTCTCTGATCATCCAAAGCAAAGTGAATCGTTTTAAACAGATGGGTTTTCACGTTTGCAGAGCATAATGCTGCGAAGCCGAATGGATGAGGGTTCTTCGTGGAGATCTTGCACCTGAGACGCCAATCAACCACCCTCCACTTACCCAGATTCTCTGCACTTTTCCGTGACCACACCCTCCACTCCCCTTTCCCAGCAGCGAACGGCATCGTGGCCAGCCAGTACCGCGCTCTGATCGAAAGTGTCGGGGTCGGCGCGGCGGCAGTAACGCGGTCAACCGGATGATCGCCTCCGATCTCGACAAGGGTGGGCTACAAGGGGTTCTCACACCAGATGCTCAGGCGCTGCTGCAGTCGGCGTGCCCAGAAGCGGGTGCAGTTGGGCCAGAAATTGACGCCGGCGGGCTTTGGAGGCCGGTGGCAACCCGGTCGATCGGCAGAAGGCGGCGGAAGAAATCGCGCCCGACATTGCTGGCGGCGCTTGAAAGGGCGCTTGATCTGATCTTTATTGCCGCCGAAATGGGTGGCGCAACAGGGCACCAGGAGCCGGCACCGACCTCGCCGAAAAGTCGCCAGGATGCGGCGCCCCAGGTTGGCAATCGTCACCAGCCCCTTTCAGCTTCGAGGGGCCGCAGCGCCAGAAGCAGGCGGAGGACGCATTGCCCAGGCTGGCTGAAGCAATGTCGCGACACCCTGATTCGTCCATCCCAATGACCGGCTTGCGTCGATGCGATGCCGTTCGCCCTCTGCAAGAAGCGTTTTCCGCGCGCGCCGACGCGTGTTGCGTCCAGGTGTGAGGGCATCAGTGACATCATCTACGCAAACCCCGGCCTGGTCAACGTTGACTTTGCCGATGTTGCCGTTCGGTGATGACGATGGCCGGCACAGCCCTGCTGGGCATTGGCGTGGGTTCAGGCGCCTCCCGTGCCACCGAGCAGGCCCCAAGGCCGCGATGAGTCAGCCCGCTTGCTGGAATCAGCACGAATCGATGGGCCCAAGGGCTGCGTGATCAACGTAGCGGTGGCAAGGACATGACCCTGGAGGACATGACCAAGCCGCCGAAGGTCAATCTACGACCTGGTTGATCCCGATCGCCAACATCATTGTTGGCGCCGTGGTGGATGAAAAGCTCGCAAGGTGAGTTCACGTCACCGTGAATTGCCACCGCTTTGAAAGTGGCATTTGGCCCTACAGGCCACCAAGACAACGTCACCTCCAGTTTCGCCAGCCCCAAGCCTGCTGCTCCTGACCCACGCCGCCGGCGATCAACGGGGTGCCAAGATCCATCCTTCTGCTGAACCGCCAGACCCGCACCCGAGGACGAGGTGACCACGGAAGCTTCGGGGCGGCCATGTCCCTAACCTGCTGACCGTGCAGCTGCGTTGTGTGCGGCTGGATTTTCGTTGGCCTTGCGTTGGGCATGCCACAGATTTGTACCTTCAAGGTCAAGCGTCCCTGAAGTACCAAGTTGCAAAAGGGGTGACCCGCCGGAGCCGACGCCTGCCTGGAGCATCCGTAGTGGCTGCTTCCCTTCCGGTTCTGACCAGGATTTTTGGGCGTCCCGGCCGCATCGGTCCGAGTCGAAGCGATTGATAGCCAAAGCCTGATTAGAAGCCCTGCCTGTCGTGCCGATCCGTCCCGGTGATCTCACTCGAGCGCAAAAACGGCGGGGCAACCGAATCCCGGCTGCTGACTCGCCTGGGATGCGCCTCTCGCGGCCTGGGTGGAGGGGCAGGCGCTGAGGCGCTGCTCTGTGGGAGGGTTCGCTGGCGATGGTGGCGCTGGGGTCACCCCCCACCCTCGCCGGTGACGTCTCGCGAGAAATGATTCACCCACACCCCGCGCCGTGGCCCGGGGCCTGAGCCGAGCGCCCGGTCAGCAACCGCTGCTGATCTGCGATCTGCCTCCTGGAAGCTATTCAGTGCGGGCCTGATCAGCTGTGGCGGCAGCCGCCAAGGGTTCCTTAAGGAGACGGCCGGCGGCGGCCGTGAAGCGCTGAGGGGGCTGAACCGGAAACCCTTGTGGTGGTTGATCGCCTGGTGCGTAGTGGCATCCCGGTGATGGGGCACCTCGCTTGACTCCCCAGTCGTGCATCGGTTCGGCTATCGGCGCCAGGCCAACGCCCGATCAGCAGGAGCGCTTTTGTTGCTGGCAGGCCCGAGGATCTGCAGGCGGCTGCTGCATCGCCCTGGTGCTCGAAACATGTGCCTGGCGCGAGTTGGCTGGCCGGCCTGCGGCGGCAGTTGCGAATCCCTGTGAATCGGCATCGGAGCCGGTGACGACTGCGACGGCCAGAGTGCGGGTGACCGCCGATCTGCTCGGGCTCGGCAGCCGCCAAGCCTCCGTTCAGCCCGGCCCTGAATCGATTGGTCGTGGTTCTGGCGATCGAGGCGCTTCAAGGTGGGTGCGGGCCCAGAACGCTTCATCCCAACGCAGCCCAGCAACTCCCGCAAGCACCGGCATTGCTGGGCCAAGGCCAGTCGGGTCACTGAGGCGACCAGCGGTCCCCCTCAAATCAGCAGCAGGCCCTCTTCAAGGAACGGCTGCAGCCGCTGCGCAGCGAAGGCCAGTGCGCGGCGCTGAGCCGTGAGTCGATCGCTAAATCTGCCTCCATCGCCACCCCTTCGCGCCGGCGCAGGCCCCACCATCAACAGCTCATCAAACGGTAGACGCTAGCCAGAAAGCGCTCTGCTCAGGCGTGAGGCCTGGCGTCGGGCCGCGGCTCGGCCTGGCTTGTTGCTCGGTTGGTTGCCTTCGCTTCAGCCATTCCCCACATAGGCGGCCCGGGTTCGTGGCCTGGCCAATCGTCCCCCGTCCCGTAGGGGGGCCGAGGTGGCTCCCAGCTATATACCCCACCAGCCCTGCCCCGCCTAATACACCCGGTTTGTGGCGTGAAACATGGCCGGGCCTGCGTATTGGAAGATTTCGTAGTGGCCGTTTAGCCCCCGCCGCCCTTCAGCCGCTCGGAGGTGAGTGCCATCAGGTCAAGCGCCGAGTCGGAATCGGGCAGTGGCAACGCGCCCACGCTTTTGTGCGCCAGGCGAACACGGTGCCGGTTCCGACGATCAGTCGTAGATCGAAGGTGGGGGGCGTCAACGGCCCCGGCCTGGCGCAGCTGGTTTGTGCCCAACTGGTTCAGGTCCTGTTGGGGCAAGCGCCTGGATCAGGTCGAAGGCTTCCAGCTGCCAGCGACCCCTGCCGCTGGCGCCTGGGCCAGCGCAGCCGGCGGCCTCAAGCAGGTTCGGCGCGCCGGTGGCGGCGGCCCAAGCGTCCTCCACGCACGGCGTCATCGAAAGCTCTGCCCCCCAGGCTGACCGCGGTTGACGCCCGCGGCCAGCACGCCGGGAGGCGGCGCTGGATCGAAGCTGGACCGGGTCCATTTCCCATGCTGATCTCCGCACCCGGCAGCAAAGGCCGAACTGGCGTCCAGGCGGCTGAGCAAAGGCGCCGATCTCTTCGGGGGTGAGCAAGGAGGGGTGCCACGCCCAGGTTACACGGTGGAGAGGGGCGGGCCCTGATGGGGCACTGCTGATCTCCCAGTGCAGGCCAGCGGAAGGTAGGCGCGATTCGAGTGGAGTGGGCCCGTCGCCTTTGTCTCCGAGGGGACCACCGCGAATCCGCAAATAGAAGCAGCGCCGCTGACAGAAGGGGAATGTGCGGTAGTGCGCTGCGGGTTCCACGCAATGAGGACGCGGGCCGGCCGCGGGCAACGGTAATGGAAATCCGAGCAAGGCAAATTCGACCGGAATCGGCCATGCTGCAGCTTCTGAGCAACGGTCAGCCAGACCAACCCATGGTGGACCCGCTTGATCCTGCTGTTGTTTCTGATCTCCGGCGGCTGCCACCGGCTGGCTGGCGTCGACCTGCTGCCTGCTGGGTTGCTGGATCAGGTCACGAACCCTGGAGGGCCTGCGCTTGGTGCTGGCTGGCTTCGGCGCCTTTTTCCGGCTGTTTGCCGGATTCCTTCTTTCAGCTTGTTGCGCCGCCGACTGATGCTGGCAGGTGCGGGCGAGCCCACCGATCTGGCCTGGTGAGCCGGGCAGTCGGACTGATCCCATGGGCCCCGTCCTGGTGGCCAACCCTGCTGCTGGCCCCCGATCCTGCTGTTTGCCGCTTTCCTGGGAGGTGATTTTTTCGTGACGCCCTGGCGGCGTGCTTCAGCAACGTCTTCTTCGGTGCTGGGTTACACCTGGCCGAGGTGCACGGACGCAACCCCTTGCCTGCGCCTGTTCAACCCCCGCGAGCACCGACGCCCTGCTGGTGGCCGAAAGGGGTGGTTGAAACCGCGCCAGCGCCAAGATCCTCGACACCAAGCGTGATCATTGATGGCCGCAATCCGTGGCTGCTCGATTTGCGGGCCTGGCTGGAGAGCCAGGTGAATCGTGGCCCAGGCCGTGAATCGACGAACTCCAACAGCTTGGCGCGACTCCAAGCAACAACGAAAAACCGGCAAGGGCCGCCGTGGCTCAACCTGCACTGGGTGCTGCGTGAGCGCTACGGCCGCCGCCTGTGGTGACAGCACCCGCTCGAAGGGCATGGCGCCGACGACAAGTTGCTCAAGCTGACCGCCGATACGGCCGCACCTGCTCACCGCCGATTACAACTGGCCAAGGTGGCTGAGTGCAAGGAACTCAAGGGATGAATCGAGCGCTCCTGGTGATCGCCCTGCGGCAGAGGTGCCCAACCCGGCGATGCCTGCAGCTGAAGATGTGCGCGAAGGGCAAGGAAGCCGATCAGGGGGTCGGATACCTGGGAGACGGCACAATGGTTTGTGGTGGGAGGCGGCCCGCAAGCGGAATCGGCCAACGGCTTGCCCGTCACCGTGACCGGAGCCTGCAGACCTCGACCGGCCGCATGGCTTTGCCCGCTGCGATCCAGAACGTCCAAGGAGGGGCCCTGTGGTTCGGGCCACAGCTGGCCGCCGCTAGGCTCGGGCCTGATGTTTGAAACGTTGAGAACCTGATGTCGGTGTCGCCCTTAACTAAACGGCGATTCGGCAGCGGATGCGCACACCGCCGCCGATCTGCCGTCGCTGCTGTTGAAAGAGCGAATCGTTCTATCTGGGTTTGCCACCTTCTCCGACGACGAACGCCAAGCGCCCAGATGGGCGTGGATTGACGAGGCTGATCGTTCCGCGCAGATGCTCTTTTATCTGGAATTCGACAATCCCGAGAAGCAATCTTTTCTATATCAACTCACCGGGACGAGTTTGGTAACAACCGGCGATGCGATCGGTTTGAAAACCGGCAAAAGCCTCCGCCCAATCTGCGACACGATTCGCTACGTCAACCCCCCTCCACACGATCTGCCTCGCCAGGCGATGGCAACCGCCGCCATGATCCTCTCGGGCCGGCGCCAAGGGCCACCGCGCCGCCCCTGCCCCACGCCTCAATCGTGTTGCAACGCAGCCCCGCTCCGGCGCTCGCGGTCAGGCCAGTGACTCCAGATCAGGGCCCAGGAGGTGCCTGCACAACAAACGCACCATGCTCGACATGCTCCTCGGAGAAACACCGAGCCGCAGCGCCGAGCCAACTCAGCAAGGATTCCGACGGATGACCTACCTCAACGCCGCCCGAGCCCTGGAGTAGGCTTGATCGATCGATCTTGGACCAGCCAGAAGGAACTTCCCAAGCGGCCGGTGGCCCGCGCGGCCCTGAACGGCCCTACCTACTGCCCTTTCCCTTCCCATCCCGTTCCACCTAACCCCACTTCCAGCACCCACTGCCATCGGCACCCCAGCGTTTCCCTTACCGTTCTGCCCCGCAAGCCAGTACGAGCGTTGGGTCGACATCTACACCCGGCTGGGGTAGAGCGCAATTCTCTTCTCGGCCAGGAAGTCAACGACGGGAATTGGCAACAGCCTGGTGGCCCAGATGCTGTATCTGGATTCCGATGACAAAGCAGCACAGCCGATCTACCTGTAACAATCAATTCCTCCGGGTGGTTCGGTCACCGCCGGTCTGGCGACTCTTTCGACACCATACCAGTACGTCAAATAGAGGGTGGTCCACCCTTTGCGTCGGTCTGGCGCGAGCGATGGGCGCCTTTCTCCTGGCGGCCTGCACCAAGGGCAAAGCCGGGTGCCCTGCCCCACAGCCGGATCATGACCACCAGCCCTCGGTGCACCAGCCAACGCCAGGCCAGTGACATCGAAGATCGAAGCCCGCGAAGATCCTGCGCATGAAGGAAACATGCTCACCACTCGCTCGCCGAGATGTGCGGCCAGCCCCGATGAGAAGGTTGCCCAAGGACACCGATCGCGACTACTTCCTCAAGCGCCGCCGAAAGCGATGGAGTACGGCCCTGATAGATCGGTCATCGCCGCACCCCGCGAAGCTGAGGGCGGGATCGGCCCCACCGTAAGGATCCGCCTCTGCCCTGCCCGATCAGCGGATGGCCCCGCTCTTCTACGAACACCGACGCCGACCTCAGCCTTCTGAACGGCCAAAACCCGTTGCCAATCATTGGCTACGCCTCCCAGGGCCACGCCCGCCCTCAACCTCAAGGACAGGGCGTCAGCGTGTGGTGGGGCTCTAGAAGGCAGCCGCTCCGGTGGAGAAAGGCCCAAAGGCGGGATGGTCTTGAGGTGCTCAG
>Ga0163217_1074303_pt1 | contig 10293 bp, 8 predicted proteins | sample SynspAceP_FD_185933 | JGI IMG/M metagenome (GOLD analysis project Ga0163217, IMG submission 185933) | Saline lake microbial communities from Ace Lake in Antarctica - Synechococcus sp. Ace-P (PacBio error correction) | ecosystem: Environmental > Aquatic > Non-marine Saline and Alkaline > Saline ...
AGAGAAGCTCTCATTGATACCGCTAACATACTGACCTTTTTACTTTAAGCCCAGTTGATCTAAAAGGGCCGTTTAAACTGGTGGAATCAAACTCTTTCAGCCGTGTAAAAAATGTTTTTTGTCCTTTATTGCCCGAGCGCCCTCCTGTTTTTTATCGTTAGGTCGGCAACCCAACAAACCCTGCTCTGGTTTTTTCGGTATCTGGATATATCGCCCACCAAATACAAGACTTGGCAACGGAGATAATTTCGCCGTTTAAAAACCTGTTAGTACATTAAGTTTTATGATGTCATTGCGGTGTTTGAATGATGTTAACCAGCGGTTTCGTGCGGCTAAATACTATGTCCAATCTCGAACCGTGCAAGTTTTGTCATAAAGAATAATCGCGCTGATCGCGCCATGCTCAACAAACATTTTGCGCCATCTGTGAGCGTCAAGAGTTCAGCATTACTGACGTGATTGGTTTTTTCATGCTTGTGTGGTTTTTTCTCACTAATCAAACCATTGTTAACCTTTTTTCACTAATCTTACTTCAGCGCGAGATGCTGGCGCTGAATACCTCGAATATAGGGTGTAGCTTCTCGGTTCTAGTCACAATTTCAGTAACTCAAGATTTCATCTCTTCTATCTTCAGCGAGTCTTTAGCAAAAAAACGAGCCTTCAAGGCGCTTGTGCCGGGTAAGGCATAGTTGGCGGCTGGAAGGCAAGCAAAATACGTCTCTCATTTTGATTGAAAATTATATTGAATTTCAATTTTTTCTTTTTTTGCTTCGTGTTGTATCGTTGGGTCGTTTTATCCGGCTTCAGCGCTTCACCTTTTTGTCTTTGTCTTTGTTCTAGGTATTCTTCATGTAACGGGCCGCAAAAGCCGAGACTCATCAGACCAATAAAGCGACTAATATAGCCATAATTCAGCTTTTGCACCCCATGCGAGCTGTATAGCATCCAGCCGAATTATTAAGCGTAGTCTCGCGGCCACAAAAAATGAGATATGACTGTTTTTGAATCCCAATATGTCGACAATGAATTTGGCAAAACTATTGGTTAAAAAGCGTTTTGTTGATACTAAATAAATTTAATTGTTGAAAACCATCCCGTCGAGTTTTTACATAGCAAGGGCATTAGATCCGGTGCCAGCATAAGACGTCGTTTAATGTCGCGTCTAATGTTGAGCCATATCCAGTTTAAATTCGTGCCCGAGCAACTCCATAATCGAATACCACACGGTCATGCAAGCAAGACGCAATGCATTACCGTCTGCGACCATGATGCTCAGGCCATTTTGAATTCACCAGTAAGAGATTGGCTTGGCTCAGATAATACATTTGCGCTGACTCAACTGAATACCTGCTTCCCCTTTATCAAAAACCAAGCAGGATTTCACGTTTGGCGACCAATGGCGCACGGTCTGCTCATCACACTCTGGGATATACGTACTGCCGTGGTCAACGGCACTGGTAAAAATCATGCCACGTGAGGCCATACAGCGCTCGTTTTGGCTAGTGGTGACATACGCAGATTCGAAGCCGTTCACTACATACTTGCCATTTGTTCGCCACGGATAAGTCGTAACACTAATACTTAGTGTTGCAGTGTTTAGAGGATATTGTAAATTTGCAATAGCGTTTGTTAATAGCTAATTGTGGGCATTAGTGCCAAATTGTTGGAAATTATCGAATTTTGAATTGGGTGTATTTGACAAGCTTTTTTGTTTGAACTGAATAAGTCCCAAAATTGGTCGGACGCTAACGCGGTCTGAAATAAATACCGTCCCCGCTCCAAACCGGCTCAATATAAACAAGTGAGTGTTACGGATCATGGTTTATCAGGCTTGCTATCTAGAATGACGAGAGGCGTATTTGCGCTCTCGCGATAATTGCGCATGCACCTCCAAAGCGCGAATGCGGTCATCACCAACTGCTTGCAATCTCGTGAATACTTGCGTTTGAATGCCACGATTCGACATACCAACTCAGCAGGCCCATCCATTAAGCGCATGCTCCACAAACGATTATCGCCGTGGGGGGTATCGGCCAGTAGGCAATCAATACTTTTTTGCCATCAGGTGACACCGCGGGCAATCGGCCACTCGGCGTGCCAGGTTGTCATTGGGGCTCACCGCCAACACAGGCAAAATACAACCGAATTAGTTCCGCGAACGGTTGACGAAAAAGCAACGTTGTCATCAGCGATAATTGCGGTTCCGCTTCTCTAATCCGGCTGCAGTACTGTTAATCGCTGTACATGGTCGACCGGCTAAATCACTTACCAAAGATCACCGGCAAAGTAAAGCAAGGTTGGCTATCGCTTATATCTGGGTGCTTAAAAAGCGACTTTCTTGCTATAAGGAATCAAATGAAATCAACGGCGGAGGCTGATTGATGAGTACGTCAAATAACGATTTAACATTCACTTCCTTATGTGAAAGTTTGCCTGTTTCTTGAAGCAAATAGGAGGCTCAATAAGTTAAAAGTAACTGTACATTTATTGTGCGAGTAAGTCTTTTTAATTTGTAATAGGTAGGAGGCTGGTAAATAGTGCCGAAACGACTAATTGATTGGTGTGGCCTTATAGTCAGTGGTGTAACTAGCTCACTCAATATGATGCTGAAACACCTAAGGGAAGCATTATTTAAAAATGATTATTGATAAGATCTCGTTACTTTTGGTACTTCATTCGGCAGGTATTTTTGGGTTTTTTGACTATTTACATTTTGAACCTAATGCTGATCCAGTGGGAGAAGCACGGGTTTGGTGATTAGTAAAGATGGGAAGATTGTAGCGGGTTTGGAGTTTGACTTTGGATGAAGTGAGCAAGTTATCTCGTAGTTAGCGCGATAAAAAGGTAGAGAATTTACGGACGACTCAATAGATATCCGAGTTCTCGGACATTGTATGTTATTTCTGGATAAAATACGGTATTTCATGGCTTTGACCGAGTTCCGACGGAACTCAATAGAACTATTCCTAGACACTGTTTGTTATTTCTTGATAAATATGTATTTCAGGCTTTGACCCGCAATGTTTTATGAATCGACTTTAGATCGTACCAAACCATTTTCAAGTGTTGCGCCTAAAACAGGATACGCCAAAAAGTAAACTAATAACGCGGCCAGAATTTCAGTGGCATTTGGCAAAAAATATCGATAAAACCTTGCTTTCGCTGCTCATTGCTATTAGCGCTTTGTTTAGACCACAACTTACCACTCAAGGTATTGCAAGTTTTCCTGGTAGTCAGGCCTGAGCAGTTTTCTGTATTGAATAATTTCACGTGGCGCTAAACGATAAGATCACCCGCGTTTTGCTGTAAATACATTTCAACATCAACCCAGATGGGAGCAATAAACATTTGATGTGACAGGTGATACCTCAAAATCCGGTGCGATTGGCTCGACTAAGGCATATGCACCGGCCGAATAGCAGTCCAGACGCAGCGAATGTCAATGGTAACTGGGACTGGCGCGTTTAATGCCTCATTGCCGACTTTCCGAACGTTGTAGCAACCTTGTTGCCTGGTAGTGTGCAGATGTTAGAGCCCGAACGAAACGTGGTAAAACTCAAGTGTTCATATAGTTCATTCCGCTTAGTTTGAGGTAAAGGCTTGCTGGATAGTTCGCATGACGTGAGGTGCAATATAATAGGTTGGCTTTACTTGAGCTGGTTGTGGCGAGAACAGGATCGGGTTTCAGGCATTGGCTGCGAGGGTTCTGCGGGTGCTGGTGCCATCGTGCTGGGGCGATTTCTCTGCACTGGTTTGTTTTTCCGCAGGTGCCAGCATGAGTCATATACTACAGCAAACAATAACTTAAGTCCACTTATATAAATATACTACACTTAGAGGCATGTCAAACTCCCTATGATTTATCTTAACTAAGTGCTTGATGCTAGTTTAAATTTGTACAGAAACAAGCTGTGTATGACTCATGGATGTAAGGCAAGTTGCTGGATTTTTGTTGGATAGGTTTGTGTTTTCATTTTCTAATGATACCTTTAAGGGCTACAAAGACGCTATGTAAATACAACTAATGTTGAAAGAATGTGACTGGATAGTCCGTGTGCACGTGCCAAATCAATTGATACATGCAAACTATCAAAGTTGTGGTGGTTGAAAAAATGATGCTAGTAATGATTCGTTACTTTTGGTAAACTTCATCAATACGAGGAACGGTAATTAGGTTAGATTTTTTATATTGAACAATCTTGCAGAGTGCGAGGTGGATTTTTTTGTTGGTTTGTAAACGATGGAGAGTGAATGATAGTGGTTTAATGCTAATTCAATGAAGATGGATACTATGATGCTAATAAAAGGTTAATAGCATAGTAAATCGAAACTGACCTCAACAACTACTGATATTACTGATTTGATTTACTGATTTATGAGTTACTGATTTATTTTGACTTTGCTTAATTCAGCACTACGAACCTGTTTAAACCTAATAAATTAAAAGGTATTATAAGTTTTATGAATTACTTTACAACCTAAATACGTAAATTTATGAGGCTGTGGCACTTAAAAACTAATATTTTAAATGGCGTGATAGAATAAACAAAAAAGCTCAAACCATTAAAATTAAATATAATGAATTAACTTTATTACCAGGCAGAGCTGATTTGTGGTTTGCTGTAGCTCAGAAGATGTCCGAGGTTCTGAACCAAAGGCAATAATACAATCAATGGCTAATGCTTAGCTCCATGAAAAACGCTTTTGGGATTCAAGAGATAAGGATTACAAAGCGTTATTATGGTGTTGAAGAATTCGCTTATCAGACAAACGAAGAATTAAAGCTCCAACTTCATTTCTCATTTAAAATTACGCCATATGATGAACCCATTTAACTTTTTAGACTTATTTGCAGATTGGGGACTTTCGTTATAGCCTTCAAGAACACGGTGGAGTGGAGTATTTAGTAGTGAATGGGAACAAGGGGCGCAGACTACCTATTCATATTAGGTGAATTTCCATTGGAGATATAAAAGCATTTACTCTTAGGCCAGATATATCAGGATTTAAAATTGATACTATTGAAACGGAACTCTGATGTTAAAGCGCGATTTCCTTTCAACACATTAGTCACGCAGGAAGTTGTATGCAAATGAAAGAAACCTGTACGAGAATAACAGAAGAGAGTTTTAAATCATCTACACACAAGAGAACTCTTTCTTGACGTCATGGAGTGCATCAGTAAAAGAAACCTAAAGTTTGTCTAGAATTAAAGAATATATAACGTACGAATGGTGGACATACGTTCAGGTCATCAAAGATTCAATCGAAGAGTTAGGGTATGATTTAAATCTCTATCATTGACTCATCATAAGTTGTTTCTCAAACGTAGGAGTTAGATGTTTAAATGGTGGTTTTAAGAAAAGCTAGGAGTCGATTTCAACTTCGCTGAATTTAAGAAAAATGTACTACACTAAAAAGTATATTAGAAACAGATGTAACCAGAAAAATACACTATTCAGATAAACTTTGGCTTGGCATAGTTAATAGGACTAACGTAATTGAGAGTAGGACGGTTTAAACTGCTCATAAGCTGATTTAATACAAGCCTTCAAATACAATGTGTTGCTCGATATGGAAAGATGGTAAAGAATGTTTAATCCCACAAGAGAAATAAAAACCCACGATGCTCACAACCAGAAGATGACGCTAGTTAAGGGGTTCCCGAGGAAGTTTCGCATACCAGAAGTTCAGAACACCGGCGTACAGCATTTTGGAAACTCAGTTGGCAGTGCCTTGCTTAAGAAGGATTCACGTAAATTGTTAAGCGATTGAATGAATTTTCAGGAGTTTTGTAAGCATGCAGAGAATAGACCAACAAACTGTTTACAAATAATTCTTGTAGCAGTTCAGAACGCAGGAGTAGTGCATAGTGTTGCCCAGGAATAGTGTCGTTTCTAAAGTTTCTAAGTATAATCACAAGAATAAGGATGCGATACAAAACGAACCGGCGCTTGGCAAATGACAAAAATTATACCAATTAGCCAAAGAAAGCCGTACAGAGCACTTTATAAATAGTTGGCAGCGATTACACTTAAATACATGAAGCTTCGTTTAGGTGGAGTCAAACAAAAGAACTTACAAAGTTATTTCTAGTATAGCATTCTTAGCAATTACATTATGAAAAGAAAATAGAAATGAACTCTTTGGATAAGTCGAAGTTGACATCGCAATTTCAAATGCCTTAGGATTTAAAGGAATTAGGTCCGCAAATATTACAGTATGTTTAGCTTATAGGCTCCATCTCACCAAAAGAATTATAAATAGGCTCAAAAATAAAAATTGCGAAGAACTATTCAAGCATTTCGGGGCTCCATTTCAATACAACGAAGTTCTTAGAAGAGAGATATTAAAAAAGTCGATACAAAATGGATTGGCTTGAAGAAGTTAATCAATAGCAAAGGATGGTTAAAAGGTAATTCGAATGGATCAAAAAAAATCTTCGGCAATAAATGTATGAAGCGGATAAACGCTATTTGCAATGTTGGAGGGAAATGCCCGCTTACAATATGTTACCCAAACCTTCATCTACTGCCGGTAATTTCGGAACGGGTAAACGCGTTTGTTCGACAACACGTTTACGATCATAAGAATCGGTTGATATCAATTTCTGCAAATCCTGTAGGCCGAGATTGGCATGAGCCCTCAGATTAACTGGTATACTTCTCGGAATTTCAGGTACAAAATACATCGCTACTAAAGCTTTGAAATTTATTATTGATCGCTTGGGCGGTTGCCGCCAAATGAGATGATAAATGGACTTGGGGATTGGGATGTGTCAGTAGCGCCGTATTGTTGTCTTGAGTGCAATGAGTTAGCGCCCGTAGAGCAATATTGGCTGATTAATATCAGTATTAGAAAGTCCGTAAATTGAAGAGGAGATACAGCTGGAGCTGTATAACTAAAGATGTTTTCGAATTAAGGGTGTGAACAGATAGTGTTGGATCTGTATAACGGCGGATGAGGATTGATTAGGGATACTTTTTGTAAAGCCATGGCATCGCGCTACCACCCAATTTAATTGGTGGAGGCACATAAAATATGGCTAAACCACATGGATTTCACGCAAAGGATCGATCGGTGCTTTACCTCTAAGATTTTGGTGGGTTTTTGTTCGAATGATATACAAACATTTACAGCGAAGTCAGGCATTACAAAGTGTTGATTATAGCTCAGTTCACGCATAGCATACCAAAAGGAATTAGCAGTTTATCGAGTGATGCAAAATGAACAGGTGAGTTTTCTTGAATCGTAATACAGTGCTAAACGCACGCCTTTTGAACTTGCCTACACACATTAAACGAATTGTTGCACATGATGCCTGTTATCCTCAAGACAATAAAGCGTTACAAGCTTGTTGGGATGAATTTTATGATGACTAATCAATCTTGCGCCAAGATAGACGGTGATAGATGATAAATTGCGGCTTGTCTGGTAACCAAAACTGTTACTTATTAGATGCTTGTGAGGTACTAAAAAAAACTCAAGAAATTGGCTGAGTGAGACCAGAGTTGACTTTTTTAGAAATACCATAGCCAATGAAATGCAATAATATTCCCTGTCGTTCCCGCTTAAAAAAACTCAAGTTGATGAAAAAACCGATCTGGATACAAAATTACCCTTTACAGTTTCTGGGCTTAAGTTAAGAGTATTGCATGCAGAATGGTTGCGCTTTAAAACTAACTTACATATTTGCGGTATCGTCCACGAAAATGTAAACGACTAGTCATTCGTCCCTGAAAAAACGCTTTTAGAAGAGGGAAGTCCAAGGCTTCTAATCTGCCTGTCGCCACCGGACATATTATGGGAACAGAGTTAAAAGCAGAGTTTAATATTGAGGTGCGCATCCGTATTTTGAAATAGAAACTCTACATATGAATTTACTTGATGATGGTGTTGAAAGCCGCAATTAAGTCGAATCACCTTAGTGAGCACGTTAAAGCGGTAGAAAATCTTTCACTATAAGTCAACGTCCCATTCGTAAAGCTAGCGTTGATACGGTATAACATTGTTTGTTTCGAATTGAGCTTGTTGGTACAAGGAAAAACCAGTGTTAAACAGTCATTTTTCCCTTCGAAGATACTGCACAAAATGATATAGGAGTCTGATTTTGCAAAAGATAAAGCTATTGATGAGTTTATATCCTTTGTGCGATTCTCGCTGGTACGAAAAAACCCAACATCAAAATTGAAGGCGTAAAGCAGCCTCATTCACAATTTTTTATTACTTTTGGTTACAACAATTTGAGTCTTTGTCCGCGGACTAAATAAAGGATTAAAACAGTATAAAGACTCACTCATAGTCGCTGTGCAACATCGCGCAGAACTAGGATCCTTAAAGGCAAAGTTAGGCCAAGGCTCGAACAAGGTATACACAAGCTAAAGAAATCGCAGTGGACGCGTTTCATAGATAAAAAATATAGTGTTGATACACCTGAAAAACAGGTTATTAAATCTGTAAGTGTTAACGTTGCAATCAAACTCGCAAAATACGTAATCAATTACAACTAAATCAACGTGCTCCTGAAAAACAAGATTATCCAACTAGATTTTTTATATCAAATAGACGATTGGCACATCAATGGATTTTTTCAACCCAGCCTAATGTTCAAGCGGTAGGCAATTACAGGTTATCGCGTGAATCACTTGTACGAAACAAAAGCTGGTTGTCGCAGTTTCAAAATTTGCAACAAGTTGAAGGTATCTTGAATAAACTTGAAGGCAAAAATTCTGTCGCGTCGAGTTCCGAGCTTATGAAATTGGTTTTTTCTTGAAGGCGCCGGATTTTAATTGAACTAGGTTTGAGAACTGAAATGTATCGTGATCCTTTAGATAACAATGGTTGGGATGTTTCTTTTTCAAAGAAAATACAAGGCACTTTAACTTTGAAAGAGGAAGACGGTGTTTCATATACCATTGCACACGAACCTGAGTTTGGTTTCTAAGGCGACCCGATAAATCATGGATTACGAGACAAAGACCTGAAAATATTGTTTTTAGAGGCAACATTGCCTGATGGAAAGTATTTGTTATGGATATTATGATGCTAAACACAGGACAAAAACAGATCAAAACGAAAACAAAAGTAATAAGACGAAGTCTGATATGTCGCTATCAACCAATGCGATCGTTCGTGATGCATAATTCACCAGCTAAATCAAAAAGTGTAAATCGAAAGTGAGAAAACCAGACCCATTTTGGCGCTTATGCACTTATCCAGGATATTACGACCAACTTACAAATCACCTTATTCAGAGCAATTGATGAAAAATCGGCATTGGGCTTTTAGCTTTTACAAGCGCGATAACTCAGGTATTTGGTACAGCAATTTAGAAAAAAAACTGTGGTCAAATCTCCAGTCTATAGCAAGGCCATAGCGGAAGTATTTTGTCGATGAGGCCCCCTGAATTGCTACCGTGGAACCAAAATGATTAGGTTACGATTTGACTATAGCGCAAGTCCAACTCGAAAATAGCACCCATCCTATGATTGAAACTTTGAAAAGGGAGATGTAATTCGTCATACGAATTTATCGCGTTGATAGGCAAAATATTGTGAACACCAAGTTATCTAAGGAGGCTCGATACCTTGTCGGTTGCTGTTGATGGACTTTAAACGTGATGGAAATTAAGATATAGTCTACCGCAATATCAACTTGCTCGGCAATCTGCAAGAGCAGATATCTGAAGAGCAACGGACTAATGAGTAATTTCTAGATCCAATGAAATTAATGGCTGTTTGAACTGGATAAATCGTTTATTTTGAAAACACAATAATCAGAATGTTGGAACACACGACTGAATAAAAACTTGTAAGAAGTCGCCTTTCCAGCATAACTAATTGGGATTTGAATAGAAACCAGATATAGCGTTGATAATGAACATGCAACACCCAAAGCAATTCACTGCCCAGAAGTATAAAACTGATGTAATTGGATATACCGTTCAGAGAAGTTAGGAAGCGCGTTTGGAGTCTGCCAAACAATATTACATTACTCGATCAGGCTGAGAGTTTAAGGGCCAAATGCAAATGTCAGTTTTACTGATGTGCACAGCGATGTCTGCGCCATTTGCCCGACAAAGGTTGGGCACATTGATGTCGGTGCGGGTCTGGTCGTGATGCGGCTTACCTTGCAATTAAAGGTTGAGGTATGTAGCGGTTTGAAACCTGCGGAGGGTATTGACGTCAGTAGCGCTCTAAAATCACAACCCAATATACTCGACGATACTCTGCAGAGTACAAAAGTCTTTTTGCTCTACAAATAAATTGACTTGAGTTTGCTTTAGCGCGGTGG
>Ga0163217_1118065_pt1 | contig 10293 bp, 9 predicted proteins | sample SynspAceP_FD_185933 | JGI IMG/M metagenome (GOLD analysis project Ga0163217, IMG submission 185933) | Saline lake microbial communities from Ace Lake in Antarctica - Synechococcus sp. Ace-P (PacBio error correction) | ecosystem: Environmental > Aquatic > Non-marine Saline and Alkaline > Saline ...
GTCACAAACTTGAAAATATAGAAGAAAACGCATGTTATCTTGGCGAGGGATTCAAATCCTCGGCCTCCAGCAGGATAAGTTGGAGGTGAAGAGACCCTGGGTATAGGGAATCTGGAAATTCACGGACCGGGTACCACACTCGTGGTGGACGCGGCCGTGAGTGAGGCCCAGGATCGTGAAAAAGCAAGATTGTTGAGCGCGCCGGTCCTGTTCCGCTGAAAAGCAACCCGACATGGACTGGACAGAGAACGCCAATATTCACTCGGCATCGAGCAGGTAGTTGACATATGGCGTGGCGGGCCGGACGGGTGTGATTACGCCCGAGAATTCCGGCAACATTGGATTGACACCTTTTAGCATTGTCGCTTTCTACGCTTTGTGGCTGTGGGTCAAGGGCGGTGCGTCGGATACGCCTCGTCTTTGGTTCATGGATAGCGGCCAGCCACCCCGAGGAGTATAGCTGGCGCGGTTCGCCTGTGAGGCGGGTGGTGTCGACGACAGACGTGACGTTCTGCTGTCGGTACCCGCGTGACAGGTCAGCCCAGACGCAGCAAAAGGGATGTATCGGCCGTGTCGCGGTTTTCAGAACAGGTGCTTGCGCTCCAGTTTTTTGGGCTTGCGCTATGCGTCTGTCGCTCCAACCATAGGATCATGCCACCCATAGCCGTGCTATTGGGTGAGCGGGCGATTCGCTATTCGGATGTTGCCCGAACAATGTGCGACATTGCATTTGCACGACGAAGGAGGCCATTGACGGTCTGGGCGGACGGGCCTATTGCTTTCCTGTCGGGTTTTTGACGAGGTGCCCACATGCATCAGCAGAGGCGCCGGACGTCGGCCATTGGAGGGGTATGCTTATGCGGTGGATGCCGTCGCAGACGGATGTTGCCCGGGCAGGTGTTGGATGGTGTTACGAGGAAGGCTCCGCTGTGGAGCAGCACGGGAATGTCCTTGAGACTTTGTTCTGTCCCAATGCCGTCTCTACCACCTTGAGTCGGGGCGCGACTGATGAAGCGGGGGCAGAGGTGTATCGGCCAATCTGCTTTTTGGGCCCGTGCCTGAAAAGCTTGTTGAGAAGGTTGCTCCGCGCACAAAAGGAGGCTGAGAGCAATGCCTAGAGAGATCGCGCCCAGAGGAATCTAGGTTTGCACAGGGTTTGACGTAGATGTTTACCGATCGCTCAGATCCGTATCAAGAGTTATGGTGTGAAACAACGTGTCGTCGACCCGTGTGTAGCAGGCCATAAGGTTAAGCCATAGGCGCTCGCATTGATGGCTCAAGGAGATCGTAACTGTTCAGCACGGTTGCTTTTGAAGGGTGGGGAATGTGGATGAAACGAAGGGGCGGGAAGAATCTCGCGGCTCCACACACAGAAATCGGACGCACGCTTCACGCTGAATCATTGGTTCGGCGCGCATAAAAGGTTGGCGGTCGTCGGCGGGACGTGTGTCATCACAGGCGGAATAAACTCAGCTCAACCGTAGTCAGCTTGCGGGCAGGCGCGAAGTGCCTGGTCACGGCATGCTTGCTGGCGCGTGTGAGTCGATGGACGTGGCCCGACTCGATCGAAGTGAATCTTCCCAAGGGTTGCCCAATGAGCCCAATTTCGGGCGCTCGCATGCCCTATCTCGGAGGAGATTACAGATCAACAGTCTTCCAGGCGGATGATCTAGCTTGGAAACTATAGAGGGCAGCACGCGGCAAGAGCAAAAGGTTGATATGCTCCATTGGCTACGAGAAAACGGGCATGCGGGAAAGCGATTGATTTGCACGAGCCTGGTTCCGGGGCCGGAAGGGCAAAGTGCTTGTCGTGAAAATCCTTAAAATGGGCGTTTCAAGGCAGCAGGTTTTCCGAGGCAACTGGATCGAGTCCTAGGAGTTGGGTGGGCAATGTTCGGCATAAGCGGAGCGGATGCGTAGCGCGTGTTGTCGAGCCGGTAAGGCCACCCGCGTTGACTCCGCTTGTACGAGGTTCAGTGGCGGGCCGTTACGTCCAGCCGCCGAACGGCAGCAGTTGCGCAAACGCGTTGACTGGGACACACCAGCGTCATGCAGCAAAGGGTTCACAGGGAGAATGGTGCACAATATCTTAACGGTTCGAGCCGGTTTTGCAAGTACGCGTTTGCCCGCTGCGAGTGCAAAAAGCGTGACCTGTGACCCACGAAAGAAAGATTCGATACAGCGGGAAGAGTTCCAAGGGCGAGATGCTATGGATAAAAGATGCAGCGAGGGGGACTGTGAGGTTAAGTACGCCTGTTTGAGATAAATAGTCCGCCAGGAAAAATCCCAACGCTTCGCAAGCAATTCTGCCACAAAACGCAAGTTCGCGGAGCAGGCCTTGCCGGGCTTAGAGGTGGACAACAGGTGCAAGAAATGCCTTAGATGTCGCGAGTTTAAGGTGGGGACACTCGATACTACTTCTCCCGCCGCGTTAAACAATACATCGCGGCGTTTCGTTTCCGCGGGGCGTCCCAAAAGCGGGCGGCGATTTGTCCGAGAGACGGTGCTTTTGGGTCACCGTCTGCTCGAGGTCAAAATTGTCGTCACGGGTGGCCTGGGGGCCCTCTTGCGACGGACCTCAAATGAAGGCAGCTGGGATGTGAACTTCGAGAGAACGCAGCTTGAACGGGCTTTCATTGGGGTGTCATCTCCGTGGCAAGCAGGGGCAGCGGCGAGGGCCAGCAGGGATGGGACCTTCCACAGGGGCACGGGGAGCGATTCTGATTGACATAACGTAGATTAGGTGTGCTATCAGTATCGGGATACCGGATCGGAAATTCACACGACGCTCAGGGGCATAAAATCTCGGGGGCCTGTCGGGATGTGATAAGGCCTGTTTTCGGTAAAGATTGAGTAGAAACGGGTCATGCTGGCGACGACTTCCGGGCCGAGCGCTCTTCACAAATCGGCGAATGATTTTTATCGAAAGGCTCGAGTTTGCACAGTTTTCCCAGCAAGGCGACGTACGAGAATAGGCGACGGCAGATCGGCAATGAGAGGACACAAAAGCGACGGGGGCATAGTGTCGGCAATGGATGCTATGTGTTTCCTTCAAATACAACGATGTTATTACGAGGGTCCTCGGCGCATGGCCAATGCAGGAACTGTTGGATATTCGAAACTTTCTCTTTGTCCTTGCGGTCCATGTGCAGTACATGCAGCGACCGTCATGGGACGTTTGTTGCGTGACAAATAAGCGGATGAGATCACTGGTTTCGGAAGATGCACAAAGGTCAAGTTTTGGCGGTGGCGTTTGGTCGATTAAAAGCAAAAATTCGTTGCCGGCTTTAGGTGCGGTGACAGGACGGGAGAAAACCATTTCTGATCGCCTTGAACCCTGACACGCGTCTGGTTTGGTTCTAAGATGCCAGAATAGGCTCTTCCTTTTTTGACAAGGCGGAAATACACATTTGTGGTCGGGTATCTGCACTGTTATATTCGAAACTAACCGACATCGATCAATAAAAAGCGCGGCGCACGACGGGAGCCGTATGCCTTGTGAGTTGTCCGGTTTTGGTAACGATTGGGCAAAAGCCTCACAAAAGCCGAGGAACAACGGTCCAGGCTTCCGCGGACACAGGATATATCTATTCGGATTCAAAACTAATGCCAACAAACAGAACACCCAGACGGTCGGCCTTCCCCTGCACGGCACAACTCCCCCACTCCCCGCAGGTCCCCCCCCCCCCCCCCTCGACGGCTTTCAGCGACTTTTGGCGGGATATTTCCAGGAGGGCAAAGGAGCGAGCGGCGAGGGACTCCAAGATGGCGGCAATTTGAAGGAGGTTCTCTCTTTGCGCCACCTTCTGCGTAACACGAGGGATTGGCAGGCCGCGAGAGTATCGGACCGAGATGGCCGGGGGTTTTGCGGCTGTCCTTTGGTGAATGCAGGCGTCTGCGAATGGCAAGATCGGCGCGGACTATAGCTCAGGTGGTAGCGTTTGGCGTCGCTTTCGGCGCGGGGCGTGCTTCGGCCCAGCTATATCGTAGCTATAGTATAGCCTTCGTTTTTCCATGCCTTGGCGCGTTCAATCGCGGCGTTGATGTTTCGCCCAGAACGTTAACTGGGCGGCTCCATTTTATCCTTCAGTGCGCGGCTGAAGGAGTGCGTGATCAACGCTCACCCAGAACGTTTGAGTGGCGCACAGGGCCGAGTTGGGCCTTACGTCCAAGACCGCTGCCAGATCAGCCCACATGTTCGACGTTTACACGCAGCGGGGCGGAGAGCTGGATGGTGCCCCATGTGGCCGCCCCCAATCGGGGGACGGTGCGATCTTGTCTCACGATAAGCGGTCAGATGGTAATATCAGGCCTCAGGCACGCTGCAAGCCAGTGCTCTCGGCCAGACACATAGTAATGCGTGACAGCCCTATTCGGTCGGTGGGACAAGGCATAATGCGGCGAAGAACACTTTCAGTGATACAAGAGGTGTAGGCCTCGGATTGTCCGCGCACGAATCTGGCGCGCGTTTTGGGTGATCTTGACCGTTCCTCTGGCGACAGATGCGCGTGCGCGCATGTCATGCAGACGTTTGGTCTTGAGGTATAAAGGTGGGACGGTCGGATCTAGGGTGGAAGCAAAGGGGGAGAACATTTGACCAGGTGCCATATGAAGGTACTGAACACTTCCAACAACAAATATGCTGTTAGAATAGTGCGGCGCGAAATAGTAAGTGATTAGCTTACCGAAGACTCTGATGTCCGGAGATTGGATGGGGCCTAACAGCTCGGCTGTTAATGCTGGATGGGGGCCCTGCAACCAAACATAGACGGGCGCCGGACTCTCAAAAGAGATGCGGACGCGAGGCACTGCGAGCGGGTTTTCGATTCTCCTCGGTCTGGCCGAAAGACGGTCGCATCAAGGTATCACTGGATCTCTCAAAAGCGGAGTAATTCGCCTGGATCCAAAATCCCCTACCCAAGCGCGGCTAATCGTATGCGAAAGACAGCGCATAATGCTGGGCTATCGCTGCCGTAGACACCTCGATACCGTTCCTGGGGGCTGGAATATGTCAATTTGGTCGAGTCTGTTTTGGAGGACACACAGAATCGCCATCGGCCTTCAACGAGGAGTGTCCGGGTGACCTGAAATGAACAGTGCGCGATGATGAATTGTCGGAGCAAAATATCCGAAAATTATCTGCTGGAAGTGGGCACGCGTGACATGGCGGGCCTACGGCGTCGGTTCTTGGGGCGAAACGTCACCTATAAAGGACATGGGAGAAGAAACGCTCGAGGGAGGGGCCACTAATGTCGGACCATGACGATCGGACGCTTACATGTTCCGGGCGGTATTGAAGCGGAGACGCAAGGGGAAAATCATTGCTTGCAGCGAAAGACCTCCGAAACAAGTGCCGATCTTCTCTATTGAGGTGATCTGAGCAGTATCTTGAATCGAGACAAGAGACGAGGGCAATCTGGTAGCATGTTACACGAGGACAGCCCGGGACCGGCCAATTGTCTGGGCTAGTTTGGTGGGGCGCGGTCAACGGCAGGGCGGGTGGGATGGAAATGCGCGGGTAGACATACTAAGACATACAATCATGATTGGGGCATCCTCTTGGTGCTCCGTGGTGGTCGAGTTTCCACCTGCCCCACCGCACCACTCCGTCCCAGTAGAATTAATATATGTTTTGGCTTAGCATGGGCAAACAACCGGGCGTAACTATGGATCTCAAGGAGTAAGGCCGATTAAAGTCTTTTCGAAAGGTAATGAATGTGGGGCATTGGCTGGGTCCTGTCCCGTACCGCCCAGAATTATTGGGTGAAGCCGCACACCGGCGGGGGAAAAGTAACGGGGAGGTTCCATTGGGTCGAACGAAACGCAGGCCTACGAAGGGATGGGAGGCGGACCTATGTCGACGACCATGGGCCCGGGCTTTTTGTTGAGGCTCCGGCTGATTTCAATATTGACAATTGATTGTGCTGCATGCAGGCGAAGTTAGCGACGGCCTTGCTGGAACCGGTGGGGGAATGTGGGTGTCCACAAAACATGAACTTTGCCGCTGTGTCACGGTTGTTGACGGCGGACCGATGGGCTGTCACACGGTTGGACGTATGGTGGAATTTGTGGCATCACCGGCTGCAGACGAAAGAATCGGGATCGGATGTCATTACCTTTTTGCAATCGCTGTGCACACAACCATTACGGAAGGTCCTGGTTGAACGGAACGTTTGCGAGCGATGGATGGATTAAACGGCAACGGCCGATCGGGGCAAGATTCGACACTATTGGTATTAGCATATCCTCTGATTCGTAATTCTATACGCAGGCGAAGGGCAACGTGTTTATTTGGCGAGCTAGTCGACACTATGTGCGATTCTGAGCACCGGGAACCCGTGACGATAATGAAGCCCGCGTGGAGAACTGTTTTTAGTGCGGGACACAAATAGCGAAAGTGGCTCTGGACCGGAAAGAACGTCTTGGGCGCAGTAACAGCTGGTCGAGCAGAGCGCCAAATGGCCAAATGGCAAGAAAGAAATTTTGGTCCGCGGTTCTGGGGACGATACCTTCGCAATTCAGTCGCAGCGAATGAAAGCAGGCGTCGTCAGCTGAGCCGCGACAGCTCAATTGTTCGTAAAGCGCAAGCAAAATTCTGTGGTCTCGTATGATAGGTGCTGCTTTCCAATCGCACGCGCAATGGGCAGACTGAGAATCGGACAATATATGCTACAGCAAAAGAGCACGGCTGGCGTGAGGAGTATCCGTATCTCGAGGCCACGCGCACTCGATGCGCACCCTAAGTGACGCAATTGAGCAACCAGATGTCAGAAGAGGTGCGCGAGCACTAAGCGTCACCGTAAAACTCAAAATAGTGACCCGATAAGATTTTGCACAGTTGGATCGAATGTCGCTGTGACGCCCGCGTGTTTGGCAGGCCGGGTGTCGAAAGCTGCGTGCAAGTTGCCGGTGCGCGCCGATGGCTAGATATTCACCTGTGGCTGAGAAATGCGCAAGTTTTGCGGGCGCGTACAGTCTGCATGAACAGCAGGCAGAGGTTAGCATGTGTCAAATGAGGACGCGTGGCGCGATCCCTGACGGACTGGAGACATGGAAGCTGGTCCAGTCCCTATCTAGTCGCGGTGCGACGATCCCGCCGGAGAGCGGCTGGGCCTTGGTCTTACATATGAGTCGTACGATTGCGATAGAGCGCAATGTAGCGGACAGGTTGAATGTGACTGTTGGGGGGGATAAGGAGTGTATGGGATGGTTGGTGCGCAGGTAAAGATAGGAATGTATAGGTATCGGCTACATATCATGGGAAATTACCTTTAGGATGGCGCATAAAGCGGAGGAAAAACAATTGCACTAGTGTCAAGGGCAGCACGAAGTTTTAAGAAAGCGCGTACCAGAGAGATTGCAGCGTTCGAGAGCGGGCACCAAAAACTATACGACTCGTTGGCGCGAGGAGCTGTAATCGTAACGAGCGGCAGTGATGCTCGAGAAATCTGGGGAACCCTTCAATTCAGCTTGGACTCGCGGATGGAGCAGGGTAACGCGGTTTGGCGCTGAGATGAGCGATATGGATTTTTGGGCCCAACGCTCTGGAACCACGTTGGCTTTGTGATGTTCATTGCATGAGGTAGCGAGCCACGAACGTCGAAAACGGTGAGCGAGAGGCTTGGGTTTTGGAGAGAACGGTATGCGAGGCAAAGTCACAGAATGCAAATACAAGTTCGGACATCAACTGTGTCGGACCATCGCAGCACTTGGGTAGGAGTCTGAGAGCTGGAAGTTAGAAAGCCACGGCGTCTGGGTAATATCAGAGGGAACATCACAGAACTGAAAGGGCATAATAACCTTCTGATCCGCTGGGTTTTGGGGCGCAAAAGACGCCCGGGTCCTGAAGCGGTGTAAGAGATAGAGGGATTTGGGGTGAGCGAGAGGAGATGTGACGATGGAGAGTTATTCAAGGAACGGTGGATGTCGGAAGTGGGCGGCTCATAATGGAGTAGCATGAGAATATCTTCCGAGAAGCAACACAGATCTTACATCAAACCGCCATATTAATGAGACTGGGGCCTCTAACGGTTGGCTGGCCGCCAGCTCTTTTGGTCGCCACCGGTTTCAGGCGCCCACCGACGGCAGATGAAAGAGGGCACCAGATAGCTGTGCCCAAAGGGGCTTCCTGGTTAAGGCCATGTCTTCGGGCGACTAGCACGTGTTCGACATGGAATTAATACTTCACTTATAAAATATCCTAGTAAGTTATATAAAATACCCTTGCCTTCACGTAAGGGACATTTCTCAATCGGTCATGAACACGGGGCACGTGACGCAATTGGAAAAGTGACACCATATATTGAGAAAGGCAACATGCAGTTAAAAAAAGAATGTTGCCATGAGCGGAGCGGATCCTGCATAGGAAGTAATTGTCTGGGACGTTTTTCGTTCTATGGCGTAACACAGCTATATCGGAGCATGGTGCTATGAATAAGAGGATCAATCCTAGCATATCGAGACACAGAACTGCGACTTCGTGCAATCAAATGGTAGGGGACTGACAAGGAGTTGCTGCGCTGTACGAGGCTGAAGAGCGGAGAGGCACGCACGTGGTTGAAGTGGCGTATCGCAAGAGGATGCTCACGGAGGTTGCCACCACGCACACTAGGATGAGGTGGCGGATGAGGATCGTCACACGAAGCAGACCTTTGAAGGCGCGTAAGAAGATAACTGATGCAGCAAGTAGCACTAGCTGAGTGCTTAGTGTAAGAGCACGTCGAGCTTTAACGGAGGTGCCAGAAGGTATCATGCCATCATGCGAGAGAGAAGGCTGGATAACGACTCCACAGCGTTTCAGAGGGCGGCTATAATGCGTCAACGTGTTGAATGGCAAAGGAAAGCTATCGTGCGCAAGGGTGCCAAGGACAATTTGCGACGATATGGCAATTTCGGCAATCCTTAGCGCGAAGTTTCGTGCGGGTGGTTCGGATGAAGCCACAATAGCGCTATCAAGCGGCGCCCAGATTGCGTCACAGCGCACTCTGGCGAGGAGGCATTGCGGGCCTGTCGGACGGGAAAAGGTCACTTGCCTTGCCCTGAGTGAAAACCAACAGATTGCGGGGATTGTCGGTTTGGCGAGATACACGGTTGCGGGTCCTAACTGGAACACAGATTGGCCAATACATTCACGCAGTGAAGCGTTGAGTGAGGGTGAGGTTCCCGGCCATTGCACGGCTGAGCCAATATCATATAGGGCAGACAGGGGTAACACTATTGGGTGAATGGGATAGGGTTGAGCGGGTTGCGTTGCTGGGCACCGTTTGTACATTCGCGAGAGGCTGGTGGTCGGTGGCGGGCGACCAGCTGGAGCGCACTGGGGGTGGCGTCCAAGGGGTGAAGAGCGCTGTTCCGTGCAAGACTCGGTATTGCAGAGTGGAGGTGGCGCACCACCTTTCGCATGCTGCGGGGGTGACGACCACTCGAGCGGTGAATGGCGCGCGGGCGATTGACACCCTGCACCGGCCACAGCCGACCTTCCGCGCCGGTCTAAACTCACCAACTGAGGGACAGCATGAGCCCCAATGACAGTTCTGAATGTGGCGCTCTGACATACCCAACACACCGGAGGAGGTCCAATCCGCAAGTGGTCGAGAGAGAGAGCTCTGAGACAACCGAATGTCTGAAGAGCGAGGAAGGAAGGACGCCTGGGGTGCGGGGTGCAGGGAGCTAAAACTCAAGAACAAAGTGTGGATAAGCCAATTCCAAATTCCGAGATGGGAAATGCCCAGGAGTGACCAAATGCCAGCCAAGGCGTGCCATTGTGCAGGCTGGGTGAGGCAAAGTCGAGGATTTGAGAGCATGAGGATGGCACATCAAAGCCCGTGGCGCGACAAAAATGGTGGCGCTGGGTTGATGAGGTTGTCGTGTCGGCGGTCCGAAAGGACTATAATGCAGGGAGAAGAGGGCGGGTCGCTGATGGGTAAAATTTGGGGGAGGGATTGAGGTTGAGCCGCGATTAGGAGCGGCTAGTGTTTTTCAATTCGCGCGAGTGAGAGGGCTATTAGACAACTCGATTGACGCAGAACCATTGACAACGATGAAAAAGTGGCCTGCGAGTTCGTGACGTCTTTTCGGGCTTTGCTGGCAGTCAGCAAACAGGACGGATAAAGAGAAGCCAATAAGAGAGCGCGCAGAAAATGGCGCGGTTTTGTGGACTGTTGGTAATAGTTGGTGATGAGGTGGCGGGGTACTGGGGCAAAGGACAAACCTATCAAGTTTCAATGTAGATAAGCTGGCCGGGCCGATCTACGCGAGCGCGTGGTAGGGCGCGACGGGCAGTTGTGACTGATA
>Ga0163217_1069862_pt1 | contig 10292 bp, 6 predicted proteins | sample SynspAceP_FD_185933 | JGI IMG/M metagenome (GOLD analysis project Ga0163217, IMG submission 185933) | Saline lake microbial communities from Ace Lake in Antarctica - Synechococcus sp. Ace-P (PacBio error correction) | ecosystem: Environmental > Aquatic > Non-marine Saline and Alkaline > Saline ...
GCCTTGGCAATGCTTGGATATTCCCCAGTCAAAGTCTAATCCATCCCAAGTTTTGTGTTTGATAAAAAATCAATACCCGTAGCGCACCGTAAGTTTTCTTTCGGCTTTCGGTGTTAAGGCAGCATCGGAGAAGGCCTTTAGAAAGACGCAAGTTCCCAACCCCCCCCCAACCAAATAGACACCAATACTTTAAGGTCTGGATTCTGGGAATTTGAGTGACATGAAGTTTTTAAAAAATTTTAAGCTATCTCTGCCCTCTTCCATTCCTTCACGCAAGACGTAACCAGACCCTCTACCACATTGGGCAAATGCATTAGTTTTGATTATGGGTGGAGCTTCTCAAGCTGGAAACTTATGGCCGGGATCCCTCCTTTCCATCCAGCTACGGTATCCGATGACCTACTTTTTTTCTCCTTGCTTTGGGAAAAGCTTTTTCGAAAGAAAATAGAAAACAAAAGAAATAGGAGAAATGAAACGCAATAGTGGAAAATAGTTGAATTGTTTATAATAAAACAAGATAGAGGCCCTGGAAAAACCCAAGACCTCTATCTGCAATTTAATAATGAAAGTTTTTTTTCTAAATGAGATTTTTCTTTATCCCAAAAACCAAACAGGATTTACCCAGTTATCTCCTCCCTATTAGAAATAGCACTAACCGCAAATTTGCTGGCGTAGTAGTGCTTTCAGAAGCAGGGTAAATAATTGTCTCCTTGGGATTTGTCCACCAGAAGAAGTTTTCCAAGAGTAATTTACGGTGTTAAAACAGGGGTACGCCGAACGCTTCCAATTTAATTCCAAGATTCTATCGAAATTGGCAAACAAGCCCGGTAGTAGCCCAAATTTGAGTATTAATCATTTTTTTTTAGCTGCAGAAAAGTAACTTACTTACATCTAATGGATTTGGCCGAAGCAAAGACTTGAAGCTGTAGCGGAGAAATTGATCCCCTCCTCCGAATTTACCCATAGTAACTATGCTCCTTGTAATCCAGCGGCAATAATATGACGAAGCTGTACCCGGACAAGTGAATCCTCTTGTAGCACAGAAATCCGCAAGTAGAAACTGAAATCTCTGCATAGGTCAAGAATGGAAAACTGGTGCATTTCGATCTCTGTATATTGCAGTAGGTCTAGAATCATTTTTTACCGTTAGAGAAATATCACCTCCAGTACCTGTTGAACCTGGAATAAATTTGGAGATTTTTGTGATATCAGTAGTCAATCCTCTCAGATCTAGCCATTTGGCATTCCAATCTGAAACAGCAGGATCAATTAATCAACCAACTGCGGTACTTTATTTCTATTAAACCTGCAACAGGAATTTCTTGCAATTAATGACAAACGAGGATCGTTGTTTTTGAGACTTAAAGGAAGTCCTATCAACTTGTTTGACCAACGTACTTCAATATACATCGTCAGTTACGTTTAGCGCATTAGCACTTGAATTGGAATAACCATTTTGTTGATCTGAGACTAAAAACTGCTTCGTCCGCAGGAGATGAAAGATACCCCAGCGATAGCTTTTTTGGAACGTAAGTCTTAAGCGCCGTAGCTGGATCAAGCATCAACTAATCGCATTGCCATACGCAACATGATTGAATAGCCTTTAGTTTTTTTTCCATTTAGTCACATCACCTTTATAAAGAACATCGTTTTTGATTCGGATCGCCCTGACTCACTAATTTAGAAGTGCTGGCCACAAAAGATGCAGAAAGCATCGCCTTGTTAACTCAGATTGAGAATCATATTTTTTGGTTGAGTTGATTCCCTGCTTCAGCCTTCAATGCCTTCAGAAGTACGGAATGTCCCCTCATAAACATCAGATACACAACGAAAAAAGAGTAAGTACTTTCCAGACTTCTCCGACTGCAATAAGTTGGTAATCCTTTTTTTTCTCAGCAAAAGAGCCTGCATTTGATTAAACTCCTTGATGCTGTAGAGGAAGCCACCTATTCCAAAACATTTTGATATAACTGTTTGTTAACTTCCCGCGAGGCTACAATATTTATCGCATTGGAGTAGTAATTAGCTCTCCTGTAGAAGTTGGAGCATTACTTGTACCCCACATACTCTGGAAAAGAAGTGCTCCACCTAATCCAGTCATCCAATGCCGCATAAGTTAAAGGACACAGTAGGAAGGATCAGATTTGGATCGGAATACGCTTCCATCCGCACGGTTTGGATCGGTATTGATTCCGCAAATCTCCATCACAATTGGATACGGATAGTAAAATCCCGTAGATTATGCTTTATATATTTTTTTCAATATTAATTCAAATTTGAAATTAAAGGTTGAACCAAAAGATCTAGTGCTAGGAAGGTTTTGACCTTCCATGCCAGTGTATTTAATATTAAAGAGCCAAAACCTAGCCTCAGGGTCAATGTTTTTAAAAGCCTTTACGCATCAAAAACCCGATATTTCTACCACAAGTTGATAACACTCAAACCCTTCAAGACTGGAGTATTAACCAAAACCATTTTGCAGGAAAGCTAATAGCCCAGCGTTAACTGGTCTCAACTTGATGAAGTCTGCCATCCCGACACTTGGTGCTAGTTACATTTGTGCCAACGCTTGGTAGTAATCTTTCCTGCTGTTGAGTCACCCCATTAGTAGTCACACCAAGAATTCTCTTACCTCAAGTGTCACTTGATTTAGACCTCTGAAAAGTCGAGTAGAATTCAGTTGCAGAAAGCAACTTTGTTACCATAGTTATAAGTCAATCAAGATGAAACATAATCCCTTTTGTTAGATAAAATCGTTATTCATCCACCATAAGTGTAGGAAATACAGTTCCCATATTGAATCAAATCTCCACGACTGGAAGTCTGCTCATTTACTTTTGATGCTTCATCGCGTTTGTAAGCATAATCAAATAGGCTCTGATCTGAGGACCAGCTTCTCCTACTACGTATGCTGTCACGCATTTCCTAGCCGTTAAGCTCTGTTCTGACGCCAAATTGACAGGATTGTTATTAGGATCAAAGTACTTAGTATTCTTGTCTTAACCTTCGGACAGGTTTGAATGAGACTTCCAAGTGAATTTTTCGTTGAAAATAAGGAACACCAGTCACTAAATACCTCAAGTCCTTTGTTACTAGTTTGATGCCTGTTTGCGACCACCGCACTGTTGAAACCTGGGTTAACTGCTATAACCTGCTCGCATGATTTCATTTGTGAGTTTCTTTCTCTGATAGTAAAGCAATATCAAAACCCTAAACGGTTATTGAAAAAACTAAGATCGACACCAAACTCTAACTTCACTTGTAGTAAATGGCTTCAAGTTCAAATTCGGTAAGAGATGTTGGAGATGAATCCAGCAGGTACTCCGTTATAAGAGTTAGCAGAATTGGTAGTAGAAAGTGCTCTGGTAAGCATCAAATGGCTCCACCGCTAGTCACTGCATAAGATTGCTCTAAACTTACCAAAATCCAATGGCTGGCACATCAATCAACGATCAAAATACAACAACGCCGCCGCAACGGAAGTGAGAAAAAAAACTATTGGTTGTTAATAGGCAAAGTAACTATACGACATCATATCTACCAGTGGTGGTTTAACGTCAAAATATCAATTGTAACACAAATTCCAACAGAAATAGTAGCAAGAATTGAACTTCACGCCAATTATATCCATAGATCTGAAAGAATGTCTCTAAGTTGAATGGAGAACTATAAGTATGGAAGGACGATCTGTTTCCACCTACTCCTACAGATTCAAATTTGTTGTTTCTCATATTTGGCACCGGCAAAGTCACATCTAGATTTAACTTTATCCGCTCCAAAATTCAAACTTTCCGCCACAGAAAAATAAAAAAAACCCCGCCAATTCCCCAATTGGTTTCGTTTCTGTTGGTTTGAGATTGTTTTCCGCGACCGTTTAAGACCACCTTCAAATCCCCGTATAGGCCTAGGCCAAAAGGGTCTATGCTATAGAAAGTCATCATTAAGAAGCATCAATTACCCAATCGTATCATCGCAAACAATATTTTGGTGAAGCCTTATATTTTGTAGAAATAGCAGAGATAGTTCTTTTTGCTTCCAATAAATCATTAATCCCTTGAATTAACAATAAAGTAAGGGTTGGTCACATAGGAATATCATCACTAAAAAACAGTTTTCAGCTCCAGTATCCAGTATTATAGCCAGGAGCAAAAATACCCTGGCTGATATTTGGGGCAAGAAGCAAGAAGTTATTTGGATTTCTGGGGCCATCAACTAGGTTAGGCCACATTGGTCCGAACTTCTGATCAATGTAATTGATCATTTGCTGTTACACTCAATTTTATCCAGTAATATTTGTTTCCACATTCAAATTGATGCTCAAAACGAATTTACACCATTAATTTGGAAAATAGATTTTGCATCCAAGTTGGACACTGACATTCTAAATGAACCATCTCTTCCTAATCCTTTAGATAAAGAAACTGTGTTAGTCAAATTAGTCCCTGTTTCTGTAAAAATTAATATATCCGTCGCTAGTAGGCGAATAAGGGTACTGATTACCATCAATCCAATTAACTGGGCTACCGTCCAATCTTCCCTCCCCAAGACAATCTACCTGTGGGATTTGTGCCAATCGGCTGCTGTTGCACGGCTTAATCCTCCAGTACCTGTCCATATACTTGCTGAAACCAATCAGTAAAATTCTATCTGCGCATTTTCGGCCATCATGTTCATCGTATAGTCCTATTACAGACCATCCGCCTCCTTTAGATCCTCTTTTGGTAGTGATCAGATCACACAATTGGAGGCTCTTGAAGCCATATAGTGCAGATGCAGCCTGACCTTTCAAAACAGTCATAAGTTTCAGATATCCATCTGGGCTAAGATTACCATACCATCGGCCACTATCGGCTCCTTCCCCACGTGAACCAAGCACCCAACCTCTTTGAGTGTGTATCCATTGGAATACCATTGGATCAACATAACAAAGGAGAATCCCTGTACCGCTGATACTTGGTAGCCCTCTTAATGTTGATTTTAGAGGTTTCCACTCTGGAACCGCTATTTTGTTCCCATTCCATACCAAGCCAGCAACGCCGGCCTGCTAAAGGTTTGGCAAACGTTGGGGTTCACGAGCAGTACTAAAAGATTCCACGTCCCTAACCTGAGTTACTGAATAACGCCAAAGTTGCTTTGGTCTTTGCTATACCCAGAGCGGTTACAACCCACTTCTGAAAGCTCATTCGAATCCTCAGCAAGCGTAACATTTAATTGAGTAAGATTCCCCGGAACGGTAAATTCCTGTGGTCGCAAATTCCAATAAAGCGAAACAACTAGCAACTGAGCTAGGGCTTTACCGAAATCGTGTACTCACGCGTCTATATTAGTAAGTGGGTAACCTGTCTTAATCCCTTTATCCGGAATTGTTACTCCTGCCATAGGCAGCCGTCTAACTCTGCCAGTCACGACTCCCTTCAGAACTTTTTGTCTGAGCTTGCGCATAGGTAGTTGAGAACCCCATCATTAGCAAAGAGCAAAAGCAATTGATAGAAAACTTTTCTTCATAGTTTTTAAATTAATGGTGAAATTAAAAAATTGAATTTAGTTCTCTTGATGTCCAAGATCTGCTCGGATCACCTCACTGTGTAAAGATTTATCATAAAATTTGATTAAAAAAGTTAAATATAAAAGTTTTTTGGCCTGATATCAGTTATCTCAAGGAGAATAAATTTGTAAGAAATCAAAATAATCCAAACATTACTTTGGGTCAAATTTAAAAATTTCCAGATTTCTAATTAAGAAGAAGATTCGCTATTTTTTTTCACTAAAAAGAGACCATTCTTGCAAAAAAATTTTTATTAAACAAGTAAAAATTAGAAACCGATTTATTTTAAAAATAGAAAATGTAATTTAAAAAATATTTTAACATAAGATGCCTGTAAAAATCAAAAAATTTAAATAGCCAAAACAATATTCAGTCATCTATTTTTGTTTATCTGGACCTACAAAAATTCAAAATATTATTTTTAAAAATTTAGGCTTAGAAAAAAAAGAAAAAAAAATCAATCACTCTGAGTTTAAAAAACTAACAGTAAAGCATCTTAAACACAAAGCCATCCCACAAGTTGGATGGCTTAAAATTAGTAAATCAGCTACTATTCTAAGGAAAGTAACTTCCTGTATTTTCACCAAAGGCCAATGACTCATCGTCAACCAAAAGCTCCTAACTTATCAGCTGCATATCTGATTTTGTCCAAAAATAAGCTTCTTTACTCGGTTTGATAGCGTTTTTGGGCCTGAACTTCGAAATCTGGTTCTTTATTGATTTTGCTTCTGGCTCAATCATTGAAAGTGGACGCTTTAGGCTTTAAAACGCCTCGATATGCTTAGATACTTCTTTGATTGTATCTACCGCTGGCAGATGATCTAATCCAAGACCTTTTAATCCGTTGGCATTTCTCGATCAATTTTGTTCTGATACGTATTTGCTGTCGGGGATAATGTGATTCAATGCAAGGTCTCCCATCACACGGCTTTCGATTTGAAACTTTTCTTGATAAAGTTTTTCAAGCATGATTTCATAACGCGCATGAAGTTCTAATATGATTCAAACTACATTGGTCGCTCAAACAAGCTCTCTCGCAACCCTTTCGTTGTAAACATCTAAATGCTAGAGAGTAGATTTTCAGATTGGGATAAACCTCTTTTTTCTGCTTCAGCTGCCCACATCGTCAGAGTAGCCATCTCTTCAAATCTCACCTTTTTAGATTCTTTGATATACTTACGAAGTACATTTACGATTCTATTTTCTTTTCCTTGCCCAGCAGCCATCTCTTTTTCAATGGTCCTTTTGCATTGTTTTCAGACATCTGCTACGATGACGTTTCAATACTGTCATTGGTCCTGCAACGTTGGCTGAGACAACAGCACGGAATTCAAATTTTATTTCCAGTAAATGCAAATGGAGAGGTTCGGTTTCGATCGGTAATTAATCTCAAGGAATTGATTTTCAGGAACTTTGGGATATTCCCAAGCTTCATATACATGTTATCCCCTTTTCGATCTTAATATTTACCATTCTTCTCCAGCTCTCAAGAACCCTCAGTAAGTGTTTTTCCTAGAAAATACAGAAAATGATTGCAGGTGGAAGCTTCGTTCGCACCAAGTCTAAAAATCACTTACCCAGCAGAAGCAATACTGCTCGAAGCAAATCTGCATGTCCATAAACCGCTTTGATCCGTCGCTACGAGGAACAGGTTAAGAACTGAAGGTTCTCCATCTTGGGCAGAAATTGCTTGGTTGGAATAAGTTGACACCTGTATCAGTAATCAATGACCAGTTATTGTGTTTTTCCGCTTCCGTTTACCCCTGCGAATGGCTTCTCATGAAGTAAAAACCTTTCAAAGTCATGCTTCTCAGCCCGCTCTTTTTCCATCACATCCATCAAAACGTTGGTTGTGATCGGTAGCCCTATTGATTTTCTTCGTAAACTGGAAGCTACTTCAAACTGACCATTTGGAGCCACTTCGTTGTGACGAGTCAATCCACGGAATACCAGCTTATGTGCTTTCCTACTTCGAATTCTCTACATAAAGTCCTTCACTCGAGAAGGGATGGAAACGCGAAGTAATTGTCATCCAATTGCTGCCCCACGTGCTGGACTGTGGCCAGAATACAGTTCTTCCTGGCCATAACCAAGTCCGGACGTGCAGAAAAAAGTGCCTTATCCACCACGAAAGTACTCTTGCTCTACTCCAAGGGAGGTTGAACTTTCCTTTACATTTTCGGTCAAAAAGCTGACAAATCTGTAATCGCGCCGCATCGTTGATAGCTCGATTGATTTTAAGAAGTGGGGTTTTAAAATCCAGTGCTTCCGCCCGTATAAGAAACAAAGATGTCGGGAATACACAAGGGTTATTTTCCAAAAAATGAAAATCGAGAGGTCGGATCCCAAGCGGTATACACCTCTAGTTCGAAAAGTTGATCTAATTCCCACCATTTGGAAAAGAAGAAGCATCTGGCTCTTGGCTGAACTAATGCGGTACCCTCTAACTTCCTCTAGCCCATAGCAATAATGCATCAAAAAATGAACATGCTTTCTTCTCAGCCTGTGGGAAACCTTCAAAGGCTGGAACCAGTGCGTGTATGGGTAACTCCTTTAGATAGTGCCCATGTTTTTTTTTACTTGCAAGAGGCTACTTCCTCAGCTTGCTGATGCATCGATTTTCGTTCTTATCGAATTGCCCTCCTTACCTTTTTTATATAAACAGACGGCGCAAGCGATTTCTTTTCATCTGCCCTGGATCCCGAAATACATTTGGTACGGAAATATCTGAATTTTTGTGCCTTGGGAGGCAGTTGACAGTTTTTTCGCTGTCTGCTTTGCACCATGGATAAGGCTTGTTGTCTAAGTGTTGCCAATTTCTACAATGTGTGGTTTAAAGTAAATTATATCTACAAAAATAGAAAAATAACTCGTCTTCTAAAGCTTTTAAGCAAAAAATTTGAGGTTGATTTTTAATAAAAATTACACAATTTTCAAACCAAATCAAGCAAAAATTACCCCAATTGGGGCTCAAAGTAACAGATTTTCGACCTAAGATTGGAGAATTGAAAAACAAGCCAAGTTTAATTACCTTTGTAATCTCAAGACTTAAACAACCGATTTTGAAAAAAAGTAGCTTTTATAACCTTAGGTTGTAAACTCAATTTCTCCGAAACGTCCTACGATGCAGCAGACAATTCCCGAACGAAAAGGGATAACCTGAACGTCGATTTCCCAAGAAACCTGAACATTTTCATTATTAACACCTGCTCTGTCCACTGAAGAACGCGGCAAGAAGTGTAAAAAAGAATCGTCCAAGAAGCCGAAAAAGATCTCGCCAAACCTCCCTATGTGACTCATTATAGGTTTTGGCTATGTGCGCAGCCTCAAAGCCTCAGGAAATCTCCGAGATTGAAGGAGTAGATGCAGTCTTAGGAGCAGCCGAGAAATTTAGAATTGATTGAGTTGTTGGATGATTTTGCAAAAGGTCAATGAGAAACGAAAGTCCTAAGCATCTGAGATTCAGAAGCACTATTATATAATAATGCGTATTCGAGCAATGATCGGACGCGGACTTTTGAAAGTCAAGATGGCTGCACTATGGCTGTGCTATCCTGTACGATCCCGCTTGCCAGAGGCAAAAGCCGAAGCAAAATAACCAATTGAATCAGTTTTAGAATCAGCACGAAGAGAGTCGCCAAAACCGATGTCAAAAGAAATCGTGCTCACCGGGTAAACATCGGAGAACTTGAATCGTCGAAGGAAAACGAAATGAACGCTTTGCTGATTTAGTCTTTGGCAATCCACGATGAGGTAGAAGGAATCAATCGCTTATCGAATTTCAATCCATTGGAGCCAAACTTGCTGACAAATGAAATCATCTCATTTGTTGCTACTTTTCCAAACGATTTTGTGCCGCATTTTTCATGTTCCACTTCAATCAGGCTCGAAAATACTATTCTTCGTAAAATGGGCAGACCGCTACCTTCGCGAACTTTAATGAAGGATCGGTATTCAAGATTTAAAACCTGATGCCACTGCCTGTATCGGTGTAGATGTCATCGTAGGCTTCCCGGGCGAGACGGATGAGCTATTTTTAGAAAACTATAATTTTCTGAAACGAACTCGATATTTCTTACCTCCATGTATTCACTTATTCCGAAGCGAGCAAATACCCGAGGCAGCGGAGATGGAGGGAGGTTAATTCCAATTAAAAAAGGCGAAAACGAACGGTCCCAGATCCTTCGGATTCTTTCTGAGAAAAAGCGAGAAAATTTACAACCGAAATTCTTAGGAAAAGACCTTTACCGTTCTTTTTGAAGAAATGTGGAAATGGAAAAAATCCATGGGTTTACTGAAAACTACATCTCGAGTTGCCGGTCAAAATATGATCCGATGCTATTCAATGAACCAAATCTAAACCTTAAGATCAAATCAACGAACAAGGAATGTAAGAGGCTTTGGAGCCGGATTTCGTATTCGAAAAAACACTAAGGAGAACCAATAAGAGTATTAAATTTTAGTGTCCGAAAAATTAGATTTAGGTGGCCAATTACGCTAGAGGTTGACAGGCGATAGTTTCGTATCAATAATCAAGGCATTAGAGGCTTAGATCCCAAAAGTTTAAGATTGATCAATAAATCATGAAACGGTGAAGCACGCAAGAGGGTTTTCGATTCGATTTGTAAATAAAGAGTCTAAAAAGGTGGAAAAAGCACTAGAGGTGCGATTTGATGGGAAATGTCAAAAAATATCATCGGGGACCTGGCAATTTTTTCTTCGTCCCAGGAGAGCATATTAAAGAATT
>Ga0163217_1031571_pt1 | contig 10291 bp, 14 predicted proteins | sample SynspAceP_FD_185933 | JGI IMG/M metagenome (GOLD analysis project Ga0163217, IMG submission 185933) | Saline lake microbial communities from Ace Lake in Antarctica - Synechococcus sp. Ace-P (PacBio error correction) | ecosystem: Environmental > Aquatic > Non-marine Saline and Alkaline > Saline ...
GTGGGCCCACCCACCAGCTGCTGGGCGGGAAAGGGCACCAAGCTTCGGAGCAACTCGGCCTGCTGGTGGTGGGATGAAGAACATGCTGGTTTTCGTGTGCAAGCAGAAGAAAAAATCAAGGCGCTGCGCCAGAGACGGTGGACTGCTCACGCCTTTCGTCGTCCACAACCCGTCGATCCCAAGCACGCTCATACATAGACCTCTACCAGGGTTGCGCCGAAAATGAAGCCTGATCACCACGCCACCTGCCGCTGCGGCGGCCGATCAAGACCCACCTCGCTTGTCCTCGTGACGACGTAGGCGTACGGCAAAAAAAAGGCGGGGGGGGGGGGGGGGCCCCCCTCCCCCCCCCCCACCCCCAAAAAATCCCCCCGGCCCCCCTCCCCGACAGAACTCGACCGCGGCGGCCAGGTGTTCTAATCGTGTACCGGGGGGTGAGCGGGTTGGGGGGATCCGAAAAGAGGTTGGCTGAAGCCGCTGCGCCTGATGCCCTGGCCGGGGGCCTGAGCTGCCTGGTGGGCCCCCACCAACCGGCCAGATAGGACGGAAGGGGAGCTGGAGAGCGCCATGGTGGGCCTTCAACGCCGGTGAAGGCCGATGTGATCTCATGCCACACGATCAATCGAGAGCGGCCTGGATATTCCCCGGTGAACACGAATCCTGTGGTAAGATCCCACAAGTTTGGCCTGGCGCAAGTTGTATTCATAACGTGCGTGGGCGGGTGGCCGTCAACGGCGTGGCAAGCCCACGCCTGCTTTCTTCTATCCCGCGATAGCGGCCTTGGTGAGGCCCGCCCGGCAGCGGCTGCGGGCCATCCAGGAATTCGCGCCAACTGGGCAGTGGGCCTACCAGCTGCCGATGCGCGACATGGAAATCCGCGCGTCGGCAATCTGTTGGGGTGGAGCCAGAGCGGCGCAGATGGTAAACCATGCTTCGATCTGCTACATAGTGGAGATGCTGCAGGAATCCCCTCGCCGAAATCTCAGGCCAGGCTCCCGGCCCGTGGGAAGACACCCCAGATCGACTAACCGATCAACTCGCCTTCCATCCCGGCGCGAGTGGATCACGCGAAGCCACGAGAAGAATGGCGGCCTATCCGCGCCGTCCGCCGCCTGCGGGCGGCAAGGGCGAACTGCTGGAGCTCCGCCGCCGACCTGATCGCCCGCTCACGGGGCGCCCTGCGGCCGCTCGGTGAAGCAGCCTGCTGCAGCTGAAAATGGAGCTTGAAACTGATTCGCCAAGCGCTGGCGGCTTTTTCGCGCATCAAACCCGAAAAAGCCCAATCTGGTGCTCGAAACCCCGATGGAAAGAACCCGCCTTCCGCCTGCCTGCGCCAGGGTTTGCCTCAACACCCTGCCAAGGCCGCTGGTGTACCAAGGCGGCGCCGCAGCACGGCCAAAGTGCGGCCCGCGGCCTCATGTGCTGCCGCGCCGACTAAGCAGCTCGAAACCCTGATGGAGTGGCTTCACCGCATGGCCAGCCAGATCCCCCAGGCTGACGGACTCACGCCCGCCCAACTAACAGGAACCAATCAGGCGGCGCAAGAACGCGCAGTGTTGGTGGTGTGAGCGAAGTCTCAGGCAAATCCCAACTTCCGCAAAAGTTCGTGCTACAATTGGCCACTTCGGGCAAGGGGCTTTGGGCGAACTGATCGAATCGGTAGTTGATGGCAGCACCTTGATGCCCAGTTTTCAGCTTTGGTGTGCTTTGTGGTCAGTTGGCCTGGCCCTAAGCCTGTTTGCCCTGTTCAAACCGAGCAGAGAAACACGACGACGACGGATCCAGCCTCCGGCGGCGGGCTTGATGCAGCCCATCAGCTGACTCAGGCAACCTGGGAATGCCGGGCGAGATCAGCCAGGCAACAGCGGTAAAAGCCCTGAGCTTTACAGGGCTTTCGAGTGCGGCAGAAGGTTTGCGCAGCTGGTGGGGGTTAGTAAGGGCTTTTAGCTGGGAAGCTGCGCCGACAGGGTTCTGAGCTTTGTTTGCCAAGAGGGTTTCTGCCGCCCTGTACTGACTGTTCTTGCGGGGTGCCGATGTCTTCGAGTTGGAAGATCTTGAATCTCTCTCTTACTCGCTCATCTTCACCGACACATCCGCGAAATCCCGTGCTTGTTCGGATGTCGCGCCCGCCCGCTCGGGGTGAGGTATTTTGGGCGATTCGTCACCGTCTGCCGGAGCCGTCGAGAAGCCCGCCCGCTTGGCCGACCTGAACCAAGCCCCTTGCCGAAGGTTTTCTGGCCAACTCAGCTCGCCGCGCTTTGTTGTCGCTGCAGGGCAACCAGGAGAGGAATTTCGCTGGCACTTGGCTTATATCTCTCTCGTTGACTCAGAACCACCAAACCGGGCGACTTTGTCAGCGCCCGACCGTTGGCGCCGACTTGAACCATCCCTGAATACCTAGTCACGGGTGGCGGGTGGAGCGAATGATGCCCTCATCGACGCCACTGGCGAGCGATCTCGACACTGCGGCCAGCAGAGGGCCAACCGGATTTGCTGCGCCCAAGGTCGAGAACGTAGCCCTGCACCCCCTGACCTCCAGGTCAAGAGCGCGGCGCGCATGTCCTTTAGAGGCAATTGGCGTTAAACTGCTTGAGGCGGGATGTAAGCCCACCTTCATCCCATCCGGACTGGTGTTGAATCTGATGTTCAACCGCGTGGAGCGATCCGCGCGCGCGGTGAGGGGCACATCAAAGCACTGATTGTTGCGGCGCCATCGCAAGCGTGACCGTGCTGCCGGCCTGGCCCAATCGGAGAGCTTGACCGCATCCTCAGTTTCATGCCCTTGGTGGACTTGCCGTCGATCTGGACGATCACGTCCTTCGGCTGGACCCCCTGCCCGGGAAAGCGGCGATACCAAGCGATCGGCGAGACCACCAATCAGCTCCTTGGTCTCCTTGTCGAGACTCAGCTGAGAAATCCCACCCCGGAGAGATCTCGCGGAAGTGTCGATCTGCATCTCCTTGAACTCCCGCCGGGTCCATGAAGCGGTGTACGGGTCGTATGAGGGTGCCAGGCGGGGGGGATGGAGCATCCCCGGATCGCCCTCATAACCATCCTTGTCGTTGCCGTGAGCCTCTGGCGAGCAGAATCACGGCGCAGCTGGCGCTCAAATCGTCCTGCGTGAACTTGCCGGTGGTGTCAGGGAGGTAGTCGCGAAAGAAACGACTGCCAGGCCTGGTCCGAATCACCTCCTCTGGGCCGTCGTGATCAGGAGGCGAACTCGGGAGCCATATGAACCACTCACCGCCAACCACCGCCGCTGCGGTGGCAGAGACGCCGACCCCGGCAACACAAAAATGCTTGTGCGACACTGGCCATGCCTTGGACCCCATGCGCCGTTGACTGTGGCCTATAAACTAGCCCGCCTGATCCAGCGACGCCCTGCAAAAGGACGGTTACAAGACACGTCTGGGATTGTGGACCCATCAGGGGTCGACCCAAGCGTGCCGTCCTCCTTGATCAAGGGCCGATCAGGGCCCTCCACACCCTCGGCTTCTGGCACCGCGGCGGGATTCTCGGTCGTCGGCGCGGTAAGAGGGAGATGGTGCGGGGGTCTTGCCCACATAGCCCGTAGTCAGCGTCGGCCATCTCCCAGGTGCCGTTAACGATGCAGACCCATCACGGGATATCAAGGCCGGTGAGGTGGGAGGTGGCGTTACGCACCACGCTGCAGCACTCCTCGAGGTTGAACAGGTGCGGCCGCAGCTGTGTGTCTATGCCACATACTCCACCATCGTTTTCTCTCAGGCCCAGGGCCTGCAGGATCGAGTAGCAAACCGGGATTTCCCTTCTCCGGTGCCTCAGTGAGCGTACAACCCCGGATCGTGTCCGGCCCAGAGCCTGCGGCCAGCTAGGTGGCGAATGCCCGCGGTGCTCTTGTGCGCGGTAGTCCGCCGTCACCTGGCTTCGGTGACGCTCCAGTGCAGGGGGGTAGTGAAAGCCCTCTGCATCCCATCAGCGGTCTAGCCATCATACCGCGTAGGCGGCCAGCGATCACCGGCGCGCCGCGAGGCCTTACATCGACACGCGACGAATGGTTGTGAATCGAGGCGATCGCAGAAATGTGGTGAACTCCAATGGCGCTTCTCCACCATGCCCAGCGGTGTCGCCGTAGTGGAACAGCAATCCGCTCGGCCAAACGAGCCGTGGTTGACGCCGTGCGCAAGGCCTTGTCCCCTGCTCCTGTGAGCAGCTCACCAGCGTTCGAGTGCTCTGAATGCGCGCCCCGAATCGCGCCACTTCCTCAGGGGTGAAACTCGGTGCGCTTGGGATCGGGGCTTGTCGAATACATACAGACCTCTGGAGGTGATGCGCACCTTGTCGACGTGCTGGGCCACTTCCAGGGCGATCTTCATGCCGTTGTGGTGCACATCGGCACCAGCGGCACCGACCACGTAGCTGTTCCGTTCAGCCCGTTTTACGGATCTCACCCACAGTCTCTGGCGGGCCAGGCTCGGCACTCGTCGCCGCAACGAACCTCGCCAATAGCCAGCCTCATGCAGCCCGGCGGATGCCGGCGGGTGAGGCGCCCCTCAATATCGAGGGTGTCCTCATTGATCATCGACTGAACCACCACCGGGTGCTCGCTGCCCACCCAGATGTCCCCCGCGCCCGCTTGCGGGTCTGCGGCGGCGGATGAACCGTGTCGTAGCGAGGGTTATCGGCCCAGCCTGCCTGGGTGCCTGCCCGCCCTGGGCTGCCGGGCTGACGCCGTTGTGGGGCGAGGGTGCCGTCCCATCACTGTGCAAGGGCCGGAAGTGTTCAACACTGCCACAGATCAGGGGCCACTGGCGTGTGGGGTCGCTGGCGCAGCGGCAAAAGCGGTCGAGCCGGCGCCGCACCTCCTGGAGGTACTGCCCAGGTGGTGCAACTTCCGGCGGATCCCTGCTGCCGTGACGGATTGCGCAGCAGAAATAAGGAGGGATGAAAGATCGGCAGGGGCACGGGCGGCCCTGCCGGTCTGCCACTGGCCGCCCCGCAGCTTGGTGATCCCGCCCGCGGATCCCCGCACCTCCTTCCACCGCCCGTGGCGGGCCGGCCCAGCAGCAGATCAAGTCTCGGGCTTCACCAGCTCCAAACCTGCTCAAGCAGCCAGGGCAGGCAGGCGCCATCTCGGCGGCGTCGGCTTGCGGTTCTCCGGTGGCCTGCACTTCACGACGTTGCAGATGTAGGCATAACGGATTGGTGTCAATCGGACACGCTTCGCCCAGCATCTGAATCGAGCAGGCTTGGCCGGAGCGCCCACGAAAGGGCTGCGCTGACATCTTTCCTGGCGCTCGGCCTCGCCGATCACCAATCAGCGGGCACCGGGGTTTGCCGGCGGCTGACCACCACATGCTGACGCAATCGCCTCCGGTCCGCAACGAACGCAGGCCTCGCAGGCGCCATGGAGCTGGCGAGGGCCTGATCCCAGGCCGCCTGAAATCGCGGCTCAATGGAGACGGTTCGCCCGGCGAAAGGGAGCCGAAATCGGTTCAGGATCGCTGCTTCCAAAAACCAACAGGCACCCTCCGGGGCCGACCCAGGCATGATCTGAAAGAAAAGCGATCCCTGCGCGAGGCACAGGATGATTTCTCCATTCCCTGCTTCCGCTTGATGGGAGTGCCGCCGCCCATGTTGCGGTCGGAACGCTGCGCCCACATGATGCCCCGCCCGTTGCAAACCTCTTCGCCCGGGCCCATCGCGCTGCAACCCCTTCGCTCACACGGCCATCGCGGCCCGTGCCCCGCCAGCCTGCGGCCGACGGTTTCGACAGTCTGCCTGCAGTCCGAGCGCCGTGTAGAACCGGATTCGACACCGCCCGCCTTCATCCGCGTGAAGCGGCAGCCGCGGCCCTTGCGCGGGGCCACCCGCTATGGCCCGGCCCAGCGTGAACCGCCCTGCGTCAGCCGATCGCTAACAAGCTCAGCGGGAGAACGGCACCCACAACGCGAGCAGGTGGCTGGTCACCAAATGGGGGCAAGCAGGCCCCCCTCTACAACTCTTCGAGGTGTTGCTGGAACCCCGGGAAATGAGCTGCTGCTGGCCAGCCCCTATTGGCTGAGCTTCCGGAGAAAATGGCCCACTGGCCCCGGCGTGCCACGGTGCGGCGGCTGGGCCCACCGAAGCCCGTTGAATGGGTTTCGCGGCTCCTGCCCAGCAAGCTGGAGCGGCGATCACCCCAGCCAAGCAGGCTGCTCGTGCTCAACAGCCCCTCCAATCCCACCGGCATGGTGATGGATCGGGCCGAACTGGAGGGCATCGCCGGCGGTGGCTGCGGCGCCAGCGCGCCAGGTGGCGGGTGGTCTGCGATGAGATCTACGAAATTCCTGCTGGCCCCGCCCAGATCCATCACCAGCTTCGCGCGGCGGTGGCAACCCGACCTTCCAACACGCGTGTTTGTGGTGAATGGCCTTTGCCAAGGCTGGCGATGACCGGACTGGCGGCTTGGGCTATCTCGCCGGTGCTTGGCTGAGGTGGTGGCCGCGGCCAGTGCCCTGCAGAGCCAGAGCACCAGCCCAACCGGACTGGACGGGCTTTTGCCCCAGTACGGGCCCTGGCCGCCCTGGAGGGTCCACTGCAACCTGTGTCAGCCGAAATGGCCCGACCCAGTTCAGCGAGCGAGCCTGCCTGCTGGCTGACGCCGGCGCGGCTGGCCGGGGGTTGAGCTGCAAACCGCCCCACAGGGAGCCCTTCTACGCCTTCCCCGATATCAGCAGTTACGGCCTCGAACTCGATGACCTTCTGCAATCGTGTGCTCGAGCAGGAAAGGCCTGGCAGTGGTGTCTGGTGTTGGCCTTCGGCGACGACCACTGCACTGCCGGCTCTCCTGCGCCGCCTCCCGCCCGCCACGATCCTGGATGGCCTGGCGCGCCCTCGAACGATTTCTCGACCCAGCCCCTGAGCCCTCAACCCTCCCTCCCGATGCGCTCTCCCTTTCCGCCTTCCCGCGGCTGCGCGGCGCCGAAAACGTTCGCGCGTGGTGCTGACCGGCCTGGCCCTGCTGCTGCTGTTGCCAGTCCCTGCTGCGCCGCTGAGGCCCCAGCAGAGGCTCGTTTGCGGATCAGTGCATCCCAGCCCGATCATGAAACCGGAAACCCTCAACCGTTCTCTACCCGCCTGCTGGGCCAAGCGCGGCTTCAGCGCAGCTGGGGGTGCCGGTGAGGTACGTGGCGGTGACCGATTACACCGCCGCCGTGAGCGCTTTTCCGCAACGCGGTGAAACCTTGCCGCTGGTCTGTGTCGGGCGCCTCACCGGTTGCAGGCCCGGTTGCAGAAACCTCGGCGCCAAGTGAATCGCCCAGCGTGACATTGACGCTCTCGTTTCTAAAGGCCTGTTCATTGCCAACACGCCAGCCGGAAATCAAGGCCCCCTGCGCAACATAAAAGGGCCTCACCGCCCCTCATGGGAAAGCGCTCACCCTGTTGGCTCGGAGAGCTCACCTTTCAGGGTGCGCCTGATGCCCCAGTACTACCTGGGTGCAGGCGGGGGTGAAGCATCAGGCACTTCGGCCAGTGGTGACCGGCGCCTTTAATCAAGTGCAGCCATGACGGCACGATCGGCCGGCTGGGTTGCGCAGAGGCGGGCGGCCTACCTGAGGCTTTCCGGGCGTGGTGAACGAAGAGGTGTGGCGACGCAGCCTCAAGTTCCGGCAGGACCTTGGACCGAAGAAATGTAGCCGTGATCTGGCGCACCCCTGGCTACCCCAAACTACCAACTGGGCTCGCACCGCCAAATCTTCGGACCAGCGCTTTTGGCCGGGGCTTCACCACCGCCCAGTCCCACGTTCATGAATCTCAATGCCAGCTATACCCCCCGGCAAGGCCCAGATCCTCGACCTCCTTCGGTGCCAAACGCTTCATCCCAGCATCGCAACGGAATACGACCTCGCAATCGAGAAGGTGGGTCGCGAGATCGGCAAGATCCGCTTGGCGATGGCCAACTCGCAAAGGCCCCTCTCCACTGCCTGGACTGCGTGGCGTCCACGTGCCGGGCCGCGGGGCAACCGCCTGGGAGGAGGTGTCCCCCCTGCAGCTGCGGGCTCGGGAGCGCGTAGCCGCTGCTCGGATCCAGCGGGGCGGGCAAGAGCACCCTGCCTGGACGGTGGGCCCAATGAGCCTGTTGCTCCCCCAGCTGGGCCCGTGCTCTGGCAGGGGGCAGCGCGGCCTCGCTCCAGCGGCTGCGGCAACGGCAGCGGGGCCCCCGCATCGGCACCCTCTGCAAGACCTGCGCCTGATCGAGGAGCTCACGAAAAAAATGCGGCACGGCTGGGCCGACTGGGGCTGGCCGAAGGCCTTGGGCCAACCTGCTGCAGGCCGCTTGAAAACCGAAGCAACGGGGCGGCCCTGCCGGGAGGTGGAGCTCGATCCACCTGCTGCCCCCAACCGGTCCACCGCCCTCTCCGGTGGCCAGTCGCAGCGGCTGGCGATCGCCGCCCCTGCTGCGCCAGGAAGCCGGCGCTGCTGCTGGCCCGATGAAGCCCTGGGCCCAGCTCGATCCCCGCCTGGCGGTGGAGCTTGCTGGCCCTGCTTTGCTGCGTCCAGGTCCACCGTGGTCCCGAGCCTGTTGCCCAGCCTGCACCGCCCTTGATCTTCGCCGGTGATTTTCGACCGGGGTGCTGCCCTCGAGGCCGGAAAGCTAGGTGCTTCGACACGAAACCCCCTGCGGAACTGAACGCCCGACCTGCCTGCGCTGGCTCTACGACCCCGATCTCCGACCTGGAACCGGCCGCCACGCGGATCGGTCCACTACCATGACGACCACCCGGGCCCTGGAGCTGGCGTCCCCGCCGCCCCGGCTGTTGCCCGCCTGCTGCCGCTCTCGCCCTTTCTGCCGCTGTTGCTGGTGCTGCGACCGGTCCTGATCTGGCGGCGGCTGGAGCTGGTGGCCCGTTCGCGGCGGCAAGCGATCACCCCGTCCGCTCCGACGCCGCTCTGCTCGCGCACCGCCCTCGCCGGCCTTGCCATCACCGGGGCATCGCCCTTGCTTCGGTTGTGCGCTCAGCCTGGCCCTGCGGGCTGTGTGGGTGGGAGTGGCTCAAGCTCCACGCATCGGTTGGCGAACCTGGCTGGGCGTGGCCTGGCCCGCCAGCGCCACCGGCGGGTTCTGGCGGTGCCCGCGCTCGATCACGAATTGCTCGCTGGGGGCTGGAGCTTTGTGTGTTTGCAGCTGCTGGGGTTTGAACCGGCCGTTTGGCGGTGGCTGGCCATAGCCATCACCCTAGTGCCGCCCTGAGGCCCGGGTGGGTTGAGCGACCTGCTTCGATGCTTGACCCAACGCCCCCTCCCAGCCCTCGCAGGCGGCGGCGCCCGGCCGGCGCGCGCGCGCGCCACCGGCCCTGGGACCGGCCTTGCTTGCCGCAGGGCTTCAGAGGGCTACGGCGGCCTATCGCTCTGAATGCGCCCTGCGCAGTGTCACCCTGCTCTGGGGTGTTCGGGCTCGGTGGGCTTGGGCACGGAATTGCGCGCTGAGCCTGCAGTCGTTGCAATTCACGAAGCTTCTGGACGGCCCTCTGGCTGCTGCTGGCGGGTGATGCTTTGTCCGCTCGAAGCCCTGGCTGCGGGCCTGCGCCACCGTCTGTGCAATGCCCGAGCCGTTCAGCTGACGAGACCAGCTGGCGGGGGCCGCAGCGGCCGGGAAACTGCTACTGGCCTGCCTCGCCTGCTTGCCCCGTGCTGGTGCCTGGTGGCGATGGCCCTGGAGATCAGGCGGCCGGCCTCAGCTGCGGCCTGGCAGCCGCTGCCGCCACTGCAGGCCAAAACTGGCCGGCGGTGCTGCTCCTGCCTCTGGGCCGCCTGGTGGCCAGACCCTGGGCCTGACGCTGCTGGCCCGCACTGCCCTGGCGTGGGGCGTGGACCCCTAGCTGCTGTTGCTGCTGTGGCACCCTGGCCCTGGGGTCGCTCTGCTGTTTGCGGGCCGTCTGGGCCAAATGGGCCGTGCTGTGGCCGCCACCGCTCACACGCCCTGCTGCTGGCTGTTTCGTGCTGCAAGCCGGGGTCATCACGGGGCGCGGCGTTTGAGGCCCTGGCTTTAATCATCCACAACCGTCGGGTGCTGGGCCGGCTGCCTGCTGGAGGCTTGGCGAAGACACCGCGGTGATTCAACCCGGATCGGGCGGGCCGAAGTGGCCGCTCGAGCTGCTCGGGCTGTGGTCTCGCGTGGCCCCTGCTCTACGGCCGCTTCAAGTGGCCTGGGCCCGCTCACACTACCTGGCCTACGGCGCCTATCCGGGCCGATGTGATCCTGCGGGAACCGTGGTGGTCGGCTGGTGGGGCCGTCCGGGCTGGGCAGCCTGCTGCTGGAGGCCCTCTA
>Ga0163217_1032842_pt1 | contig 10291 bp, 9 predicted proteins | sample SynspAceP_FD_185933 | JGI IMG/M metagenome (GOLD analysis project Ga0163217, IMG submission 185933) | Saline lake microbial communities from Ace Lake in Antarctica - Synechococcus sp. Ace-P (PacBio error correction) | ecosystem: Environmental > Aquatic > Non-marine Saline and Alkaline > Saline ...
TTTTAGTTTACTGTACACAAATTTTTCTCTGCAACTGCTGTTGGGTTCTTTACAATGGCGTCTATATTTTCTTATATTTATGTCTGTATTTTTGACGCATGGCAAGCTGGCTTGCAGTGTGACCCTTTTTGAAATACGTCCCTGTATTTCATCGCTCGGCGTCCGCCTTCGAACCATTTGCGAATATCAAATTCGTTAACACAGTTAATTGTGCTGCTTTTCGCGGTTGTTTGGTAAAAAGCGAACGGAGCCTCGGTGGGTTTAAAAACCGTCTTAATTAGTCAGTAAAGCGATATGTGTGCACAAGCATTTTCTCAGCGGGCCACGCTAAATCACCTAACGCTTTTGATTTGACTCGACAAAGGTATTCAATGATGGTAGGTGTTAAATCCAGCTACTTTCCTGATGTTTTACATAGTTCGCAAGGTATCCGGCAATGATTGGTAATCTGTCGCTAAGTTTGTCTCTAACTGAGTTCTGCCTTTTGCGGGCTAGCTTGTGCAAGCAAAAGGATGCAGCAAGGTACTGAATTTAACCAGTGCTTTAAGTCCTTTGCAAAGTTCACTCACTCCGAACTTTTTGGTCACATGGCTTGCCATGCTTTGCCAAATTCTCATTTAAGTGGCTATGACCAATAATAATCCCGCCGCAATCCAAATGCCTAAGGTGTCGCTATAAAACTTGCGGCAGGATTAGTTGTCATAGAGCAAATGTTCCCATCGCAGCACTGCTTTTAACTGCCACGCCAAACACGCACATCTGCTAATTCACTGCACTTTTAATCCACTTGCTGATCATCTACTATCAACTGTCCCTTCTGAACATCCATGTAGCCACGTGGTAGGAAGGAATTTTCAGCGCGCGGCTACTGCAAAGATACAGCCAAAAATAGTCCAGTCTCCAGACAAAGTGTCGATTTTCGCTTTCGAAATGACTCGTACAATCTTCTGGCAAGTTTGAGAAAAATGAGTCAACAGGTGATACCGAAATAAGGTCATTGATACTTTCTCTATAGTAAACTTTTGAACTAGTCAAAACCCACTTCATACTAGTCTTTCTAGACCTTAGCTAAGAGTCGCGGGCAACAAGGGCTTAACATAAATCTGAGGCGCCGAGCCGCATCGCATCACGACCAATTTGTTGCCGTTCAACGCGTCACCATTCAAAAAGCACAATCCTTATGCTCTGCTTAACGCAGCTAAAATATCTAAACCACTCACATCGGCATTAGCCAATCACAATAGACCAGGGAACACTTTGATTTACGGCTTTAACGTAGGCTAATGCCTCTTCTATCAAAACACTGAGACTACTCTCCTGACATCAATCCTTATCCAAATACTAGAATCCATTTAACCTCCTAAAAAGAAGGCAATCTCTATTCATTTCTATATATACAAATAATGGCAACCTGCTACAACATATAGATGGACAACACTCTCCCTTAGTTCCTTAAATATTACAAAGTAGCTTGCGTTATAGTTCTATTCTCGTATCCAAGAGAATATTTAGAATACTCAAAAAAAAATAGAGCTCTAGAGAGACAAACACTAAACATATAACACTCGAGATTGACAAATACTACGCGAAGCGACAGCTCGAAAAACCAATCCCGACGAACGACGCAAATACCTGCAAGTTGGGTAAATGCACACATTGAAATAAAATACAATTCGCGAGACATCCACACAATCTAGCTAATAGCCACGTATATCATAAAAACATAATCAAGCTGACTACCTGTTAGCTTCGCTAAATCTTGAAACAAGAATCATGGTATGAAGGTAGTAAAATTATTCACATATACAATAACGATCATGAAAAGTATCTCTTACAACACATATGATGAGAATTTCGTAGATCAAAAAAGGATAACTCTACAACAAATTTCAAATACGTGGCAGTTCGGTGGCAATTGCTGGTACATATGACATGTAGCGCTATCCAGCCCTTTAATAATATTATAAGAGTCCAGCACGCGAAGCAAGACTCCCTTCGAACACATATATTTGGCGTCCAATATAAATAAGTGCAACTCACCGAAACATATCCCATATCCCGCAGCCCAATTCCACAAAATGTACTCGCCAAACGGCGCTTGACAAATTCGGGTAAGTATTATTTTTTTTAAACATAAGTTAATTTACATAAAGAGCACGACCGCCCGCTCTCTAAATAAGCACAGCTACACACGATAAACAATTCTATTGAGAGTCACTCTAGAGAGCAAACCTCCAACGCACTTTTATCAATATATGTTCACTTAATAAAACAAACTATCATCACAAATCAATCCTTCAACGGTCCTTAAAGACATACATACTAGCATTTAAGGAGTGTATCACTGTCAAGTTGATATGAAAAAGCTCCTAGCTAGTTAGTATAAGACTCAATCAAGATCTTAAGCGAAGCATCAAATACCATATCTACAAAATCAGCTACACGTCGCCTGACTCGAACTGAGAGAGCACGTATTATAAAAACAACATATTTACTAACTTTTGCGATGCATAAATTCCGGAAACTAAGCCGTATCCGGGGCATCAGAAACATTTCATCACAAGGTGGTTTTCATACACTCGATTCAAGATATAGTATATCCATACTGCATTAGTTGCCTGATCGCAATGAGAGTTCAGTCACTTACTATTAGAGATAGTTTCAGCACACTACAATTTTGTCGCCACACATGGAACTGAGCTACACTTAGCCATACCTATTTCAGCCACACAAGGTGACCAATGACAGCATGAACTGCAGTATCCCCACACATACAAACAAAATAACGATGTCGAGTTAGCTACCAGCTAATATCCTCATAACACTAATTATATCCATCCTACTGTCGTTGCATCATTACTACGAACCGGTTGTCACAACACTAAGGCTGAAACCACAACAAGAAAGCAACACACGCTGTAATACACATAATTTAAGAGAGAACGCAACGAAATGATTAAATACCACTTCTCACAGATAACTCTCAACAGTATCTCTTTAAATCAAATAAAAACAAAGAATACGTCAACAAATAATTAGCTACCATTATCCGCTTGGTCTGCGAGATATACCCCCCAATAGCCACTCCCGCTATCTTTATAATTGCTTAAGATTCGACCGCTGCTAGCCTCACAAGAGTAATAATCATAAATAGGTAGAATCACAAAATGTAATTTTCACAGTGGCACGCCTTAACACAAAATGCTCATTCCATCCAACAGAACCCAGCTGATAGCGCATTATCTAAATCTGGGGAGCCTTTCCTAAGCACCGATCGTCTTTAAAACCTTCCCATACCCGACACCACAGTGGCGCAACGAATCGAACAAATTCCGAAATCAAATCTGATCAAGAGCGGTAACATACATCCTAATAAAACACAAAACTAACCAAACAACTTCATAAAAAACAAAATGACCTTTTATCCCAACACCAACCCTTGTTAGGAGAGGGACTATTCATCCAAATAAGAACACACCCGCGCGCGGAACTCTAGACAAACCACCCAAACACGTACTATCATCCGGACACGATTGCAGAATTCCGTCTTCGACTATTATTGCAAAATCGGCAAGTCATTGACAGGGAGTTACAATACAATTAAACTTAATAGGTGGAATAATCCGTTAAAACATACCCCACACAAACTTGGAGAAGCTCTTTCAAAAACATAACACTTATTTTTAAATAAATCACTATTCCAATTCCACCAACCAGAAACCTCACATCCATTAAAAACATATAACCACATAAAGACCCAAGCTTATTACGAAGGACTAAATTTAATAGCATTTACAGCTTGAATAAAACCAGTCTCATTACTGCAACCCTATTAAAACTCCATCCAAAAAGCAAAAAAAACTCAAAATTTTGGAGAACAATTTTTCTAAATGAAGAACCAAAAACAAATCCCAACAAATTCGATTGGTTATTATTTAAAATGGACCCACTATGTTTAGATTCGGCCCTGTAAATTTTCATCGCAACAATAACCATTCTACCCACGGTTTCGCCTTAACCTTTCGTATTATCTGAACGTAATTCCCCATAACCATGGAATCGCACGGACCTTGCTCAAAATAACTCTCACCCTTGCCTCTGCTTATAAGTCATATATACCCATCCCTCCTCCACACGAGCCCAACTAAGATAATTCGAACTTAAAATACCCACCAAGCGACTAAGACTCGAAGTTCCTTTACTTAGACTTTACAAAAAACACCCACGCTCGTAAAACACATGACTTCCCGAACTCATACTTTTCACCCCAACTTTCAAATTCGCCCTTGCCTTACGATACCAAAAACCACCAGCACACCCAACCAAACCACAACCACCTAAACGGCCAACGTATTGTTCCACTTCACATTATACCAACAACAATCACCACCCCACCTGCACCTAATACCCTCCTGTTTGCATTTACAGCTACATCCACACAAACTAATCATAATATCAAATTTATTCCTAATATTTCATCCTCACTTTTGTAGCAATCAACATTACGCTTTCCTAAATTTTTATCCTTGTTACTCTTACTTTTAAAAAGATACTTTTGAAAACTCATAAATCACGACACTGAGCACCAATGCCAGGGTTCCTTTACTAACACACAGTTTTGATCATAGTGATTTAACTAACGATATCCGAACCCCAGACATATCTTCTGTCTCAATCATTAAATGAAGCATGTCCATTAATCATGGTTAAACAGACCACGGAATAAAACACTCCACTGCACAAACTAAAGTGCTATAGTGACCCTTTGTACTATCTCTAAAAACCAATGGCTTTGCCTTCGAAACAAATAGTCTTGGGCCAATTAAAAATAACAATTGAAGTGCCAGGCGCAAAACTTACGTTTATAGATCAAGTCCACTCAATCAAATTACCTTCTCATCGCCAATTTTAGTGCCAACAACCTTAAAAATAACCTGACTACACTTAAAAAAAAACTCTTCAAGAAGGTATTAATAGGGAAACGTAAAACTTCTTCGGTAAACTTTTCGATACAAACAAAATAAAAACCTGACCGGGCCAACTAAATAAGACAGGTTTCTTTTATTAATCAATAAATTACCCTATTGGCAATACCTAACACTCTCTAGGAATCTTTTCAAAGCGGCGCCTTGTAATTTAAGAAATTGCTAATTTTAGCAAAAGCAATGGGCTTTCTAAACTCCTACCGTTTTTACAGGAAAAACCCCCAAATCCTAAAAAAAAAAAAAACCCCCCTCCCCCCCCCAAAACAGTCCAACCCAGTGCCTAATCGCTCAATACTACCAAAACTTCCTCTAAGATAACAATCCATGGCTTTAACGACATTAGATACTCCATACAAATCAGGCCTAACAAATCCTTGATATGCTTCAATCTCTAAACCAAAGAACACCTCTCCCTAAACAAAGGAGTCATCGGCCTCCCTAACGGCCGCTTCCCAAACGATGGTAATAGCTCTAACCCATATAAACTCTAAAAGGGCTTTCAAAAAACAATACGTTAACAAAAATACCGTAATAAAAATCCCTTGCACAAAAAAACAGAAACCACTTAGAACGGTTTAAAACCAAACCGCCATTGTCAAAAAGACCTCCCTACCGTGGGCCCCACAAGCCAATCGAACAACCACAATCGCATTTCATCCACTCGTAGGCGATTGCTAAAAATAATTGACAAAAATCCGCTCTCACAAAATCCCAAATGCATCAAACCAAGCCTTCAGTCCATAATTAAACAAACACCATGGCTGTAAAAACACGGAAACAATAGCAATCCGCATTAAGGCTAATCGACCTTCTCCAAAATCCAGTATATAACGAAATCTGAAATCTAAAAACCCCGCCAAACGCAAATGCTCCAAATACCAGATTTTTCCAATGGACCTGTTCTTAAACCTCGAATTGCCATCTACAAACCGGAATTTATCACGACCTAGTCAAATTCTCAACTAAAGCGTAAACACAGTAACTCAGCTTTCAGTAAAACTAGAAACTCTCTCCGCAAAAAGCAGGCTAAATTCCATTCAATTCATCATTTCAGCCTTAAATTATATCGTTTTATAATAAGTTTTTTTCTTTTAATAATAGTCCTCATAAACAAAGGACTTTCCTCCCACCATCTAATAATCTGCGAACAATATTTTACCACGGCCTCTTCATGCCGCCACCTACAAGGTTTAAATCTAACAGCAATAGGCCAGATTCTCTCAATCAGCTGCAATAGCATTATTAACGAACCTCTAAATATATTGCCGCAATAAACAATTCATCCTAACCATCTTACCGCCAATTTCCATAACGGGCCATGAGTGTGAAAAACCCGTATCCATATCCATACAAAAAAATACAGTAAACCATCGGGCAGCAAGCACGTTCATGAAAACACCTTCACTGGGCTCTTCACCCTAAACACAGCCCACCTGTTTTGGCTGTAATTACACCAAAGCTCCCACTCAACCCCAATTGCAAATGCGGATCATCGGAAAGTAATTCCTGATTAACCAAATAAAAACACACTCTACCTTTAGTAAAGGCTACCAACTACCTTGCCACTGTAAAAAAAACGATTAAGGGAATATTACCCTAAAAAACCCCAAATACGGTCATGGTAAAAAATTCGACTAGCCAATCTGCTGTACGCCCACAAAATACGCCCTTTGCCCTATGCCACTAAACCATTAAATATTCACCCCTGCCGAAAGTAAAATCAACATTCCTTCATCCATCTTGTTTTAAAGCACTGTTACACCTAGCTTTTCAAGTCAGTAACACAAGAGCTTTTGGTACTGCCAATATGTTAAGAAATTAAAAGGGCCAACCTACTGGGAAAAATAACAAAAAAACCTCCAAAAAAAACATTCTTAACAAACATTACTCTAATTCATAACATTTTGGGATGAAAATGGTGATAATATTTCCGATGTTGATTTACAGGATTTGTTTCTGAGACCCAAAAAGAAAAGAAAAATATAAAAAGAAATAGTAACGCTTTCAAACATAGGCGTTGGTAGCCTCAACGGTCATTTTTACCCCACAACTTTGTCAGATCGATATATGCGAAATAAAAAACTTTTCAACTGGCCTTCAGAAGTGAAAGAAGTTAAATAATACTTGGGAACACGGCGGTAATCCTCTTTGGCAAAAACATCTAAGGCAAAAAAAAGGCATAAAGGGGATTTGGGGCATTGGTCAACTATGAGAAACAATCCAAAAATAGCCGGGGAAAATATCCAGATAATTACATAAAGAATGCCTCCTTTTAATACCATGGCGGAAGGAAACCTATAAAATCTCGAAAAAACAGCGGGGAAGTATGCCTGAAGCTGGGCATACACCTAAATTAGAATAAAACCATATTGATGACTACATAAAAAAATGCGGAAATCTCAGTTAAGACCTACACTATCCCCCGATACAGTGACCAAAAAACGCAGTTCGCCCCCATCACATATTTAATAACCTTATAAGGGCTCACCGGTAAAGTTACAAGTAAAAAAACCACATGGACGGAATGGGATTGATGCATTGCTCAGCCTAAGAATAATGATTAAGTGGGTGATATTCCTCGGCCTTAACGAACAATAAACTAAAATCAACGATTCAACCAATGTGAACCCGCCACGAAATTATGGGGAACATCGCCTATCGACCATTTTATGCATTCCGATAATGAAATCCTTTAAATTGGTTTAAGCGAATGGTGTAGACGATAAAACCCCTAAATAACTACGCAGATACCACTGGCCCGTGATTTACACAGACTATAAGCTTGGACTATAAAAAGTAAACAATTTTCAGTAAGCATGGTTCATTTCAGGATATTTGGGTAACAGTAACTTCCTACCACCCTTATTATATAAAAAAAATTAATAAAATGACTACAAACAATATTAAAAATCTTTTCCACACACGAATCCGAACTACCGAAAACCCGAAAGCTAACGAAACAAATCAAATTATGCAAGATGACCCAATCATTGAAGTATAAAAACGAAAGAAACCCACTACCATTTTAAGAAAGATATACGGGCTACGGAAGACTTTTTAAAAATTACGAATAAAATAAAAACACCTTATTTGGGGCATTTAAAGACATACGATCAATTCAACGATTACAGACCAAAACTAAGACAATTTAAAAGAAAAGTTTAACATAAAACGAGTTGTGCAATTTCTGATAATTAAACTTTATATTTCATTTAATTATATATTAATACTCTTAATTTTTAAATTCACACACCCATAGTCGCATACTTCACATAACAAACTTGGATGGCTTTTACATCACCCAATTAAAAAAAGCTAAACTTACTGGTAATTTACGAGAAAATGAAGAAAACAGAAACTAATATAGGCATGGAATCTCGGAAAACGGCGATCCGAATTTCTGAATAAAAATAAAGCAAAGCCATTTTATATGAAAAAACCTTAAAAGTAGACGGGCCTTTACACAAAACACAAGACAAATAGTTTTTATGTCAGTAGACTTTATTTGCCAATAATCTTCTACGGTCCACAGTTGTTAAAAATAACACCGCAAATACGCCCAATACAATTTAGTATCAAAAAAATGGATAGTGGCCTCAATGCGGCAATGGAATTAAGTATACAATGTACTAAAAACTTACAAACTAAAACCCTTTGACTCCAAGACATATGAATAATGCTGATACTTGCAACTGTATTGGCAGTACACCCGACGGATAGAAAATTCTTCGGGGATTAAAACAACTTCAATTTTAACTTAAAATACTATCCAGCTCAACCTCCCGTTTCCCTCATTAAAAAGGAATAATGTAGAATTGGAAACGAAATATCCTCAGTTAGCTTGGGATAAAAAACCAAGCTCTAAGGGTCAATTTCTTAAGTGGTTGTTAAAAACAAGTTCTAGGTTTTATGACAACAAATTCGAAAATCTTAAACCGGGGGACTAAAACCTTTATTCGTCCTTACCCGCTACACAAACTTAAGGACTCTTAAAGAGAAACCATTATATTCCTTAGCCAAGAAATGTATAGGAGTGCCCTAATAAATTTCCTTAATACCAGAACCAAAAATTAAAACCTTATAGCATGCATTAAAGCTCAAGCTATGTAAATCAACCAAACATTACCACTTAATTACTAACCAAGATCTTGCCATACCGGGGAATTACCGTGGGGATCCTTGATCCGGGGTCCCTTGTTCAATATTGAATACCTATTGAATAAAAGTAAACGGGAGTTTTATAACCCCATACCGGGGGATCTAAGAAAGCGAAATCTTTATTTCTACCGGAATAGGTACCGATACATAGATATAGTACTCAAGATTAGATTGCCTTGTCAATACATTTCAACAATAGAACCACCCACAAAGGAAAAAACCAATTAGAAATATCATAATTGGTACCTCAGGCTCATCCAGCCTGAAATTCCATACTCTGAATATCAGTGGGAATTGGCATAGGCTGGATATTATTCGCGTTTTAGAACACCACAGTTATGCAACTCCGGAAATGAATCTGATTTATAACACACCCAATTGTCGACGTACAAATCAATGGCATACATTGGTTCTTATGATCACATTTAGCCTCAAAATGAAGTTACATTCTACAAGGTGACCCACAAATGTATGGTTTATGTCCCCACGCATTAGTCCACGATTAAACAGAGTAGGTCCAATGAAATCTCCTTACTATAAGGGTTAAAAAACTACTAATCTTGAAATGGAGAACTCTATTATGCCACAAAATTATAGGCACCGGACTATTCATCTAAACCATCATAGCGGGAATAGAATCACTTGAATTCTAAAAATCCCGCTGAATTAAGGATACACTAATCCAAAAAACCTTTAAAAAACGCCTTTACCAAAGAAGAAACGACCGTATCTGTAGGAGTACCTACATTAAAATTTCCATGGCATCATAAAAGGCTTTTGAACACGCATCCAATTAGGAAGCAAATATCAGAAGAACTGTAAAAGTAAGTCAGATGCTCGCCACCGGAAGAAACTGGGATTCAGGCGGATATTTTAACGGAGGTCTGTAAAAAGTCATGTAAAAAAACCCCGTCCAAAAATATTCAAGAAATATCCCTCAATCCCCCCCTACTTGGGGAAAATTCAGGCGCAGACGATGACAAAGGCAATAAAGTAAAAAAATGCAAAAGCCCCATTGCCTCTAGGACGGATCATTAATGGCCCTATTTAGCATAAAAGAACAATGATTAGCAAAAGATTACAAATCGAACAATAATTGATTCCTTTAGAGGTGTCTGTAAGCGCTAACGGGAAAAGAAGCTCGAATT
>Ga0163217_1050526_pt1 | contig 10291 bp, 9 predicted proteins | sample SynspAceP_FD_185933 | JGI IMG/M metagenome (GOLD analysis project Ga0163217, IMG submission 185933) | Saline lake microbial communities from Ace Lake in Antarctica - Synechococcus sp. Ace-P (PacBio error correction) | ecosystem: Environmental > Aquatic > Non-marine Saline and Alkaline > Saline ...
ATATCGAGCGAGATGAAGATACAGGCCGGGCTTTGCGTTGAACTCTGGTGGGTATCCGTAACTGGTGACACTTATGGCAAGGCTAATGGTCGCCTGGTGCGCTGGGTCTTTCGGGGTCTGATAACAACAAGAACCTTGGCGACCGCGAAGGTCCGCGGTGCATTTCTGATCCATTCAGGGACGTAGCTGAAATACCGGGCTGATCGATCACCAACATCACCTGTTGTGGATCACTACCCTCAACCTCACTGACTTGACCCTGAATGAGTGGCCCTGCAAGGGCTATCACCCCGCTGGGCGAATAAGACGCTGCAGACCAGGCTGCAGGCCCTGCCCCTTCACTGCACGCTCAAGTCATCGGGCAGCAGTCGCCATCGGCCGCAACACTCAACAACCACATCCCGGGCAGCTCAGCTACCCGTGAAGCGCCCGTCGCAGCCTACAGGGGCAATGGGTGGGCCCTGCGGGACTCAACGGAGCAAAGCAGCAAATGAACCCACGGCAGCGCCGACCCACCTCGCCGTTCCACTTATTCATTCACTCAGTTTTCCCAGCGCCGCACACCTGATCGACTCCGTCGCTAGGCTGTCCCGGCTCCTACCTGTGCTTGGCCTTGCTTCACCACCGCGGCAGCACATAACGCTTCGCGCGCGCGTCCATCCCCCCTGAATCGCCAAAAGCCAACCTTGGCCTCCTGCGCGGCATACCAGCCGGACCACAGGCGGCTCCCAGTATTCCAACTGGGCAAGCTGGATTAATCACGCACTCTTCAAAAAGCGGGCGATGCCCAGCAGCGCCCCAAGCGACTCGAGAAGGATTGAGGCATAGAGCGGTCGTTCCAATTCCCAGCGCCTGTTCCCAACGCGCGCCTACGGCAGCACTGTCCAGCTCGAGCTTGGGCCCCTCGCCGCGCAATAGGGCGCCTGGGGCAGTTGCTGCCAGCAACTCTCCGGGCGCTACGCCCAAACGTTTCCAGCTCTGACCAGCGCCTCTACGGCGCGACTCTGGGCTGCTGGAGCTGACAGAGTACGCCTCTGCCAGCAATATACCAGCTCACCTATTTCCTCCGGCTGCACCTCGTAATGGCGCTCCATGCGATCGAATCATGGCTTTCGAGAACTTTCCGGCGCGACTGGTCTGCATTTTCGCGGTACAGCTGTCCAAACCGGCGGCGGTTGCCCCAGGCGACAGTACAAAGCCAACCACGATCTACCGGCAGGAAGCCGGCGGAATGATCAGAGCCAGCGGCGCGCCACGACGGTGAGGATCGTCCGCACGCGGCGGGGCCGATGTTCTTACAGAGCGACCAGGTCTCTCTTCCAAGCGTCTCATCCGGCGACGCTGTTCGATGCTACGTACCAGATCGAGAGTCTTCAGCGGCAACTGGAGATGGCGAGAGCGCAACGATGCCGCTCCTGTATACAGATCGGGGCGACGTTCAAACGCAGTGCGGTCGACCCGCTTGTGCGCCGGTGCCGCACAACGGCAGATTACTTGCTGCCACCACCCAAAACCAACAACAGAACACTGCATAACCAGAAATCAGTCATCGGGGCGACCTTCTTCTCCAACAGCCGGATTTCAGACGTTCTGCTCGTCCGGCATCAGGATGCCTGACCTTCGTCGCGCCGCAGGGCGCGCTGACGGCGACGCAACATTGACCACAGGGCCAGTTCCAGCCCACCAGCAGAAGAACGCCGCGGCAAAACCAGAGCACGGCGGTCTGCGCGCGTCAATGCCGGCTTTGTAGCCTGACGACTCTGCCGTAATGCGCACTGACCATGAACTAACGGTTATCTGCTCCGTTTGCTCTGCGCCTTCCCGAGCATGCGAAAAGATTTCCCGGCGCAATCATGTGCGATCGCGATTGAGCAGTCGGCAATGTTCTGGTTCTGACATTTCGCGGCAAGCGCAATTTCATTGCTCAAATTGATAAAGCGCGCGCGCTGCTCTTCGGTGTCGAACTGCATAAGTGTCATATCGCTGGCCCTGCCGCACGTGACATGGTCCAGTGGCAAGCATGGCCTAATATAATACCGCTTCATGGCTGAGCCCTCCTCATCGAGGCCTGCATAAAAGCGGGCGCCAAGTTCGCGACTGCACAACGCGCTCATCTTCTACGCCCAATGAATTGTAGCGAATCAACCCCTTCGCGCATCCACCAAAAAGTCCCGGGCGACGCCATAACCGGCAGATGCCAGGCGAGCCGGCCCTGGGATCACTGATATTCAAACTGGTAGGGGTTGTGCAACATCGAGTCAATCCCTTGCGCGCCGCGTCGGGATGTTCATCCTTGTAAATTGGACGCCATGGATGAACCACGCCCTGCTGCCGCCCAGCTTGGTTCTCAGTCAACGGATGTTCTCGACCCGGCACTGTCGACCGCACCTAGGTAGCCCACACGTTTAACCAAGCAGATGGTTGCCTTTGAGCTCCTCATGACTAGATCTATCTGGCCTGGCCCTCTTTCCACCGATTGCAGCCTGGAAGCCCGGAGAAAATCCTTGCCTATCAATACCCGAAGCGCATGTTTTCTAATTATCCAGATACAAGCCTTCTTGATTACAAGGAACACCCAGCTAACAACAAGGAACAGCGCCGATGCGGCAGATACATCATCAAAAAGCGCGTTTCAAGCCGGGGTTCCTCCGTCGCCAGGGTTTCAGCTTTTGACCCTTTGCCCTGACGTGAATCGCAACGGTACAGCAGTTGTCACTCCGCCGAGCCAGTAGACCGCGAAAGTCCATTTGAAGACAGCGGCGCCAATTCCAGAATCCGCGCAACAATAGGGCTTAAATATGGTAGCGCGCATGGCCCAGGCGTCATCGCCCAGGGGTTCGCTCCATGGCCCACGAGTAGATCACGGTGAAGCCGGGCCATGAACTGGCGCTTCGTCATCCAACTGATTCTTGTACCGTGTACAAACGTTTCCCTCTCCGACGCAGACGGTATAATCCTGCCGACCATCTCCCTTGAAGGATCGTTGACCACAGCCCTAGTCCTGACTCCAATTGAGCCCCTCACGGATGCGTACTTACCCACGAAACTGGCAGGTAATATGCCCCCCCCCCCCGGGCTCCCCCCATCCAAAGATGCCCAACTGATTCGCCCGGGACCGATCGCAGATCCACGCTGGCTGTCGAACACAGGCTCGCGCCGACCACATTTCCTACTTGGCAGACCGGCGATACTCAATATGTCGCGGCAGTCATGCCCAGTAGCTGCGGGCTCAGGTCCTCTAAAAGTCCCTTTGGGACCGTGCCTTTTGTGGCGTAATCCTTGCTTGCGGAGATCTTGAAACTCAATTGCCGACTCACCCAGACACCCCAGCAGCAGCATCGCTGCCAAACCGGCCAGATGATGAATCGACCACTGTCCAGATACGCAATCAGGACACGCGCAATTCGCAGACGCCATAAGCCACGCCACTTTGAGCTGGCAAACAGACTCCTTGACGCGGCGTAATCCTTCCCAGCGGCTGAGCATGCCGACGCCCATACGGCGCCAATCACAACCCGCCATGACGGCAGTGAACACCGCATTGAGTATAGTGGCGGGCCCACGATACCCAGCGTCTGGCCGCTGACCGCATCCAGCACGCTAGCGGGCATAGCTGCCGATGCAGATCATCATAGTGCACAAGCGACCATAATATCACGTTGTGATCAGCAGGAAGGTTTTCCGGCTACCAGAGCGCGAAGCCGATCTGGGCTTTTGACCACCGGGGGCGTAGCTGCATCAACAGTAAGGGCCCCGACCACCAGCAATCAGGAAGCCGAGAAAGAATACCCCCGCGCTCAGGAATAGCAAGGCGTGACCAGGTCAGACCCGGAGCGCAACCAGGAAAGTGCGACAGCTGCAGCGAAAAAGCTCGCTATCGCCAGCAACACCGTCCCAGCTTTGCTACGCCGCGTTTTTCCGTCCACCGCGCCAGGGAAGTGGATAAGCCGGGTACCACCAAACCAAGGGCAATGAAGGACCGCTTCTCTACCGGTGTCCCCGCAGAACCACAGTCCGCCCCAACTCCAGCTCCAACGTAATAACAGCCCACCACGTGAGCCCGAGCGCGATATCCAAGCAGAAAGGCCCAGCAATGATGGTCAGCGGCGCGACCAGATCGTGCCCTCATTCGCATGCCAGCCCGGCACCCAGCAGCGCCGCAATGCGCGAAAGGCAAAGGCGGACTGAAAAGGCCGACATAGCCCTATATGAGCATCGTGGATGCACGATGAGACCACCGAATCTCTGCCAGCAGTGATTCAGGTCGTTCCCCAGTCTGACCGGGTAGAAAGGCAGTTTGCCCGGTCATACAGGGGTTGGAGGTCATCAGCATGAACGCAGGCAAGCCGAACTGATCATGCCATTCACCTGCGTCCGCACCGCTGAGCATTTTTCATTCGCAAATCGCCGGAGAAAGACGGCTACCGCCAGGGTTCCAGGCCGCCAGAATCATCGCCCATAACAGCCCAAGGGATACCCTCGTCGGCCGCCCACCTGCTACTGATCGGTAAGTAAAACCCAAGGGGCAGCGCCGAGTTTGAGTGAGGCCACCGTTACGGTCACTGCTACAAGGTCGTTGTAACCAAACGCTGGACCAGACATAGAAAGGCCGAGACATACGAACAGACATTGGGCATGGCCGCTGGCTGGGCAAAGGCCCATGGCAGCCGAGTCCGCCGCGCCAGGCGCGTGAAAGAGGAGTACTGTTGGACCTTGCAACACGCCCAACTGACCTAGGGCAATGATCAGGGTCAATCTGGCCTAAGCTCGCGGGCTAATCATCTTACTCCAACTAGTAGTCAGCTGGATGCGCTTTCGGCAATCCAGCTGTCATCTGATTAACTTTTTTCCCAATCGCCTGTGCCAGCTTCCTGCGCGCATGTATTCTTCATCCATGCCTTCGGCCACGTACTTTCGTCCGGCGAGCCAGCCATGCGGTTTTCGTTCAGCCGACCGGAGCTGTCAACGATCCCCTGACCTTCCGCGGATATCAGGTTCGGGCAAAATGCCGGAACAAGCAGTCAGTATCTGCTTGTATCATCCATCGGAGCGGCAAAACTGGACCTTTCAAGCGTATCCGGAGCACGCTGAACCGCCTCCCTCTTCTACACCAGACCACCGGCGCGAATAGCGCGGTGTCTACCCGTTGCGTCACCGATTCCGAATCTGGCTAGGGGTTATGACATGGTTGGATAGTCTGCGCAGGGCCGCACAGCGCAGGCCCACAGCAATACCCCACCCTGACGCACCATCAGCAGACATCATGACCCTTCCCAGTTTTTTCTTGCGTTGTCGGATATGCAGATTATCTACCTCCTCCGGCCGCCCGGCGACGCGCCTCAGATGCGACAGACTGCGCGCGCCATTTACCTCGGTTGAACAATGATTAGCACCAGTATGAATCAGCGTGATCATTCGATTAGGCGGACCACGACATAGGGGCCGTGGCCGCCCCATCGGCCAGCCAATTCGCTCAGCATTTGTCATGAATGTTTTTCATCCAACGGTCACTCACCCAGGCGCCGGTCTTGTGTTCCCGGCGCAGCGACTTCCAGGGCGCATGCCGCTAATTCAGCAGGCTGCGGTAAACACAGGCATACAAGCCAGCACCATCACAGCAACGGGAACACTCTCGTAGGCAATCTGCTGGTTTTTTCGGTGATTCTGAAGGTGGCGGGCTGGTAGGCAGATATTCCACTAGTCCACCGAATACTTGAATGATCGGATAAGTTCATCACTGCGCGTACGATAGCCCAATACGGCCAGTAGCCTTCCGGCGGCCGTTCACGACTGCTGATCTCGCCTTCTTTGCCCACTCGCGCGATCGATTCCCACCCGAAATACATGGAACAAACCAGACATTCAACATGGAAGGTCAAGCCGCGGCATCTCCACACCAACTAGGTAACCTCAGGTCGGGTTCACCTCCAAATGGCGCGGTGAACCAGGCTATGAAGTCACCAGGCCCGAATTAGCGCAGCACCTGACATACGCTAACGTCCGCCCATGCTTCAAATTCGCCAGACCAGTGGCCAAACACCCGGCCCACGGTCAGAGCAGATTAGACAGATGGGCCGAGGAAGGCCGCCGGCAGTGAATATTATGATGATTTCCGATAAGCTGTGCTTGCTGACTCAAACTGGGTGGGCCAAACACCAGTCCCAGCGTAACCGAATCGACCGAGCAGAATGATGGCGGCAGCGACAATACCAGGGCAGCCAAGCGCCCTGAATGTCGTAAACCACCATTCTACTGGGGACCAAATCATATGGAAAAAACGCCAGTTCATCCGCCTTAAAGTTCCTACCGCTCATATCACTCCCTCAATCCCCGCAGGCCGCACGCGAATCGCCACGGTGCAGACTCCAGATCTGGATGCACGGCTCAGGCAGCCGAGTCCAACAACGGCGGTAAACCCCACCGCAGTCCCTGGCAATTGCAGCTCTCCTAAACGGCCCGGTGACCCATTCAGAATCAGCCAACCGAATGTTACAGGGGCCAGATCAAATATGAAGCCGAGCAATAACCCCTCTTTCCGGTTTTTTCAGGCCCTCTCGTACTGCCAGCGCAGCGGCCGACGGCCACCGAGCAGTACCTCAACTACCTGCGTGCCCAGCAACGGCCTCTAGCACAGCAATTACCGGCACGAACTCGAAGCCGGTCAACGACAGCAATTCAGCTTCGAAAGGCGGCGCCAGCTAGCACTCCAGCGCTAGCACTGACCGCCAGTGATGCCAGTACTCGACTCAGCACCACACTCCACGCCCAGTGGTGTGGTGAAAGCACCCATGTGCTCCAGCCGAGCCATCCTCGAAGTTCGCTACGGAACATGCGTCCAGCGACAGCAACGTGGCCAGCAGCGCCGCAACCCAGACACGCCCGGGGCCATGGGTCGCAGCATCGCCCGGCTCAGGGCCCACCGCCAGGGAAAACACGACTGATCACGAATGGCCGAAAAACCCAGCGGAATTCAGCAGGTCGCCTGGCCGGCGGCTAATGCCCAGGCGCACTCTCGCCTTGACCAATAAAGCTCCGACGATCTGTCCGCAATCAGGCTACCTGACCCAAATTAGGGTACGCAACCCCTGCAAATGATCGATGACTGTGATGCGTGTCAGTATCACCGTGCCGCCATTGGCCGCGTGCGCCAGCAATTATGCGCCTGCCAACGCGGCAACCCACTGCCGGTCAATCGCAGTAAAGGGTTTCATTCCCGAATCCACACCGGATTCGCCTCCAGGGATAAAGCCTGGCCAGGGCACACGCGCGGTTGTTGCCACCGCTTGACAAATGCTGGCAGAAGACAGTTCCTCAAGAACCGCCGCAAACCGATCGCTTGTCGAGTGCCTTTGCCAGATAGCCTCGGCCAAACTGCGGCGTGGCTTCACGCGCACGACTAACCAGCCAGATTCTCTTTCGCGCACTTCCCAGCGCTCCCTTGACCGCCGAGGCGCAATCGGCCTAATGAATCCAGCTGTCCACGACCCGCCAGTGTTCACGCTCCGCTGGTTTGAACTATTCGACTGCTTCGCCATAACCGCATGTCGCCTGCCCGCTGGCGGTAATAGCCCCGCGCACCAGAATTCCGCAGCAGGCCTGTTGTTGTACCGCGAACCGTTTGTCCCGGCTAACTTGCAGTACCTCTGTCCTGGCTTCAGGGCGCAGAGACAGTTACCTCCTCGAAACAACTCACGCCTGGTACGCGTTCTGCCAAGGCAAGCTGATGCATAGCTGTGATGGGCAGTGATTTCACCTGTTCTCCAAAACTGTCCAGGCTCGTTACCTGATCTTATTCCATGTTTATCCAGGCTGCCCGGCCGCAACCAGTGAGGCGGCACGTCCTGACTTGGCGACTGGGCGCGCATCAAAAGTACGCTCGATTGCACGCCTGGCCGCCATTCATACATACAGCCCCTGGACCGAAGCGACCGTGATTTACGTCAACATGTACTATCATCGAGGCTCAAACATCCGACCCCTTCCACCCAGCCCCAGCCCCGCCCTCATCCCCGCGACGGGGCCTCGCCGCAGAACCCGCAGCATCTCTGCCGCCGGTAGGGCACGCAACGCTGCGTCCGATTGACGCAACTGCTGTTGCCACCTGGGCCAAACGTGCGGCGTGCTGAAGTCATTGCCGGGAGCAACGCCCCAGGGCGCCGAGTTGAACTGCTCTTGCCGCGTAAATACAAAACGCCGGGCGCGCCGCCCCAGCAGGTTTAGTCCGCCAACCAGCCCCCAAAGCCATTCGAGCAGCGGCGCGTCAGCTGCTGCTGTGCACGCTATCAGTCCAGCAACGCAATTGGATGGCGAATATTGCAACCCGCAGCAAAGCACCCATCGGCCTGACCCTGATTACCTCCCGCTCTGTGATCTCGCCGCCTTTTCCTCCCCCGGCTCCATGGTCTCAGGCTCAGGTCGATCAGCCCAGCAGCGCTGGCCTCAGGGGCGAACAGCAGCGCTGCTGTGCGAATCAGCTGCCGACGTGGTGATTGCCGAGCGGCCGCAGCAGTACGTCTGAGCCTTCACCGAGCAGCAAACCCATCGAGCCCGTACGCTGAATCACCCTGCCTTGGTCGACAGCCAAGGGAAGCATGCGCATACCCGATCCGCGCGGCACAGACTCACAACTGGCGCTGCTCCAGGGCCTGCGCGACCTTTGCAACGCCAGGTGCTCAATCCGAGCCCCTGTTACGCAGTATAGTAGCGGCTTAGCCAGGCCCCAGGCCACACACCACCGTGGCGCGGGCCTGCTGCCTGCCGGCCAGCCGTTCAGAACGCCATGCAACCAGGATATTTCGCAGCCAGGTCGACCTCGCTTCAGCAAACTGAATGACGCCCACTGGCCGGGGATAACAGGCGGTACACGCGCAGGCCGTATTTCTCCCGACCAGCCTGCCCCAGTTAGCTGGCCTGCCTCAAGGCCGCCAGCGCAAGAACCCGCGGCGCCCTGGCGGCCGGCTCCAGCCTACGCCAGCACTGGGGAAATTGCTGCGGCGCTGTCCAGTCCTGCCGGTCAGCCGGCTACCCCACCACTGCCTGGCGCTGATCTGAAAGCCACCGCTGCTGCACCTGGCGGTGAACCATGCAACAGCACCTTTCACGCGCAGCGATTCAAGGAGCTGGCCACTTTGCCGTTCAGCTTCCCCTGGAAGCCAGCCCGTCAGCGCCGGCCACAGCAGAGCTTCTCCCTCTGGCAACACGTGTTGGTGTCATGGGTAGCACCGACTGCGACCGGAGCCTGGGGCGCCCTGCTGCTTTTGACCGCCGCATTGGGCTGGTCTGCGTTTCACATCACCGAGTTGCAAAGCCTTGGCCAGTCGCCAGACTTTTTCCCGGACGGCAGCAGCCAGACAACGGTCGGCAACTGGAAATCCTCCAGCGGACGGGCGCAGTTTCCAGCCATCTGTGCAGCGTGCGCATTCAGCGTGATGGCCCCTCGCCCGAGGAAAAGAAAACCCGAGCAGGTCCCCGGCATGGGAGTGCGCCCTGCGTTTAATCTGGATCCGCTGGGCAAGCCTGCACGGCGATACGCCAACTCTACAAGGCCGGGTGAGCAGTCGAGTATCTGGGCGCATCAGCCACAGACGCACTTGTTGCATGGCGAGCTGAAATACATTACCTGACCCGCTTGCTCGCCAAGGGGCTGGACGTGGTGATTTGAGCTCACCAGGGCATGCCGCGCAACCAATGACGCAACCTGCAAGCAAGCGCTGATAGATAGGTTATCCTGATTGAAAAAAGCCCCGTGAAGCCGAATTGCTCTGGTCTAACGACGGCGACAGGCACCGCGCTGAACGGCAAGGCCGAGGTGCGATCTGGCTGAACTGCATTAATCGAACTGGCGATGGCCCATACGAAGTGCCATGATCTAAGTCCCAGAACGCCGAACCTGGCGAGATGTGCTGGCGAGACTGGAAACTGAGGGACCAGATCCCCAGAGCGCCTTAACCGCACCATCCGCGGAGATGCATCGAGCTTTGCCTGATATCTAGGGTAACGCACCGGACGGGTTCGAGCCAACCAGAAGGACCAGCGGTTAGCCCCTGTCGCTAAGGCTTCCGAGCGCCGCTGCAGCTTGGCAACCACTCGGCTTCTGCCTTGGACAGCCCGCAGGACTGCGGGTGAGATCCTCCACACATGGCGCCAGCGCCCAACCAGGCGGCCGCCTGGTTATAGGCCATAGAGACTGGCGGATGATTGCTAGATACAAATCCGGCATATTGCCTTTTCTTCCTCATTACGCTTGAAACGCTGAATCAACCAAGTGGTTGTCAGCTTCTTTCACCACCAT
>Ga0163217_1081005_pt1 | contig 10291 bp, 5 predicted proteins | sample SynspAceP_FD_185933 | JGI IMG/M metagenome (GOLD analysis project Ga0163217, IMG submission 185933) | Saline lake microbial communities from Ace Lake in Antarctica - Synechococcus sp. Ace-P (PacBio error correction) | ecosystem: Environmental > Aquatic > Non-marine Saline and Alkaline > Saline ...
GGCGATAGTGGACTAAAAGTGGAATCGACTATTATCAAGCAAGCGCTAAAATATATGTATAGCCCTCCACTAAATTGGAAACGACTTGAATGTCTGCAGACGCAAAGACGACGATTATCATCAGTGCAATAGTTCTTTACGAAAAAAAATTGATCACTATGCTCACGTTTTTGGACCGATCGCTCATTGCTTTGTGTGTCCGAATTAAAGATGGGTTTTTAAACGGGCTAGGAGCTCTATTAAGAATTAAGAGCCTGATCTTTGGTTGAATGCCAATATGGGCCGCAATGAAGATCACACCTGTGTGGGTGTAAATATACAGAACAAGAAGTACGAATTTTTAAGCCTTGTTTTGATCATGTACACGGAAACCATGAAAAGTTCTTAGTATAGCTTGTGAGCAGACTATATCTAGGCCCATCTGTTACCTTAAGAACATCATGAGGAATAGATGGTGAATACACTATATTGGTTGCAGAAGTGGGTTGGGGTTGGCTTGTCCCCCGTGGTGGCAAAACTAATCGGCATGGGGATTGGCGGGCGACCGAGAGTTTTTTGATGAGTGCTTGCTCCTGACGTCTATTTGGTACGGAGGCGGGGTGGGAGCTAAACCTTGAAGGCTGGTGGGAAGCAGAAGTCTCATTTTTGGCGAGAACACTGGAACCCTCTTGTGTTGCGTTTGTTCAGGCATTTATCACCCTGCAATGCAACTGGTATCAAAAGCTTCAGAAACGCGAGTGCCTCCATTAAAAGCTAAGTTTCTTATTATTTCTTTAAAGAATAATGCTTTTTTCTGTGCATTTTTTAATTGTTGCTTAATCAGAAGCATAGACCGAAAAACGTGGGGCTGATATCAGGTCACGGTTTTTTAATCTTCTGTTTTTTTAAATCTTAATTTAACAACGACTTTTTTAAATGCTTTCACAAAGGTAGTCAATATTGTTATCACTGACGCCAGCGATCTCCATTCGACCCGTATCGGCAATGTAAATCGTCAGATTTCACAATAGCAGTAGCTAGCCGAACTTGTTCAGTTTTACTTCTCAGAATACGTACATGCCTCGTTAATCTTGCAATAAAACTGAGGTACTTTACTTCCGGAACAATCCGCTAGCCGTATTCCTTATAATTTAAGCCACTACTAGTGGCGTAGGCCAATTGATGCGATCACGCTTGCTGTTTTACTTCTAATTCCCATTCCGCTTTTAATGTTGGGTCGCTCATGATCAGGGTAACACCCACGCGGCACCGTGGGCGCTGGTGGCATACGAATACGTTAGCACGAATTGTGCCTTGAACTCGATATAGAAAATGCCTAAAAATGACGTTTTGCTTCAGGTGCTGACGCAAGCAATTACGCTCTATCGCACCACACGCTCAACGGTAATACAAGTTCCCTTCGAGAAGAATTTCGCGATTAACATAATCTTGAACGTTAGGCTGCCATATGGCGCAACGAGCAAAGGATCTTCGTCAACCATCACCGAAACCTTGGTAGGACCGCATCAACCATGGACAAAAAGGCCACGTTTATTCAACCGAAATCAGTAATAGCTACTTTCCCATTTGGTCAAATGCAAATCAAATACCTGTTGGGTGTCGCAACAAGCGTGTAACACATACAATCGCTCCTGCTTTAGCTTTCGGCTTCGAGTGTTTTGCCATCGATTTGTTTCGTCAAAACGTTGACGCCATTAGTTGCTCGTCTATACGTGGGTAAGATTTTACTTCCACACGCCGGCAGAGTCAAAACTTAGACAACTGATGATTTGCCGCCACCGTTTGATACTTACTACAAACAGCGAAAGCTGGTATTATAGGTGTTCAGCAAGTAAGTATACAGTCAGGCAGATACTTTAATGCGCCAGTACCCGCTGGGGTTTTGCGTATCTAGAACGAATGCGCCCAGAATCCAATAAGCGAGGTACCCTGCTACCAGTGATCACTATATCTTAATAATGCTTCGAACTCTGTCGCACCATAATCCCTAAATAGTTCTTTTGGAATCTTCTTTGTTCAAGCAAATAGTTCCCGCTTTTTTCACACTGTTTCAAAATAGGCGTGTGGACCTTATCGTCTTTAATAGACCACCACACAACCCAAAATCAATTTTCTTCGGGTTGAATCTTTTTGTTTAATGGCCATAATAAGGGCTAAAAGACAGGGTCCGCCAGAAACGGCCTTTAAGATGCTTAAACATGATAAATAACAAGGGTCCCTTGTTGTGCATCAACAAGTGACATCACTGTGAAAAGTCGGCGCTTGAATACTTCTTCTTTCATGTTTGCCTTTTTTCCATAGCGAAAATCATGACAAGCGTGAGTGACAACTTCTCTCCAAACTGTAAAGAAAAATAGACAGTTTGTTTTTTTCTCTGCATTGTCTTTATCGCTTTAACCCTCATAAACAGCCCCCTTTTTTGTACAACAAGTAAATGTCTGATTTTTTGCTTTAACGTCATTTAAAACGAACCGATCAAAGAGTAATGGCTTTGAACGCGTTGGCTTCGCCTAGTTTTTTTCAAAAGCTAATGTCTGACACGTTTTCAATTTTTTGGCGTGCGCGCGGCGTCACCTCTGGGTGCGGACCTGTGATGCGTTCACCAAAAGTAGTGATAAACTCTCCTCTGCATGACCAGGCACAAATAATGACGCGGTGCTTGTACTGACTTGCCAATGATTGCCTTGTTGTTTGTTCCTCTACCATATAAATGATGTTTCTCTCTAGGAATGCAGTATGCATGATGCTTATGGACTTCTGACACGGATCGTCCATTGCGCGTCTGGGTGCTGATAGTGGTAAAGCTCTGCTTCCTTAGGAGCTACTCGCGCTCTGAGCGTGCACCACGCCGAGGATATTCGCCCGCCAATTCTGGTTTGGTCTGGTAATCCAAATTTTTTCAGAGAGAAGGATTAAAGCCTTTGTTCCTATTTTGGTGGTCAAGGGGTTAATTCGCTGTGATAAACCCCTTTCGCCTGCGAACATGAGTTGGTATTACTGCTTCAGCGCAGTTTCTTTTACGTTATTTCGCTGTGACTGTCTTTTATGGGGCGAGTTCTACTGTCCTTACATAATGGGGGTGGGCCTCAGACTTATAGAATTTCACCTATGTCTTTTATGTGCCGTGGTTTTCAGAACATCCTGCTGTGGGTGTGACTAGATGTCGTCTGTTGATAGAAGCGAACACGGTTTGGGTTAGAGAAGCCCATCTGTCTTAGAGGAATATCTTGTAATAGGGCTGAAAGGCCGGATCATACAAAAGAAGGTAATGAGTGGCTGGTATTTATAACCAGCCAAGTTTGGCCCTGTCCGCGATCACTTAGGATGCATGTGCATATAGATATGTAAAATCACCTTGCGTTTCTCGCGCCAAAATTGGGCCGAAAGTCAGGGAGTGGTTCATATAGCAGTGTGGAATGCACCTGTTCAGGTGAGGAGAATATCTACAATGTGGCGTAATAGACCGAAAACTGCGAAGATTTGCGGAGCCGCATACGAGATATTGCTCTCTAAACATTTATTAAAGGTTGGCGAGAGTATATGCGTTGGGGCTGAACGATCCGAGCAGCGGTAACATTAGAAGCATTACGAGTCATTTGGAAGCCATTCCATTTTCAACTTTGGGGCAGTTTTGTTGCCGCTGCGGGGCCGACGCTTTGTTTAAAGTACCAAGTCTGCGTTGCACTTAATACCGGTGAAGCGAAGCTAGAGAAGAATGATTTATTAGTGCGTTGCTCTGTTTGATCGGCTCACGTCAAAATAGCGGTGTCATTTAAGCCCAGCGGGCAACGTGGATATTTCAGAACAATTGGAATAGAAACAGGGGCAGGCGAATTTTAGAAGCAGCAAATGCGTTTAGAGGATTCTATTAAAGCCAATTTGAGTCAGGCTTGGGGAGCCTAAAATGCTCAGATGCGCGCGATCTGTGTTTGATATGGAACCTTTGTGCCTTTAAGGTCCCACGAGACAGCGTGTTGTGGCGCTTGAGATATTTTTATATCTAACTCAGAAACAACACATACTAAGTGGAATCGCTCATGCCGGGATCGTCGAATTCCAAAAGACTTCGAGATCTTGAAATGAATGCCGTGCTGGTAGGATGGTAATAATCCTCGTTGTTGGGCCATAGAGCCTTAAGAGACTAATACAAGGACGCCGACTTTTATTTCGACTCTCGGCTGTCAACAGGCTGAATTAACTCTGACCCGGTAAGGGTACAGTGCAGGTGCCGGCCTTTCTAGTCCAAAAATAACCAATATAACGAGTCCAGACAAATTTTTTTTGAGAACTGTCCTGCCCGAAAGGCGGCTTGGGACCGCGCAATAGACGTTATGTTTGCCCATTTGTAGGGCAGGCTCCCCGCGTGACGACTCCATCCTTTGGGCTTTGGTTTGAAGGGGCAATTACCCCGCTCAATTACGCTCATATCCCTGGCCATCGTGCCGTGGCCAAACAAGTTCAAAAAATTTGCCGGCTCGTACATCGGTATGTTGGTTGTTTGAAGCCGTCAGGTACTTAGAGTCGATACCATGCGAAGTATTCAACGCGCATGTTTTGGGCTTAGTGCTTCCGGCTATAATTAACCACATGCAATTATCGGTATAGTAGAGGAATTGAAAATATCGGTCCGTTTGGGTGATATACGCCAATGTGAATATTTCTCAAGGCCAAACATATCTGCGTTTAGGCGCTTGTCTGTAAGGACATGTCCTGGTTCGTGCGGTCTGTCATTCGTTTGTGGTAACAGCTGATTAAGTCAAGATTGGCAGTATGATTTCCGTTTCAATGTGATGGTTTTATTCTTTTTTCGTCATTCCTGTCATCGTATTTTAAGGAGTACTGTGTGTTTTCCCTATCTCGTCTGTTGACATGTATATTCCCCGTTTTTTCCTGCTCTTGTTGCAGGCGCTAGTCAGTCAAACAGTATTGTCGTTTTTCCGATGGATCAGGTTTGTTGGTTCTGTGGTCGATATAACGTTCATATTGTTTGGGTGTGTTTCTATCCCGCTTTATTGATTTTTACTTTAAAACCTCGCAGATTTATTTTTATCTGGAAATCGAAGTCCCTAAGTATGCGTTTAGTTTTTGTTGTTGCCCATTGTTTATCACTGCTATTATCTTGTGATTTATTCATGTTTGGTTTGATGATGTTGGTTGCCATACGGATCGTCAATGTGCAAGCGGAGTGCGCTTTATACTTTTACGAGTGTTGGCATTAGGCTGGCAGTGGTGTATGGCACCGATGGGCTTGGTGTTTAGCCCGCTTGGTGGGTCGCGTCGGTTGATTCCTGCCGGTATAATGTATTTTCTGATTGGTGTCCTATGAGGAGTGTTTATGCAATGGACGCTCATCAACCGCATGAAGGCTCCTTCGCAAAGGGACCGTTCAGCGAGGAGAGCATTGCGCCCAGGCGTTGCGTTGAGTGGTGCATATTTAATTCCCGCATACGCTTTCGATTGTGTCAGATTTTGCTTTGGGACGTGGTTTGAATCTCTGTTTTGATGCCGCATTATTTTATGGTAGTCTGATGTGGATAAGCGGTAAATAAGGTGGCTCTCGAGGCGGGTTGCCTTGGTTTATTGGCTGGTTGGAGGAGGCGAGTGTGCGATTGTTGAGACGCATTCGTTCTGTCTGGTATGACGTTTTGTGATGTCTTCTTTCACGCACATTTTGTCATGTTTCCTATTGGGCTGTAATATAATCCCTGCGTGATGTGCTGCGTAGTTGGATGTGCGAGAGTTGTTTGTCCGGGCATTTGGTTGCGTGTTTATTTGGTCGTACGTGCCAACGGCATACATCGGCCTAATGCCTTAGCCTCTCGTTCAGCATCATAAGGCGGTGATGCAGATCGACATGGCGCGTATCTTACGATTGCAAACTTTGATATCGATTTTTGAACGCTAACTCCCAGTACAGGCATGAAGTTGGATCCAGTATTTTTGGTTAAACAGGAGTCAGCTGTAATTTTGGGGGATCACCAGAAAAAACCAGTGCTTTTTGCAGTGGGGTTTTTTTAGAATTAACTATGGCTTTTTAGGTGCGTTTTTTCGCCAGAGCGGAAAATTAAGCTTCCGTTTGGGTCTTGTAAATAAATTCTGATAGCAGTAGTTGGTGGCTTTCAACAAAGCGTATACGCGCCAACAGCATAGCGCTGCTCCTTTCGCATTTATCACCTACCAAATACCAGCCTTTTCTTTTGTGGGATGTATAGTCAAAGATTGGCGTCGGTGATTTTGAATCTTCTGACCGTTACGGTGCCGTTCGGGCTATATTACCGAGTAGATTTTAATGTCGGAATAGATAATACTGAGGGATGCTTATACTACTTTTTTTGGGTTTTATGTATCTATTGCTCTGCGAATAGGTAACTTTCTACTCACCGATAGAACTCGGCAAGAGAAAGCCTGCTATTGGACTAGGTCGAGTTTGTTTTTTTTTTTACGCGGATCATAATTTCTTCAATCGCGCAAACAAGAGTTAGGAAATATGGTGTAAAGCACTGAACTACTGCGTGGGCAAACTGCTTGTTTCTATCTTCGTAAGTGAGACTGGATCATTTGGCCCGTACCAAGCCATGTGTTTTCCTAAACTCAAATCTACATTTTTATTAAATTAAATCATCAACCTCTTTTACTCAACAAATATTCTAAGTAAAGGTGGATGTTTCTGCTTTTTTTAAGATTTATATAATCTAGACTTTAGAAGGTGTTCAGATACTAGTAAGCCTTGACATATTTACCATGTCTTTTTGTCTCAGACTTATAACAGAGATCAAATTTAAAAAGGTATGATAATAATTTAATTGAAGCATTAATTTTAATTAGGGAGTGTCTCCATAATTATAGTGTTGCGGTAATCTATGATTTTAATAACATTAATACTATTATAACTTATAATATTTAAAAGGTAGTGATATAAATCCCTTTAAAGTCTCACATAGAAATCAATTGTTATTACTTTAGTGGATAATTTTAAATTAATTGATAGTTTGTTATTGGAAGGTTTTTATTTTTATTCTCAGCAATCCATTTCTGGTAAGAATAATAAAAACGAATGAGGTTATACCATTAATTTCAACGCGCGATTCACTGTTTGAAAATGTTTGCTAAGAAAATGATGTTGATTAAATCTTTGACTTTCATTATAGTCGCACTCTTCCACCATAATATGTCATTTCCAAGCAAATTATTCCAGGGAAGTGTTGTCCGCTTTGGTATAATTGGGGTCCAAAAGAAAGTAATCATATAGTGCGCAAATCTTACTGTAGATGTGAAATATGCAAAGAAAATTTATCTTTAAGATCTTGAAATATAAACATTAAGGCGACCGTAGGTTGTTGTCATAATTTAGTATTTTAAAATAGCTAGGAACTTTGGATGTCAGATGTGTAACTCTTAATGAAACATATGCTATACGGATTTTTCTAGCAGTGTATTGGTGATTATCGTTTTCTTGTGGCGGACCCGGAACTTCCAGAGACCAGTTTTGCTTTGGCACTGGAAAATTTACCTGAGAAATTGACTTTAATCAGGATATCCAAACGCCATTCTCTATCGATAAATGTATATAATATCGACCATGGGCCGGTAATAAGGCTAGAGAATTTTCTGCTGGGACTTCAATTGCACTCATCAGAAACCCGCTTATTGCGGAGTTTACCAGAATTCCTGGAATTTGCACTGGTTGCTGGAACTTTAAAAAAAGAGCGGATTTTTTTTTATAGAATTATTTCTGAGGATCCCAGCTAATGTTAAATGCCAATCCAGAATCGCGTTTATCTATCCTTGACCAATAGGCACAAAACGCCTTATTTGGATAAATGGATTGAAGGAAGGGGCGGCCTACTCAGACATTGGGCTTATTGTCCCCACCCAAAAAGGCCAGAACTTCCTAAGCGTTTAAAAAACCAAAATTTATACGCCAACGAGAATAGATATTTTCATCGTTTCACGTTTTGGAACAAGAAAAAACTGGAGCTACTGAACGGGCGGATGAGAACCCTATTGCGACGCGTGTCCCTTTTGATTTAACCGGGATTTCGCAACCCGTTGAGAGAACTTAATTTTTTTTTGGGGGCGAACACCGATACTAACGCATAACGAAAAACAAGTGGACCCGGCTTTTTAGCTTCCCCGCATTAATGGCGACACCCGATTGGCCCTGGGGAGTGGATGGACTTTCAGCGTTTTGCGGATACGCAAGGGTTAATGACAGTGACCAGTATGCGAGATGGTTTCCCTCGCCTGGAGACGATTCGGGTCATTACATCCTTCAATGAAAATCGTAGCTACGAAATGAGTTTATACAAATGGCATTTGGCGGGTGATATGATGCCATGCCACTAGATCAAGATTTTGGCAACTACTTTGTAAAACAGACTGCATCCTCAAAATCTGGAAGGCGTGTAATAGTGGAAGAGGAGTTTAGATCAGAATTTGTAGCGCGATAGGGCCACGTAACGCGGGGAAAGGACTTTTGGGACTACACTGTGGCTTGTGCTAAGTGCCATGCATCATAGTAATGATCCAATTCCCAAAAAGAACTATTACGAATATACAGTTTTTTTTCATAACATAAATGAGCTCTCTGGTCAAATATCTTGGGATTATTCCCTGCCAGTCCAACCTTATTATTGGCAACGACAGAACAGGAAAACTTTTTAGCCTATTGTAAGATACCTACTTAAGAAAAAGATGTTTGAATAAAGCGCAGTTTGATTCATATTGAGAAGGAGATCGATCTTTTGAGGACATTGGATTATTTACCCTGAAAAACTATATACATAGGAAAGTGTCAATGGGTTCTTGCCACCAGCTTCTTTTCGTGAATTGAATTTTGAATGGAGTAAGTCTCTTACTAATACACCTGCATCCCAATGGCAATTAAGGCCAACGCGTAACCCATTCACGGTAAAATGAAAAGCCAAATTCTGTTTCATAATAGGATTTACGGTCAAGGACTGAATATAAGGCACCGTAGATGTTTTGTGATGGATTTGGATACAAAAAGGTATTTTTCACCGGTACGGCGTTCAACGCGTTTAGCAATTGGGTCTAGCGAAACTTTGTGTCCCTCATAGATTTTGTGAAAATGTGTGTATATCCTATCATCAAAATGATATGGTTACCCGTCTTTTTTAGTTATAGGGTATCCACCTAGAAAGGTAAGGGATAATAATTCGAGTTGCTGCGCATGGCACGTACTATCCGATAACGCCATGTGTGAGAGACTTACAAGATTGTCCCAAAGAGCAATGGGTGCAATAACCATGACCAGGTGCACGGATCTGTACAGCCAAAGGTTTTAAAGATTTTTTTGGATGGTGCCGAAATGCAAACCGAAGTGGTAAATGATAACTTGGACCAAGGAATATTGTCCTATGACCATGAAAAAAAATCCTAAGACGAAACAAAGAAGCCTGAATACAGGTAGGTGCTTAGATGGATGAGGAAAAAGGTATGGGCGGTGCCATCATAGATGATCTTTTGGTTTTGAATAAAAGACTATCAGATTTGGGAAATGTGAAAATAGCCCGTATGCCGATAGCTGATAGAGAAGTAATTTACTAACCGTTTTCTGAACCCTATCATCTGCCAGAGAAAAATCAGCTAAGAATTATTATCAAGGCTACGAGATCTGAGGCATGTTACATAAGCTAAACTTGCGGGAATGCAAGAAACAAGAAAGGCTTTATAACGATAGTATAGAGACCATATACATGGAATTAATGGTCATGAAAGAAATGGACGAACCTATAGACCTACGTTCATTTTAAGAAAAGAGGGCAATATGATGCTTCGGTGAAACAGTTTTTTTCCAAACCCACCTGAAGAAAATTTTTTTTGCCTTTATGATAGTCCGCTTTCAAAAAATAGGTTTGGGGCTTTCAGATGGCGTAATAGCTAAATAACACTTTAACCGCACGTGTACGGTAAACAGGTCTATTGGAAGAATATTTTGGTAATTTGGTATTCCGTGAAAACGGTTGTGAAGATTTTGGAAATCAGGGTGTGAGATGCCCTGTCACATCCCAAAGTTATTTGATGGCTTGCTATTAATTTCAATTGGATACAGGATGGGTGACGTAAAGGCATTGCAAAACTTATGGTGTGAGCAACACCACCACCGCAGTCCTTCAAAGCAACATCCAGAGCTTTATGGACATTGATGTGGAGAATAGGTTATTGGCACGTGCCCGGTAAAAAGATTAACAGGTGAAATTGTTTTGCGGGACATATGCACTTGCTGCTCCCGGATTATTGTAAACCGAAAAATAGGAGGGCCGAGTGT
>Ga0163217_1013981_pt1 | contig 10290 bp, 7 predicted proteins | sample SynspAceP_FD_185933 | JGI IMG/M metagenome (GOLD analysis project Ga0163217, IMG submission 185933) | Saline lake microbial communities from Ace Lake in Antarctica - Synechococcus sp. Ace-P (PacBio error correction) | ecosystem: Environmental > Aquatic > Non-marine Saline and Alkaline > Saline ...
CACGAAGAACAAAGAGGAAAAGATCCCCCCAATGAACCAAAGCCCTTTCAAATGGGCCCGTTATATTTCCCCCTTAAAATTCCAAATGTTGGAAATTTGGGGGGGGGCGCCCTAAAATGAAATGCGTTCCGAAAAGAATGTGTTTAATAAATGGTGGTGGAAAAACAACATATTCCTTGAATGGTATTAAAAAAAGTAAACACCCTGCCTTCGCGTATTTTTCTCTCCATATATCTCAATCCGCCTTTTTTTCCCAGAATCATTCCACCATTGGTTATTATCTCAAAAAAGAGCTTCCTGTTGAATTTTTCGTAAATGTATGTCTCCCCAATCCTTTGGGAGAAATTTGGGCGTCCACGAAAACAATCATACTCAATCTTTTTTCCCAAGAATTCCTAGACAATTCCAATATATGGGGAATTTTAAAATTATCGACTGAAAGAAAGCTCCATGTGGTCTATCGTGGAAACATTTTTTTCCAAAGCTTTTTGGCCAACTCCTTTCAATCAATTTCTTATTGCAAAAAAAAGTTTTATCAATCCACGAACAGCTGGATTGAAAAAAAGGCCTATCCCATCAGGATTTCACTACTAATTAAGTTCCTTTACCCGCCTTTTATCAATGTAAATCCCCTAGTACAAGAAAATTCCGTCCTCTCTTCGCCCCTAAAATATGCCTACCTTCGTACTCCACACCTAATATCATCGCCAGTAAGTAACCCGCATCCTTAATCCGATTTTTAAGAATTCTAAGGGTAATCCAATTTACAGTTTCATTGCCATCGCATCAAAATCGGTGAATTGGCACTTACCGCCTTGGCATAACGACGTGCATGAAATTCACTGATACCTTTAATAATGATCATATTTCCTCGGCAGCATCCCATTCCTTTGATCCCGCTCAATACAGAAAATTGCCAAAATACAGGAAGGCTCCACAATTTATACCATATTTACAGTTTGCCCATCACTTCGGCATGTAATTGCGAGCCATTGGAAGACAAGCCCACCTGGGGGGGGGGGGGGGGGGGGGACTTTTTCCGACCAAAAAAACTTAATTATTCTTGGCCTATTACCATAAGTTTTGCCACAACTTGTAAGGGTCCGTCACGGCACTTTCGCCTTTCCACTCTTCCGGAACGCTGCGCTTGTCCTTTACAGGTTTACCCCGAATTGCAATGGCACTCCCCATTGCGGGCGGGCAAATCACACCCATATCTTTGTGTTATTCAACGGTTTCATATTCTTCTTTCTCATCGCTTATACCGGCCGCAAATTCCCACTTGGCCATCGATCGATGAAATCAATACATTTTTGCAAACCGTACTTTTGCCTCTGCCAATTAGAATTTCCCGACAAAATGCAGCCCATCAGGCCTCCGTTGTGAATAATTAGCTTTTCCCACTCAGGGTTAATATCGTGGGAGAGACGGTAAAGCCCCATTTTTTTGCTCTCCCGCAAATGGTATAAGGGATCAACCGTTTATCGAGTAGTATCATTTTTATATGAGATGGACATTGGGGTCTGCCATAGAAGCATTTAGAACGAAAATGGTATTCTAGCAACGCTTCAATGGGAATTAAGCTCAGAAGCGCCGCCGTCACACAAGCTCAATACCTTCACCTTGACTATTGGGCACGTGCTTCCTTAGGAGGCCTGTCCTACAGAAGAAAAACACTCAGATTAAATTAGAGGCAAATATAAAACCTAGCGACGGCTTTAATATGCCATTGATGTGTTTAAATTTGTACACTGTCATATCCCAGCGTTTGCAGATTCAAATCTCAATAGGAGATTAACAATAACTTATAGGCACGTTATATCGCGTGGCCTATAAGTATTAAATAAATACTACTGGGTTTAAATGTAGAAAAATTAATTTTATATTAATAAAGTTTTTTAAATAAAGCAATTTCATAAATGAGCAAAGATTTTTAAGCAATCTGAGGTGCAGGATGCTTATGATTGCAATTGTCGTAGGTACCGGGAATTAGCGGAGGCTGGGCCCGCAAAGGAATTAACGTGAAAAGGACTTAAAACCCTGGTTTTTGGACGTGGAAGGACGTGATAAACATATCGAAGAAACTACGAACTGCCATATGGCATCCTTGGGACTTTCGAATGGCCGGGAAACCGACCAAGGCAAGATGTTGAAAAAACAACCTAAACAGAACAGAACTGATATAAGAACCCACAAAATGGCCTCGCCAAGTAAAATGTGGTTTGTAAACTGATCTGGCAACACCCATATACACGAATAAGGCGGATTTGATTGGTGAAGATGGTTACCGACCTATGGGACGTTCATTACAATGGGGACCGTCAAAGTTACCGTTGGACGCGACATCGATTTTAACAGGCCAACCTAAAAAAGTATGGCAAATTGCAGTTGAAATTGGCCCGTGCGTTTATAAGGATATTGCCCCATTGGTACTTTCTTTAGGTGGAAACTCAATTGGTGTTAGTGGGGAGAGCACTTATCTTCCCTCATTACCGGTATAGTGGATTTTTTTGCCCCCCATGGAAGAATGAATTGTGTTGAAGAACATTTTAAAAACTAAGTACGGAAGGTTGTTCACGAACGTAGCCCTGTTTACCTAATGTCGGGTTGCACACATTAACCGAACCACAATAAGTCTTGACGGTAACGTACCAAATGTGTCGAATATAGAAACGCGTTGTATTAGAGGGTGGTCGCATTTTGAGCTTACTTCAGTAGTTTGTCCTTCTACCCTCCTACCTGCGGCAGAAGCAACAGGAAAACATGACATCTACGTCACAGATTTCCTATTGTAAACATAGGTAATATTATGACCCTAAACACCAAAAAAGCTAACAGGGGTAAAAAGTTATAGACCGTTGTTAACAAAGGGGAAACATTTGAAATTTAAGGCCAAGGTAATTTTCTTTAATGTGCCTCCACCCCCCCCTCCTCTATACAGCTTCCACTTCGATATTAATGCAATCCAAATCCAGATCGGATTCCCGAATGGTAATGGGATGAATTCTGACCAAATTGGGCCGCATATTAGGACCATCATTTAAGGGGTTGGTGCTTCCGGTTAAATATTCGACGGCTTCGAAAGAATAGGTAACTACAAAGGGTAGAAGACCTAATGGTATATATATTCCAAGATTTAGAAATTTAGGGGAGATTCCAATAAGAAAAAAGATTTACAAACGTGCTTCGGTATCACGGGGGAGCCAGCAGGGTAATTGGGAAGAAAACACGGTTGCGAACTCTCTTACGGAAAGACCTTAAGGAAGAATATACTTCAACCAGGAGGTGGAGAATGGGGCATACGGTGGTTTTGGTCGAAGTGGCTCCTTGATCAAGACAACAGAAATGACCTTGATTACGAATAAACTAGACTGCTGGGGGCATTCCCACAGTAACCTTTGATGCCGACCTTACAGGAAAACGATTTAACATGCGGTAAAGCTTTCAGCAATCAGCTGTAGAAATGTGTGGAAAAAGCTGTTTACGTGATGTGAGAATGGGACATGATGGCCCAACCGGCTTTAGGTTTGGACAATATTCACGAAATGGGTACTGCAAGGATGGGACGCAACAGAAACCTCTGTGACCCTCATTGGGAACAAATCATTTGGCATGACGTGACCGCGGTAAGTTTAATGTAACTGAATGGGTCCATTTATGCTTCGGTCGGCCCAGTTGCGTTAACCCAATCATGTAACTTATAATGGCGTTCACTGCTAAGCCGCTGACCAGCGGTAACAAGAATACTTAAAAAAATGGAAATAATATAATGGATAAAGAAAAGCAATTAGAAATATGGACTGGCGGTGATATCACCGTAAGCACACCCCCAACGCTTTGTTAAGCATTGTTCAAAGTTGTAAAAAAGACGCTGCAATTTTAATGGACCATGCACCCAATTTTTCTATCCTCTGCAGAGGCTCCGTCTAACCCATCTGGGTCGACATAATAACTTCCCTAAAAACCGGATACCCCTTCTGCCTCTTGAGGTACAAGGTCCATATCTTTAAAGACCGTGTTGGCAGATCAGGTAATGGAAAAATGAACAGCAGGCAATGTTTTAAAGATACCATAGGGGAAATTCTTGATAAGGTCTTAAAGGATTCGGGCAAGACAGAGATTGGCGGACTTAACTCCAAAAGAACTGAACCGGTCTATGGCCAATGCCTCTGAGATTTCAAAAGAAGACAGGTAACCATTTCAAAGGCCAATAAAGACTTACAGAAGCCGTAAAATGCTGGCAAAACGGAACAACATTGAACGGATGATAATATCCAGATTTGCAATTCGCAAATAAATTAAGAAGATCTAACTATCTGGGGCTATAAAAGTCACTGCCGAATTGGTCGGCGAGAATGTATTACAATATTTACCCGGTACCGATGGGGGAATCACTTTCGGTTGCGAGATCTTCAAGGACTTATACCCGGGGGAAAGGCCTGGTCACTTTAAAAATTATACCCAAATTAATTATGGCTAACGGAACTGAGGAATGCCAAAAGCCACTTTCATGTTCCTTAGCACTGTTCCTTTTATTAAACTAAATTCAACCAGATACCCAAAAAATGAACAAGCAAGAGAATTTTTAATAAACAAAAACAGCACTTACAAAGTAGTGTCCATTACAATTGGAGGGTTCTTTGCTTATGGATGCCAACCGTAATTTAAGAAGCGATAAGCATAGTATTCAATTTAAATATGCCCCCATTTTTTGGATGTTTAAAAAACCGCTTGCCCCGGTGAATGAAGCCTCTCGTTGACTCAAAATAAACTCTTATGGCCGACTGAAGGGTTTTACTGCTTTGAAGACAGACGGCATGATGGCGTATGGGACGTTGCAACGAGCAAACAAAATAGGTGAAACCCTAGCCAAGACGGAATATGACCATGGGTGTAATTTTTGTAGTTGAACAAAGCGAAGGTATAATGGCCAAACTCCTCCGCTGCGAGAGTAAAGGAATAATTGTATCTTGTTTGGACGGCTGCAGGAGAGCCGTAGACTGTTGCCAAACGTGTCAAATGCCGCCATAAAAGTGGTGACCGTTGTGCGGGTGGACTTCGAAACGAAAACTGCCAATGTGGTTATTCAGGACGGCAATGTTATGTGAGGGCATTAAAACGAGGCGCGGAGATTTTAAGAACGTGCTCATGGCTTGGTAATGGTAATTAAGAAACCTTTTATTTATATGATTCTTCTCACGATCCTATACCCCACAAAATTCAGATGCAAACCCTATAATGGAAGAATTATGTATAAGGCGTGAATAGGCCCTGGCCTGTAAAGATATTGTTTGACATCTACCAACAATGGCAAAAGAAAACTGAAGGACCATTTCAATCCACGAAATATGGAACTTACATGGGATGATAATAGACTATATCCCAAAATCAGGGCTCCTGGTAGAAGAGGAACCTACTCCTGGGGGAAATTAATTTACCAAAGATGTTCTTCAAGATATATTCCACAGCAAAGGATTAAAGGAAGTCTTTGGGGCATGGAACCACGGCGCAATTCCAGACGGCAAGAGGGTGAGACGGCCGGTTATGAGAACTGCCTAATATAGGGTCTGAGGTATAACTTCTTTGGTAGTCACAAGATTTAACGTTGCTTTTAAGAATAGTTCCATCTTAAACTTTTTCGTCAGAAGGTAAGCTGAACTTTATACCATTTACGACCTTAGCGTCTACCTATAGTTCTACGCATCTTAAGGAAGAATAGATATACTCAACCAATTCCATCATTTAAAAAGATGACAGAGTATGTTTATGATAATTATTGTATAACTAAAGATAATATAGATCCAATTTCCTATCTCACAGTAATATGAAATGTGTAGAATAAACTATCTAATAACGGGGCAAAATGGATAAGCACATCACCTTCTAATAATATATTGCTTGATAGCGTTCCTTTGTGCGTTTGTACTAAAACCTAATATATCCAAATAAGGATAAAGCCAGCTTTAGCAAGAAATGAAATTGGATTAAATATTATAATGAGCTAAGGCGTAACTTTTAGTTATTATAATAAATCCCAAATTACTTTGGGGATTTTTTATTGAATTAAATTCCGAGGAATGAGCCCTTTAGGAGCACACACATTAAAGATCAATCGTCATCTGCTTTGGCCTTCTTAGCTTTGAGCTTATCAAATTTTCTTTCCATCCTCGCGGCCAGCTGTCATCGGTTTTAACTTCCACACTGCTGCTTCGGTTGGCCGAAGTGAAGCTTCCTAAACCTTAAATGGTCTTTGTTACCTCACTCGCGGGCGGATCTCTTTAGCCACTATTACTAGTCTCCAACTGGCCGCCTTCAGCACAGAACTTTTCCCTGTTCTTAACTATTATCTCTCAAGTAAATTTAATAGCATCTGCCTGCCTGCTAAGAGCTTTCTGTTCTTTGGACGATGATCGTACTATTCCATGTCTTAAGTCCGCTTTTCCCAATGCATAGGAAATGTACATTGAGGTCAACGCCTTGGAGATATATTGGCTGGTTCCTCTGCATATAAGCCCAACGCTGTTAGACAAGGATTGGGGGCCCTGTTTGGTCTACGAAATAACCACGTTGTCCTGAGGCATTATCAATAATAAGTCGAAAATTCTTCATACACTTGACTGCCACAATACTGTTTTATAACACACTCCTTTATAAATTTCGGTAGGTATAATTTTTTTCAATATCCCCTGCAGCACAGAAAACCATCTGGCTACGCATTTAAATGGTCCTAGTTTCATATTTGTCATTCCAAAGGCCTAAGTCTCTACTACCACCAAAATCCCTCGCAAATAGAGATGTTTATTCACTACAGATAAACTCCCCGGACCAGATACTCTATCGCGTATAAAATATTGGATGTATAAAGGTTTTCAAAACATTCATGTGTTACCACTGGCCAATATTTGCGATGTAGGAGGCTGCTAGGCAATAGGCCGCTACCCTAATAGGGAATATTGCGACTGTGGCGCGGCTCCGTTTCTCTTTTTATTTACTTCCTTACGCGACGCAATTTTCCCCCCCTCCCACCAATTCCATCTCCCGGATAAGACTCTTCATCTTAAACAACCTCCCATAAATTGGCTGGAAATTCTCCTTTGGAGTTATTGGAGACCCTCATATGGAAAGAGTAAGTCCCCTCCTCTTTTTGGGGGCCATTCCATGGAAGCCGATAACCGCTGCACAAATACAAAGTCTCAAAATTTCCTGATCAATCCTTGGCAGCATCACACTGTAAATGGCAACCCTCAACATTAACATTATAACGCACTCGGCCCAGAACCCTTGAACCCCAGACCTACTTGGCCTATGGCGTATAATTGGAATTTTCGGGGCCTCCTTGATCGATAATAATTTCTAATCCTTACCTCTAAATTTAAAAGTTTCCCAGTAACCCGTTTTTGTGACCCTAAAACAATTGCCCTTGTGATCTAAAACTCCCCATTCTTAATAAACATCGGAAGCCGCAATGGAAGCTAAATTGCAAACAGCCACCTCATCACGCGAGTGATATCCATTATTTTCCGTACAAAGGTTGGAGAGCAAATAGTACACCAAATTCTGCTTGGTTATCTCTTCCTATTGGCTTGCATCCTTATAAAGCATATACGGAGTACCTGTTCTTCAAATTTGGGATCTAAAATTTCTCTGGCCCAAAAGTTCACGAGCTTAACCGTTTACGGGCCCTTTGTTTTCTGATTCATATTTAGCAACAACTTTTCAAAATCCTCACTGTATGATAAGATAGTCCAGGCATTCATTAAGGGCCATTAAGGTCCAATTTTCAATTGGCCCTACCCTTTCAGAATAAATCTGGTATCCACATGGCAATAAATAAAGTCCCCCTAGCCCCCAATTTCTTCCTTTCCAATCGGTTTTCTTACAAGTCCAAAATTCGTATAATTGGGCAGTGCCATGGCTAACATAGATAGCGAAAAAGAAATCCCTTACGCTTTCCCACCCGCCCTTGATCTGACATTCGCGCGTGTTCATTAAAACCTGTATGCATATGGTACAAATGCCATTAGAGAGTCCCAATTTTCCCTGCAATATAGAACCTGTGGCCCTAACGTTGTGTATAGAAAGCACTCGAATCCCCCCAGCAGATTTCCGAAATTTTTTGCTGTTTGTTTTAAAATGTACATAAATAACCATCAATACTGTCGTCTTCATTCCAAATACCAAGAAAAACAAGGAAACATTGAAGGTTTAGAGTTCCAAGAATTAAAAGTGGGCGAGCGTGGGTAAAAATATTTTTTTGGACATCAACTCATATGTCTCCCACGGCCGACGAATCCAAATCGTTAAGTAAATCCCTATGGATAACCTCATAAGTCATATCTGTGGGTCCTTATCTGCAATCTTCCATTGAGTTTTTAAACAAGATAGGAACGCTCTCAATAAGTTTTAAAAGTCCGAAATAATCGTAGCCAAAATCCCGTTATAAATAATGGTAGAATCCATCTAATCTGCATCCTCGAAACAACTTGTACCACCTCATCCGACAGCAATGGGGTCTTTTTTCTTTGCCCGTCTGGATTTTACATAACATATGAATCCCGTCTCGTTTCCGAAAAAGGGAAGTTTTTAGTGTTTTTAATGTAGGTTGGAAAACCGGAAATACGGCCGCTAAACATTGCAATAGTCCCCGGGGTGAAGGTGGTCATGGTAGGCCTCGTCAATCCCTCAGCCGCTAAATTCGAGTTCAGATGTTTACCCCCCAATCATAAAGCCCTTAATTACAACACCGCATTGGCGATACCTTAGTAGGATCTTACCAGGTCATTTAGCGCCATAACACAATGCTTTCTTACTCTAGCTGGTGATCTTACTCGAACTTACAGCTCTTTTCTCTTTTCTTCGTCTCTTTTTACTACATACATGCTGGCTCAGCTTTCTGACAGCTCTTTGCTAGACAATTTTTTTTTTCTAATGATACATACGTTTGGGACCATGGGGCCAATATGTAAGAAAACATTAACATATCAAATTCATAACCGATAAAATACTCCCCTTATAAACCCAAAAGGGATTTCCTTTATAATACCGTTACCCATAACCAAGTATTAAATCGGCGTCGCAAGCTAATTTTTTCTGCGAATCGTTCCGCCCCTTACCTTGATTGTTCGAGACCCCAGCCTTTTGATAATTGCAGCTACTCTTTTTTCAAAGAAATTGTTTTGCCTTGTAATGAAATCATAAAGTCCAGAAAGTCCAGGGGTTGGTGAATTGTACAACAATTTTTGTCACATTATCCAACATCCAAACCAACAAGTCGATCTGTTAACAAACCTCCCAGAATATGGGATCATCAAATTCGAATTCTTCTCATCCCAATTAAACTGGCAGAAGCGATTCCGCATAATAAATTCCCCCTTTCTAAATAATCCCAATGCGTCCCCTACTAAAACCTCGGAATCACGAGCGATTAAGATAACCTATTTATTAAGATGTTTATTATGAAGATAACAAGCATAATCCACAGTGCATTCCCCTCATCCCTTATATTAATCATGGAAAACGTAAGCCCGGGGCATCAAGCCTCTTTCTTAAGAGCAAAATATGGAACAGACAGGCACCAGAAGAAGAAAATACCGGGTCAACTGCAGCAAAAGCAATTAGCCCGTTCTGCAAAAGCTGGGCGATCTCAATGCCATTCAAGGCGCCCCAATCTGCCTTTTTCTTAAATGCCGGGGAAATTCTCAAAGAGCGTGTAAAAAAGCCAAATCCCATTTTCCTCTTATCTTTCATGCCTTTAACTAAGTACAATTAATAGGGAATAGGTGTGTCAGAATGAATTAACTCGACTCATGATTTGAAACCGTAAAGAATTTGCCTCGGCCATTGAACTTCAACTAATACAAAAATTTTTCGGCAAGGTTCTCATTTACAATTCCATCCGAAGACCGCAAAAAGGCCAGATAAGTTTTATGAAAATAACGCTCATCACTATTCAAAAACTTGTTGTTCCAGTCGTGGTTAAGGGTCATTAGCAGCAATTCCTTAGGCATTTCCAAAACTGCCCTCACAGGTTTTGTACTCCCGAATCCCATATCAATACGTGATGCTTTAAGGGAAAACCATACATCGCTTTAAGGTTTCCTTTCAGAACGGCCTCTATAGCTGCTGGACAGATAACTCTTTATAGATTTAAAAGTAGATTAAAGGGTTTCCTAAACTAAGGCGAACATATGTTTGCCTCGGTCGGAGATAAACAAAGATATGCAAATTCAGCCCAGATAATAAAAGCTAAATAAGCTTATTACCGCCCACAAATTTTAAACAAACAGAATC
>Ga0163217_1014386_pt1 | contig 10290 bp, 10 predicted proteins | sample SynspAceP_FD_185933 | JGI IMG/M metagenome (GOLD analysis project Ga0163217, IMG submission 185933) | Saline lake microbial communities from Ace Lake in Antarctica - Synechococcus sp. Ace-P (PacBio error correction) | ecosystem: Environmental > Aquatic > Non-marine Saline and Alkaline > Saline ...
CTGCGTCGGCACAGAATTTTCATTGCCGCTTTTGGCACCCAAGAACAGTAAACCGGTCTGGGATCCAGCTTGAAAAAGAGCTGTGGGGGCGCATGACGCCCCCGAAATAAGTTTGAAACTGGGTGTGTCGGGCTGCCCCCCGCAACTGCGCCCGAGGCGACTGACGAGAAGAACCAATTTGGCCGTTAATCTGTGTCGACAGCGGTTTATCCAAAGATCAGCAATCGGCGGGGCCGCAGGTATGGAATGTCAGAGAGACGAAAATTTGCTGATGCAAGTCCCCGCACGAGCATGAGGCCATCAAACGTCATCAAGCGATTACCAGCCTTTTACCGAGGAAAAACGCCAAATACCTCGACCGGCATTTACAAGTGGATGGGCAAGTGGGGCATCAACATGGATCAAGGAGAAAACATTTGAATGCAACCGTGATGCCTTGGTCCGAAGCTTTGAAATTTGAGCCAAAACGAATCTACCGCAAAGACCCATGGGCAGAGCATGTTCAAACCAAGGCGAAATTCGCTATCGTCCTTGACGGCCACTTGCCACTTGGAGGCGGAGAATGGACCAACTGGATTGATATTGCCGCGCTTGAAGATGCCCCACAACGCGGCGCGCGGATGTAAAAAGAACGATCTGGGCTGTGTGGCGTGGTTTCGCACTGCCGAGGACGAAGTTTTGCCCTCGATAATGCTTTGCCCGCACAAAGGCGGGCCCCTGGCCGAAGTATCGTTCACGGCAAAATCGGTGACCTGTCCGTTGGCACAACTGGGTGATCGGCGCTGGATACAGGCGTGGCACAAAGCGCAGATGAAAGGGCCGTGTCGCGACTATCCGGCGCGGGTTAAAAACAAAGGGGGGGGGGGGGGGGCCCCCCCCCCCGCACCATTTTCTTTGGCCCCCCCCCCCCGGCTGGACAGCGCCGTGCTGCCGTGCACGGGTGGCGGCATGACCTGACGCGCAACCGTGTGCCCTATTGCGGTGTCGGGTTGGTGTGCTCGCGGCGCCGACGCAACGAATCAAGGGGTCCGGATCATCCGGCCAACTTCCGGGCGTGTGTGTTCCAAAGGTGCCGCTTTAGGCGAAACAATCCGATTTTGGACGGCCGCCCTTTTTACACCCCAAGATCGGCGGGCGCCAAGCTAATTGGGAAAACGGCGCTTGATCTGGTGGCGCGAAAGTTCAGCGAAGCGTTGCCGAACACGGCCCGAACAGCGTGGGCCATCTACGCTCGGTCAAATATTGACCCGAAGAATTACTAACGTCGCCAATATTGATGAAGGGGTCATCGGCGCCGCAAATACGACACGAATTCACTTATGCCATGAGTTCTTCGGTCGCAGGTCACAGCGCGCTTTTTTGGCACAGAATACGGTGCCTGTACTATGAAGGATCTGGAAGAAGCCGATCTGATCGTACTCGTTTGGTCCAACCTCGCGTGGTGTTCATCCGTGGTTGCACAACGGATTGCCGCCGCGGAAAGAGGCGCGCCGGATTAAAATGCCCATGTCAATAAATCGATCCACGTCGACGCGACGACCGATCTGTGCGATGTTGCAATTTGCAAATCAGGCCCGATGGCGATGTTTGCCCGTTGTTCAGCGGTTTGTTGGCCTATGCTCGCAGAGCGCGGGAAAGGTTGACAGACGGCTATTCTGAAAACCACGTTAGACTGGGCTGAAGCGGCGCTTGCGGCAGCGCAGGATCTGCGATCTGTCCGTACAGCGACTAAACGCGCAAGAGCTGGCTGAATCCTTATTCAACTTTGGGCAAATACGCCCAAAGTCGGTCACCGCCTATTCAAAGGGGTCAATCAATCCGTCTGCCGGCACGGACCAAGTGAATGCGATCTCTGAAATTGCCATCTTGCGACGGGCCGGATCGCAAGCGGGCACGGGGCCTTTCTCGCTCATCCGGCAGCCGAACGCCAATGGGAGGGCCTGCGAGGTCGCGGCTGGCAACATGTTGGCCAATCATCTTGAAGCTTGGAAATCCGCACATACGCGATGCCGTGCGCCATTTTTCTGGGAGAAGCCCCACGAATCTGCACGGCCGGGGCTAAAGGCTGTTGATCATGTTTCGGCTGCGACCGTATGGCGGTCAAGGCGCTGTGGGTCATAAATCGACACCCACCTGGCGTGTCCTTGCCTGACGCGGAACGGGGTCGCGGGCGGCGATTGCGAATGTCCCTTTTTGTCGCAACTGGACCATCAATGGAAAGACCGACTACCAATGATCTGGCCCGATGTCCTTCTACCTGCAACGGGATGGGGGGAAAAGACGGCACCGTAACCAATTCCGAGCGGCCGGGTTTCGGCCCAGCGCGCCTTTCTTCCGGCACCGGGCCAGTGCGCGCCCTGATGGAAAATCATCAGCGACGTGGCCGCGCGTATGGTTCGCTGAGGCTTTGCCTTTCAATCGCCTGCCGAAGTTTTCGCGGAAATACGTAGCGCTTGAATGCCGCAACCTCACAGTTTCCCCGCGACCTTGACGAGCATCTTTTGCTGACGCGGATTATGCTAAGCTGATCCTCGACCCAGTGGCCGCACACGGCGCGCGGTTCTTTTGCGACGGGCAGTTCTATCACCCACCGACGGCAAAGCGCAGATGTTCCCCTGTCAAGGCACCCGCGCAGATCCCGTCGCGCTTAACCTCTCAACACGGGCCGCAATCGCGACCAGTGGCAACACGATGAATGCGGACCGGAAAATCGGCCAGCGGTCTTGGGGCGCAATCTGGCCGATGCCTTTGTCGAAATCCATCCCGCTGACGGCTGCGCACGCTGGGGGCGGAGCCCGGTGCGTTGATTGCCGTTCAAAACACCTAGTGGGCGCTACCGTCTTGCGTGCTCCTGATCACGCCCGCGCGTTGGCCAAGGCCCAGCTTTCGCCGCCGATCCACTGGACGCGCCAACGCTCCTCTGCCGTACCATCACAGTGTCGTCGCACCTAATTACGGAATCCGTTTCGGGCCAGCCTGCGTCAAAATTTGGCGCAGTCTCTGCGAAGTGTTCCAGCCAGTGGTCGGGTTTTTATTGCAAGCAACCGTGAACCAAAACCGCTGACCCATACGCCGCGTTGCGCGAGCAGACCGGCTGGCAAGCGGAATTGGCGGGCAGCAAGTGCCCGATGACTGGGAAGCCGAAGCCGCGTCGCTTCAGGCCACTCGGCGGGATGTCTCGTTTTCAGTCGGACGCCGGCTACGGGTTAGCATCCGCAATCGCCATGTGAGCGGTCTGAATCACTGCGCTGGTTCTTGCCGCCTCAACCCCTGTCGTTCCCTGTCTCGTACGGCGAGCATTGGCCTTGATCGTTCAATACATCCGCTGGCTGCCCTTCGCAGGTTCCGAAGCGCAATCTGACCAGCCCGATCCGGGGCGCTACGGGTGTGCGCGTGCTTTAATGTGGGTCGAAATAAACTTTGCTGGCGGCAGTTTACAGGCCGCGCATCCACAGTCGCAGCATTAGGAGAGGTTCATGCGCGGGCCCAAACTGCGGGTCGTTGCAAGCCCGAAGCTCGCACGCTGCTGGAACAGACCGCAACGGATGGCCCGCAGAATGAGCCTCGCCATATGTCCCGATCGTCGCGCGCGGCAGGGACGTCCGCCGCGCAATGACCATGGACGAGGCGCAAGAAAGGCCATGACGGTGGTGTTGCAGGGCGATGCGGCCCCGAAGCAGTGGGTGCCCTGTTGATGGTTATGCGTTTTGCGCGGGGAACCACGAAGAGATCGCAGCTCACGCTGCATTGCGCCGCCGCATGTGAAGAAAATTGCCGAAAGCCGACTTGGACTGGCCGTCCTATGCCGCAGGCCGCAGTCCGCGGTGTGCCTTGTTCCCCTGCCTGGCGGCTCGGGCTGTGGGGCCAGGCCGGGCTACCGCATTTCGATGCCAACGGATGGAAATTCACAAATCGGCCACTGCTTTCGGTGCGCGAAGCGATGATCTGCGGGGCCTGACGTTCCACCTATACGCGGCTGGAGACGCTGAGCCCGCTGCGTTGACGTGCTGACCCTGCGCCGATTACGCTCGGTCTGCGATCTATTGTTTTCAACAACCCGTTTTGCGGATGTGGAACCCGTCGGGGACAAGGCCGACGGTGCAAGGCGGTGTTTCAACCGCTTCGGTACCGCACCTCAAGCCCAAGCCGCGCAGACTTTTTGGGCCAGAAGGGAACTGAAGCAATTATCAAAGGGGGAGTGGGAATTCCGGCGCCATCCTTCCAAGGACATCGCTTGTTCGGTCTGCGAGAGGGTGCATATTAAAGGCGCGGCGCCGATCTGGACGACACACGCCGCCTTGCACAGAAGCAGGTGACACAATCGAACCTGCAATGCCTTTGGCACGGCGGGCGACATCCTTTGCCGTAGGCCACGGTTACGGCAGCAGCAGCACTTTGCGCTTTGGGACGTCAATAGCGTCCCGACACTTGCCAGCAGACCAAATGGCCCGCAGCTTTTGGGACAGCGACACCAGCCAAAGGATCAATCCGCATGAAGACATTTCCAATGTTCCTGCAAATGGCGGTCGTCCGGCGTCGTTATCCATGGGTGGGGGAGAAGAACCGCCCAGAAACCGCGTCTGATTCTGAAAACCGAGGCCAACGTCGAGATATGGGCACCACGCGGTTGAATGCTGAACTGTTCGTGCCTTGCCCGCAGTCAGGTGCGCGTGGCGCTTCATTCCGCCACCATCACACCCGAAAGCTTTTCAGGACCGCGCTTATGCACTTCATCGCTACGTTGTCCCGGTGCGGACAATGGACTGCACGCGCTGGCCAAAGAAGCGGGCGACCGTCAACGTCGTCGATCAACCCAGCTTTGCGATGCAATCACCCGTGCCGATCGTTGACCGTGATCCGCGTGTTGTGGCCATCGGTACTGAGGAACACAGCACGTGCTGGCGCGTCAAATCAAGACCAAAACTCGAAGAAAATCTGGAGCCCAGGGGTAGGTGATTTGCCTCCCTGCAGGCCGGTTGCGGACCAAAGCATCTGCGCGCCTTGGTCCACGCCGCACGGCGCGATCTGTGGCGGCTGGGTTTTACGATCAGCCGCGCTGATGTTCACACCAGCGGTGCTGAACGCGAGGCAGCCAAGCTGACAAGTCGGCTATCGAGGGGCCGAAATTCGGAGCAATGCGAAGGGCGGCAGCGTCAGCCATTGTCGGGCAGGACCCGGTGCCAAGGATCTGTCACCCTCTGCGCGGTGTGGCAGCCGCCCTGCCAAGAAGCGATGTGATCTATTATGACCGTCTACTTGATCCGAAATTCCTACGAGCTGTGCGCGACGGCGATGCCGAGCGTATTTACGTTGGGAAGGCACCGGTTGTCATACGCTGGCCGCAGGAAAAAATCAACGCAGACTTGTGGATTGTCCGCCAAACGCGGCCAGCGTGGTCGATGCGCCTTAAATGCGGTGATTCCGGGGGTGTTCGGAAACGCAGCAACAGAAGAAATTGATTGCGCTCAAAGCAATCGTGATCGACTTCGAGATTTGTACCCGGTGTTACAAGCCGCCTGTGCCGCAGCCGGCAAGTAGCGGTGCAAGCCTGACAGATAGGGGGAAAAATCGATAACCTTGGTGTGACGACCGGCTCACCGCCAAGATGGCTACAACGGTTTGCCTTTGAACCGATCAGGGACTAAAGCCGCACATGTTGTAAGCACTTTACATGGCCGTGGGGGTGCCTGCCCACCGCCAGATTGGTATAAGCACCTTGAGAACAGCGCATCCGGGTGTTCATTTTGATACTCAAATCGTCGCGAAAGCGCAGCGCAAGGAATCAGAAAACCTCAGTATTTGTTCGCTTGTGATCTTGCAACGCTAGTCGCAATAAGGTGCAGGCGAGCATGTGTTTCATCCGTTGGCGCGCGGAAGCGCACCAGGTGGAATATTATCTTGCTCGGCGCAATCCATGGCATGAAACAGACCTGGAATGCAGATAATCTGACCGTCCACGATTGCGGACCAAAACCCGTTTTATTTGAATAATGCCGAGTGCGTCTATCGGGCGACGTCAGAAAGGGCGTAAACGAGTTTTGCCGAGGTAGCCAGATGTTTCCACTACCCAACTCCCGACGGTGCCATTTTCCTACTGAGCGGTGGCAGGTCACATGGTAGGTTAAGCCCGATGTATTGTTTGCCAAGCGATAATGCTTGTACTTGGTTCGGTTTCCACAGTTATCGACGGCTGACGTAATATTGGTTTCATGTTGATGGCTTAAGTGATGGGTAGATACAGGAACCCCTCATGCACACGACCTTCAAACACGTGGACATCAGTGGAACAGCGCCAATCCAGCCATTTATGTCGGCCACTGCGACTGTGGTCTCGGGTAAGCCATCTAGTGAACGGATGAGGGTCCTCTAATTATGTTTGTCGGGCGTAGCGATCCTTTGTTTTGCGTTCGGGCTCCACCGTTCTGGATTTTCACTGCGCGCCGCAGGCCCACTCAGGTTTGCCGTGCATGGCAAGTGGCCACCGGTTATCAAGTCATTGAGGCGAACACTGCGCAATTGCTACCCCTGAATATCGGCAGCCTCAACGACCCGCGACATTTCTGGACGCGGCGCGCGATTTCAATCGGGGTGCAAATCTTAGACGCCGGAAGAGGCGCAGATGTCAAGCGACTTGCGATCCTCGGATATGCCAAGCGCGCGGTTTGGATCATGATCTGTCGTTGCTGATGGCTGCCGACAAGTATTCAAAAAGCTCATTCGGGCTTTATGTCGTTCGACGAACCCTATGCTTGTTTCAGAGCTTTCCGCGCGCACACCGGTTTTTGGGTGGGTCTTTCAGCATTGGAAAAACACGGGCGTCGATCTCACTCGATTTTTTTGATGATATGTCCAAGCTTAAGCCGCGCAGAGTTTCCGTGTAAAAGCACGCCTCCGCTCGTCTTGGTGCCCGCGCTGAAGCTGGCCCTCTTAGCACTTGGCGGGCGGGTAGGTTTGATTGTCCTGCAAGAGTTCTTGAAGACGGCTCGAAGGGCAATTCCCGTTCAGACAGCAGATCCCAGCCAGTTTGATGACGAGAGGGCGCTGCATTTCAATAATCTCGGCGCTCTGATGTGGCGCTGCTTTGAAAGCAAAGGCCTCAACTTGTTTTTCGGTTGCACACCGGCGGCAGGGCGGCAAAGTGAGCCCCATGCATGAGCTGGTCGCCAAGGCCATTCGTAACAGCATGCGGCCACGCAGTTTGGGTTGCGATTCAAGATCGAAAACCTTTCCAAGCCGGCCGCCCAGCAAAACGCGGCAAACACGGTTCAGGGCGCTCCACGGTTCCTCAAGAGGGCTATACAGTAGGTCGATGAGAGATGCAAGGGTGAGCGTTGGGCTACCCCCCCGAAAACTCGGACACTGACGTAAGCTGCGATTTTTAGTCTGCTGATCTTCAACACCGAAGGAGATCTATACGGAAACACACTCATCCAGAGTTTAAGGCAAGGTGGCGTTAGAGGCGCTGAAGGGTGAAGAGACGGTGAGCGAGCTTGCCAGCCGGTTTGGGGTTCATCCGAACGATGATCATCAATGGAAGCGGGCACTGCTCTGAAGGCGCATCAGAGGTCTCAAGCGGGGCAGCCCGGAAGCACGGGAAGTCGATGAAGAGCAGTCAAAGTTCCTCACACATGGCCAAGATCGGGAGTTGCCGTCGCAACGATTCTTGTCCAGAAAGCTCAAACCTTGGACGGCAGGTGAGGCGCAAGGAATGGATTGGAGCCGAACCTATAGGTCTTTCAGTCACAAGCAGTGTGCGTTGCTATCGATCTCGCGTCCCGTCGTTTTTACTATGAGCCAATAGGGCGAGCCGAGAGGAACCTCGATCTGATGCTGCTGATCGTATATACAGGTGCCGGTCAAGAGTATTTTCCTGAGTTCTTGGTTGCATCAAACATCGCTCCAAGCAAATGAGCGGGCATAGCTGAGAGATGTGAGGGAAGGGTGGCTTTAGGTACGCAGCGCTGCGGGTGTCTGCGCAAATATCTGCGAGAGCTGGGCTTCATCTCTATTCCTGGCCGACCAGGCTTCCTCAATAGGTGGGATGAGGCCGAGGCGTCCGGGGTGCCCCAAGACATCCGGAGCCCAAAGCGACCAAAGATTGTGGCAGCGGTGAGTGCAGTAGAAGATCAGCAACCCATCCGCCATCGCGTCCGGAGTACGATGGAAGGCTCGAAGTTCTGCGGGGCGAGTGATGCGCGTATCGGTCTAGTCCGGCACCGAAGGGCGGGCTGGCCGGTTAGGCCGTTTTCTCTTAAGTACGTCAAGTATTGGCAGTTAGTCGGAATTTTGCCTTTAGCGATTTCGATCTGAGTGAAGCGATCAATGTTCAATGGAGTTCCTTTTGGATGTAACGCCAGTTTCAATTGGCGAAGAGGGTTTTTTTGAGGTTGGGGTTTGACTGGTTTGAGTGGCAACCGCTCGTCATCCCTGCTCGTCAGCAGGGCAAGGGGTGACGCGGGAATGCGCGAATAGAGTTTATTTTTTTTGGATTTTTTGGGTGCGCTGCTTGTGAGCTGTACCAATAGATTCGAGCCTGTTTGGCAGCGAGACTCTGGACCTTGTGCGCAAGCGGGCAGATTTTCCGTCGCTAGTTTCAGGGACTGCGGAAGGCGTGCCAAAAGCAATCAGGGCCGCGTTTTCCTAGTGGACCTTCAGCAACCTGCCGCCCACTCGTGAAAGCCCCTCAATCCAAGAACGCGCGCGTCCGAGGCAAGGGGGTTTTCTTCTATAGTATACTTATAGAGGTTTCCCCTCTTGGTCAGAGGGGCTTAGCTGGCCGCTGATGCAGGGCACCAGGCAACCCTTGCTGGCCAAAATCGCCCTTCGCTCCATCGGGTACAATGAAAAGAGCCAGATGAACAGACTCAGCGGCTGATGGCCGGCACCCGTTCGTTAGAATGTCTGATGATGCCCTGGTCATCCCGAGGGAGCAAACAGCTTTTAAGCATGTGAACTGGCGGGTACCAACGAAGGCGTTGGGGTTTTGCCATCCAGAACGCCAGGGCCAAAGGTTGCCTGACTCGATGTGATTTCAGAAAAAGCGCCTTTTTTTATGAGTATCCCGAAACTCTGTGTATGAGGCTTAGCCATGCGAGTTTGGCGGCCTCATTTGTTGAATCGTTCTGGTATAGGATACGAACTGATTGCGGGCCAGCAACCCATTCTCTGACGGCCTGCTGTCTTTCTCACACTGCGGATGGCCAGATAGATCAATGCTTTGTCGGCAGCAATCAATCCAGTGGGAAAGCTAATCCGCGCGTTTTTGGTGGTTTTTCGATGACGCGGTTTCAGGCTTCAATCGCATTTGCGTGTAAGATGATTTTGCGCATCTGCTTGGTGGGGAAGCGAAAGAAACGGGATGACTTCCTTGCACGCGCGTCGGCCAGCTTGGAGCGATTTGACGGGTACTATTTGCCCTAAAATGGAATGTAAAAGAAAGGAACATTCGGCTCAAAATCAGCAAGGGGGCTTCCTCCGCTCGGTGGTCATCCGTGGGCTTGGATAAATCCCGCTTTGAGGTCGTTCTTTTGCGAGCGTTCCTTTGCGATCTTTCCATCCGTCAAGAAGGTGAGGGACATGGCCGCAGGTGGACATGCACGGTTTGGACTGTGGTCTCAGGGAATTGCGGACTTGAATGGCAAATCTGGAAAGCCCTTGAGGCCGTCACAACGCGATCAGGATGTGCCCCGGTTGCGGCAAATTGGTTTTCATACACCGAGAGCCAGATTTTGCCCCTTCAATTATGGCAACCGCCATAGCCCAGAAGCCTCACGGTCGCGCCTCAGGAGTGACGCTCCAGGGATGAACGTAAACGGCTTTGGTTCTTCTTGACCTGACGCTTTCCCGCCATCGCGGATTTTGGCCCCGAAGAGCAGCAAGGAAACAATGGGATACATCGCTCCATGAGCCCGGTTCTGCAGTACTGATACTTCCGCCAGATACGGCATCTGTGACGGCCGGCTGACAAGATTCGGCAGACACCTTCAGCCCGTAACCTCTTCGAGATGGGCCGCGGATGGTCGCCGGGTCGCCATATCCGCTGCATAGAGCCAATGATCTTGTCATCCATACCTCCGATCGGGTTTGACCCTTCTTGATCAGCTTCGGTTCAAAACTCGCCCATCACGGTCCGCGCGGACAAGTTCGCAGCGCCCCATCATTGCTGCTTCAACGTCTGGAGAGCGCGTTTGCTTACTGGTGGTTGTGGCTTTGGGTGTCAGGCTCATAGCGCCTAAATGCTCGGTGCAGTTTCACGCCAAGCATCCGTTCCAATCAGGGGCGCACCATTCA
>Ga0163217_1053858_pt1 | contig 10290 bp, 4 predicted proteins | sample SynspAceP_FD_185933 | JGI IMG/M metagenome (GOLD analysis project Ga0163217, IMG submission 185933) | Saline lake microbial communities from Ace Lake in Antarctica - Synechococcus sp. Ace-P (PacBio error correction) | ecosystem: Environmental > Aquatic > Non-marine Saline and Alkaline > Saline ...
GTCTAAGACATTATATCAGAAGGTTCTCGGATAAATGCTTATAAAACATCAGTGACAGGATACCAAGATGACCGATAATGAGGTTGGCAGCAACACAAATTTAAACTGGCATAACTCTTTTAAACTCGTATGTTAATCTCATACCGTCACATTGGTTACTTCAAATTATTCAACTAAAAAAATACCCCTTCCACCATACAGACTCTCTCACAATTCAATAAAACGGGATTTTCCCTCATATATACTCAATCAGTCTCTTTACTATCTCATAAGTATTTCAATTAGGAGTTAAACCCGCCATTTATTCCTTGTTGGCTGTTAACAGCTCGTAACTACTTGGAAAAAACTATGTATCAAGACCGCAAATAATTATATTACACTGGTTCCTGCCATATACCGGCAACCAGACCAAGACTTGTGCGGATAGTAAAAACCATCACTCCACCATGGCAATAAAGCCCAAATTTCCGGACAGAAGATTATGACAACTCCGTTGATGGCATTACCCATCAATATAAATGACGCACTTCTTTTTTGATTATCATGGAAGTATCTTCCAGCATTTCTGAGCTCCTCTTTGGAAATCGCCTCTTATTATGTATGGCCAATTGAATAATGGGTGCAGAGAGGTGATACTAACACAAGTAATAACTATATGAGAAACGATTTACCAAATTTATTAAACAGCTTCACAAAAATTCAAGATTGCATAAACTCAATCCCTGATTTTGCTGCTTTACCCATCCTCGACAAAATTGTGATTAACACAGAGCTAACCGAAAAATTAACCCATATTACCATTAAAGATAATGACCAGATAGAAATAACCACTGAGACTAAACTCTACGCAATTGGTGTCACTAGACACTTAATCTCCACGTTCTATCTCCCTGTGGAGGCGACTCATAAGAGAGGTATTTGACTAACGAGAAACATCCCAATAGCAAGCTTCTTCCAACGGAGAAAAGATAACACGTTATTTCAGATACCAGATCTTACTCACCATCCTTATCGTTGATTCTCAATCACTACTTCTGAACAACGCCATATCCGTTTTTCCTACTTTTTCGGTCTACGTATGTCCCCTCCGAATCAAAACACACATAGGTTCCAAAAAGTGGCGCAATATAACTTGTACCAAGCAAGAAAGAATCCTCGCTGTACCATAAGCGTGGTAAAGTCATATAAGGCAGCCATACTTTCCAACCTCAGTTTAAACAACTTTTAATCCTGTAATAAACCCTATTCGGAAGAGGGATTTTTCCATTTTTTGAATCCAAAACTTGTTAGTGCCTATAACATTGGCTAATTACACCCACAATCCCTAACCAATAGAACAGATAGGTTCAGCAGCTTTGTAGTGGTGTTCCCAGATAACGTCCTATAGTGTACTGCCTATTACGTTGGCTATGCGTAAAGAGCTCCTGCCAACAACATAGTGGCATAGCGCTTGGGCCCGCTTTTCCTCTTCCTTTGGGCTAGTTTTCCAGCCACGACCGAGCAACCAATTCCAAAAAATGTCTGGTCCATGTGTAACCCCGAGGGTAGAGAACGTTGAAATCATTAATGTTGTAAAAATAAACTTGTGAGGAAAAAAGCGGAGAGCGTATTGAAAGGCAGTAAAACCATAATCATAGATTATAACAGCACTTTAATGTGCTGGGGCCAAATTTTCCGCTTAAAGCAGTAAAGGTTGGTGCGCCACAACAACGCCAAGGCGCATAGGCCGTTAAATGAAAATGACCGGCTTGCTGGAATAGTTATTAACTCAAGGAATTGCCACAATCAGGTAAACTCCTAGCCCCATGATACACAATATTAAAACTATATGGCTCAGAGATAGCAAACACTCAACACTTCCCAAGAGTACCCCCTACGACGTCATTGGTCCGCAACATCAAGGCACGCTTTTTGTTTGATTTGTCCATACTCATATATATTATTATTTAATCGAAATTATTACAACTACAAAATTAACGCTAGAAGGGATATTTTCCCATTGACTATGGAGAATTATCCTATTTGAAGTGCATATTAATATCCAGTAAAAAAAGCGGCAAAAGTAATACTCTTTGAGTTTATGGGTGAGCTTTCAGTCATGGATAATGTGTTTCTTTGGGAAAGAGTTTAATAATTTAGAAGTTAATTAGGTGAACGCCAGGAAAGTAACCGGCCCATTAGGATTGGCCTTAAATTTAATAAACCACTCTATAACGATCTGAGTTCACCAAATAACAGCGCTATGATCGCACTTCATAGCCCTAATAATGAAAGTTTTAAAATGAATACTCTTACAATCTATTTTTAAGTATTTTTTCCTATAATTAAATTTTCATATCGGGAAAATATATCAGCAAAAAATAGCTTCATCTAGAAAGACCTTGACCATTTTGGATTCGGATTTTTATTCCTGAGGTATTTTTCTCTTGCCTCACCTTCGTTTATTGGTACTGAAGGAATTTTGTGGGCAAAGCTTTCCCCGAAAATTTGAAATGCTATTTATCGGATGTCTCCACGTGCATGTGAGATTTGTTGGGAAATCAAGGTACTGGATTCTACTATTGTTATTAACGCCGTTAGGTTTGAAAAGACTAAAATTCGAAATTGAAGAAGTAGATTTGGTTCTCCTATAAATCTGGATAGTTTTGAGGCAGAAAAGCCATTAGGCAATCAATTAAAGGCTGCCGATTTGAGGCCTATTTTTGTTTCTAAGTTGATGGACCTTATAGTTACATGGTGCGGAAATTGGTGAAAAAGGTGCATACTGATCTAGATAAACCGTAAGTATTACGGGTGGAAATTGGCAGGAAGACTGTCCAAATTTTGAAAAACCAGCCTTTGTAAAATATGCTCGGGGGTAAAATAGCGTCCAAAAAGATAGTTGCATTAAGGTCTCACATATGGTCGGCTGCGGATTAATTCAAAAAAGTGAGGAGTTGTCAGGATCCAAGGAGGTTATGGGAACAGTTTTGTGGGTCATATGAAAGATTGGTAACGAACATCTTGAAATAATCGTCACTCATATAACCGCAATTGGGACCGGCCCAAGCCGGCATTAGGAGGCTCTATAAAATCCATTTTTGGCGACATGGCCAAAATTCTGCCCTAGTATCAAGGACTATTTGTTTCGCATTTGAGGACGGCCATCGAGGGAATGAGATACTATACAAATTACCAGTAGTGAGGACATATTTTAAGGAGATTGAATGAATAAAAGACGGAGTACTTAACTTCGCGGGAACAAACAGTATTCCCCAAGGTTCTTTATGATAACGATTAATGAAGGCACAACTATCGAATAGAAATTTTATTGGAGGTGGCCCGAAACAATCTGCTATAACTACATAAGACTAACAGGTACGGACAAAATGGCGTTCATCATTGGCATTATTTAATACAGCACGATATGTGTGCGGCCGATTAGACTAGTCGCTGCGAACTTGGTGGAAGAAGAAGTAGAGGCTGTAAAATGAAGTGTTTTGAATAATGGATATATATACGACTGATTTATTCTTAACGGGGAGTAAAATAGCTCCCTTGATAAATTTTCGCACCTGTTTCCCTACACACAAATCAAACGATGACCATAACACGTTTTCTGAATGATCAATAATTACCGACAGATTTACTTAAAAGACAGCTCAAAAAGGTAGACTTGGACGATAGTTGTCCTTAACCTTAATAGCTCCGCTAATTGTATCAAAATTAATGAAGCATATAAGGCGTTTGAGCAGTGATTTTAGATCAAGTGGAGAATGTCTTGGAGAAAAGTTCGCAAGAATTAATTTCAACAAACTAATCAGAGTTAAAAAAATAGTGTAGAAATCCATTAGCAGGGCACTTTCGAAAGTAGCGGGGTAATTATTAAAGGATGTTATTTTTGAAATGGACGCTGAAAAGGCCCAATTGTCCTATCTTTAAATCCCGCCTGGCAAAAGTTGACAGGAATTTAAGGTTTGTAGACTGTTTGGGAAAACCGTTTCAACACCATTTCTTGGAAGGATGACATAGGAAATGAAACTACACGACTCTAAGTAGACTCTTAAGAAGCCTAATTTTAAGAATCCAAATAATAAAGTTTTTAAATCCCAGACCACTGATGGGGACACAAATGGGTTGGATTTTCTTTAAAGGTCCATCAAGCGCGGAAAATGGAAGTATAGAAGGCTATCATTGGTAAGCCATTGTTGACATTAACCAAGATAAAGGAAACGGAATTGCTTTGATTGAGGCCAAAAGAAAGGAGTCTAATGGCCCAATACAAGCCAAAGACGATTTTCCTTACCACATTCCGGCACGAGAATACGAACCCCGCTAACTGCGGTTATAGGCATAAGCTCCACTTGTTTGCTTTGGAAAAACCCCAATAAGGAAGCATTTGGAAAATCTAAATGCCCGCTCAAGCATTCCTCGGAAACACTTGTTTGTGTTTGGTAAAATGAATATTTTGGATTTTAACAAAAATTGCCTCTGGCCTTTTTAGAAACTTGAAAGAAGGGTTATTAGTTTAAAGCCACCTCCTTACAGGATTACAGAGTATAATTTTCACAATACGGCAAAGGATAAAGATCTTAGCTTCTTGTAAAAGACAGATACAACTTTCCTAAAAATGTTTTATAGGTGACAAGTACAAGATTTGTCACAATTCTGACCAATCTGGTTAGCAAATGCATTAAATTTACCGAGGAGGGTAAGGTAACGGTGGATATTGAAGCCTTGGAAGTAAGCAATGATTTATCTTGCGGTTTTGGAAAAAATTTTTTATATCTGATACGGGAATTTGGAATCCCTGAGGATAAACGGGATATAACTATTCCTGTCGTTTGCTCAAGCTAACTGCAGAATACCACTTTTAGAAAAGTATGGGGGTAAGGGCTAGGGTTGGCCATTTGCAAACAGCTTGCTAGAATAATGATAGTGGATTTAAAATTGGAAAGTGAAGTGGGAAAAGGTTTCCACATTTAGTTTTAAGGCTGAAATTTAACAAAGAGTACTATGCAGATTCAATCAGGCAGGAGGATTTATATGCCTTTGATGTCAACAGTATAAGCATCTGCAAGGAGATTTGAAAGGGGCCAGGATTTTTTGGTGCCGAGGATAACAAGTAATATTATGGTCATTGCGAAGTTTCTTTCCAAATGGCAAGTGGATTTTGATATTGCTTGAAAATGCCTTTAATAGCCTACAATAATGGCTATGGAGAAATAACTACGAATATGATTTTAATGATCTTCAAATGCCAAGTTATGAACGGTTTTTTGAAGCAGCAAATCATAAGAGAAAATCGATAACCCTTACAATTAAGTAATCATGCCAATAATACGGCTATCCGCCTGCCACGGGTTAATGATATTAAGGAACCAATTGGGAGAATAAGGAATAGATGGCCTTATTTGCAAACCTTTTAATCCCTGAACTATTTAAAACAATTGACGACCAATTCTTCAGCAAGAAATATATTCATTAAAATAGATTAAATTAATTAAGGGTTTATGGTCATATATGTTGAAATTGCAATGGTGAACTCTGGCATTTAAAGGTATTTATTGGTTTCTATAATAATAGCATATTAGCTTTTTGGAAGCTTAGAATAGAATAGCAAAAGGAAAAGGTCCCCACTTAATATAAATGGGGCTTTAATTGTTCTGAAACTTCTAGAAAAAAAGTTGCTGACCAATAGTTTGTTCGCTCAGCTAACAAAATATAGTGGTACTATAAAGTTAGACAATCTTGACTCCAATAATTGCTTCCACAGTTTCTTTATTAAGTTCGTTGTCTTTTTAAAGGGCCCGCACAAAGGTTCGTATGGAAAGGAACGCAATGCAATCATAGACACTGTAAGGTAGCTTGGGCAGAATCCTTTCGCCCCTGAAATGGGATACATCGGGCCACGTTGACAGGTAACTTGTTTAAGTTAACCTCGGCAAACCAATTTTACCAAGGTATTCAATTAAAATGGTGGCTTAATAGCAATATACATCCCTTTGCCAAACAAACTTACCTCGTTGCCCCATAGTTAGACTCGGCGCACTATCATCCAAGGGCTCTTCAATATCTTTTTAAAGGGTTACAATAGGTATTAAGGGGCCTAAATTGCTCCTCCTGATAGAAACACGCTGGGAGCATTTCTTTATTTACGGGATATAGTAAACCGCAGGCCAAATATAATTCTCGGAATGGTTTCCCCCTCCTTTTTGTTAATATTTTAGCGCGCTTTTCCCTGGCATCATCAATTAATTCCTGTAAGTAGGCCGGTTTTTTCCGGGTCCGGTAATGGCGTTTAAGTTTACACCCTTCTTCCCAAGGGTTTTCCGAATTTTAGTTGGGCGTCTACTTTTGGCAGCAAACCTTTTATTAAAAATTCATCTGGCAATATGCTTTCGTGTACATAAATATTTTTTAGAAGCGGTACAACGTTGCCCGTTAAAGGATAAAGTACCTGCAATACATTTCATTAATAGTTAGGTCCAAATCGGCATCAGGAAGTATATGCCGGATTTTAGCTTCCAACCAAGGACTAAACGAAGTCTGTTGCTCTTTGGATGTTTGGTTTTTTTGTAGCGCATTGGGCAGATTTACTATTACCTATCAATGCCAAAACATCAACTTTTCTGTCTGCATTAATTGGTGGCAAGCCAACTGCCCTACCCGCTTCCAAAAATTATGTTGACAACGCCTTTAGGAAAACCTGGATTGAAAATGCCTCCCAAACAAGTGGCGTAATCAATAAGACAACCGTGTTTTGCAGGCTTGAAAATTGTGGTATTCACCCATGATTAATGGCAGGAATCAGTAAGGCCAAAGGTTTTCGTTCAAGGATAGTTTGTAAGGCCCTAGACATAAAGTACTACACTAGTGGCCCCTTGCTAATATGGGCATATACACGCATCATTCTTTTCAAACTTGGCGCTTGCATCCCTGTCGAGTTGTCTTGTAATCCTCAATGGTGTCAATTAATATATTCTAACAGTTCTCATCGAAACTCTTTTTTGATGCCGGGGAGCGATTTCCCAATTTCCCAGCATTTTAATAGTATATTTACGCATATTTCTTCTCTTTTGTGACTGCATTTTCTTTACAAAATCTCCATGCAGTCGATCCGCTCTTTTTACCCTCATCGTAGGCCAGATGCCCTTAACCCTTGTCATATGGCGGCCAAAGCTGCATCTAAAGCCCTCTAAAGCTTCTTTTTCTTCCATGTCCGGTATAGCTCCCAATAAGGGTGGTTCATATTTGTCCTGCTGGATATAGTTGAGACATACCTGCGGTAGTTTTTACCGTTCGCAAGCTTTTAATTCTTCCATTGACCAAATAGGTTGTTTTGAATGGATAACCTCATTAATTTTAAAATTCTGAATGGTAGTTGTTTACCCATAGTTGATTTTTTATGAAAAATGAAAATTGGGGGGGGTTTTTTTTTTTTTTATTTTTTTTAATTTCCAATCCAACTAATTAATAAAAACAAGGAATTTTAAATTCTCTCATAAAATTTGATGGAATATAATGTAATAGGTTCACGAAAAGGCTTTCGTTTACTTACATAATCATAAAAACATTGTGAAAATGTGGATTTATTACAATACTGCAATAAATCGGGCTGTGCGTTTGATGTAGTTCCACCAAAAAAGTTTGGTTGTCTTATTCATCTGCTAACCAATGGTGCCAAAATCTCCGGACTTTTTCAATCTATTCGCAACTACGGCAGGAGCAATTCTCCCTACTGCGAGGTTTTTTTTGGAATATTCAAAATGGGTAAGTATCACTCAGTGGGAACCAAATATCAACAACGAAACTCCTTTAAAGCACCAGGTCCCTTTGGGAAAGAGCGCACAATAAATAATGTTTTAAATTTAACCGTACAACAAAGCACGTTCCTAATTTTCAGCGGTAACGCGTAATATCGTTATTACTACCACTTACTATATCACAAACCACATTTCTTGCCTCTAATGGCTTCTTAAAATCATCCAAAACGGTGATGGTCAATGCTCCAGCTGGCTTTCTTACTAACAATGGCATCCGCGGTTTATAAAGATCTTAACAATGGTCTGGCAAAAACCTTGCCTTCGGGAACAGTGACCATCTATCAATAAAGATATTCCTTGCGCAGATATCAAAAAGTAAGATTGCCAACTCTTTTACAGCTGCTCCATCAATAAATTTAACTATATGTTCCCCAATTCGGTATTTCAATTCCCTTTTCTATGGAAGTCTTCATGGATGGGGCACTCTCGGGCTCCAACCTATAATTTTTGTATCGGGCCGTATAAGGTTTTGAATCGGCACAAAAGGCCCGAAGCCAACCGCCAACACCGAACGCTACAAAAACGTAATCTTTATAGGTTTTTTTTGCCTGATCCAGTAATTTCCAGGGCAAACGGTAGCCTGTCCTCTTTTTCTATTATTTTTGGGAATCATCAAACAGGTGCACATAGGTTTTTGTTTTCAGCGGCAAACAGAAAATTTTAGCAGCATCTGAGGAATCATCAAACGGTTGCCTTGGAGTATCACCGTTACCCATCCCCTGCCAATAGATTTGGTCTGTTCTACTACCTTTTGCTAGGAGTAACAGAGGGCATGTATATAGTGCCAATGTATACTAAGTAATTACAAGCGAATGCCTACTCCTTGGCATGGTTCCCTGCACTGGCACATACAACTTACACCCATTTACAGTTTCAGCTTTGGTAAGCGAACTAATTTTTATTGAAGGCACCTCTGAATCTTATAACTTCTTTACCCTGTGTAAATCTTCCCTTTTTCAAATAAATATTGGGCGTCGTAGGCCTTGGAGTATGCTAATACTCTGCAATTTAATGGGGTAATATCCCGCCACTTTGACTAATGGGTTTCTGCAGGCTTTCTTAATGTGCCTCTCAATTTTGGGAATATGGTATAATATGTTATGTAATAAACAAAGACCTGCCGAGTTCAAGAAACTTGGCAAGGTCTTCAGATTAATGACGCTTGAATTATACTATGGTTTCATAGGCAGTCATGAAGGCACGCAAGCCTTGAAACCTACTAATCTCTACTGGATGTTCGCGTAATGCTTTGTTAACGGCATTAGTTTTGCGTTATCAACACTTAAATGTTTTTTTTGATCGGCCAAAAATGTTTCCAATTACGTCTGTGTCTTGTTTTTTTCATAAAAATCGGCCCAATAACGCTTACAAGCGTGATTTCAAAAAAAACAATTAGCAACCGTAATCGCGCTGTAATCGGATATCCCCTGTTCATTTCTGACACAATTTCTTTTCTAGCAATCGTATTTGCTATCACGGGTTTCATGAGTGATTTCATAGTACGGCAGATTCGGCAATAATTTCCCGATTTCCTGTTTCAATGGCTTCAAAAGCCAATTCAACACCTGCTCTAACCATTGCAACCATTAAAACACCGTGGTCATAAAATTCTTGTTCCGGAAATTTTATCTGTCCAGCAGGAGTTTTTTCGATATGCCAGTTATCTTCAAGTTGCCTGCTCTCCAGGTCAATAGGTTTTTTATATCATTGCCCCAGTCCTGCCAATCATAGTCCTTGGAGAAATGAACCGGCTCATGATATCGGTCCATATGCTTGTGGAAAAAGGGGACGCAATAATATCCCTTTTATTCTTCTGACAATTCAAAAGGCCCTTAATTTTTGCAAGGGTTGGACAAGCGATCCATCATATGGGTAAATACCTCCATATTTAAGAGCCTTTCAGTAAAACTGTTTCCCATCCGTACTGAATAAGCCTTGGAAGCATATCGCAGCATCCATTCCCTTTTCAATCATCTTTATCGAAACAAAGAATAGAACCGGTTTTTGTAACAATGCCACAAAAGAATGGTCTGTTCTCCCCATTAGGTCAGATTTTACTTTCAGCAAAACGAAAGAAGACTCCAAAACACCGGCTTTATGTCCCTCCTGTAGCAACGGCATAAGGCTTGGTTGGGGGCCAATCCTTTGTCCTTGCGGATCGTTGTTAGGGTGTACAAGCAATCATGTAGGTAGCTCAAACCTCTTTTGTATTCTTCACGTACTTTCAAAGAACCTGGAACATTTTGGTGCAACCATGGATAACTGTTAAATCCTCAACGAATTCTGCATTCCTTCCTCCACAATGTTAAAACCATGTGAGTAGGATAATGTAGCTCTTTTTCATTAATGGCATAACGCAGAAACTACGCTTGTATGCTGTTGTCCCGGAAGTTAAGATTGATAACCCAATCAGCAGTCGGGATAAGTTTACTCATCGGTACCTTTACCTAAATCCGTTTTCACATTGCGTTCACAAAAGATTGGT
>Ga0163217_1088946_pt1 | contig 10290 bp, 6 predicted proteins | sample SynspAceP_FD_185933 | JGI IMG/M metagenome (GOLD analysis project Ga0163217, IMG submission 185933) | Saline lake microbial communities from Ace Lake in Antarctica - Synechococcus sp. Ace-P (PacBio error correction) | ecosystem: Environmental > Aquatic > Non-marine Saline and Alkaline > Saline ...
CAAGAGAGAGATCCTCGGCAATGCTTTAGCTGGCCCCTGGATTCCTTTTGTTCCTTTTAAGCCCGCATTTTTTAAAAATGGGGCCTTTTTTTTTTTTTTTTTTTTTTTTTTTGGAAAAAAAAAAAACAAATGGGGGGGCCCCCCCCTTTTTTTTTGGGGTGGGGCTGTTTTTCTCCTGGCGGCCCTAGAACCCTTAAATACACCCCCTTAGCTTAAAGCTTTTTGTTACCATCAAAAATGGGAATGGAAATTTTAATTCTTTGGAATTAATGAAAATCTGGAAATATTCTTTGGGATTTCCCCTTTGGGCCTGATTGCATATTTTTTTCAGCGGTAAATCAAGGTATTTTTTTACAACTCAAAAATATGAAAGTAAATTCCTAACTTTTATTCCGGAAAAGAAAAACTACATTTTCGGCCTTAGAAACGCAACTTTTTAAGCGGGGCAAAATGAAGAAAAATCATCTTTTGTCTCCCGCAAAGAAACCGAATGAAAGAGTCTTTTCCAAATTTTTTTCTAATCCCCGATAAGAAATCTAAATTCTTACAGAAGAATAAAGAAATCTCCTTGAGCGCTTGATCGATTAATCCTGTGTTTGGTACATTTCTTGGATATTTGTCTATCATCCTCGGTTACTCCTTCCAAGCAAAGGAAAGCTTTAGAGATAACTTCCAAATTTTTTCTCTCTTTAATTATTTTTTGTCTGGGTTTTCTTGGACTCTCAATACTAATGTCAACTGAAGTCAAATAAAAACCGAAGGCCATTTTTTTGAGCCTAAGCGATTGCTTTTTTTTTAATTATCAATCGGCCTTTGTCCGTTGGGAAATTTTTGGAGGAGATACTTTCTGGGTGGTGCTCTCAATATTTTCCAAACGTTTTTTTTTTTATTCTAACATCGTTATCATCATCCTTTTATTTCATAGGCTCGGAAAGCTAAGTTTTGATGGTAAAATAAACTGAAAATCAAGCCCTTTCCGTAGTTTTTTATCCTTAAGTTTCATATCTAATCTTCATAGGTGCTGGCCTTTTGCTTAGCCTCCAAATCGCCCGTACAGATATACTTTTATTGAATGCTTTTTACATCTACAGTGCGGTTTGCGTGACAGGCTTAGATTAGTCGTCGATACCTCTTCTGGTTATACCGTGTTTTGGGTCAAACACTCATCATGACCCCTGTTTTCCAAAATTTGGAGGTCTGGGAAATGATGACGTTTAAACAGCTTCTGTCGGATTTTTTTTACAAAGGCAAGTTTGTCAATAGAAAATAGCCTCTAATCTGAAAGATTACATAATGAAAACAATGTGGATTAATCGGTCGACCCTTGTAAAGAATTATCAATTTTTAGCAATTTTGTTATCGAATTGATAGGCGCCATATTAAAGTGTATCAATTAACCAATCCGAATTATTTCAACTAAACACTCTCGCTTTTCTTTTGCTTCTTTTCCTTCCAATTTCAGCTTTTTTGCAATGGCTGGTTTTTCACGCTTTACACGACTTTATGAGCCCGGATTTCGTGAACTTTACACCATGCCTTTGGTTATTGCTGTTCAATTATTCTGGGAGGGGATCGGCTTTCCTGTATTCATTAGCTCTAGGAGTATCTAAAGCGAGTAATAGTTTGGCGGCACAGACAATCGAAGAATTGAAAATATAAGCAGCCCGAGAGTCTCAACATCAACACGAGGCTGCGGTAAACACACCAGTTTTTACTGTTAGATAGTTGATTTCTTGTTTTGGTTTTTTGAGCAGGAAAACTCATGAAAGGATTAAGCACTATGGAAAATGACTCTTTTTTCGGTCCTGTGACCCAAGAACAAGCAGGGTTCAATACAATAGATATGACTACTTTGGCTGTACTACTGTTCTTTTTTACCTGATCCTGATGTGGATAGGGCGCTTCCCAGGCTCTACGGGAGGAGGAATTAAAACGACAACTTTTGCTGTGCTATTCTCAATACTTGGACAGCGTGGCACCGGAAAGAAAGCGCGGTCGAAGTTTTCGGAAGAATAAGAAGTGAAAACCCTCCGAAATTTTTTGCAGCTATTGTACTTTCATTCTGGTGATAGGCTTGGGTGGTGTTTTTTAATTATGATTCAATCCTGAACCTGGAGCTTATTGATGTCGCTTTTGAAGTGTTTGCGCTTTTTCAACGTTGGCCTACAGTCTGGCATCAATGCAAAACTCAGCACGGAAGTAAATTGTTATTAGCTCGTTATAGTTTTTGGGTAGAGTCGGGACGATCACATTTTGGTTTGCTAATTTCGAAAATAGGAGAGCAGCGGTATCGATCCAGAAGAATCATTAATCGTTCTTTAAATCAACATGAAAATATACGATCGTAGGAATGGGAACTTCGGCGCTTTTCTCGCACAGAGATTAACCGAATTAGAACATGAGTTCGTGTCGATAGTAAGTCAAACAGAATCGAGTTGATTCAAGACAATAACTTCATGCAGTAAGTTTTGATGCCGAAGACTTCAGCGTGAAAACTCTCCCATGAAAGATTGCGACGTGGTCTTATCGCCATTGGGAGATGTGGGGCATCTATTATGCGACTGCTATTTTCAACAATGAACCTAAACGGTTATTGGCCCGCGCATAAGCGCTTCATGAGACCGTAATCCGGCTATCGGAGTGATGAGATTATCATCTGAGGAGGAAACGCTCAGCGGCTGCGACCACAGACTTGAACTGAAAAGGAAGTATTGGATCTCCTTGAAGATTTCGGACGACTAAATATCGTAAGAAGTAAATGCCCAAAGGTATATGACTTACATAGTTCGAATGAATATCGGGATGAAATTCTCCTAACATTCTTTCCACTATCAAAATGAAAGAAGTCAAATCTCCTAGGAAATTAGTCCCTGAAAAAGGAGGTTGAAGGAGGATCAAGCAGACTACATATTTGCACAAGCAGGACATACTATTAATTTTTGGAACAGTCAAAGAACATTCGCAGATTTCATGGGATTGGAGAGTTTAATCGAACTTCGATCCCACAATTTTTACAAAAAATTATCTGAGAATTCTAACCCCTTCTTTCCACAAATGTACAGATTCTTAATGTTTCTACTTTTTAGGAGATCGCGTATTTTTGCCATTCGGAGGTTACATTCAGTTCGGTACGCAATAATCGCATAGCCCAATAAATAATGAGCCGAACTCACAAACGGGCAAAGGTGTGACTGGGTAAATGTCCTCCCGAAGCCCGTCGTAAGCGTAACAATCGCCCAATACATGCACGGGAATACTGGTAAAACCCATTTTCCTGGCCTTCTATGATAAACCAGCGTGCCCATGATCAAAAAACATGGCAATAACAAATCCGATAAAAAATTAAGAATTTTTAATGAAAACTGGCTTTTCAATGAGTCGGTAAGGAATCTGCTTCAACTACATCTGCCAGCTTCATATCGGATCACACCGTAGTAATCTAAGCGCCCTTACGCACAGAGAGCACTGAGAATTTAGCACAAAGAAACTCAGTATGAAGGCAGGATGGCCGTATCAACCAACAAAAAGCTGAAAATTATTCTTGGGGGCTTTTGGAAAGCCAGAATCCGCAATAAATACTGCAATAGTAAAGTGCGTGGATATCCACTCAGAGTCAAAAACAATGGCCCGTATTTGCGCGAAGGCTTGCCACGAGTCTAAAATCCACGATCAGAATACTGCCACCAAATCATATCAGTAATACGATTATAAAAGTCGTGATGCCAATCATCTGATTCAAATAAGATATGGGCTAGTCGTTTTTTTGGTGATTTTCATTAGTTTTAATTTAGAAAATATTATCCTTTCTGCTAATCCAGGTAATAGATCGCTTCACCTCGTGCTAATATTGGTGCAACTCATATGGGAAAGTGCCTTTCGATCCGCCAAATCCTTGAGCGAAATATCTGGCCCATAGATAATCGCTTCTCTCCTGCCTGAGTTTCGATTCAGAATGTCGACCATCACCAAATGTCATACAGACTTGCTGTTACGGGGCCTTCTCTTACCCTGAATCAAAACAATAACCTTTCCATTCTAAATCGCCGATCATACCCATCTGCGTATCCGATCGAGAGAGTTGCTATTCTTGCCTCCATTTTGCATATCTCCTTTTCGAAGTATCCAACTGTCTCCCGGCCGATAAGGTTTTTAACCTGAGAGATCGTAGTTCTTTAAAATTGAAATATCGATTGAAGTGGCTGTTCAAATCGCCGTATTCACAACCCCCTAGAAGTCAATTCCAATCGAACCATATCGACCTGAAATTGTGGAAAAGCGCGATTATTCCAGCCGAGTTCAACGTATGGGCAAAGAGGCGTATAGGTAAGCAGTTCAAGGTTTTTTTCCTTCATTAAAATTAAAATCTCGAACTGTCCTCAAACCTGAATCATGGTGAACCAGCTCACAGCCCCCACTAAATGCGTGTAATGGAGGGCAATTTCCCAATTTGGGATAAGAACCCGAAATCAATTCGATTAGCTCAGGCAAATCTTTTATCAATCCCAAGGGATGCATCCTGTATTCCAAGTCCAAATGAATTTTAGCCAGGCATTTTGTCTGTCACACAGTAGCCAGATTTTGGAAAAAAGTGAGCGAAAATCACAGCTCAAAATTAAACTCTTGACCCAATGAGAAGAACTCTTCAGCAAAGGATTCAGCAAACGCATAATTGGCAGAATGAATACTTAATTTTTCTTAGTGTATCCCTCATCGGTAAATGCTCCGGCCAGGTATCTGCCCCTAAAGTTCTTGGCAGGTGTTGGCGATCTCCGCGCCCTCCTCCGTAAGGCAATCTTTACCATAACATGACTTTCGTGGTGGGGTTAAGCTTTTCGCTTATAAAATTGAATATGAGTAAGCGCATTAGATTGAATTTCCAAAGAAGTCCCGTGAATTCGTTGCTGAGACGTTCAGATCCGTTAAAACCAAGGATCTAGCTCAGTGATCAGAATAATTCATTGATATGATTTTGGGTCTAGCTCAGAAGTAGCCTTCTGTGGAATTGAAAAAGCGAAATTTTGAGCGAGCCCTTTTTCCAAAGCTTATTCGTCAGTCCCCACGCCATAGATTTCATCAAATTTGGATGCGATCCGATCAAGGCCAAACTCTTGATACAAGCGATTCTGGATTGGCTGCTGAAGCATGTCCGACAAGATCATAACTCTTTTATGCTTGGGGCGTTGCTGCTTGCATAGAGTCAAGCGCACTTTCAATCCTGCAAATCATTGTGTAAGTATCATCGATCTCAAGGAATCATTGATGCCGGGCTTCAAAAGTTGACGCATATCCCACAGGCTTGAGGTGACTATCCCGGATTGAATTACATGCGGGTCTTGCCTAAGGTAGTGCTGCGAATAATTACATGAGTAATGTTTTCAACAGATGCACATCAGAAAAGGGCAAATTGGAAAGTATACGTACTCAAGTCTTGTTTTATTAGAATCATCCGGAGTTACCTATTCCAACTTTTAAAGATCTGGTAATGTGGCTCCAGAAGGTCTGACAAGCATTCTTCGGTCAAGAAGGAAATTCTCCTCTTATTTGCTGCTGACTAGTTCTTGGTCTTCAAAATAAATAATCAATCTGTAGACTGAAAAAGGGATAATTTTTCGTTTAGCTTTTGGCTTCAATCGAAAACCCTCTGATGAGCTAGTTTCGATATTAGTGAAAATCCAAGATTTGGTTGGAATCAATCCTGCCCAATGCGCCATTTCTCCCAAATGGGAAATACCAGCTTCTAGTATGGCCACTTGATGCCAGTTTTTTGATTCCAAATATTGAAAGAGGTACGCCGACTTTGTGAGTTTAGCTTTTTGGGCTTTTTTGCTACGCAAGGGTTTGACTTAATTTTGCGCTAGCCACTCTTACAATAGTCTTTTCCATTAACTTCCGGTGATCCAACGACGGGTGCTTTGAATTGCTCCCGCAATCGTATTTTGCGCTTTGTTGAAGAGCCTTTCTTGTGTCCGGCCACCAATAAAGGATGCCTTTTCAAAAGGTTTCTTGGCCAGTTTAGCTAATGCTCCATCGGTACCAAATAGACTTTCTACCCCGGATTCAACCAAAGCTTGAATAAAGCTTCTCGTTTTGCTTTTGCTCCTTGAAGTGCGAACAAAGAGCGTCTTTATCCAGGATTTATAAATCTGTCTCGAATCAATACTGATTTGATCGATCCATAGATTTTACACTATTGACTAGCTTCCTCCGGTGATTTTTACAAGTTGATCGACAACTAGATAATCGAGCATCAGGGGGTTGATTTTTTTCTTCTTTTTTTGAAAAAGACTGTTTAATCCATCTAGGCAGGACACTGCTCCCTAATCAGTACGGATAATAGGAGACAATCGCCAAAGGATCTGGTAATAAAGTGTAGCCTTCTAAGAACTGAGTGAAGAACTGGGCGAAGAAAACTCAGCAGTCCCACTACTTCCAGGTGTCGGTGAGATCATCATCACGAATCCCTGATCACCTGTCTAGCAAACGATTATGTTTTGTTCAATCTGAGTGGTACAAAAGCTGAATTAAGGCATTCAACTAAAATACCTTGATGACAAATCAATATCGTAGCCAGAATTAGGGACCCACCAGCGCCAGGCTTTTTCCTGATAATTTCTTCTTTCGCTGCTCTATAAAATTTGATTTCAAATATTCGTCTGCATCATGCTTCATTTTCTACAGAAATTTTTGATGGAAAAAATCTTCATCAAATCCCTTTGAAAACGCGCGGTCGATAAAAAAGCGCCAAAGCATGATCCAAACTATAGGAGGCATAAAGCGCATAGCTATTCCAAAAAATACCTTCTAAGCTATTCCTGGAAGCTGAGATTTCCTTAAACTACTTAACGGTAGGGAAAATACTTCCCGTTGTGCGAAAAAGAGATAATCGGCGCCCTCAATCACAAAGAAAGATTGTCCAAATCGCAGTGACCATTAACATACGCGATCGCAGACCACGCCTGATTCCTTCTTATCTAAGAATAAACCATTCGCTTACTGCAGTCCTCCTACGACAGGGGCGTAACTCTGAGCAAACTCCCAGAGAATAATGACTAGCATGGCCTAGTCCAAGTAAGTTGCTTACCAGTAATCTCAACGAATCGAAGAATATCCAGCGTCCTCTAATCAGGATAAATAACGCTGCAAACAATAATCCAAGGCAATGGAAGCATCTGAATGACTTTTGAGGCTATTGGCATTATGCAGGGTCGAAGTAAAACATCGGCAAAATACATGCGAGTCCAATTATAACAGGTACCCAAACACCTTATTCGGATTGAGTGTTTGAAAATTTTTTATTGTCCCAACTTCATACCTAGCAAAATCGCCAAAGGTTCAGTCTTTTCTACCCAAAAATTATTAAAACTTCCGATACTAATGGTAACCATTCAAGTTGAGCAGCTCGAGAATGCAAAAAAGTATAGATCAAATATTTTGTCGGCTTGTCGCGATGAAATCAGTAAAAGGGGACTTGTTTTGAAAGCTTATTTTTTCCAAAACAAGTCTTTTGTTGAGCTTATGGTATAAGGATTTTGGTCACAGTGGTGGGTAGTTGGTCTTCTTCGAAGCCAATTTGGCTATCGGTACGCTGGAAAAAACCTTCAGCTTTATACAAATCCAACATGCTTGCATCCTCTGCATCTACATCTTCTACTTTGGTCAATTGCATGAAGCTCCGCGGGCAATGGTTTCCTCGCTTTTTTTGGAAAGGCCGCTCCCATTTCCAACGATAAAAGCTAATCCCCACACTACGATTTATATTTTTTGTACTGCAACAGTTTCTAATCAATTCTCACGCAGGTCAACCTCCTCACCCGTTTCATTGAGCTCGGGTTCTCGGAGGAGCATGCCGGGACTTTATCTCCTTAGGCGTAGGCAAAGCGGATAAAGTCGCTTGCAACTTCAATTCCATTTTCCCTCAAATGGATGAATATATATCAGATCATTGTAATTTGGAGATAGGAATGTCATAAATATCCATTCCATTCCCGCTGATAAAGAACAGCTCAAGTCGAAAGGACCTTCAAAGAGAGGTAATTTTGATTTCGAAACTCAAAAGGATATTTAATTAATGGGTATTTTGTCACGTGGCTAGTCCAAAGATATCCGAATAAAGGTAAAATTCTTTGAATGACTGTGTAAGAGCAAAGACTCTGGATGATTACACTGACGGGAAAACAAAGAACCCCAATGTTGTAATATTTTTTGGTGAAATTGAACAATTAAGAATGCTGATCCACAGGAGAATATTAGCTCAAAATCAATAGCCCCGCTTGACTTAAGAATTGATAAGGATAAGTTGGTTCAATTTGTGACGAATTGGCGACAGTTTTTTGTTGCAACGTTTTCCGTCTACGGAAGGACATTTTTTGGAGCAAGTTTTGGGAGTAGTAGAATTGACAGTTGCGCTTCACATTACATATTAAATACCCCGAAGATCCAATCGTTTGGGAGTTGGCATCAGGCATCCCGGAAAGCAAAATCCTTACAGGTGAAGAGATCAATTCCATCCAAATCGGGTTATGGTGGGCTTTCTGGTTTTCACCAAGCGGAAAGAAAGGCGATTTCGCTACTTTTGGAGTGGGTCATCCAGCACCTCTATATCAGCAGCCTTAGGAAATGGCTGGTAGCTCGCAGTACAAAAATAGAGAATCCAGCATGTCGCAGTGATTGGGATGGGATCATGACGGGTGGAAATGGCTTCGAAGCGATGAATCATGCCGGTTGTCAGCGATACCAATCTACTGATCATTCTCAATGATCATCGGTCATGATCCATCGACACTAATCGTGGGTGCTTTGAAGGACTATTTTAACAGACATCACTACTCACACACTTATAACAAAGTCAAAGAATGAAAGTTGTGGAAATCTTGGGCAATTCAGCAGTTTGGCAGTAGCGCCAAGAGTTATTTCCAAAGTAAGAAGGGGAATCAAATCTGCTTACTCAATCAGAGCAACGTTTTTGAATTCGTTGAATTTTGCGCTATTTCCGGTCCTGTTTGAATGGACAACGATGTAAATCATTTTGGCGGAAATTTGAAAGACTAAAGGATATTCTGGTCGCAAAATCCTTCATTTGCGTACACTGTAAAGGTAGGGCTACGCACATGCCGAAATCGGAAATAAAACTACTGGACGCTCCAGGACTTTCGATAAAGTAACGGGAGAAATTTTCAAGAAATTCAAAGTAAACACAGCACCAAACATATCAGAGATGTCTTTGGTCATACCCTGGTAGAGCTTAGCGGAAATGAATTGTAAATCATGGGAGTAACTCCTGCATGCCATCTGTTGTTATGACATCAATGAATGAAGCCGATGCCTGATCGTGCTTTTGACGTAAGGTATAAGCTGAAACTGCTGTGACTTTTTTCGGCTAGTTTGGCCACGCGGGATTAATTCCATTTTGTAATAATCATAATTCTAGCGTATCATCGCAGCGGGCCTATGACCAGGATTGTTCCATGATGTTTTGCCTTCAAATCTATTTACCCGTGGTGCTTTGCCTAGATCCGGGCGGGGAATTTGCTGGAGCTGATGGAACGCAACGCATCAACGGAGCTTACGATATCGCTTATTTTAGATGCATTCCGAATAGTAGTAGCTGCTCCGATGAACGAAGAAGAGCTTCAGAAACATGATGTATTCTGGTTGCTCCCAGGCCCTATTCGCTCCGTTATCCAGGGAGGCCGGAGTGATGCCAGAGGTGGCGAACTCCATTTGAGCAGATTTCCTACGACAAGGTCGAATAGTGAAAGAAGGTGAAGGGGTTGCTGTTTTGAACGATCTGGACACATTGGATTATGTGGTAGAAGCGTGTTGAAACTCTTGAAAAGAGCTTAATCGCAAACTATGATATGCGCTTCTGTCAAACTTTGGATGGAGAAATTGCCTTCATGAGATTTTTGGCAAATTCCAAAAAGTATCACTGTAGAGGATGGTTGTCCTGATGGGTGGATTTGGTTCTGCGGTAATTGAGTGGATGAACCGATCACGGCTATAAGCTCAGGTGAAAAGAACTTGGTATTCCGGAATGAAGTCATCGAGCATGGTGAGCAAATTGAGATTACATCATGAATGTGGGTTTGATTCCAGAAAGGAATTCGCAGATGCAGTCAGAAGCCTAGCGGAAGTAATCCAACTAGCCTAATTTAAATTTCATAGATGTCCGAATCTCATTTTTTGAAAAAGGGAAGGGGAATCCTGTTTGTCTTTATTCGGGTTTTTGCGAAATCGGAGCATGTGGGATGACATGTTCATTCGCACGTTGGCTCAGATTTTCATGTTTTT
>Ga0163217_1116549_pt1 | contig 10290 bp, 12 predicted proteins | sample SynspAceP_FD_185933 | JGI IMG/M metagenome (GOLD analysis project Ga0163217, IMG submission 185933) | Saline lake microbial communities from Ace Lake in Antarctica - Synechococcus sp. Ace-P (PacBio error correction) | ecosystem: Environmental > Aquatic > Non-marine Saline and Alkaline > Saline ...
CACTGGAGGTTGCGGAAACACTCTTCGAGCTTGTTCGAAGACTTGGCCTCCGTCCGAAGTGCGAGAAATTCACGCCCGCTTCTTGGGCTTGGCCCATCTTCGCGCCTTCAATCGAGCCCGCATCGAAACGGGTGATATCTGTCACCTTCCACACGGCCCCGGCACGATTCCTTCGCGATCGAAAGATGTGGCTCGAAGGCGCGGTTTGACAGGCTGGATCCCCGGCGCCGGAAGAACCGGTGACAGCCACGATCGGGTTGAACGCTTTGAACATCGGCGAGCGCGAGGAAGGGGGATCTGAGTTTCGCAAGGTTCGCCGGTTAGAGGGCGCGCCAGCACCAGCTCACCCATGGCGGCTGACAGCCCCACGGCGGCCTCGCCGCTGCCGGCCAGATTCGCCGGTGCGGATGGCCAGCCGGACCAACACGGCTCGACAGCCCGCTCCAGCTGGTCGGCGGCTTCCGCCTTGCTTCAGGCCGACGCGCCAGCAACATGGCGGCTTTGAGAGTGCCATGGCCAGGGGGTTTGGCCCGAATCGTAGGCCGGCGGATGTCACGGGGCTGAACCATGCAACCGCTCAAAAACTCCCGCCCGCTGGCGCCGAGCCGACGGCTGAAACGGCAGCCATGCGAATGCTGCCGTGAGCAATGGCGGCCTTCAATCGCTGAGGATGTCGCCGAGACAGGTTGCCGGTGAAAGCAGCAACATCGAATTGGCTTCGGGCCCCGCACCAGTTGCAATCGCGCGTATCCACATAGAGGTGGCCTGACTCCACTGATGGGAATTCGAGCGCTGATCTGCCTCGACCCGGTCACGCCAGCAAGCTGGCTGACATCGAGCACGTTGGCCTTGTCGACACTGCAGAAGCCGCCCGCGCGCTCGCTCGCCAAACTGAAACGCAACCCTGGCGATCCGGGTCGATTTCGAAATCGCTGTAGGCATTGTTGAAGGCCCTCACCCTGGCCATCGCCTCGATTCCGGCCCTTGGGTGTGCCGAAGTAGATGCACCGGTGAGCTCACGCACCACCCAGCAGATTCCACCCCTCGTCACTTTGGCTTGAGGCTGCTGCGCCGGCCAGAGCCGGGATGATGCTTCACCGGCCGCAGAATGGCGAACAGCTCCAGGCCAGCGGCGCAGGCCGAGAAGGCCGCTTTCCTGGCGGGCTGCGCCCTGGGCAGGCTGTCGTAGCCGAGGGCCGCCGAACGCCGCGAGCCAGCCGGCGTCGTTCTGGCGGCAGGCTCAAAGTTTGTGATGGCCGGCCAATGGCTCCCGCAGGCGTCCGATCGCGGCGCCACCGATCGGCTGGCTGTCGTATTCCAGGGCAAAACCGTGCCTGGCCGCCTCAGCGCACCAGGCAGCCCCCGGCCACGCCGTGATCTCCGGCCGATGCATCGCCGGGCAGAAAGGTGATCCGGTAACTGGTCCATGCAGGTGGCCGTCTTGATCAATCGGCGAAAGATTACCGCCGGGTTTGCCCTGCCCCCCTTTGTGCCGTCCAGGGTCCTCCGGAGCTGCCCGGAAAGGCTGGCCCTCAGCTGGCGCACGCTGCGGGCCAGCTCCCGGAAGTTTGTTTGAAGACGGCGGAGCAACGCAAAACCACAGCCGGTTTCGGGATCGCCGGTAGCCATGCCACCTCGCCGGCGGCGATTTCCACCATGGATTCCGATTTGAGGAGGCAATGGCCCGATCGCCGATCACGGCACGGTTGGCCACGCCCACCTGGCCCGCCCAGGATCACACCGTTGCCAAGCACGGCGCCACCGGCGATCCCCACCTGGGCCGCCGGGCACAGCCCGGCCGGTGAATCCACGCCAATGGCACACATGGCACCAGGTTGTCACATTTTTGGTGCCGGCACGATGCGGTCTCGCCCACCGTGGGGCGATCGATGGCTGGAGCCGCAGCCCCACTTCCACCGCCCCCTCCAGCACCACCACGGCCGGTCTGGGGCAATCTTCACCCAGCGGAGGCGGTGGGTACGAAACCAAGCCCTCGGCACCCAGATCACCGCGTTCGACTCGGATGACACAGCCAGCCCCGACTGCTTGCCGGAATGGAGTCACCGCATTGCATGGATCCGCAGCCTTCAAGCCAGCTGCACGTTGTCGTAGAGCACTACGCCCGGGAATGGAGGGTGCAACCGCGGCTTAACCGCGCGCCGCACCGATCAAACGGCGCGGGCCCACCACACGGTGCACTCGGCGGCCAGGCTTGGCGCTGGATCCACCACGGCGCTGGGGTGAATCCCACGCTGCTTGGTGGCCTGGGGGTGGGAGGGCGGCGAAGGCTCGGCGAAGCCCAGGCGCGGATCCTTGAGTGCACCCCAGGCCAGCCCCCGCTCGGTGGCCAGGCGCTTGCAGTCGGCGGAGGGGCAGCAGCAGGGCGGCGGCGGCGCTGGCTGAAAGGGCGGCCCGCCAGGGCGCGTTGCCGGATTCGAGGAAGGCCCAAGCTGGCCGGCCCCGGGCGCGATCGAGGGCTTCAGCGCCGCTGAGCTCAGGATCGGCCGCCAGGTCCTGGGGCTGCTCTCCTCAACGGCCGCTTATCCGATCGAGCAGGACTGTCTGAAGCGCTTTCCCTTCGGCGGAAACGGCTCCGGATCGTAGGCCCCACCCCGCGAGCCAGCTCGTGCAGCGGTAACAACGCGGTAAGCCCCGAGCGGCGGAGGTCGGAACGATCCGGCGAAGGATCAAGGCGGTGCGGGCGCTGAGCTCTGGAGGTTTGTCGTCAGCAACCAAGGATTTCCACCGGGGGTGGCATTGATCCAGATGAACAGGGCGCATGAACCAGCATGGGGTGGCCGCAGGGTGTCCCAGGGGGAAGATCGAGCGAGCACCATGCGATAGGGGCCGCCGGCGAGCCAGTTCATCCATCTCCCTGTGAAAACCAGCCGCCCGCCGGGGCCGGAAACAGCGCCAGCTGGCTGCTGGGCAAACGGCACCATCGATGCCTGCTCGTCCGGCGCCAGCTGTCTCGAAGGGCTGCCTGGACAGGGCCGATCGCCCCGTTCGTCACGCCAGAGCTGGTGCCGAAGTTTCGTGGCCCCTTGCGCAGCGCCCGGCGGGGGAAGGGCTCGTCGCGCTGCAGATGGGAGCCGATCAGGAAGAAGGTGCCGGCACCCCTAACTCCTGAACAGTTCGAGATGGCGCCTGAGCCGGCGCCGCTCGGTCCGTCATCGATGGTGAGGGCCAGCGGCTTCTCTCGGTCCGGCCCCCAAAGATCATCCAGGGGGTCACGGGCACCAGCAGGACACGATCACCAGAGAAGGAAACAGCAGGACAGCAGCGCCCAGCCCCCAGCAACAGCAAACTCAGGATTTAGGACAGCCATGGGCGGGCTCATCGGAAGCGCCTGTTAATGGCAAGTGTGCGGCGTGAGCATTTTTGGTGTGGGCGTTTGGTGTGGCGTAGCGGAGTCTGGATCTGGGCGAAAACAACTTGAGCTGAAATTGATTCGTTGGAAGCCAAACGTGAGTGGAAGCAGGCTTGTTGTTGCAAGGCGGCCACCAAGTTATGGCCTTTTGAACTCCAGTCTTCCCAGGGTCACAGCACTTAAGGGAACCTTATTCGATGAAGGTGTGCCCTGATGAGCTGACGCTTGGCCCCGCATGAGTGTCTCAAGACTGCTATTGTTGCCTTGGGTTGTCAAGACAAATCGAAAGGACAGCAGCCTTCAATCTTTCGCTGACTTGGCCTGAAATGGCTTGCGCTCACTGCCGTTTGATACCGTCAGCTTCTTTTGGGAACACGCAACGGCACTTGGGGTGGAGCATACAGTTGTCAATACTGCGATCAGGGTCCCTGTGATGTTGGCCAAAAGAGAAGGCAGTCAAGAAAGCAAGTGGCCTTTGTTTCGCTGGCTGGCAATCCTGGCGATTGGTCCTGGCTTCTTCTCTCATGCCCATAGCGCAACTACCGCTCTCCGGTGGGGAGTTCCGTTTACAACAACGTTGCCAAGCAATGGTGGGATCCACGCCCAGGACAACGCTGTGGGCGCAGGTGTGTAGTCGAGTGGTCATTTCCGTATATTTCAAAGCGAAAGAAACTGATTGCACGATTGATCGTCGCTGTCGCTGGAGCCTAATACAAACGAGGGATGAAGTCATATGAGAACGTGGAGCGACGGTCCGGACAGTCGATGAACAAAGTTCAGCGCTGTCGTGGCGCAGCTAGGCGTTTCAACAAAAACAATGGGCAGAACCGGAATCGGACATGGCCGTTGATCAAGCCCGGTGGAAGGCAGGCGCCCGTTTTCCTGGTTGGTAACGACGCCTAAGCCGGATCAAACAAAGCCACCCAAGCATAGAATTGGCAAGACAGTAACAATGCCACGGTTTGTCTTTGCGGTGGCTGATCGAGACTTGATCTATCTAGCAAATTATTGCCACATCACTGAATGTTGATGCTCGAACAATGCCCGGCACAACAAACGCAAGAATTTGGCTGAGAAATGGAAGGAGGATCTTCGGGCCTGCTCTCAACGGTGCGGTTTGGGGAGTCGCCTTTGATTGCCCGGTATCCCCTGGGTCGCCCAATCCTTGCCGCTGATCACGGCTGTTGCCTTTACTGCTTTGTGCTCCTCTCGAGCCTGAGCAGGCTGTCCGAGAACCGGATTTCGTGCCATTCAATCCAGTCTGAAATCAACTGGAATCAGCGGCAAAACAAGCGGCCATGAATCCTGATGGACCCTCCCCCAAGGAGGCGCCGATCCGCTCGCGAAGAACCGAGCACTCCCTCAATGGCGTCGAATGCTTTTCGAGGCGCTTTCAAAACTTTCAGTTTCGCGCTGCGTCACAAACGGAAATGTCCTTTTGCCAAGAGCCCTGCGACGGTTTGGCAGGACAGTCCGCAAGATGGGTCACAAGCCACCCTCAGAAGGCCTCTGGGATCGGGTCTGAGGACTACGGTCCCTTCAGCGGATCAAAGTCCTCTGGAATATTGCACTTCAGCCTGCGTACGATCTTCTGCTGCTGAGTACGATTGTGGCTGGGGTTATTTCTGTTTTTTGATCTGGCCAAAGTAGCCGTTACGACCACGTTTGGCCCTTGCCCAGCAACTATTCTTGTTTCCATTGATCTGGTTTGTTGGCTTCGCCTTGCTCAGCTGTGATTGTTTTGATGATTGATCACACGAATCCAATAATTGGGTTCGTGATTCAATCCTCAGCATCCAGGTTCTAATCCGCTTATCAGATGCGTGCAACCACCTAATGCAAAAGTGCTAAGGGATCGGTAGGTTGACATGCATTCCTTTTGGAATCTATGCCCACGATGTTTTAATCGTTGGAATTGACCCAGCCGTCCGTCGCGGGACGGGGGTGGTGGCCATTGCCATTGGCTTTCTCTCCAGGAGTTTTGCTGGAACAAGACATCGTGAATGGAATTAATGATCCTCTCACCGGAATCGATTCGCGATTCGCGATATCATCAATGTGGACGCCTCCTGGTGGATTGTTGAAAATTGAATCTGGCCACCACAACTACGATCCCGCTGGGGGGGAGCTTGATCACCATTTCCAACAGTGAAATACGCACGGTTTCAATCTTTCCAAAAGATTGGTCACGGGTGGACTTGAAGTGGAGGTGTCTGCCGATGCCGATCTGCGCCAAGCCTTCAGTGATCAGGCAGGTGCTGATGATATGGAAGACGATCAGGTGGCAGGCACTGATCCTTCATCCCGTGGAGATCTTGGGATCGACGCAACAAGCACTCTGGTCATTTGCAACGGCTTGGATCACCACATCAACCGCTGAAAACAGTGGGGTCGGTCCGGCAGAGAGTTCAGGCTGCGATCAATGAAGGCGTTCCACATGCATCTGGCAATCAGCCTCGGTGTTCCCCCACAGGCCCAGATTTGAAATGCATCAAATCGAACGAGTGAGACAAGCTCTGGGTCAACGAGCGGCGGTTGATTGGCGCCCCATTTTGTTTAACCGGCTAGGCAGGTGAGCACCAAGCTGATCGCGGTGGGCACCACCCGCATCCACCCTACAGCCCCCAGTTTGGCGGCGCACACTCATCGCTGCTGAGGCCCATGATCTTGGCGCATTTCCTCGTGCTCAGGGTGCACAGGCCCTGGCCCAGTCCCGCCCCGTCGCTGCCAGTAGGGCGCACAGCCTCGCGCCGCGAAAATTCACCCTCAACGGCGCGGATGCCCACCGCCAATAAGGGCAGGCGCCCTGCGCAGCAGGGCGCGCCTTCAGCGCCCGCATCAATGGGCGTCTAGGAGCTGCCCTTCACCAAGAGGGCAATGGGCCAGCCGCAGCTCTTGCGATCGGTCAGGGGTGTGGGTGCTGGCTGGAACACCGTGCCCGCTTTTCGCCGGCGAAGAGGGCGGTCGAGCACCGCGGATCACGGCCATCGGCCAGGCGAACCCGGAATTCCGCCTGGAGGTGGCGATTTCGGCGCCGTCAGCTGGTGGGTCAATGCCGCGTGCCCACTGGCGCCGCCTTCAGCCACATGGCTGAGGCGTGCCAGTTCGGCCCAGATCCTGAGCACCTCCTCGATTGCCGGGCCTGGCATCGGTGCGGGGATTGCCGGAATACAGCCGGTCCACATCGTGAGCAGCACAGCTCATCGCGGCCGATCGCCACGCGCTACCAGCGCCGAGAGTGTTGTCGTTGTCCGCGAAGCGCACTCATCGGTGCCACGGGTGGGTCGTTTTCGTTTGACGATTGGGCACCGACCCCCAGCTCAAGCAGCTGCTTCCATGGGTCGGCAAAGGCGTCTGATAGGCGGCGCCGGAGGCCAGATCACGCGGTCAGCAGCCCCTGGGCCCCAAGGCCCCGTGGCGTGCCGAAAGCAGCCTCGTAGAGCCCCATCAGCCGGCCCTGGCCAATGGCTGCGGCGGGCCCTGTGAGGCCACCAACCTCGCCAGGCCCTCTGGGCCAGCTCCCAGGGCGCGGCAGCCCAAGCACCGAACGGCCCCACTGGTTACACACGTGATGGCAATCACCCTTGGCGCTGTTGCTGGCTGAGGCTGGAGGCCAGAGCGGCGATCACGGCATCGGTGCTGCGTGACGCGAGCCCGCGCAGCAGGCCTCGTTCCCACCTTGACAACGCGCCGCATGCTCATCGTCCAGGCGGGTGCTGATCCAGCGGGCCCAGGCGAACTCCGCCGTGCAGGTGGTCGGCTGGCAGGGTTGGCCCTGGGGTTCACGGGCTTCAACCACACGGTGAACAGGCGCGAGTCGGTTGCCGGCCAGCACGTCGGTGAACAACCGGTCGCCACATGGCCACTTGGTTGGGGAGGAGGCCCGCTCGGCCAGCACCTTGCGCAGGCGCGCGACGCGGCTTGCAGCTGATGTGGTGAAAGGCAGATCAAGACGTTCAGCCACCGCACCGATGCGGCGCTTTTGAGGGGTTGTTGCTGAACGGTGCAGACGCATGGTCGCTGGCCCGGCGCAGCCCACTGCCCATCAGCGGCGGCAGTTCAGCTTTGTGGCGGGGCAGCGAGGGTGCGGTCAACATCCAGGATCAGCGCCTTTGAATCCTCCCCCTGGAACAGGCGCTCGTGGCAGTTCTGCCAGGCTGGTATCGAGCATCCAGCTGGGTTGAGCCGGCGCTGGAGTCTCACCCCCGCCGCTCCCGTTTCATCCGAGCTCGTTTTCTCGATGCGCGCGCTGAAATTCGCTCGAATTCTTTCACCTTCAACCACGACTTCCTTCGCCACCTGCCCTGCATCTTGCGACCACGAAGAACGGATCCAAGGGGAATGTAGAGGCCCGTTCACCGTTATGAACGCATGAAACTCACAGGAAGTTCGTAGGTGCCGTGTCGTCTTCGCTTTCCCGCATCTCGTCCGTCGAGATCATCGGGGTCGGGCTCCTTCCAGTTCGCACTGACGTGAGGGGTGACGCGGAGCGCACAGGACCAGGTCATGTTCCGCAGCACACTCGGCCACCACAGGATCGGCTCGCTGGCATCGATCGTTGTCGATCAGCTCGGGCTCCTCAATCCCCTGCATCCTGAACAGGCAAGACCGGGTGTCCCACCGGGGTGAGCCAGGGCGTAATCCTGACCGTCAGGGGATCAGCTGCTCAGAAAGCAGGCAGTTGCGTCATGGCTGTCGCCGGACGTTCACGGTGGGGACGTCCCGGATTCTGTATCGCCGTCCTTCGGCAGTCATGTGGATGGGGCAGACCCCCTTAAGGATGTCTCAGCATCGGCCGGCTGGCCTCTTGAGCCCGGTGGAGAGGCCTTGTGTCTGGGGTTCAGGACCTTCCAGTAGCCACTGCTTCAAGCAGACAAAGCCGCTACCGGCGTGAATCTAAACGTCCACTGCGAATCGCCCATGCAGGCCCGTGGACGCTCGCCGGCCTGCCCAGCTTTGCCTGCTGTGTTCGTTCACCCAGGCAGGGGCCGGCTCAGTGCCCTGGGCTAACGCAGGCCATAGTCGGCGGCAGTGCACGGCCTGGCCTGTTGTCTGCTTGGCGGCTCATCGAGGGGAGTCCCCCACAACCAGGGCGCTGACTTGGCGTTTGCTCGATCAGGGGCCGCAGGCACCAGCAGGTCGCGGTGAAGGGGCCCCGCAGGCTAGGGGGCGGAAACGGCTGACACACAGCCCCAGGGGATCACAGCCCGCCAGACCGACTGCGCCGGCGCCCTACTCAAGGCGAGCATGGGAACGGGGCGCGGGGGGCTGAGCAGGGCTCAACGGCTGAGCTGAGCACGGCGGATTCACGGCGAAGTCCATGGTTGGGCAAACAACGGCGTCGGGAGCTGCCTGCGGCGGGGCTTTTGAACGGTTTCGAAGCACGGTGTCGAACCGCCAGCGGAGGCGGGGTTCGCTTCCAGATGCTCCTGGCGCCGCCAAGACGCTGCGGCCCATCAACAATTCCTCACCCTCGCAAGCGGCGCCGAGGTCCTGCAGCAGCGCCCCGGTCGCTGTCGTTGGTGTCATTGCGCAGCCGCACCTGATGGGCCTGCTTGCCACCTGGGCCAGCATGCGAGCCAGGGCGGCTCCCAGCAAGATCTGGGACCAGCCGGGATGGAGCGGTCACTTCAGCTCGTGCGGGCCTGACATGCCGGCGGAGACGGCGAAACGCCAGCCACTGCCTGTTTTGACGTGGTGGGGTCCGACCAGAGCAGGCCAGTGCCTGGGTCTGATCCGCAGGTCTTCGCAGCGAGATCCAGAAGTTGGCGCAGCTGGGCCGGGCAGCGCCTGGCCTCCAGATGCCAGAGCGGGGAGCGTGCGCCTGTTCAAGGAGCTGAGCTGGAGGTTCGCGGGAAGGCCAATCGCCTGCCTGCCAGCCGAGCCGCTCGCCACGTCCAGATGGTGCGTTGGCGCAGCGGTTGAAAACCCCCTGTTTCCCGCAAGCGGCGAGGCGATCGAAGCTGGCAGGTGCCGGCGGAGCCATCCGCTGGTCGCTCAAACGACCCATGCAGGGCTTCCTTTGAGCATGGCGGCTTCCACCTGCCGCTTCGCTGTTTGACGTTGCCTGGCTCCTCGAAGGGCTGCTCGCAGACCCTCACTCTCGATCCCAGCGCTGCCGCTGCGATTGAGGCGGCGCACGAAGACGAGAACCCCAGAATCTTCTGGGGTTCAGGAAGGCAGGAGAATGCTCAAGGGGCCAGCGGAGGCCGGCTGACCAGGGCACTGGAGCAGGCGCCCGGTGCTTTCAGGCGCAGCGACCGCTGCAGGCAGCGGCTGCCCAGAAAATTTTCCCCGGGACCCCAAAATTTGGGGGGGCCCCGGCGGAAAAAAAACTGGAGCAGGGGTAGAGTCCAGCCTGCAAACGGCTCAATCCTGAGGATCCGAAAACTGGCGGGTGATCACCTCCCGAAGTTCCATGGGGGAATGGGTGATGCACAAAATACGTCACTACTTGAACTGTATCGGCAGCCCCCTGCTTGCCTGGACTGGCGGCCGCAACCACCACCAGCGCGTGCGCTCGTTGGCGTTGCCGGCCGGATTGGGCCGAAGGCTCGCGCAGCAGCCCTTCAATACGCAGACCCTCATGGAGGCGAGCACCTTGACCCGCCCGAGGTCGTTGACATGCAACCCCGCCACCGGCACCCCGAGGGCGGCGGCGAGTTCGCGCAGGTTTGTTCGGCTGGCTGGGCCCAGCACGATCGTCTGGTCGTAGGGGGCGTTGGTGCCCGTGATGTCGAGGATCAGCCGGGCCCTGCTCCTCCGGCCAGGCGGTAGAACCAAGCCTTTGCTACCCAAACTTCAGCCACCAGCCCGGCCAGGCCAGGCCACGAGCACCTGGGCTGGACGACGTCCGTCGATCAGGGTCTGCAGTCCGAGGCTGGTTAGCCAGGCTGCTGTGGGATGGAAGGCGCGGCAGA
>Ga0163217_1030522_pt1 | contig 10289 bp, 12 predicted proteins | sample SynspAceP_FD_185933 | JGI IMG/M metagenome (GOLD analysis project Ga0163217, IMG submission 185933) | Saline lake microbial communities from Ace Lake in Antarctica - Synechococcus sp. Ace-P (PacBio error correction) | ecosystem: Environmental > Aquatic > Non-marine Saline and Alkaline > Saline ...
CACCAAAGGGACCCCAAAGGAGGAGGAATTTTTTGGGAAAAAAAATTGGCCCAACCTAACTCCTTTTTTTTAAACGGAAATAATATCATCCCCTCCCACGAGGGTCCAATTTAAAACAATCAATAAGTCCCTATTTGACCGAACGCAAAACAGGCAAAAGTAAAAGAACCACTCAAAGGCAAAACGTCTGGGTCAAAAGGAGAATTACCATGAAGCATGGAGCCAGGCTCGTTTCCGAAATCCGAGCCCTTACAGCTATCGGTCCGACAGCAACCGAAGTCAGAATTGAAGAGCGTTTTAATGCATCGCTGTTGAATCGTGTTTTACCACTTGCCTGGCTTGGATTCATTAAATTGGCCCAGCCGCTGCCCTGGGACTCTATTTTTGCAGTAGTTGGTGTGACTCTGCCGCAGCAATTTTTCAGCCTGAGCGAACTTCATTGGGCTTGTTGTGGCAATGCCCAATGGCAAGTTGAGCGCAATTTGTTAGCGGTTCGGAGGATTATGTTGCAAGCATGGTGGGGTGCCAGAAAAGTCATGTTGTGCTGTCTTGCGGGTTCTGCGTTCAGTATGGCCGCTTGGTTTTTCTTTGCCCGACAGTTTTTTTGGTGGCTATATTTCTCGGGCTGGTGGTTTGGGCCTGGCCGGTGTTTTCCTACAAGTGCGGGCCTGCAATTTTGTAGCCATCATTGCCGACCGCACGGCTGGGGCTGGTGTTGGGTGGTTTTTTGTGCGGGTATTTACGGCCGCCGGTTTTTCAATAATTAACCTGGTGCCGCTGCTGCACGGCCTACTCCTGGAAGGCGTTCCTCTGGCGTATGTCATTGTCTGCTGTTGAAATATTGGCCCTGTTTCTTGAATGCTCACCGAGCCCGACGACCAAACCGCATTCTTCTTAGTGAGTAATGCCGGGGCCTGGCGCAAATGCTGTGCGCGCAGGGGTTTTGGCCTTTGTGTGGTTATTTTTCTGTTATTGCCGGTAGTTTTTTTTCGCATTTGGCTTGTGGTTGCCAGATTTACCTGTCGGCACGTCGGGCCTGCCGGTAGGCTGGGTGCGCATCAGGCCCTTGTTGGTTTATATTTGCCGGGCGCTCTGGCCCAAATTGCGGGCGGTGGCGGGCTGGCCGATCGTTTTGGGTAGCAGCCGTGGTGGTTTATATGGGGCTTGCTGTTGGCCGCTGGCGGCGCTATTCGTTCTGTCCATACCCACCGATGACTCTGTCGATAGAAGGTGTGGGGCGCTTTTTACGCATCTAAGAGATTTTGCTGCGCGGGTGTGGGAGGGCCGGTGTGAATGATTATGCTTGGCGTGGCCTGGGCGCGGCTATTGGTGCGCTGGCAGCGATGAATTAATTCTGGAAAGCCCGCGATGCGGCGTGCGGTAATGGCGGGCTTTTTTTGCTGCTTGGGGTGCCGTTCGCTGTGCATTCGTGTTGCCCATTGTATTCCGCCGCCAATCAATCGCCTGGGCTTGAATGTGCGTTTCTGCGGTATTCATGCTGCTGTTTGGTGGATGCTGGTGCCTGTATTTTATTGTTCGCCTCGAACACCCGGCGTCGTGAGCGTCGTGAGCATTCTTTCTAACAGTCCCGGATGGTCTAAGTGCCGTCTCCCTCCTGGTGGTAGGGGCTGGTATTTTAGAGGTAGTAACCAGCGCTGCTTTCACTGTTTAGTTGCCACTCACAATGTCTCATCGTTTAACGAGATCCGGCAAACGGAGAGAGACCAATGAGTCATTTGATCGACAAGCTGAGCTACTTCACGAAAAAGCGTGAAAATCCTTTTCTGGCGACCACCGGTGAAACCCATAGTACCGAAAACGCGTGACTGGGGAAGACAGTTATCGTCAGCGCTGGCAGCACGACAAAAGTTGTGCGCTCCACCCACGGCGTAAAACTGCACCGGCCTCTTGCAGCTGGAAAATTACGTTAAAAACGGTCTGGTGACCTGGGAAACCAAGCAAACCGATTACCCCGTACCCGCGGAATCTGCGACCACGATGCCTTCGTGGTTGCCCTCGTGGTGCGCAGTTTATTCCTGGTACATTGTACAGCGCAACGCGCCTGAAGTACCGCACTGATGCGCAAGCATCTGATGAAGCTGTTGGCCGCGCCGCCCGTATCCAGTTTAACGACCCGGTCGATGCCGGGCTCGATTGTGGAAGACCGGCAAAGAAACCGCTGAATTACAACGCACGCCGCGGTATGGGGCGGTTTTTGTTCCCGTTCCGACTGGAACGAAGTGAACGAGCTGATTGCCGCTTCTAACCGTTTACAAACACCGCGAAAAAAGCATGGCCCAGACCGCAATCATTGGCTTCATCGGCCGATTCCTGCCATGTTAAATGGTTGTCTTACGCTGCGGGCAGCCGTTTACCTGTCATTGATCGGCGGCGTGTGCCTGAGCTTCTTACGACTGGTAATTGCGACTTGCCGCCGGCTTCCCCGCAAACGCTTGGGGCGGAGCAAACGACGTTCCTGATCGCAGACTGGTACAACTGCAAGCTACATCAATGCCTGGGGCTCAACGTTCCACAAACCCGTACTCCGGAACGCCCATTTCTTTACCGAAGTGCGCTTACAAAGGCACCAAAACCGTTGCCATTACGCCGGATTAACGCGAGTTGCCAAAGTTGGTCCGATGAGTGGGCTGACCCCCAAAAGGCACTGACGCTGCGCTGGGTAATGGCCATGGGCCACGTGTTCTGAAAGAGTTTCAACGTTTGATAATTCCAGCGCTTACTTCACGGATTACGTGCGCACCGTTTACACACCGACATGCCGTAACCTTGGTGAAGCTTCGCAAAATGGAAGACGGCCGTTTATGTGGCCGGGCAGGTTTCCTTTCCCTGCGCGCCAGCTGACCTGGTGGATGGTTTGGGCGAAGAAATAACCCGAATGGGAAGACGGCATGCCATACGATGAAACCACCAACCAGCTGAACGGCGCCAAAATGGCTCTATCGGTTACCGCTGGGGTGAAAGGGCACAGTGGAACCTAAAGCAAACTGCGACAAAAAGAAGACGTGAATCTGCAGCTGTCGATGTGGAAAAGCACGACGAAGTGTGGCGTTGCCTTCCGTATTTCGGCGGCATCAAGCACGAGCATTTCAAATCCGTTGAGATCAGCGATACCCTGACCCACAAGCTGCGGCAGTCGAAAAATTGATGGCGACGGCGAAGAAGCTTTAGTCGTCACCGTATATGCCTGATGAATCGCCAACTACGGCATCAGCCGTGGCCTGGGTGAAGACGACGGCGCTACCGACTACGACCAGATCAAGCCGTACACACCCGCTGGCAGGAAAGATCACGGCGTCCAGGCGCACAAAGGATCCCGTATTGCCGTGAATTCGCCGAGACTGCGCAAAAAACCAACGGCCGTTCCATGATTATCGTCGGTGGCCGGGTATGAAACCACTGGTACCACATGGGACATGAACTAAGCCGCGCGTTGATCAACATGCTGATCATGTGTGCGGCTGTGTCGGTCAAGAGCGGCGGCGGTTGGGCCCACTATGTAGCCAGGAAAAACTGCGCCCGTCACAGACCGGCTTTGGCAGCCATTGGCGTTTTGGTCGGATTGGCAGCGCCCGCCAACGCCAGATGAACGGTACATCCTTCTTCTACGCCCACTCTGGCCAGTGGCGTTTTCGGAAACTGGATGTGAGCGAGATCTTGTCGCCGCTGTCGGACAAGACAAATTCGGTGCAGCTGATCGACTACAACGTACGCGCCGACGGATGGGCTGGTTGCCGTCTGCACCGCAGTTCAACCCGTAACCCGCTGGGCATTGCAGCGCAGCTGAAAACGCTGGTATGGACGTGTCAGGGTACGTGACTCAGTCTTTGAAAGACGGCTACTGGCGTTTGCCTCGGAAAGACCTGAAGCCCCGGAAAAACACCCACCCGCGCAATAATGTTTCCTCTGGCGCTCTAAACTTGCTGGGTTCTTCGCAAGGGCCCACGAATACAGCTGAAGTACTTGCTGGGTACGAGAGTGGTTTGCAGGGCAAAGATCTGGGGCACGATGGCGGCTCAGCGCAGGAAGTGAAATGGCACGACGAAGCGCCCGAAGGCAAGCCTTGAACCTGTTGGTGGACTCTGGTTTCCGATGTCCACCACCTGTCTTGTATCGACATCGTTCTACCGACCGCTACCTGGTATGAAAAGACGACCCTGAATACCTCGGATCATGCACCCGTTTATTCACCCTCTGACGCGCAGCTAGCGGATCCGGCGTGGAATCCCGCAGTGATGTGGGACATCTACAAAGGCATCTGCGAAGGCGTTCTCCAAGGCGTCTGAAGGTCATCCTGGGTGGTCCAGAAAGACGTGGTTACTGGTGCCGCTGATGCACGATGCCACCCGCGACTTGGCCCGCCGTTTTTGATGTAAAAGACTGGGAAACGCGGCGAGTGGATCTGACTTCCGGGTAAACGCGCCTAAATTTTATGACGGTTTGAAACGCGATTACCCGAACACTTACGCGGCTTTACGTCCTGGTCCGCTGTTTGGACAAACTGGGTAACGGTGGGGTAAAGGCATCACTGGAACAACCGAAAAAGAAGTGGACGTTTCCTGGGGTGAGCTGACCACAAACACTCGACGCGCGCAATGCGGGCCGGGCCGAAAATTGACACGGCCATCGATGCGTGTGGGAAGTGGATTCTAAGCCTGGCTCCCGGAAACCAATGGCCAGGTCCCGTGAAAGCCTGGGCGGCGCTGTCTGAAATTCCACACGGGCTGGATCACACGACACCTGGCACTGAACAAAGAAAGACGAAAAAAAATCCGCTTCCGCGACATAGTGGGCGCAAGCCGCGAAAATCATCTCTAGCCCAACCTGGTGCTGGCCTGGAAGACGAGCATGTGTTCCTACAGCGCCGGCTACACCAACGTGCAACGAGCTGATTCCTGGCGAGCGCTGAGGCCGCCAGCAGTTTTATCAAGACCAACGAGTGGAGCGCGCTTTGGCGAAAGCCTGCTGGTGTATCGCCGCCGATCAACACCCAAAGCGGCCGCACCGCTGCTGAACGCCAAGCCCAACGCAACCCGGAGAAAGGCGTTGAACTTCCTGACGCCGCACAGAAGTGGGGTATACACAGCACCTCAGCGACAACCTGCTGATGCTGAACCCTGGTCTCGTGCGGCCCCATTGTGTGGCTGAGTGCAGACGACGCCGTCGACATAGGAGTGGAAGACAACGACTGGATAGAAGTGTTTTCAACGCTAACGGTTTCTTTGTCAGCGCGGGCGTGGTCAGCCAGCGGGTGATGCCGGGCATGGTGATGATGTACCACGCTCAGAGCGGATTGTGAATATTCCCGGTTCGGAAATTAACCGGCAGCCGCGGTGGCATTCACAACTCGGTTACCGGCCTGCCGAAGCCCACTCATGATTGGTGGCTATGCCCGTACTCGTACGGCTTCAACTACTACGAGCAGCCGTGGGGGGTCCAACCGCGACGAGTTTGTGGTGGTGCGCCAAAATGAAGAACGTCGATTGGCTTTGATGGCGAGGCAACGACACTGTTCAGGAAAGAAGTGTGAAATGAAAGATCCGTTCCCAAGTAGGGCATGGGTGCCTGAACCTGGACAAGTGCATTGGTTGCCAACTGGTTCAAGTGCCTGTAAAAACGTCTGGACCAGCCGTGAAGGCATGGATACGCCTGGTTTAACAAACGTCGAAACCAAACCCGGTATTGGCTACCCAGAAGTGGAAAACAGGACAAGTTGGAAAGGCGGCTGGCTGCGCGACCCCAGCGGAAAATCCGCCCGCGCATCGGTGGGAAGTTTCGGGTGTTGGCAAACATTTTCGCCAACCCGGACCTGCGGAAATTGGACGACTATACGAGCCGTTCGATTTCGACTAACCAGCATTTGCACCCCGTGGGCGACAGCAAACACAGCCTTGCACGCGGCCTGACGCTCGCTGATCACCGGAAAACGCTGCAAAAAATTGAATGGGGTCCCGAACTGGGAAGAATCCTGGGCAACGCGAATTTGCCAAACGCCGCAAGGACAAAAAACTTCGACCAAGATTCAAGCCGACATTTACGGGCCAGTTCGAAAAGCACGTTTCATGATGTACCTGCCGGCCTGGCCGGAGCACTGTCTGAATCCCACGTGTGGTGGCCAGCTTGCCCCAATGCGGTGGGCCATCTATAAGCGGGAAGAAGACGGCATCGTGCTGATTCGACCAGGAAAGTGCCAGCGGCTGGCGCATGTGTGTATCCGCTGCCCGTACAAGCAAATCTACTTCAACTGAAAACCGTAAATCCGAGAAGTGCATCTTCTGCTATCCACGAATTGAAAGCCGGTATGCCACCGTGTGCTCGAAACACTGCGTAGGCCGCATTCGCTAATCCTGGGGTGCTGCTGTACGACGCTGATCGCATCGAAGAATGGCCCCGCAACGCCCCGGCGAGACGACTGTTAAGCGAGAAGCAGCTGGACATCTTCCTGACCGTTTGAACCCCCGGAGTGATTGGCCAGGCAACGAAAGACGGTGTGGCCGATGCAACGTGATCGACGCGGCCCCAGCGCAGCCCATCTACAAAAATGGGCGTTGAATGGAAGCTGGCCCTGCCGCGCACCCGGAAAATACCGCACTCTGCCCATGGTGTGGTATGGTGCCGCCCCTGAGCCGATTCAGTCAAGCCGCCGAAGCCGGCAGGTCGAGGTTTTGACGGCCGAACTGGCCGAAAAATCCGAAGCCCTGCCGCATTCAGTGAAGTACCCTGGCAACCTGCCTCAACCGCCGTGACGAAAAGCCCATCGTACGGTTGCGCTAAAAACGCATCATGGCCATGGCTTCGTACAAGCGTGGTGAAAAACCGTAAGACGGCGTGGAAACCTGCGGGCACTGGTAAGAAGCCGGGCTGGACCAAAGCCCAGGCGGATGAAATGTCCGGCTAACCTAGCCATTGCCAAATTACGAAGACCCGCTTTCGTGGATTCCCACCGGTCATCGCGAATGGCGAAAGAAACCTTTCCGAGCGTGGCGGCTGGGTTTCAGCTTTGTGACGGCCTGTGGTGGCAGCACAGTGAATTCAACATGTTCGGCGGTAAAAGCCAGACACCAACCAGGGTGCAAAACTGACCAACGGTGAAGCAGGTTGCCCACCGAAACAGCTCGGATGAGGGGCAGATTATGAAAAATTCTAAAAGTGATGGCGCCTGTTGCTGGAATACCGAACGCCGATCTGCAGCGTGGCCGCGATGAGCTGACCGGCTGCGGTGCTGGAAGACAGCCGCTTGCCGCGGAAAACAAAGAGCAAGTTTTGCTGCGCTGGCATTGACATGCTTCTGCAACGGCAATCTGCTGGATTGCCAGGAAAAGCTACGTAGCCACCTTTGAACGGGCCGCGCCACTTCTTTGTTGTTGTTCGAACACGTGCACGGCGAATCTCGCGATTCGCGGGCAGGCCATGGTAGACCTGATGGAGCAAATACAAAGCCAACGGTCCTGGAATTGATGCCCGCGAACTGCCGACTACTTGCCATTGTTCATGGAGTATTTTGTCACCAGGCCGTGGAAAGGAGATCAAAAATTGCTGGAAAGATATTTCACATATTCCTGGGGTTTGCTGGGTGAGCGTCTGTAGCAGCGTGAAAGCCTGTACACGGAATTATGGATTCGCTGCTGAGCTATCCGGCCGCAAACCGACCGCAAAGGAAACTGGCGAAAATTGTGGCTATTGGACAGAGCGTGACGACACCCCGAAGCGCTGGAACAAAGGGGGTGTGGGGAAGAGGAAATGGTGAAGTTGTGGATGATCAGGGCAGCCTCCTGCAGGCACCGGCGGTGTAGTAGGCCAGCGTCGCCGTGAGCCTGGAGCAAACCCAGACCATTCACTTGAGCGATCAAGCTGATGGCGGACAGTTCCGCACCTCGCCCGCCCAACAACCGTGAGTAACGCTGAGGCGCGTAGGAGAAGAACAATGTCCTATTTAAATACCGCTGGTGTTCGGGATTACCCTTACATTGCCATTTGTGATTATGCTGGTTGCACTTGGGCCCGCTACGATAACAGCCAGTTTACCCTGGCGCGCCCAATCCAACCAGATTCTGAGCAAGAAAATATATGGTGTGGGCCAGCGTGATGTTCCACGTCGGCGTATTGGTGATCTTCTTTGGTCACCTTAGTGGGCCTGCTGACGCCGACTTGTCTACGACCGTTCATGAGGCGCTGGCACCAAACAGGTAATGGCGATTGTCGTGGGCGCATCGCCGGAGTCATGGCGCTGACTGCATGGCGGGCATTGCGTTGGCGTTCGTCGCCGCCTGACCAATCCGCGCGTTCAGCCAGCAGCACCTTTCCTGACAATATGATCATTGTGATACTGATGGTTTCAGTTGCGTAGGCAGTGCTGACCATTTACCCCACATTGGGCCATTTGGATGGCAGCACATGTTGTGTTGCCTGGCATTCTTGGGCCGCAAGGGCATTCTGAACTTTCAGGGCGATGCGCGTCGCATATTGCCGGTGGTGCAACTGGATCTATAAAACCATATTTTCCTTGCCTGACCATCTTTGTGCTCTTCCCGGTTTCAACGGGCCGATCTGGTGCAACATGCTCAGCGTGCCGTGTAGAGTATTTTGGCCGCAAGTACCAAGTGGTGCGCAAGCGCGTTTAGTTTCATCGTGAAGAGGGAATACCCAATGCAATTGATACCCACCCGGCGAAAGCCGAAAACCCAGAAACCGGTTCCCACCGGTGACCGTTTGGCGGACACGCTGGATCAAACTGAAGACGACAAGCGTTCGGAAATGCAGTATCACCCGCCGATTGAAGCGGCTACGCTGGCACGATGCGCTAAAAAGCCTAGTGATACGTCAATTGTTTTGCTAGAATCAGGGCTCAAGCGTTTTGAGACTGCCTGAAGAGCTGGATGAAGAAGACCGTGTCGCCAAGAAGTGGCTTTGAATCAGAGCTGGGTTGTTCAGACCCGACAGAGCGACTGGCGAGCGTTTCTTCACCGCCAACCAGGCTGGTTTTGCAGCCCGGTGGTTGATGGGCCGTGAGCCATATATTGCCTGGCGGCGACGGATGACGTTGCGAGCTTTATGCGCACAGGAAGAAGTGGGGGACCAAATTGCTGAAAGCGCTGGTTTGAAGGTCGTTCAGCGTTTGACGACCTGGCCCAAGCAGTCAAATTTCAGCCTGCGAATCCACGCTATCAAGGGAGGCCAGCCCTGGGGCCAGATCAGTAAGGCCCGGACTGTAGACGAGTTTGAGCGCCCCGTGCTGAATTGAAGAAGGCCTGCAATTCGGAGCTGAAATCGAACCCGTTTACGGCTCAACATTTGTGCGTGTAGATCCAGCGCATTGATGGCCAGCCATTGCCTTTCGAGCATGTAAACCGCAAATCCCGCCAGTACCTGAGCGAAAGGTGTGATCTCGCTCGTGGCCTGTCAGCCAGTACTTGCAAAATATTAGCGGCCCGAAGCCGGTGTTTGAAGGGGGTTGATCTGGAAACTGCCGGATTCGCCGCTGATGCAGTAAATCCGGTTGCGGGATTTTTACAAAACAAATGGTGCGGCTGGCTGGCAACAGTGCATGGGGCACGCACTGCTAATGGGTTACCTCTAAAGAGGGAGCGGATTTTACAGCTGATCCCTCTAGTTATTTAATTCATGATTATGGAAATCATGAAACGCCAAAGAGGATTGCCCGTCATGGCGCTGATACAAGCTGCGAGTACTCGCACCGCAGAATACACCCCAAACGGGACTACTCCAAGCCGGTTCTGGTGGGCGGTTAAGCTCGTGACCACGAAGACAGCCTTGTGCTGCTGCGCAGCACGCCAATGTCAAGTGCTCTGGATATGAAGACGACCTGCAAAGAGCTTTCCTGCATCATGCCGCGCCGCTTGCGGCTGGCCATCACCAGTTGCCTGTCATCGGCAGGACATAGCCTGGGCCCCTCACTTCTTCCTTCGTGTTTTGTCCTGGCCGTTTGCGCTTGTACCGGCTGAATGCTAATCAGGCCATCGACCGCACTCTGGACAGCATCGCGCCCGCGACTGCTTGTGCCGAAGTGATGAATATATGCGATCCCGCCCGCTTACGGTCCTGTTTTCGCGAAGCCCCTGAAAACGAGCGAAGTGCTGATGATTCCGGTGGAAAGCGTATCAAGACTTGCTGGACACCAATCACCGCATTACCCATGGCCGCTTTGCGCCAAATTACGGCATGCGCGCAGTGACTCGTTTTCACGTCTGGAAATCATGACCGTGCAGAGCGCTCGCGATCGCTGATTCGCCTATTTAGTAGATTTTGTTGCC
>Ga0163217_1048999_pt1 | contig 10288 bp, 7 predicted proteins | sample SynspAceP_FD_185933 | JGI IMG/M metagenome (GOLD analysis project Ga0163217, IMG submission 185933) | Saline lake microbial communities from Ace Lake in Antarctica - Synechococcus sp. Ace-P (PacBio error correction) | ecosystem: Environmental > Aquatic > Non-marine Saline and Alkaline > Saline ...
CAAAAAGGGAACCAAAAAAGGAAAGGAAAAGAATTTTTTTTTTTTTTTTTTTTCCCGATGAGGGCCCCCCAAAACCTGGAAAAAAAAAAAACTTTGGCAAATATTACATTAACCTTTATAAAAATTGGCCGCCTACAGTTTTAAGGCCTTTATTTTTTTTTTGGACAATTTTTTCCTACTAAAAAGTATAAAGGAATATTAAGAAAATCCCCTGGGGAAAAATATTGTAAAAATAGAAAAACGAAGATTATTTTTTTGGGTGAATCTTGAAACCATAAAATATTACGCAGAAAAAATGGATGAAAACCCCTAAACTTCATTTTGCCATTAATGTTGCCTCTTATCCCTGGTCCCAAATACTGAACAAACAATTTAATGCCGGTTTAATCCTCGAAAAAACTTCTGGAACAGACGGCCATCGATTTTTTAATCAATGACCCCAAAAAGAAATTTTACTTAACCACCGAATAAGCTTCCTTGCCGAAATTTTTCAACTGGTACAAAAAAGACTTCACTGAAAAAACGGTCTTTAATAGAGTAATATAAATAAATAGCTATAAAAAAAACTGACATAAATACCAAATAAATTAATCTAAACTACAATTGGGCTCGTAAATGACAATTGGGAGTAATTTTCCGTAGACATAAGTATTATAATAACTGTCCTAAATGAATCTGGTACACATAAAAGCCACTTTGTTAGACCCCTTTGCCAGGAATAGCAAAGTAACAGGGAATAATTTAAGGAATAAAATTGTTGTTGATGGTGGGCAAGTACGGACAATAGCCATTTGCTTGCCAAGAGCAAAAGGGGCATAGTTACATCTTGCGAAAAAGGACAGTGCCCAAACAAATGAACTCTGGGGCAAGGCACACTGGAGCCCTACTTTATTTTTTACATGCCCCGATACATACCCACCAAGAATTTTGATCTTTTATCTTAACTGCCTAATAAAAACAATATTCCTCGGGCTGCTTTTAGAATGAAGTTCAATACCTCAAAAAAGTTTTTACAATTCTTTGCATGGTTCAGGCCAGAATTAACCTCCAACACTAATGCCGGGGAGGTGATCATCAATTATTTATCTTTAAGGATCTATTCAAAAAAGGGAGGCTTTTAAACCGAGAGTTATATCATATATGAAAAACGAGTTTTTATAGGCGGCTTTACATAAATTATCAAATTTTAAAAAGTCTACCACAACACGTTTAATTACCTCGGCACGAAAAATATGATCACTTGGTTCTTTAAACAACTTCAATACCACTCTGCTATAATTCCCACTTAAAGAATTTATTGGGTTTTGGGCACTGATTCATTTGTATAATATTCCAGAAAAAAATCGTCCCTTATCGTCCCCTTATTCCTCGTTTCATAATCAGCAATACCCCCCGAAATCCACTTGGCCACGAGCTTTTTCCTATTATCAGGTTCCAAGATGCGCTTTTGGTCCTTTTTTATTTGTTTTTTATATTCCTACTTCTAATTGCCATTGCCCGCCATCGTATTTTTAAACATACCACAAATACAAACCCACTACGATCTCCGAAAGTCCCTCCATAGCCCTGTTAGGCTGAATTTGTTTGTATTTTTCAAAAAGTCTCATGGATGCTTTCCGCCAGAACGCTTGCCATTTTTAACGTATTTTCATGATGGTAAAAAAAACACATCAATATTCTGACGCCCCTATACGACTATCTACATGGGTAACAATTAACCGTTGATATTTACCTATATTTTTCCAAATACAGTTTGTTCACTGCATCAACACGCGCTGCTTTAATCGGTAATAATTGGGTTCAAGGGATTTCGTCATTGGGATAAGCTACCTCATCGCCTGTCTATTTCCAAGCACCGCTGATCTCTTATTCCATCATTTAAATCCCTGATAATAATATAGTTTTTTGGCCCATGGGAAAATTAAGTTTCCTTGCCAAACGTAGCGGTAATTCATATGCATACTCGTCTTCAGCAATAATTTTCCCTCAACTGCTTCAACGCTACCGGATCGGGTCCCGCCATGGACCAGAGATTAAATAATAAACGTTCCCTTGTAGGTTTAATTGCTCTTTATCTCCGTTATAGCAATAACTTGTTCCAAAAACATATTCATCGGTCATAATATTCGGAAACAAACTAAAATTTCGTAAGTTTTTTTTCTCAACGGATTCCCTCTATGGCAATAGTATGGCCACAAGGAACTATAGGTATAATATATTCCTTCCCTCATAAAGATGCACATATCCTTAAAATTAATCTTGATTAAGATCAACAAAATGCCGTAGTTGCCCTAATTAGATTAATCCCTTGGCTTCCTTAATATGGAATAAATAAGCGTCCCCCTTTTCCAGCAATTACGGTTTTAACCAGGTTTCTGTGAAAAAACAGGAAACGACAATAAGGTAACTATCTAAATAATACAAAAGGTTTTATGTCAACACGATACTATTTTTAACACAAATATTATCAAAAATACTGCAATCCAAAACAATTCCTTTGGATGCGTTTTTTTTGTTGAGCATGGCCATAATTCTTAATTCGGAAAATGGCGTTAAATACTTCGCTTATGAATAAATCTTAACCGCAATCCCTGGATAGACTAATACATTTCCTAATCCGTAAAATCAACTTAAAATCACCTCCTGGATTTCGCCATGTACCTGAATAAACAAAAAATTGCCTTGTATATGCAAAACAATCCTGGTCCATAAAACTTACCTATATTCCGTGTTAAAGACGATTGTACCAGTGCCTCCTATCTCTTTTATTCCCTACGCCCCGAATGTTTGAACATTATTGTTCAACAGAAAAAAGGAGCGAATGGCGTATCAAATGGTTGTACTATGTAGAACCGGGTCGGTATACAAACGTAAACGATTTTTGCCCATTAACCACGATATTCCAAGCCTTTTATAATAAGATAAAGTCATTGAACCAATTAAAAAATTCTGGCAAATTCTCATCGGGACTCTTAACTATTGGAAAATTTAAAACACTGCTAAAGCCTGAAGCGATAGTGAATAAATCATATTTCTAATATTCTCATAAGAGTTAGATCAGCTTATATAAATATTTAATCACTTTCAAATCTGAGCACATTTGGACTGGTAGCGCCAGTTAATATAGTTTTAAGTCCTCCGTAAACCAATATAATTCCAAAGTCACTCTTATTTGTTTATTGTTGATAATTATATGGCAAACCCAAAACTCAAGGCCTTGTTTTTTATCATTTGTAATCTGCGGTAAATCGTTTAATAAAGACTGGTGTCTAGGGTCGCAATATTATTGTACTCATAGCAAATCCCAAGTTTGCCAACCGATAATATAAGGTGCCCTAAAAGTTAGTAACCATAAGAATTAAAGATGTCCTTTGATCAAAATCCGCCCAAAATCATTTCTTTGCTAATAGGTTATACTCCTGCCCAGCGCCAATTCTATAGTGCAAATTCATCGTTGGTTGAAGTATACAGATTAGCAAAAAGGGATCAAGGTAAACATGGTTCTTCAACCGATAAACAACCGAATAATGATTTTCCGTATTAGCATCCACTCGAAAACAGGCATTAAAGCAATGAAGGCAATTGCTAAGCGTTGAACATCTCTTTCACGACTAGGGAATCCAATAAATTGCCAGTCCTTCACTTTTAACAAAGTTTTTTTAAAAAGAAATTTTTTAGTTCTTTTGGCGCCTTCAAAGTCACCGTAGTCACAGGGGTTTTTTTTTTTAAAAAGCAAAAAAATTGGGGCCCCCCCCCCCTGGGTGTTATCCAGTTATAAATAAAAAACAATAAATCGCCTTAAACGCAATTTTCATTATCAATGTGAAATTAATTAGGAGAGAAATAACGAATATAATCGGATACGACCAGAATAAGTTAGGTAGTAAAGGCCCTTGTAATAAGTCCCTAGTATAACTTAATAGAATTTTTTATCACTTTCTTGGGCCGGTTTATTTTGCGGGGTAAACCTATTATCGTTTATCACCCGCCTTTTTGCATGATCAATAAACATTTCCAGACAAACCCACCTGCAAAACCACTCTTCTTTCCAAAATTCTTCAATACTAGCTTTAGTAGCATTGGCCCTGGGCTTCGAGGTTTTACATCATCCTGACTGTGATCCACCAGCCAAAGGTTTTTGCCGCTCTAATTATGTACTCCTATAACCGTATTCCGGTGAGAGGTAATACGAGTTTGATAGTAATCTCTCTCTCACACGCACACTCTGGATCTGTTGATTAGTTACTCTCTACGTATGATGGAGGCTGCTCCAACGCTCTCTCCTTAATTGTTGCCAAGCGTAGGTTTGCTCCGTTTATCGGCTCGCCGGTCGTCTTTATACAGTTGGGTTGAGATAAATAGCGCGGTCTGATACTCTAGAGTTATGTGTGGATGCAAGATTGCGAAGCAAAGCGATTAGGTTCTTCCATGTGCGTGAGCCTCTCACATGTATAAGTGTTGTCGCTCTTGAGTGTGCCACTTCTCCTTTGATTTTTTTGGATCAAGCGTCGATTGTTACAGTTTCGGTCAATGATACTGCCGGTCTGTGATTAACAATTTGCTCAAGCTCAGTCCAGAATACGAAAAAGCACATGCAGCCTTGGGTTTCGTGTGTGCCTCAGCGTGGCATAAGTCTGCGTGCATGAACGTTGTCATTAGAGAGACCTCCAATGCAGCTACCCATGTTTCTTCCGGAATTCATTGTTAACTACGCTGGTAAACTCACTTCCTAGTGAGATCCATATCTGAGGTCTTTACATTACCTTTAAGCCTTCCTTATGTAAAGATATCTATGTAGCTTTCGTGCACGGTATATTGAAAGGTTAAGATAAGATAGATCTGTAGCAGGGACAGAGAGTCGCTCCGTATGTGAAATGACCAGCTAGCAGTCAGACCCTTTCTTAACCGGCATCTACATGTGCCTCCTGGATACTTTGTTCCCTTGAGGCTACAAACTTACACCATGGTAGAATCTTCTTATGCTACCTGACCGGAGATACAGCGGAAGGTTTGTCACACGCCGGAAGTGAAAAGTCAAAGCTAGAATGTTGTGCACTCATAACAGAGATGATTGTACTTGGATGCATGGAAGCGTGAGCTGTCCACAAATAGCCGCGCATCCTGTTAATATCGCATGTTAGTCCAGAACCTGTAGTATACGCTCTAAACAAATAGGGGTATATATGCCTGTTCACAGATTTTAGCGACATTGTGTTAAGATTTTCTAACAGCACGAAACAAAAGCTGTATAGGTGTCGATTCAAAGATTATTACCAAATCCACAATTCGTTCGGAATAGGTTGGACGCGAATGCTAAAATGGTAAATATTGGAGACTTGAAGAAGATAGACTTAAAATTATACCTGGAGACAAGGTGAGACTAATAATTAAGGCAAAGCTTTCGACCGGCCGCGACTTTTCGAAACTGTCCACATTCGGATGTAGTTCTGTAGATTGCATTTCGCTATTATGCAAAAGTAAGGATTATAGAGTAAGAGTCTTATGCCGACTCACAACTGTTGAGTTAAAAACATATCCGATTTTGCGTCTCTATTTATCTACTGTGAGTCGCAGATTATAAAAGGGACTGGACCAGAAAGTTTGCTCAGTGATTTTCACGAAGGGTACAGGAATTTTTACGGATTGAGCTATCGAAGTTTTGATGCCTGATTAGCGCGCCAAGTAAATTCATGCAGCTCACACGCTCCCTGTCATTTGGACATTTGAGCTTGAATGATACCGTCTAAATGGCGTGCCAGAAGATGTACCACTGTGAAGGGCCCAGCCGCGTGTAAATTTACGAAGTGGGAGTGAGAGTAGTGGAAAAAATGTTTTTTCTAGGCCTCCTAGCTATGTTGGGGTAGACCGTTACTGTTCGGTCTCTGGTGAATGAGGGATTATTGCATCATTTTAGAATCCCTATCTCCTTCTCCCGGCATTATTTTTAGGATGTGGTGAACTGTTGGAATATTACTGCTCGCGTGATCCATTGTGGATGTGACCGCCACTAGTGGAACAAAAAAAGCTCAGTAGTAATACGCCCCGTTTATTGAATGTTTTTCTTTCATCATATCTTTTGGTTCGTTATTACTTAATCTGCAAGCAAATTTAAATTTGCTCCTTGAGGTCCAATTAACTCAGGACAAGCCCTTGCGGGTCTGAGGACATCCGGAAAGGTATCTACTTAATGAATGATTTCCGACATGGCCCGCATGAACGGAACGGGCGGGCAATGCGGTCGGAGCTATTCTCACTAAGCGAGTAAAAAATTAAATCTAGTCTATAGTTGTGATGCCCTGATTGGTAAATCCAAGTCGTGGGTAATATTCCAATACATTATTTGGAGGCTTGAACTTTAGGGCAAAGGTACCGATTGTCCCCGTGCGGGTTAAAGCCAAAAGTCTATAAAAAGTCACTCACATACTCGGCTAAAAAAATTACTTTTTTATAGGTCTTATCTCGGGCATCCGTGGTTTTACCCTCATTAATAAACACTCGTCCAAAACCAGGTATTAACATTCTCGCAATGGCCGATCATACTCTATATAGGCAACAAAACTTAGATTTTATAGCTTTTGCCGAATTATATTAAATTTAATGCGTGACTCAGTGGGAAGAAGAATTAGTAACGATTTAAACGGGGAGAATGAAGCTTTTAAGGAGGTGTAGGTTCAGAGTGGCGCAGTAATAGGGAGGAATTACTGAAATCGAGCACGGTTGTTCCCTATATATAATGTGCGAATGTTTGTGGAACATGACAAGCCTTTTTATGGGAATGTGGGGTGTGGGCAAAGAAGGCCATTGGGATGGCCAGAACAGACCAAAAATAGTATGAAAACTATATAAGAATTAGATATAAAGGGAGCCCGGTTTGGCGTGGACGCAAAAACGGCAATAGGGGAAAATATAAACAACGCCGCCTTCCTGCCACCCCAGACTAGACTCATAGACGAACTTTTGCCTGCCAATGGAAGTTTTCGAAATCTGGGATTACTATTTCGTGACCGGTTCAACCAAATTAATTATAGAACGCACCCAAACAATAGACCTAACCAACGAGGCTGTTTTTGGAAAAATACAAATTTATGCTCCTAAAAGCAAGATGGGGTGGTTAATCTAAAAACCGATAGTGAATTAACTGCCGGGTAAATACTTTTGGCCTTTACAGTGGCAAAGGATTGGAAGTGCTTTAATGCGCAATCACGATGTTTATTTAAAAATGAAGGCAGCCCAAAAGAAAGTTTTGACATACAGACTTTTCTATGAAAAAACAGTACTCTTGAAAAAGGAAAACCCATACTTATCATAAAGTTTTTAGTAAATAAGGTAAACCAATGAGCACATTACCATTCTTTTTTTGCCACTTTTCCAGCTGCTTCATGGCTACCGTACCAACCAAGGATTATTGACATGAATGCCGCAAAAATTAGTGTGGCAAAGGGAAAGACCAATGGTGTTATTTTTAAGTCTCGGGGTTTCTACCAATGATTAATAATCCAGGTTATATTTCCGTGATGATTTTCCAAATTTCTATCATGACATCCGGGAGATATGAGACCTTTTTTTTAAAAATAGGCCCTTATTGTCTTTGGTTTTTTTTGCAATTTATTTTCGTTCTGTCAAGGGCCTTAAGAAAAAAATAAACGGGAAGTTCCAGATAGTTTAAGGTAAGTAAGCGAAATAGCTTCCTTAAGGGATATTGTTGGCAGCGTGAATTTACTGACCATCTTCCATTATTACAACGCGTTAAATGCATGTGGAACCTCCGGCTGGATAAAAATTTCAATTCCCGAGATATTTGCACCTTTATACTCGCAGCAGGATGCGGCACTTTTAGCAGTACTACTCTTACCTTTATACTGTCTATTTCACCAAATGGAAACGCAAAGAACAATGGATTTCAAAAAGAAATTCCAATTATAATTCTCAGTGCATTAATGAGTTCCGGATTGGTGATTACTTTACATTCGAATTTTACACCTGATGAACCCGAAAAATGAGAACTTCTTTTTGTAAAAGTATAAATGAAGGTGGCAAATACCGTATTTTGGGCGGGTAAGCTCCATGTGTGCCCATTTTGCCAGAATATTTTGGAAACCGATCAGGGAAGGTGCCAGATGGTGGCTGGGCGGATGAACGGTGCAAACATAAAAGGGGATATTTCCAGCCCACAGAGTGGTAAGTAGAAAGGAACTTTTAACTGGAAACATCATTTTGATGCCCGTAACTGAACCTAATGCAGCAATTATTGGCAACTGAGGGTAATAAAAGTCGGGTGGAAAATCCAAATCGTGGATTTTGAAGCCCACTTTGGGATCCTTGGCTATGATAATTAAGGTGAAGTTAACTTACACATATTCGCCATCATAGTTTTGGGATGCGATCTCTACAAACTCAGAGAATGACTTATTAACCTATTGATGTACTTTTCAATTCCCAGACTTCTTAATGCTCGCTCCTAAAGCCTATCTTTCGTTAATATTTAGGAATCAGTTTTTTATAAATGACAGAATAAGAATAGTTTTATGATGAAATTAGACAAGAAAAGGACATACTGAAAAGCCTTGAAAACATCACAGTCCAGGAGAAGGGCCAGAAGATATGGTGGACAAGTGGTGCGGGTAGTGAAAAATATTTATGGTTTTTGGCGATGCGAGGGTCATTGATAGGATCAGCTTCAGCCGATATTCCAACCCAAGTTACAGCAAGAAGCGAAAAACCGAGGTGGAAACACTTTTTCTTAAAGAAGTTTAAGTTGTAATGGGCCAAAGATGTATAACGAAGGCAATCAATCACGGTTTAACGTCACGAACGATTTCTGCTCCGCGCTTGCAAGCCTAAAGACAATATGAGGATCAAAGGGCAAACCCTGTCACCGATGATCAAAAATATAATATGCAGGTGGCTTCATGAGGAAGGGGAGTTTGAAAATCTACAGTCACGAGCAATTTGCGGTTACCCTTAGCTTAAAGGGATTCAAAGTGGAGACTCTGTTAGGAATGCTGATATTTACGGGCCTTCCATGCCTATTATGTTCGATGTAACCCAAGAAAGCCTCTATCTGTCAAAGTCGAAGGAAATCAAAATGAAAAGCAGTGGAAAATTATGGCGTCAAAGAATTTTATCCATAGGCTTTTTAGTCTCCCAATGCGCAATCAGGTCTGTAATTTGGGAGGCTGGCCATTGTGCCGCCAAAGCCACGCTTAATCAATGATATTTGAACATTTTATGGTTATTTAGAATGATCTTCCTCCAGAACCGAGATATCCATTTTAGCATTATGCCATCCTTGCCGGATCACAGGAGCGGTGTTTGTAAGTACTCACCAGGAGTGGCATGCAGAATGCCGCACCGCAAGATTCCAGACCGAGAATAGTTCCGATAAACGTACCATATTGCGGGACAATACGAAAGTAGAAAATATGAGCGTATTTTTACACCTGAGGCAATTTGTCCCAATACTTAAGATATTGGGTACTTTTTGGGAATAGAAGGTTGCGAAACATTGTGTAACCGAAAGAGTTGGTGTTTGAATGTTCCGTTTTTAGAGGGGAGAACCTCTTGGTACAAAGCATTCAGAGAACAGGTGGATGTAGGAAGACGGGCGGCATAACAAACAGCGGATGCATAGAACGGCTTTTGAGGACATTTACAAGGTAGTGTATGATGTCATCTTCGGAGATAGGTGCGTGGAGTGAGAAGAAACACAGAGTTTACGCCAACAGAGGCTAATTAAATAACTAAATGGCGTGGTTGTTCGGGGTCTGTTAAAATAGAAGTGACTTATGTAAATCTGAGTGTGAAGCTTAGAAGATCAACGTTGAAAAAGCGTTTTGGATCTCGCCCTTCTTTTTACCAAAGTGATGGGGGGGGTGTTTCCCCTTGTTTTCATAGTACAGAATGAACATTGGTTCTGTTAAAAGTAGCGGAGTCTGGGAGGGGGGCTTTGCGTAGGCTGTACTGTAAACCAGATGACCCTTAAGAGTTGGCGTTGAAATGACCATAACAAATATGCCCGCAAATACAGGAGGTTATAATGTAAGGCTAAGTAACTGACTTTTATCATAAACATTTCAACTCCCTTTTTAGCTTTGTAGCTGTTTAAGTTCAATTTTTCTGATTAAACAGACATTCTAATAATTGGTGCAGCGCCCAACAGGTCTTTTTGCTGTTTTGAAAGCAGGTCCCTTTTACAACTAAAGTGTCATCTTATAAGAACGCATTGCACATAGCAGGAGGGCAGTGTTCCGAAATACGGAGGACGTGGGAATGATATCGACATTATAGA
>Ga0163217_1103823_pt1 | contig 10288 bp, 4 predicted proteins | sample SynspAceP_FD_185933 | JGI IMG/M metagenome (GOLD analysis project Ga0163217, IMG submission 185933) | Saline lake microbial communities from Ace Lake in Antarctica - Synechococcus sp. Ace-P (PacBio error correction) | ecosystem: Environmental > Aquatic > Non-marine Saline and Alkaline > Saline ...
ATTTTACTTTTCAGCCTATTTCTCGAAGTTCCAGACGGCATGAAGTCCAATGAGAGCGTTAATAACTGCAAACATCTTGAAAAATGAGGGCAATACAAGCCGCAATCAGAGGTAAGAAAATTAATAGACCGTCCCCGATCGACTGATAGACTCATTTTGAATTGGCAAATGAACTAGTCAATCTCATCGGCCGCCATTCCATTCATAATGCAGGACATTATTGCAGTCGTTTGATTTTAGGCCGATGAATGGTTCGTATGACTCGTTTTGACCACCCGCGTCATTCAAACCTACTGCGTAGCTACTCATTTTTGCCGAAGTGACGCCCAGACGGTATGCCGCTCTATATCCTCAGAGAGAGTTTGGCCTTATCCCCAGCTCGTTTTATTTGGCCCACCCGTTATTGCTGTATTTTATCCCTTTGTTTTTTAAATTAATCTATTGAACCAACGCCAGCTGCATTTATTTCCATAAAGTCTCCCTCGGAACGGCAGGTTACGACAAGGCTTGATCGAGAAGAATTGTCGAACATAGTAATTGATATCGCGGGAGCGCACAGTCCCACATAAAACCACCAACGATTAACTTTGGTGGGCCACACACTCACACACACACACGGCTGAGATATTATGGTACCCGGGCGCAGTGAATTGTTGCCATTGAATATCATGAACGATTGGAAGGATATTCAAAAACTCTGGTTAATGCCGCAACACACCACGGTGTGTTGTATCGCGATAGTATTGCATGAATGCCGTTGCGTTTTGTGCATGTCTGACGATGCCTGCCTGCGTTTGCTAGCGAGAGGAGAATTCAATTTACTAAAAAGCCAGTTTATTACCTGCGACTGTGCGCAGAAAGCGAGTCACCACCAGAAGTCGACTCCTTTAAATAAGGCTCTATTGTACGTAGTATGTTCACGGCAGCCAAGACGTAACAATTTGCACCACAATAACGGTGATATCAAGACTGTCACCTTAGAAGATACTCATTGGAAGAGATAATTGCGATTTTAGCGTATCCAGTTTACCCGAGATACAGCAAAGAAGCCAACTTTACAACCTACGACTGGCAGTGTGCCCTTAGCGGCGGCAAGTGTTTAACGTTAAGAGAATTAAATATGTAAAGAGTTAGATGCGCAACTTTCCCTACAAGAGGGGCCGAAGACCTCAATGGCGTTTAAATATTAGAGTAACGCGTGAAGATATTCCCCCCAGGCCCAATATCAGCTTGAGCTGCGCAGGTTACCCCATCGAAATAGTTGAAAATGAAATGAGTAAATGGTTAAAACCGTCAGCGTTATGCCAAAACTTACCCGAACCGGAAAATGGTCCGTGACGCGAGTAGTCTGTCTGGTTAGTAAAAACAAGTAGAAATAGGCCTTAGTCACAGATAAGTTGACCTACCGCTTATTTTGGCGCTTTTCCTAGTATTTAATGTTTCAATAGTTCTACTTGCTATTTCAGGAATTCTTAAAATTTAAGCAATAATTTCCTGACAGCTCATCATCATGAGTCAGTGTGGACTGAGCACACCCGCACTTGTTGCAATGGCTCGGGTAGGACTTTATTGTATCATAAAAGGTTATGTCAGCGAGAGCCAGAAGAATAAAAAATCTTGAAGCCTAGTTACTGTCAAAATTACTCATTGATTGGATGAATAAAAGTGCTTTAATTCAAACCCACCTCCGTTTATCCGGCGAGAGTTTCAGTGATTGCCAATGCGTCGAAGTAGCAAATAAAGTGCCTTGACAAGGTGAAGAATATTTCCATCAAGTAAATAACAAATGAAGCGCATTATGACTCAAATGCAAAAATAATACTCTGTGTATACACGATTATCACTTAAAAACTGAACTCTAATACTTTGGGGTTTTTTTGGTTTAGCTTCAGGGATAAGCCCCCTCAACACATCAACTTTACGCTCTTATATTTAATTGCGAAAATAACATCCCGGCGTAAGTCTGCTGCGCTCGCGCAAAGGGCGCCAATGCAACATTGATGTATTTGTTGTTAACAGACAATGACGATGCCAACCACTTGCCCTGCAGCTTGGTTTCCGGCATATGCCAATAAACAGTCAATACGGGCTTGATCTGAAAATATTACTGGGTTCAGCTTCAACCATGGACGCATACAATTAACTTTCATAAAATTTCAATGTGGTACTTTTTAGAGATAATTATACAAATAACGCCACTAAAATCTTTAAGCATGTTCAAATTTAGTTTTTATGCTTTACGATAATTTTTTAAAATTGGACATCAATTTTGCTTAAAATGTGAGAACATGATACACGTCAAATCCATACTATTCTCACCCTTAGAAACGGACTACAAGTCTAATCGTAGAGAGAATCTCAAAAGCATTAAAAGTGCCCTGTGCAAGACCCCTTTAAAGTCGTCATTTTGATGATGACGAAGACTGTCAAGGTCTGAAGCCTCATTTAATAGAACATTGTTTGTTTCTGGGTAATAGTGATTCAACACACCGCACCTTCGTCTCAATGATTTTTGTAGACACAGTCAGGGGCCGAGGGGGGGAGGGTCTTCAAGCGTAACAGACACCTGAAACGAGTAAGTTTATTTTTTTTTGATATTCAACTGACAGCTGAGAGCATCAGCCCTTAGCGCAAATTTTCGGCCATTTGTTTCCCCCTTCGTTACTAGATACCTATATTCAAAAAGAAATTCATGCCATGAGCTGAATTAAACTAGATAACAAGGGGACGAGAGCGGCGTTATAATCAAGTCACACAAGAAACCTGTTCACCAAAACACCCTTTTAGTAAATTTTTCAGTGGGTAATCTAAGTACATTGGCCCCTTAGCATACTCGTGAATTGAAAAGCCAAAACTCAGGCGTTTCATCAATAATTATTACCACCCCCAAAACCTAAGTTTAATGTTTAGTGACAGCCCACTTACACCTTGCCAAAAGCAAGGAAATATGCCAGCCAGCATTTTGAGCAGCAAATGCAGGGCCCTAGAATTGGAAACGTCAGCCCTACCCGCTGCACTTTAATCTCTGAGCATCCCCCATGGCGTTGCAAAATAAATAGGTCACTCCTTGGCAAAAGGCACCAGGCGATTAGATTATTACACATTTGCTTTACCGCCCAAAACGCATTAATCGAGCTAAACCTCTTTAGCCTCATTAGTCATTATATGGGCGACGAGGGTTATTGGCGGAATTACTCGATTATTATATGAAAGGCCAAAACTGGGCACCAGCTTAGCGCAGGGTGGGGGAGTCGACGGAAAAGCAACTTTTAAAGATTTTAATATTAATCATTCAGGTCCACTGATGAAGAGGTATGAGAAATAAAGACGCGCACCTCCTAGCTAACCCTTTTTCTTACTCGATTAAAAAGAGCCAAAGGTCTAGAGCCATGGCGGATTAACGAAATGTCAAGTTTAAACAATTGCGAGCACTGATGGACGAACGTACTAAAACCGATTGATGAAGCGCTAAAACAAATCACTACAGTATGCTTGAATTACCCCGAGTGAACATATCGTGGCGGAGGAGAATACTTTTTGATCAGGGTCCTGCGTGCAATCTAACCGTTAATTTAGCCCTTCTTTACGCTAACAATTATGCGGCTTAAAAGTCATTTCATCAGCACATAAAACCGACTCCATAAGCGCAGATGGTACGCATAACTCCATATAAAATAATGCCTTTGTCACAAACCTTGCGTAAGGTAGCACAACACACATTACCAATAAAAAAACTTTCTTTACCTAAGGCAAATGCGCTACCTTCTGTGATGCAACATATATCTATCACCAGAACAAGCGATTTTGCCCCTAGCCCCAACGTATTGTAAACAACAATGGTTTGATTTGGTTGGTCAGGATGACCAATTTCAGCAACCCCAAAGGTGAAGTTGCTTCTAACCTGGAATTGCCAAGCTCACTACTGAAGGTATGGAATTGGCAACGTATAAGCGCTTCGTGGATTGCCCCTCTCTTATAAATGCACAAAGTTGAGACAAAAAAACTACCATCAGGCGAGTTAGCGTGCCTATATCAACTCATACTCTATCCACACCAAGGCGATTTTCTCCTGCAAACAACGGCTTTAAAGTGCAAAAACAATTAGAATTTCTTTGTAGCCGATTACGCCAAACAATTGTCGCAAAGAGGATTTCAGCCAAGTTTTCCCAGACCTTAAATTAAATAGCCTTTTAAATAAGGCCATAAACCGCTTCTTCAAATTCGATCTAATCGGTACTCTGCAAACAATTACAACTAGCGCCTGGTGGATATGGGCAGACCATCAATTGCTAAGGCCCAACTGAGTGAATGTATTAAACCTAAGAAAAGCTCTTAAATCAATTTTATCTAGAAGGCAGATGTAATTGCAGACTGGCGTATGAAGACCTCCCTTGCTGTGGTTGAAAACACAAAGTAACTAACATTCGGCCAGATTTACCAGCAAAAGTAAGCCCCGTCATTAAAGGGTTGGTTGCTTTAGACAGCAACACTCCCTCTGAAGGGAACTCAAAGTACACTTCGTTGCACGTGCCAAACAGCCAGTGATGGGACGTCACCGTTAATGAGTACTTTTCAGGCCCCAGTTGCAGAGTTGAAGACGCTTTAACGATGCTTTTAGAGACAAAGAGATTTCTACGCCATTTTTTAATCTCAAATCGCAACTATACGTACGATTGGGTTTATCTAGTGGGTAGTGGGCTTAAAAAGCGCGCGAGCGAGCGCGAGAGCGAGCGCGAGGAGTGCACTTTATACTACATATCACCCCAATTCATTCGCAGAAGCAATGTAACCGCGGAGCGCAATTTCTGAGTGAAATTTTCACTCGGCATCTAGATGGATTTCATAGCTATTTGGCCGCATTCTTTAAAGAGCCCGAGTTATTCGGCAGGTTGAGCAACGATCGTCACTCAGCAGAAAAGCCAACGATTGGTGGATGTCCCTCTAGGCAATAACAGACTTTTCGAATTTTTACAAAATGCAAAATTAAGTTTGTGCCATTAAACATTAGCATCTCCAATAATTGACTTCATCACCGCCTTTAATGCAAGACAAGTATAAGGGGGTGAATTTGAATACTTCATTAGTTCCAAACACACTAGGGTGGATATGGACCCTACATTGGCAGTAATCCATAGTTTAACGATTTCAAGAAGCGCGCAAAATACTATTTAAGTTAAAAGGCTCCCTAGTCAAAAAGTAATCAAAATCTTTAAATGTCATTATTCAGAGCTCTTGGCATTTTTAAATGCGAATTAGAGCTTGTCGCGCCCGCTAAGCTAATTTGGAAGCATATTTTAAGATCATGCGCAAAAGGATATGCCGCCTAAAACGTCCTAAAACAACAGGTAGAATACACTACCAATGGGTGAAAAAGTGCGTATTCCGTTATTTAAAAAAGCTAAGGTATTTCTTGCTTGGTCATTGTTTTGAGCCTGTTATTGCTCAAAACGCTTACGTATCGCTGAATGTGCTAAATTCCAAAACTTTTCTCTCGCTCAAGGCTTTTCTCCAAATACGATCCCACATTGTCCGAAGATAACGCGGATTATGTGGTTTGCATCGTCAATAGGCTACATACTTTTGAGCGAGTATGAATTTTAAGCAATAAATGCCCGCATGAACGTCCAATACCTTAATGACTCTTTGCCCTGACAGCTTCATTAGACAATCGATAATAGACAATGATGGTAATTCTTTGGATAGGAACTTTAGCAAGGTTAGCTCTGATATGATGAAAAAAACAGATAAGTTGGGTTACTTACAACAAAAGCAATAGCTCTCCCCAAAATAACGACCATACTTACTCGTGCACTACGATTCACTGGTCAAACTACTTGTAGCCGAGTGAAAACAGTCTATATCTTTATGATTCACAACCATACTTTATCAAAAGCAAACCTTAGGAGTAGGCGTTAGCCCCCAGAAATAAAATTTTATTTTTCATGAAAAAGATAAAACTTGGAATGGTAGTATTCGGCCACGGTATTTTATACTAGAATAATACCACTACACTTATTTGTATGACTAAAATATCGCTAAACCCTGCCACTTGACTTTAAAGCAACGCATCTTTTCGATTTAATAAAAACGGGGGTCAACTTATTGTTAGGGAGACGAAATACGGTCTACAATACCCAGTGAATCTAGAGAGAGCGAGCGAGTGAACAGTATCAAATATCGGCGGAATTGTCGGATAATAATTCGCCAGCTTACTTCACGGATTCATAGAGAAAAGACTTTGGTTAGCGGCACAACAGATTAAGTGTTTTAGAGACCCAACAAATAATTACTACTGTTTTTTCTTTAGTGATAAAAATACTCAAATTTTGGTATAGAGAATACCTTTGTCCAAAAATTATTATAAATATATCGGTCACTGCTCCAAAACAGCACGATTGGTTGGTAAGTTATTCCTGAGGTATTTATAAACATACCATCCGAAAGCTGATCTCAAATAGAGACATTCAAAAAAAAATAATAATCTAATTCGTTATCGGTAACAATATGTTGGGGCATTCGCCTCAAGATAAAAATGATAATATTTGGATTGCCAACAGAAGATGCTTAGTAAATTTGATCCTACAATTTACACTTTCACACATCATTAGAAGAGTTTAAAACATACGTATTTGAGCGTGGAGAGTGAAGAAAATCAAATTTGGGGTTGCCAAGCAGTGGCGATTATTGTTTATGAGGGCCCAGTAGCGAAGGTAAATTTAAAGTTAATCAAGCAATTAATTGGTCGGTAAGAATATTGAATACATTCATAATTTTGGTAATCGACTTGGTTAAATCCATAAAAAAAACACACGACAATCCTATCAGAGACCCTCAGTACGTTCAAATTGAACATCGATTACCCTTGGCAAATAACAATATTAAGGATGTAAGGATCCGTGGTCTTTTTAGACAGCCAAAAGTAATGTTTGGTCTTAGTTACGTCTTTAGAATAATGCTTTACAACCTCGACACAAAAACAAGTTAATCAAACTAATCTTAAAATTTTGATGATTCCCGTCCGCTAATTGTTGGTTAAGTTGGTGGAAACTAGATGATGCTTTTGGTTTCTCAACTAAGCCACGGCTAAAATAAATTTAGATAAAAACAACTATAAAATATTAAACAACTTCTATACTAGTAACGGGCTATCAGGTAATCACTTATCAGACGGTTGTTTATGGACAAAGTTTGTGGGTCATAATACTTGCGGCCGGTATAGCCGAACGAAATTTTCGCTACACTTCTAAGAAGGTATTCCATCAGAACATGAGAGCCCTGACGCTGCATTAATGAGCTAAATGAGGGTGTTGGAGGATCTATTGTAAGTCGTCTAGGCAGACGAGTTATTTTTTGGTGGTACAAATGGTATTTTTAGTATTCGACACCTAAAGAACCATCTGTCTCATCAAACAACATTCTGATATCTCGCACCCACCCTGACTCAATAATTTGTTCAATGAAGAACATCGAGCGTGCGCTCAAAACATAGTCATTAAGCGCAATCCTACTAGAATCGCTAGACCCAGAAAACCTTACCATTATAAGAACTACAGTACTTAATTTTAAGTTTGCACTAATTAAACCCAATAGAACCCCAAAGCAAATTCGTACCCGCTTATAGTTTGGGTTAGTTCTCTTACGGAAAAATGATAGAAACCGACAAAGATTCGCCAAGAACGGCGCCTATCTCTCAATTAGAGTTTGGTAATTATGATTCAGGTCCAAAGCCGCAACGGCCAACTCGCCCTGGTCTGACCGATAAAAAAGCTTAAATAAAATATTACTCACCTTGGCTTAACCCAGCAAGCAATTGCTTTATAACGGAGTTTATTGGTCAGTCATTCTTGATATTTTGGTTTTAAACAGTCGAAGGACAAAAAGGCGATTAGAAATTGGTCTATTCAAGAAAATGAAGAACGCTTTAAAATTGATACCTTGTGGAGTAAGTGGTGATGATTATTGGATTGGATATCATCAGGCCAAGTATTTCGTTCTAACACCTGGGGTAACCCTCGACTTCTCCCGCAAGATAATGAACAGGGGTATATAGTTGCGCGTATGAAGCCCAATATCACCCCAACGATATAGTACAAAGTAATCAAGAAAGCTTGCGTGAACACTTAAAAGACAAAAGCGAGCACTATGAAGGTGGAAGCTATATGAGCGCGCACTTATAAAGTGAATGGGGTTGGTTGACTTGATCGCGCAAGGTAGTTAGCCGAGATAATTATATAACCAAGCCAAACGGATGACGCACCCTTAAAGAATATCTAGTCCCACTTGAAACTGGCTGAAAGAACAATTAAAGGCACTAGTTCAAAGTAAACGCTCGATAGAAACAATCATTACTTGGCACACGCCTTTAAATTTAAATTTCGTTGCAATAACTCCTATTGCAAATATACCGGTGAATACCCGAGAGCAGGCCCTTAGTCAGTTATCTAACCTTCCACCAATACCCAGGGGCCTTTTACCTAGAAGACGTCAAAAAGCCATTACGGCAAAAAGGGCAACTGTTTTTGGTGGAAGTAGAATCCCGTCGTACTGCGACGGTGTAAAAATACGAAATGGATTGAATATCGAACCCTCACACATGACGAAGATGGGCACCTAAGTCATGATGTTGTGTTTTCTCTGATATCAATACCCGTTAAGACCAACCGAAAAGAGGAGCTATTAAAACCTGGCTAATACTTGATCCGTTAAGCGACTTACCCAAATCGTATTTTCGTTTTACTCACCCAGCCATAAACAAACCAGTGCGTGCGCAGAGACACACATCAATGGCCCTTGGCCTCTGTTTAGGACCCCATAGCTTTTAAAGAGATTAATGACTCCTTGGGCATCAACTGCGCCCGTCTAATCCAAGCAAATACTAATATCCGTCTACAACGCATAGTCAAGGCACTTGAGCCACTTGTTACCGTCTGGGTGGGCGATGAATTTAGTATACTGATAGATAGAATCCACTGATGTTACATCGCATTACCCCATTTGCGCCCAAACCAATCTTAGATAATATGTGCTCGGCCCTTTTTAATTAACCAAACGAAGAAATTGTCTTAGGTGCCAGCTGGGTAATGCTTCCTATCTGAAGAATGGCAATACAACCGCAAAATTATTAAAAAACGGGATACAGCGATGTACTTTGCAAAAAAGCCGGGGTAAACAAATAGTCAACTTTTTTAGCGGTGAGATGACTCATAATGCCGTAGCGTCAAATTGGCACATAGAAAATTCTATACGTCATGGCTTAAAAGAAGATTTATTTACAGTTTTTTTCAAACCCAAAGTCGACATCGCCAGTGGTAAAGCTCGTCAGTATGGAAGCCCTAGTCAAGATATGAACACGCCTTGGATTAAAGGTTTGGTTCAGCCATCGCAATTTATTTCTTAGCAGAAAGACAGGGGCAGTTAATCGAATATTGGCGAAGTTGGTGCATGGCCGTAAAGCCTGGTGAAGAGACCCAAGCGCTGGTAGACGCAGGCTTTTCACTGTAGGGTTTGCAGTCAACATCCTCGCCCCGCCAATTTGAACTGCCCGACTTGATTGAAAGAATATCTTGCTGTACTGCAAAACGTGTCGGTTTAAATCACCCCTTTGCATTTAGAATGTGAGAATCACTGAAGGGACCTTAAATGCAAAATCCTAAGTGCCTCTGCGCAGATGATACGTTGCGGTAGACGCGAGGTATTCACTTAGCCTTAGATGATTTTTGGTACCGCTTATTCATCCTAGCTTATTAAACTGCTTTCCAATCAATACCCTCAAATTGATAGGCCCTTAATTGATCGATACTTGCCCACTTCCAGCGAGACTCGCCCATATGGGCTTCAGGCGAGAGTTATCACTATGCCCCATAATCTGGCTTAAAGTAAGTGGCAGAGGGGTAAAGAACATGAAAATCAAACTGTTCCAATTGTACGTCGTTTCAAGTGTGAGATGTTACAAGGCTATTAATTATAGCAAAATGCCCTTAAGTTACCACTCGCTTTGGAACGTTTGTTAAAAGAGAATCATGAATGAATAAACTCATGGCATGGAAGAAGTGAAAACCAAGAATACTACAAGCCTTTGATTATTAAGCAATATCTACATAAAAGATAACGGTTAGAGAGAGAGAGAGAGAGAGAGAGGAGAGATTTGTATCTCAAAAAAAGCTGGCACGCTTCCTCGCAAACTATTATTGACTGACAAAAATATGTCAGCACATAACGTCCAATAATATAAATAAGAGGAAAGCAAAGATATTGGGCGTCGGGGGAACACACCTGGGCCACTTTATCC
>Ga0163217_1087118_pt1 | contig 10287 bp, 6 predicted proteins | sample SynspAceP_FD_185933 | JGI IMG/M metagenome (GOLD analysis project Ga0163217, IMG submission 185933) | Saline lake microbial communities from Ace Lake in Antarctica - Synechococcus sp. Ace-P (PacBio error correction) | ecosystem: Environmental > Aquatic > Non-marine Saline and Alkaline > Saline ...
TTGAAGTAGGGACGTAACGTCTTGACACATCAAAAAGGCTATTGCTTTAATCTTATTCGCTGGCACTCTAGGAGCCATTATATGCTATTATCGTCGTCGGCGTTAAAATAATGAACTGGGTCAATCCATTCACGTGCTTTACAACTCCTTATTCCCATTAATCTAGTCAACGACTCTGTTCACAGCGATTGCAATTAGGTTATGGAAAAAGGTGAAACCGGACGTTATGTTGCGTAAACCAACGAGATCCCGAACGAAAGGTTTTTTGCCCGGACAAAACACTTATTTTCTGTTTTCTTTATCGGGACACTTAATCGGTAATTTGCTGTTATTATCTTCTCAATACAATCGGGTTAGGATTTACTCGAATGAAATGAGTGTCGCAATGGCCTTTACGACTTTAATATTAGCACGTACCTTGCAACACGTTTCCCTGCCTTCGTTCTAAAATTCACAAACTTCTATTGGAGCAGGATTCTTTTTCTAATATATACGTTATCTTGGCCTGTTATTTTTTTTGTTTTTACTTTATATGGCTTAACTGTTATTCCTGGTATTCGCGGGTATTTTTCGCTATCCCTACTGATTTTGGTTGGTTCAATGGGGATTTCAGCTGGATTAGCTGTTGGAGCAGTCATTTTAATGGAATTGGACTAAATAAGTTATTCGTAAAAAGAGCTTAATACAAAAAAGAAGCCTTGTTTGCAGTTTGGGAAAAAGTGTCTAACTTCTTTTCCAACTAACAAGGACTTCTTTTTATCTTTATCGTGGGTTGCACGGAAATTAGCCTTTTTAAACTAAAAACGATTATACTATTAAATGACTTCCGTTTGAGGAGGTAAAATAATGAATTTTGTTGCATTAGATTTTGAAACATGCAAACCACCAACGTCACGAGCCTTTGCTCTGTTGCGTTAAGCTATTGTTAAATAATAGTAGTCCGTACTTTGTTGATCATTACTATACATTAATTAAACCAGAAACAGAGTTTCTTTTGGCGAAACATCCAAGTGCATGGCATCCATCCAGAAGACTTCGTCATGCACCTAGCTTTTGCTCGTGTTTGGGAAGACAATTAAACACTTGTTTTAAAGAAAACAAGTTTAATTGTTGCTCATAACCTCCCATTCCGATCGAGGTGTTTTACAAGGAACTCTTGATTAATTACCAGATTGAAAACAAACCCCATTTCCAGACACTTTGCACTGTTCAAATCCAGTCCGTAAACTCCTTACTGAAACTTCCTAATCATAAATTAAAACAACTGTCTCTGCTCATTTAGGCATTAAATTAGAAAAATCACCATCATGCTTTGGATGATAGCACGCGAGTGCTGAAATTCTACTTCTATTTAGAAAAATCATTTCGGTACCCGAATTCCCTCTAAAAAAATTGTTAAAACACATTTTTAATCCAAAAATCAACTACCTTATAGATCCGTCGCTGTTTTTTAAACTGTCGAATGGTTCTATTTTTTTTTTACTGATTTTTAAAAAAGTTATTGAGTAACTCATTTGTAGTGTTGCCCAAATCTGCGTTAAACATGAGGTCTCTTTCCATAAGTCTTCTCTGAATGTGTTGAAGGTTAACTTGGTAAGATACTCTGTAGGTAAAATCTTCTGGAATAAACTTATGCACCATTCGACAAATTGAATCCTTCTCCTTCCAAAATTTCTTCTAACCCCAAATCCGTACCACCGTTTTCTTCTAAGCGATAAACATCCATGTGATTTAAAGTGGTAAATCTTGCCGTCTAAGTATTCACGAAATGATGGTATAAGTTGGACTTTTACGAACCCTTTTTTAATTCTAAACCAGTCGCTAACCTTTAGTAAAGGTCGTTTTTTCCCTGCTCCCAAATCTCCTTCTAAAAGAAATCAAATCTCGCCAGGTTTCTAACATTTTCTATTCAGCTGCAAGTTTTTTTTTGGTTTCTAAATTCCATTGTTTGGCATGAAAGTTTTTCCAAACCTAATCCCCTCTTATCTATGTGTTTTTTTTCTTTTCCTATTGTGTATCTCTATTTCATTGTAATGGATGAATCTTTAAAAAGCGAAAACATTCCACTAAAAAAGCTGCTATTATTTAGCATTTAAATGGAATGTTCTTTTAATTCAGTTCATCTAGTAAATCATTTACTTACAAACGTAAATTCCTTCTGCCCTTCAAAAGCTCTATTTTCAATTTCAATCAAACTACTGCATGGCATAATCTGCAATAAACTACATTTCACTCTGTCCTAAATGATTGGTCAAAGACAAGTCCGTTCCTAGCTGAATAACCACGCTGTTCGAGTACCCTTTGTACAAAAACTTGAAGGGCTTATATTAAGTCAGTTTACATCTGTCGTATCTTCCAATGTTTCTAACGCTTTTTTTCCATATTATAAGCGGTGGGTTTTGAGATACTAAGGAAATCTTCAGTCTCAGATAGGTGCAATGCTGTTTCTCCTATCTACGATCCAAGCCTGCCTGATCCACCTACCACGATTAATCGTGGTTTCTTATGTCCTTTTAATACAGAAATAAGGTGTTCGATACTTTTTGATGAAAAGTTTCTTCTCGTCCTTGAAGCTGATTTAAAGCATCCACTACTACATCTAATCCATCGATTATCCGTGTACGCCAAATAAATAAGTCTTTTTCTACTACTTCCCAGTCTTGTTCTTTCCAATTTTTACGAGCATTTTCCTGGACAAGTCGGAAACGACTAAATGACTTCTGTCAAGAGCTTCTGCAGTGAATGACAAGAACCTGATTTTCCTGTAGCACCTATGATTCCTATTTTCATAATAATTGCCTCCTTTCATTTTCTTTTCTACTAATTCTAATTATAAGAATCTCCATTCGTAAGCGCAAACATTCTCACTTAAGTTACATACAACGCTTAATTAAATAATCTTTAAGTACATAAAAAACAAGCAAAGCCATTGAAAAGACTTTGCTCTTAAAGAAAATAGATTATTCGTTCATTTAAGCTTTGTGTAGCTGTAATGATTGCTAGTTTATATAACGTCTTCCTTCATTACACCCACGCGAAAGGTCAGAAATGGGTTTTGTTTAATCCTTGTAAAATTGGTCCAATAGCTTCACAGTTCCGAAACGGTTTGGGCAATTTGTAAAGCCGATATTTCCCCTGATTGTAATTTGGGAAAACAAATAGCAGTCCGCTTGTCCAGCACTTTAGAATCAGGTGATTTTTTGTTTTGCTACAGATGCAACGTATGCCGCACAAATTGTACCTCAACGCATCTATTTCATAATGAGGAGCCAATTCTTGACAATTTTGGTAGCCTCTGCAAACTTTAGTTGCTTCTTCTGCGCTAGCTGACCCTTTAAGTTGAAAGCTCACATCGCAAACTTTTAGGAGGCGGATACCAAAATAATTCAGCTGTTTTTTGCCTTTCAACAGCAATTTTCTCTGCTAAATTCTTTTGAGCATTAGATTAAACATTAATGGACAATCCTTGAGAATAAATATTTTTCATTATCAACGTCCAACGTTAACAATAATGAACGCAACGCACTTGTAACGACTAAACACCAGGTTTTTGTTTTGATGATTTGTAATGCTGACGTACTGTATCACCAGTAGAATGGATTGAACCACTAACTAATCATCAACTTATCCATGTACCGTTAGCATAGTACCGGAATAAGTTTCGTCCTTTAACCATTTCTCTTGCTTTGTTCAGGAAGTCAACTTTTCCTTTACGACGATCTAGCATAAAGCTGGTACATCATTTCTTGCAGTAGCTTTCAATAATTATTAGGGGTCAATAATTTCGATGTTGTCTACATTTAAATCCACGCTTCTTAGCAACTTTTTTAAATTTCATCTGGGTTTACCAAAAGTTAAGACCTGGTTGAATGAGTTCTTTCTGCTTGTAACGCACAACTGCTCCAATAATAACGAGGTCTTGTTCCTTCTGGAAAAAACATACGAATATTCTTTCTTACAATATTAAATTTTAAACTATCCAAAATTTCACGTTTATTCCTCCACTTTGTGTGTTTTTTCAGCTTCTTACCTTATCATACTATTTCTCAACAGGAAAATAACAGTTTTTTCACTCTGTTTCTCAAGAAAACACCTTATTTAATTGAATTCCTCATAATCTATTCATTTAAACAGTACAGTTCAATCATTTCAATGTTCTGTTTTCAAACTCAGACTTTCATCTGGGAGTTGCCCACGTTAATGCGAATCTTGTTTATTTTTTTTAAATGCTTTCGTTTTGGCTTTTGAAAAAGGCTTCGATCCAAAAAACCACGAATACGTCTGAATAGAGGGCTTGGAATGTGGGAGCGGTTTAAGACTATATGCCTTATCTTTCTTAATTAGATTTTCCTTTTCTTTATAGACGGTTTTCCCCATAAAAGAAAAACGATTGCTCTTTCAACGTTCATTTAACGCTTTTATACTTGATCAAGTAACCTCTTCCACCTTTTTTCCGATGAGAATGAGCTTCCCCTTTACGAACAGTCAAAACAGTGTTCAATACAGCAACCCCTTGATTCCTGCCCACGATTTTAAGTATCCATGGTTAACTGGCCATATAACTAAAATCCGCTTCGAGTTTCTTTATAAGATTATTTTATAAAGAGGGAGGGCGTTTTGACAACCAGGATTTACAGAAAAACTAAGACGCATGAGCTTTGATTAAGGTCCGTGATAACGGATCTTGGCCCAATATAACTACTCGAACTTTATGATAAGGTGTCCATTCAAAACGCTTGCCAGATGTGAGTTTTTTCCGGATAAATTGTTTGATCCCGATTATTTTCTGCCCAACATAATGCTAATTTTTTATATGTTGATTCCTAAATGGGCTGATTTAAAATTGTGCCCAAATCATTTTTAATTGATATCGACACATCTTAGCCCTTCTTTCATTGATTCTGCTTTAGTCTGTATCGTAACTAAATTTGCCTTTTCACACAAGTTTTTAAGTTAGGCCTTCTTTCTCTATTCAACGATTAACGTTAAAATAATAGTATGGAATACTTTTAATCATCGAATAATGGTAAACTAAATTTAGGATAAAACGGAATTAGGAGGAAAATTTAATCATGAATTAAACCTCATTGCGTCAGATATGGATGGAAACTCTATTAAATGAAAAATGGTTATCTCAGAAATTAATTCTAAAGCTATCTTGGCTGCTCAAGAAACGGGGGTTCATTTTATGGTCGCTACTGGACGAGGGTATAACGGAAGCTAAAACCTCTCCTCGAAGAAGTTGGCAATTCTTCTTTGCCAATAATTACAACTTAATGGTGCACAGGTGTATATGAAAAAGGCGAAGTCATCGAAAACATATTGGTGTAAGTAAAAAACCGGTGCAAACTATTTTGGAAAAATCAAACGAATTAGGTCTCTATGGTGAATGACGACTTCCCAAGGAATTTATTCAGATAATAAAGCTAAAACGTATCGAAGCCGTTGCTTCATTAATTTATAAGAACTAAACCCAGATACAACTTTTTAAAATGTCTGTTTGTCTTAGCTTGCCGCTCGTTTAGAAATATGAATATCAAATTATGTTTGCTGATTATAAAGAACTGCTAGATAATGATGCTGTTGTGAAATTTTTGAAAAAAATCATTACATTTAGTGAAGCGGGACCAAAAGTTCTTGAACCACTAGCTGAAAATTTAAGGAGCAAAAACGGGTGAGTTAGCAATCACTGCTTCCTTTTGTTATAACATTGAGATTAAACGATATTAAAGCAAAAAAGGCTTAGCATTAGCCCGGGCAGCAGAAAGTATTAGGAATTCCTACTGATGACATTATGGTCTTGGCGACAATTTAACGAATGTGTCCTATGTTAAAAGTAGCGGGTTACAGCGTGGCTGTTGAAAATGCAGAAGAGGTGTAAAAAGCACATGCCAAGTATTTAACATCTCTAAATAGTGAAAACGGTGTGGCTCAGTCTATTCTATTAGCACTCAATGATGAGATTGGCTAAACAACTGCGTGTGATAATAGTTAGTTGATAAAATAGTATAAAACAGTCATAAAAGATTTACTTATCATGACTTAGTATGCAAAAGGGTCAATTGAATTTCAGGAGGAATAAGAATGAATAAGACATTAAAAGACCTAACAATCGCAGCAGTGACTCAAGCGGTGGTGCTGGAATACAAGCAGACCTTAAAACATTTTCTGAATACGGTACTTATGTGCCTATCTGCTTTAACAGCAATTGCTACCAATGGATTCCTGACAAACAACTGGAGTCATGGCGTAACAACTATTGATATTCCAGTAATAGAAGCCTCACATTTTGAAAACAAATTCGCAAGCGATCACATAAAATTGCGGACTATGAAAAAACCGGGATTTGTTTACCGAAAGCGTAAAAGAAATTATCACCAGTCGTTGCCAAAGCTATAAAAAGAATAACCATTTGGATAAATATTGGTTATTGATCCAGTAATGATTTGCAAAGGCGCGATGAAGTTTTAAATCCAGAAAATGCTAATGCGTTACGTGATGTAATTAACACGCCTTAGCAAACGTGGTTACTCCTACTTATTTGAAGCTGGTAAACTATCTGTCTAGGAAATTTTTAACTACTCTAGAGGACATGAAAAAAGCAGCTGTAAAGATTCATGGACTTGGAAAGCAAACAATGTTTTGTGATCAAGGTGGAAAAGCTTTTAAAGCCGGCGATATAAGGGCGATTGATTTAATTTTATGATGGTTTCAACTTTACGTATTAGAAGCGAAAAGAAGTTTTGATTCTGCTTACAAATCATGGTGCAGGCTGTACTTTTGCCGCAGCCAATAACAGCTGGTCTAGCGCAAGGTTTAAGGTTGAAGAATTCATTCTGAAAGCAAAAGATTTTGGGTACAGAAGCCACTTCGTAATGGATTCCAATACAATTCAATATATCGGCTCTGTTTTCCACAGTGGCTACCGTTTTGTCTAAACAAGAAACTATCTAACTACGTATTCTATCAAACCGCTTCATCCTAACTAGCGGTTGATTAGATTTTTTTTATTTCCTGAATTCATTTATAGCATTTTTTAGCATCATCATATTTTCAAACTATTGAAGATATAAGTTTTTTAAGCGTAGAAACTTATTACGTTTATTCTTAACTCTTCTTTGCTACGCACCCTGAATTTGATAATACCGGTTTATCTTATCTTACGAATGGATTAAGTCTAAGAAACTTTCTTTCCCAACTTGTCCATTCCAGTAAAAATAGCGCTACAACTGCCCATTTAGCAGACCACATTTAGTGGTTTTCTAGAAAGCGATGAATGATTCCAAAAAATCCATTCTTTTTTTAGCTTCTATCCTAAGCTAAATCACATTTTTAATATGAAGTAATTTTTTGAGCTAAAAAGGCGTTTTTAAGGGGTTTTTTGAGGTTCTTTTAATCCGTTCTCCTTAATCACTTAATAACTAAAGGTTAAACGATTCACCTTTCTCTTTCGTTTCTTTTTTAGAACGAAATGAATAAGGAAAGGAGAGTTTTTAAATGGGAACAAGTTCAGAATGGTTGTCCTTTGTAATTGTGGAAGTTTATCGGTAAATCTTGGGGTTTCCTATCTTTGTAGCTTGGTTCTTTTCAGCGAATGGAATAAGTTAGATGAATTAGTTCAAGCAATCCAACGATTTTAAATTCAGGTCTTTTAATAAATACAAACAGATAATAATCCAAGAGTTTTGACCTATTACTTATGTGTTCTTTTCAAAGGCAGCTAGAAGTCGTAAGGCCCGACTCTTTTTTTCATTTCTTGTAAGTGAACTTTTTTTAACCTCTTTCGTTTTTTTGACATTTTTTTTGTTATAATTAAGAAGAAAGAAAAAGAAATAGTTCCATTTGTTTCCTATAAAACAGTTAAATACTAAATTGAGGTGAGTACAAAATGATTCAAATCTTTATAGAAACAAGACTATGTATCCCATAAAAACACAGAATAATCGTTTTACCGATGGAAACAGTAAAAGGATGTTTTATCTATTGTTGGTAAAATGGGGTCGGATTGGCGATGGCCTTTTTTCATTATAATGCATGGATGGCAAAATTTATTGGTTGAAGTAAAAACAAACTATTTTTAATCGGTATTCCCTAAATTTGATTTGTTTGGTTGCTGTAATAAAGTAGCTTACATCACAAAATACCAGGGAATAATGGGGCCTTATTTCAAAGTTAGAGTCATTTAAAATGGTTATAAAAGGTGATTTTGACAAACAACCACTATTGGATTAAGCGCGGACAAGAAACAATAATGGAATGGAAAAGCTACTTTACCTTATGGGTGATTTTTATTCTTTAGCTATTAATCAGCAAAAGAAGTTTCTGTTTTTGTTCGTGTATCGCAGTCATTGTCGATCATCTAACGTTAACAAGACATGCCGGTTTAAAACAAAACGACTAAAAAGAACAGTCCCATTTGCAATTCATCTAAATTAAATTTTAATAAAAAAGTGAGGGAGAGGGATTTTTTCCCACTTCCTCTTCCCGGTATGTTGCACTCTCTTTTTATTTCAAAGTGACTGCATGTAAATATAACGATGCGCCCGCTTATCACATCGTTCACCAATTTTCCCTGATAACCCATTTTTTCATATAATTGTTTAAGCTGCCCATTTTCCTCATCAACAATTCAACCCAATTATGGGTTTCATTTTGTTCTTCAGACAAAATCAAGGAAGTGCAGATTAATAGTTTTCTACTGCAACACCTTGTCTGCGAAGATGTTGGTTCTGTTTACGAGAATATCTAGAAATACCCATTCCCCAGAATTGGGTCTCTTCATCTGTAAATAACAAGCTGGTTCTGCAAGATATAATTGCCCCCATTATTTTGGTTAATGGTTGATCAATAAAGGGTTCTAATTCACGCTTTATATCCGTAACTAACAACCCGCTATTTGGTTGTTACGAATACAAACAATTCCCTCTAACGAAATAACTGTAACGATAATCTTCATCTAGCATAGCTTCGTTGCAATCAACCTTTTTTAGTTGTTTTCAGGTAAATTCCTTCAATATTGGCAATTCCATATTTTTAGCACAATCCAATTAATTCACATAATTCTTTTGTATCTTCTTTTTCGGCATTTCTTATCAATCTTTCATGTCACTCCTTAATCTAATTCATAAATATAACTAAGAGCAGGAAATAAAATTCAACTCAAAAGGAGTTTGCCAAATAATTCGATGTCAGATGTTCTTACATTTGCCAAGATGATATATTGGTGCAATCAGGGGGGTGCTTTAAATTTAAAATTAAAGATATAAAAATAATGACAAAGGAGGAAACTTATGAAACATTCACAAAGCGCCTCGTTATTTTACCAGCTATAATAATGGATACTAGGGCCCTATTTTTAACAAGCCGTAACCCGCAGACAGCCTCTGCACAAACAAAAAATGGTGAATATATTAATTGTTAAACGGAGTTACAATTTGCTCCATTCGAAATATCAGGATGCGGATGGGAAAAATTACGTTGGCATTGAATGGATCTTTTAAAAGCTATCGCTGAGATCAAGGATTTGATAATGAAAGTTTAAGCCGCATTGGTTTTAGCGCTAAACATCTTACAATTGCTTTAGAAAACCAATCAAGTCGACGGGATGATTGCTGGTATGAGCACTCACGGATGAACGTAAGGCTACCTTTGATTTTTCAAGAGCCTATATTTTGAAAAGTGGTGGTCGTAATGGCTATCGCTGAAAATTCCGATGATACGATCAAAGTTAGAAAGACTTAAGCTGGTAAAAACAGTCCGCCGTTAAAACCGGTAATCAAACAGGTTCCCTGCTTTTGCTGAAAACCACTTCAAAAAATATTGATTTCAAAATAATACTTTTGAAGACTCAGCAAAACATGTATTGAAGATGTCAAGCAGGAAATTCCCTGATGCTGCTTTTGAGACTATCCAGTCATGGCCATATGCACTGAAAATGATCGTTTTGAACTTAAAAACGCCAATTAGATCCTGAAACGCAGGTGATAATACGGATTTGCTGTAACAAAGGAAATGGAATCCTGAGTTGCTTGAAATGTTTGAATGCAGGACTATCAATACAAAGCAAATGGAACATACCCAAGAAAATCTTAGATACTTACATTGGTTGAAGATTGCTGGGTATCTGCAGCATCAGAATATTGGCTTCTTTGGTTTAATTAGAGAAAATAGTGGGAACTTTTGAAGGGTTAGGCTCGTACTTTTAATTTTTAAACTTTTGTTGCCTTCCGTTATTGCTGCAATTGTTGGTGTTATTTAGGACTATTCAGCGCTTCACCTAATAAAGAA